>JAABUN010001064.1_pt1 | contig 65115 bp, 51 predicted proteins | sample 5559311 | NCBI WGS metagenome assembly JAABUN01 (sample SAMN10711877, study PRJNA513370) | rock metagenome | isolation source: Antarctica rocks | place: Antarctica: Victoria Land, Siegfried Peak sud
AAATATCGGTTTCTTTCGTAAAATCCGCGCCGCCGCATTTCGGACATTTAAAGTTTTCGGGCAGCAAATCTTTCGCCTCGCGGTTATACCAAGCATCGGCGGTTTCCTGCTGGAAAATATCGGCGACGTGATTGACGATTTTTGAATCGGCGATGGCTTCGTCGCAAGCCCGACAATAAAAAACCGGAATCGGAACGCCCCACGAACGCTGGCGCGAAACGCACCAATCAGGACGATTTTTTATCATATTCGTCATCCGACCTTCGCCCCAATTCGGATGCCAATTGACGGTTTCGATTTCACGAAGCGCGCCCGAACGAAGCGGCGAAACGTCCGTTTTTTGCGCGCCTGTTTCTTGATTTTCAGCCGACGACATCACGTCGTCCATCGAAATAAACCATTGCGGCGTCGCGCGAAAGATGACGGGTTTTTTACATCGCCAGCAATGCGGATAACGGTGATTGTAATTTTCCGAAAAGAGCAGCGCGCCGCTTTCCTGTAAAAACCCAACGATTTTCGCATTAGCTTTGAAGATAAATTCGCCCGCGAAATGCTCGACTTCCGACGTGAATTTTCCGCCGTTATCGACCGGACAATAAACCTCTAAGCCGTATCGTTTGCCGATTGCAAAGTCGTCCGCACCGTGTCCGGGCGCGGTGTGAACGCAGCCCGTCCCCGATTTTTTCGCCGATTTATTTTCAAACCGCACGTCGAGTTCTGTTTCGGCGTCCGCTTCGCCCAACGTTACGTGGTCGCCGTTCATCAGCAGAGAAGTTCTGTCGAGCCAAGCGTGTTTCGCTTCGAGTTTATCTAATTTAGAACCTTTGAAACGCGCTAACTCTTTTGTTTCGTTTAAGCCGCAAGTTTCGGCGAATGATTTCGATAATTCCGACGCGACGATATAAACTTCGCCGTTTTCGGCTTCAATCGCCGAATAATCGAAATCGGGATGAACCGCAATTCCCAAATTCGCGGGCAAAGTCCAGGGCGTCGTCGTCCAGATGACAACGAAAACATTTTTTCCTTTCAGATTTTCGTCAATCAAACCGGCGTCCGATTTCAAGGGAAATTTCACATAAACCGACGGCGACGTGTGTTCCTTGTATTCGACTTCGGCTTCGGCGAGCGCAGTTTGGTCGTGAACGCACCAATAGACGGGGCGCAAGCCTTTATACACGTAGCCGCGCTCTAAAAACGTGCCGAACAGCCGCGCCGTTTCCGCTTCGTAATCGTTCGACATCGTGAGATACGGATTTTGCCATTCGCCCAAAATTCCCAAACGCGAAAAATCTCTGGTTTGTCCGTCCATCGCTTTTGCGGCGTGTTCGCGGCAGATTTTGCGAAATGTCGAAACGGGCAAATCTTTTTTATCTTTGCCTTTTTCCGCCAATTTTTTCTCGACGTGCGTTTCAATCGGCAAGCCGTGACAGTCGTAGCCGGGAACATAGGGCGCGTCAAAACCCATCATCGTGCGCGTCTTGACGACGAAATCCTTTAAAATTTTATTAAGCGCCGTGCCGATGTGGATGTCGGCGTTCGCATAGGGCGGTCCGTCGTGCAGAATGAATTTTGGAGCGTTTTTGCGCGCTTCACGAATGTTTTCGTAAAGTTTCGCGTCCGTCCATTTTTTCAGGCGCGCCGGTTCTGTTTGCGCCAAATTCGCTTTTTGCCCGAAATCGGTGCGCGGTAAATTTACGGTTTTTTTTAGTTCTAAAGGTTCAGTCATAATCGGTTGTGTTCAGCCGGCAAACAAAGGCGGAAACACGACTGTAAGAAAGTGTGTTCTTAAAACTTGGAAAACACACTCCTTTACGGTCGTGTTTCCGCCTTTGTTTCGAGCCGTCTCAAAAAATCAAATTTTATCATTTATCAAACAAAAGTTCCGAAATCCAAAATCCAAAATCCAAAATCAAAAATTAAAAAGTCCCAAGCCTTTCTCTTAAGACTTGGGACTTTTTCAAGCAAAGATTTACCTTTGGCTCTAACTCTTTCGAGCAAAGTCCCCGTTGGTAATAATGCTGATTATGTTGAAATCGAATCGCATAAAATTTTTTGCCAATTCATTTATGCCAAGAAATTTTCTTTTCGTCAACCTTTAAGGAGTTCAAGGTTCAAGGTTCAAAGTTCAAGGTTTAAATACCGTTTCGACTTTGAACTTTGAACCTTGAACTTTGAACTTCACGTTACCAGATTTTGCAGAAATCGGGTCGCACCATTTTATTGCCGGCTTTGCACGAAAAGGCTTCGGCAAACTGCGGCAAGTTCGACAAAGGTCCGTTGGTGCGGTAGCGCGCGTTTGAATGCGGGTCGGTTAAAACCTGCTGGCGCTCGAATTCCTGCGTCGATTTTGTCGCCCACACCTGCGCGTAGCCTAAGAAAAATCTTTGCTCGGGCGTGAAACCGTCGACGTTTGCCGGTTTCGGTTTGCCTTCCAGAGATTTTTGATAAGCGGCGTATGCCATCGTTAAGCCGCCCAAATCGGCGATGTTTTCGCCCAGAGTCAGTCTGCCGTTGATGTTTAAGCCGTCTTGAATCTGATAGCCGCTGAACTGGTTTGCCACGCAGTCGGCTCGGGCGTTGAATTTTTCGCGGTCTTCAGTCGTCCACCACGATTTCAAGTTTCCTTCGGCGTCGTATTGGCTGCCCGAATCGTCGAAACCGTGCGTGATTTCGTGTCCGATGACCGCGCCGATTGCGCCATAATTTATCGCGTCGTCGGCGTTGGCATTAAAGAACGGCGGCTGCAAAATTCCCGCCGGAAAAACGATTTCGTTGTAGCTCGGATTGTAATAAGCATTCACCGTCGGCGGCGTCATTCCCCAGCGCGTTTTATCGACTTTCTGCCCGATGTCTTTGAAATTGCGCGCGACCTCAAACCGATTGACGCTGACGGCGTTTTCAAAAAACGATTTACGGTCGAGCTTCAAACCGGCATAGCCGCGCGGGTTTGTGTTAAAGCCGATTTTGCGCTGATACGTGTTGAGTTTCGCCAATGCTTTCTGGCGCGTTTCCGGCGTCATCCAATCGAGCGAGGCGAGGCGTTCGCGGTATGCGGCGAACAAATTATCAATCAACTCGCCGACGCGCTTCTGCGCTTCGGGCGTGAAGTTCTTTTTGACGTATTCCGCGCCGAGCGCTTCGCCGACGGCGTTGTCGGTCGAGGCGATGCAGCGACGCCAACGCGGCTGCTGTTCCTTCGTGCCGGTCAAGTATTTGCTGTAAAAATTAAAATTTTCGTCCACAAACATTTTTGAAAGACGCGGCGCAGCGGTGTTCAGAAGCATAAAACGCAAGTAGGATTTCCAATCGGCAATCTGCGTGTCAGCCATCATTCGATTGACTTCCGCGAAAAATTCCGGCTGTCCGATGTTGACTTCCGAAACGGCGGGAACGTTGCGCGTCGCCATATAATTCGCCCACGAAAAATTCGGCGACATTTGATTTAATTCGGCGAGCGTCATTTTGTTGTAGCGTTTCTGCGGGTCGCGCATCTCGACCGGCGATTTCGATGCGTTCGCCAGACGAGTTTGAATGCGCGTAACCGAAAAGGCTTCCATTCGCGCCGTTTCTTCGTCGTCGCCGAGCAGCTTGAACATATTCATCACATATTCTCTGAAACGCTCGCGCGTTTCCTGCGATTTGGTGTCGCCTTTCGTGTAAAAATCGCGGTTCGGAAGGCTCAAGCCGCCCTGACTGGCGTTGGCGATGTTCATCGAGCTGTTTTTGGCGTCCGCGCCGCCGCCGAAACCAAAGAGCGCGGGCATTCCCATATTGTGCATCATCGCAATCTGCCGCTGCAGGTCATCGGTGTTTTTGATTCGATTGATTTGTTTTAAATAAGGCTTAAGGGGCGAAACTCCGGCTTGCTCGACGGCGGTTTCGTCCATACACGAGGCGTAAAAATCGCCGATAAACTGCTCGTCGCTACCGGCGGTTGCAGTCGTGATTTTGGCGTCGGCGTCAAGAATTTCCCGCAAGGCGATGTTGTTGTTTTCCGCTAAAATATTAAAACTTCCCCAGCGCGAATAAGCGGCGGGAATTTCCGTGTTTTTAACCCAAGTGCCGTTGGCGTATTGGAAAAAATCGTTGCAGGCGTCAGCCGAAGTATCCATTCTTGTCGTGTCGAAGGCGATGGTTTGCGCCGGGGCGACGGACGAGAAAACGAATGAAAAAACGGCTAAAGCGATTGTGAAACGCAAGCTAAATCTGGACATTTTATGTTCTCCTGTAAAATTTGTAAGTGTTGGATGTGTGTTTTTACGGGCGCGGCGCAAAAATGTTTCGCCGCCGCGCGTGGAAATTCGGTTTGACTGTAAAAGGCAAACAAATTTTCACAAATTTTTCATAAAACCGGCGCGAAATTTTCCGAAACCTTTTGCCGCAGAACGCGCGCCAGTTCTTTTCGGTCAGGGCTTGAAACCGGCTCGTCGCCGAAATTTATAACGGCGGAAAACTCCGGCAATTTGAACAGCCGGAAAATATGCGCGCCGAAACTGATGTCTTGCCACCAGCAAACAACGTCGCTTGCCTTCGGTCGGTTGTTCGTCGTCGTGTAGCCGATTGAAGCGTAGGAAACGGGCAAATCGGTGCGCGCGGCAAATTCGAGAAACGACGAGTTAAACGGCAGTACGTTTTTGCCGTTCGTGCTTGTGCCTTCGGGAAAAACAATCACGCCTTCGCCCGCCTGAAGGCGTTCGACAATCTCGCCGCCAGCGCGCGGAATGTCGCGGCGGTTCTGGCGGTTGATGTAAATCGCGCCCATATCGCGGCAAATTCGCCCCGCCAAAAACCAGTTTTCGATTTCGCCTTTAGCGACGAAAACGCCTTCGACCGCCGAGCGCAGCGCCGCAATGTCCGTATAACTTAAATGATTGCAGACGAGAAAAAACGGCGGGCGCGGCGGAATGCCGATGACTTTAACGCGCATTTTTGCGATTTTTAGAAAAGCATTCGCCCACAGCCCGAAAATCGTTTGCCGCCAGAATTGCTTGTTCGGAACAAAAAAGGCGCAGACAAACCAAACGACGTAAAGCCCGATAGTCATTGTGACGAACAAACAAAATTTGAAGGCTGCGCGAATATTTTTCATTGTCGGTTTTTGAGATTACAAATAATTTCACTTGTGTTTGTCAAACGCAAAAGCAAAAAGCCGAAGCCGTAAAAACTACGACTCCGACTTTTTCGGTCAAAAACGAAAAATAAAAAACCAATATGCTTATTCGTCAAATCGCAGTTCGGCAATAATTTCGCCCATAATGCGGCGACCTTTTTCCAGCTCGCCGGGCGGAAGCGACACCGCGCCGACAACCGCGTGTCCGCCGCCGCCGTAGCGCTCGCAAATTTCGGCTATATTGTGAACTCTCGGGCGCGGCGCCCACGGATTCGAGCCGACCGAGATTTTCGTTCTAAATTCGCTTTGCGTGAGCGCGACGTTGTAAGTGGTTTCGGGGTGAAAATAATACGGTATGAACTTGTTGTAGCCGTCGATGCCCGCGCCGGTCAAATCAAAACTGACGACGCCGCACTCATATGCGGATTTTTCCTTTATCAGCTCGACTGTTTTTTTGTGTCGCTCTAAAATCGGTTCGAGTTTTGCCTGAATTTCCGCGTCGTTTAAAACTTCGTCCAGACTTTTTTCCGTCAAATCTTTGATAATTTTAGCGACGAATTGCGCGTCTTTTTCGCCTTCGATAATCTGCATCAATTTCAGCGCGGGCGAGCGCAGTTCGACGCATTGGGCAGGCGACTCATACAGCGCGCCGTCGATGATGTGCGCCCATTCGACAAGTTCGGAAAGCCGCGCGTCTTCAAAACCAAACCGCTCGCGCGCGACGTGCGCGATAAATTCGGCGCACGATTTGCTCGTCGTATCGAGAAACTTTTTGCCCGAATCGTCGGCGCGAAAATGCGCTTCGTCTTCCTTTGTTAAAAACGCCGATTGATGATGGTCGAACCACCACGTCAAACGCTCGTCGACGCAGTATTTAAAATCGACAATCGCGTTCTCGTCGCCGTCAAACTGCTCGCGCTCAAAAGCGTTTCCGGCGCGGTGCATCGTCGGCGTGTAAAAAATCTCCGCGTCGCGGTTGATTTTCTCTCGATAAAATTTTGAAAATACGGCGGCAGAAGCCGCGCCGTCAAAACAGTTTCCGTGATAAAGTATGCGAAGTTTCATATATTTCAAATGGCTTTTTGTCGGACGAACAAAACATTTTAGATTAGTCAAAACAATTACGAATTACAAATTACGAATTGCCAGATACGCAATAGCGTTTAAACTTTGCGAATTTTAAATCCCGCATTTTTGTTTCTTTTAATTCGTAATTCGTAATTAAAAAGTTATGAACATTCATTTCGCAAAACACGAAGACGCGGCGGCGCTCGTCGAATTTAATCAGGCGATGGCTTTTGAAACCGAAGGAAAGCGGCTTGACGGCGAAACGTTGCAAAGCGGTGTCGGAGCAGTTCTGCAAGATGCGGGCAAAGGTTTTTACGTTGTCGCCGAAGACGAAAGCGAACAAATCTGCGGCGGTTTAATGGTAACTTTCGAGTGGAGCGATTGGCGCGCGGCTTGGTTCTGGTGGATTCAAAGCGTTTATATTTTACCCGAATGGCGCGGGCGCAAAATCTATTCAAAACTTTACGCTTTCGTCAAAGAAAGGGCGCGCGAGCAGAAAAATGTTTGCGGCATTCGCCTCTATGTCGAGCGCGAAAACACTAACGCGCAAGCGGTTTATGAAAAACTGGAAATGCGTCAATCGCATTATTTGATGTATGAAGAAATACTCTAGAAATTGAAAAAGCCGAAACTCTTTTTTATAAAGATTTCAGGCTTTTTCAAAAAAACTTTTGTCGGACAAACACGTTTTATTTTAACCAATACCGGCTTTCGCCACCGACGGATAATAAAACTCACCGAACGTTTTCAGCGTTTCTGGATTAAATCGTTTAACCGCGCCGCATTTGAGGCAGCTTCGATAACCGACGTTTCCGTGCGAAAACGGTCGGCTCAAGTCGCCGTGACCGCAGCCGAAAATTTTGCTCAACAAACTTATTTTCGTTGCGAACAATTTCATTTCTCTCGCCGTGCCGATGTTTATTGAGTTTCCGTCTAATATCTGAACCCTGTTTTCTGTTGCTAATGTCGTCGTCATAATTCCCCTTGTTCGATAAATCCTTTCTTTTTTACTCACTTTGCAAAACTGAATTTTGCTGCGGTTTGCCACTGAATAACCTTCGGCGTCGTTAAAGCAATCTTTGTGCCAAAATCAAACGCCGCAAAAAGTCGTGAAAAAAATTGCAAGCATATTGTTTGCAGCATTATGGAAAAGAAAGCTAATGTATTTTTTAGATACGTTTTGCCGTGCGGATTAAAAGCGTCATCTCGATTTCATTCGTCTCTGAATAAAAATTTTATTTGTGATTTAATAAATCGTTATGACGAAAATCAGCGAGCGGGAATTTGCGCGCCTGTGCGATGGAATCAATGAAGACCGCGCGGCGATTTGCCGCCACAATCCAATCGGCACGGCGAACGAAATTTTGCTGTGGATGCTGCTCGGCGTTCTCGCAAGCTACCTGAATTTGTCGGAAATCGAAACGCCGTGTTTTACAGGCGCGCCGACGGCAGAAACTTACCGCGACGCGATTCGTTTTGTTTTGCAAAACAGGCGCGAAACCGCTTTTGACGCTGACGAGTATTTAAATCGAATGACGAAAATCTGATTGCCGAAATTTTTTATTTTTTAAAGAAAAAAATGATTATCGAAACTTTTATCACGACGCCTTTTGAGCAAAACACGCGCGTTTTGGCTTGCGTGGAAACGCGCCGCGCGATTTGCATTGACCCGGGCGATTCGGCGGAAACGATTGCGGAATTTATCAACGAAAACCAACTTGATTTGCAGGTAATTGCCTTGACGCACGCGCATCTCGACCATATCGGCGGTGTGTCGGATTTGCACAAAATCTTTCCGCAGTCGGAAATTCTCCTGCACAAAGACGACGAAGATTTGTATTACAATTTGCCGCAGCAGCCGCTTTTTATGGGCATCGCGCCGCATCAATTAAAAGCGCTCGGTCTTGAATACGACGTGCCGCCGCCGCTTTCAAGAAATTGGACGGACGGCGATATTTACGTCGTCGGCAAATTGAATTTTAAAATTCTGCACGCGCCCGGACACACGCGCGGACACGTCGTTTTGTTTGAAGAGAGGGAGAAAAAACTTTTCGGCGGCGATTGTCTGTTCGCAGGTTCAATCGGCAGAACGGATTTGCCGGGCGGCGATTATGAAGAATTGATGCGCTCGATACACGAAAGAATTTTGCCGCTCGGCGACGATGTTGCGGTTTTTACCGGACACGGCGCGGACACGACGATTGGACGAGAACGCGCGACAAATCCGTTCTTGACCGGAGCTTACAAAATCGGGCGCGGCGTCGAATTATGAAACAATAAAGGCATTGATAAAAAAATAAAAAAGCCGCGAGCTTTCAAGTTTCTCGCGGCTTTTTTATTTTTCGCTTGCTTGCTAATCGTTATGATTTACAAAATCTTTAGCTCGGCATCAAAACGTGGTCGATAACGTGAATTACGCCGTTTGATTGTTTGACGTTGGCGATTGTAACGGTTGACATACCGCCTTTTTCGTCCGTCAGCATAATGCTGTTGCCGCTCATCGTCGCCGTCAGCATTCCGCCCGCGACAGTTTTGAGCATCGCTTTGCCTTTGCCTTTTTTGATGGCTTTCATAAGCGATTTGCCGTCCATATTTCCCGCGACGACGTGATAGGTCAGAATTTTCTGAAGCATCGCTTTGTTTTCCGGGCGAAGCAGCATTTCTACCGTTCCCGCCGGAAGCATATCGAAAGCAGAATTGGTCGGCGCGAAAACCGTGAACGGTCCTTTGCCTTTCAAAGTGCTGACCAAATCGGCTGCTTTGACCGCCGCGACCAGCGTCGTGTGGTCTTTGGAATTGACCGCGTTGTCGATGATGTCTTTGTTTTTATACATCGCCGCGCCGCCGACCATCGGGTTTCCGCCCATCATTTTACCGCCGCCCATCATCTGCGCCGAAGCGCTTGTGAACGTCATAAATGCTATCGCCAGTGCGAAAATCGCAAAATTTAATTTTTTCATTTTTAAAATTGTCCCTTATTTATTATTAAAAGGTAAAAACTCACCTTAATTTAGTTTTCGCGCCGATTAACAAAACAGATGCAGCAAATAAAATAAAAAAAATCGTGACAACGCGACAAATTGTTTGCCGCGATTTTTTTTATAAATTTAATTTTTCTTTTAAGCGACGGTGATTTCTTTTGAAAGATAAACGTCTTGTATCGAATTTAATAATTTGACGCCTTCGTCCATCGGTCGCTGAAACGCTTTGCGCCCCGATATTAAACCCATTCCGCCGCCGCGTTTGTTGACGACAGCCGTGCGCACGGCGTCCGCCAAATCCGATTCGCCTTTTGACTCGCCGCCCGAATTTATCAAGCCGCAGCGTCCCATATAACAATTGGCGACTTGATAACGAACGAGGTCAATCGGGTTGTCGGTCGTCAATTTTTCGTAAATCAATTTGCTCGTTTTGCCGTAAGGCGCGTCCTTTGCGAGATTTAATTGATTGTAGCCGCCGTTATTTGTCGGCAGTTTCTGCTTAATAATGTCGGCTTGAATCGTTACGCCCAGATGATTTGCCTGTCCGGTTAAATCCGCCGAAGCGTGGAAATCGCCTTCTTTATTTTTAAACGCCGGATTTCGCAGGTAGCACCACAAAATCGTCGCCAAACCGAGTTCGTGCGCGTATGCGAACGCCTTGCTGATTTCCGTAATCTGGCGCGTCGCTTCGTCCGAGCCGAAATAAATCGTCGCGCCGACGCCGACCGCGCCCATATTTCGCGCTTCTTTGATTGTGCCGAACAACACTTGGTCGAATTTGTTCGGGTAAGTTAAAAGCTCGTTGTGATTTATTTTGACGACGAAAGGAATTTTGTGCGCGTATTTGCGGGCGACGACGCCCAGAACGCCGAAGGTCGAAGCGACGGCGTTGCAGCCGCCTTCGATGGCGAGTTTGACGATGTTGTCCGGGTCGAAATACTGCGGATTCGGCGCGAAAGACGCGCCCGCGCTGTGTTCAATACCTTGGTCAACCGGCAAAATTGAAAGATAGCCGGTTTTGGCGAGTCTGCCGTTGTCGAAAAGAGTTTGCAAAGAGCGCAAAACGTTCGGGCTGCGGTCGGACTGCTGCCACACGCGGTCGATGAAATCCGCGCCGGGAAGCTGCAAGTTTTCTTTCGGAATCGCCGTCGCCTTATAATCTAAAAGCGTTTCGGCGTCGTCGCCAAGAAGTTTTTGAATTTTGTTGTAATCGCCAGCCATTTGTGAAATTTCTCCTGCATTATTGATTTGAATAAATAATAATTAAAGCGTTTTGCGCCCGATTATATCACAAATCGAATTTGCGGATTTGCCGCCCGAAATTTTTTTCTTGCGCGCCCGAATGATTTTCGTGTAGAGTATTAAAGAAAAAAAATTCGTCTCTCGAAAAAGGCTGACGCCCGCGCCGCAGCCGCTCCCGTTACTTTAAACCACAATTTAATGTTGATATTTGCTCGCCGAGCAAAGAGGTGTGAACTTATGATTTTTACGATTGGAAAGCGTCTTGTCGCGCTCACGTTTTTTTGTTCGTTGTTTTTCGGCGCGAGCGCGGCTGTTTTCGCGGGCGGCGATAACGATTGGCGCGCCGTTTCGCCCGAAGAGTTGGCGATGAAAACGCCGAAAGTCGAAGCGGACGCCGACGCCGAAGCGATTTTCTGGGAAGTCCGCGTCGACGACAGCAGCGAAGATTTGATCATGAAGCATTACATTCGCGTCAAAATCTTCACCGAACGCGGGCGCGACAAATACAGCAAAATCGATATTCCTTTTGTCAAAGGCGTGAAAATCAAAAACGTTACCGCGCGCGTCATAAAAACCGACGGAACAATGGTCGAACTTGCTAAAAGCGACGTGTTCGAGCGCGAAATCGCCAAGACCGACAAGATAAAGGTCAAAGCGAAATCCTTTGCCGTGCCGAACATCGAGCCGGGCGTCATCGTCGAATATCGCTATCAGGAAGTTTTTCCGCAAAGCTCGGCGAATAATATGCGGATGACTTTTCAGCACGATATTCCGATCGAAAACATCACGTATTATTTCAAGCCGCTCGCCAACGCCAGATACCTGACTTTTAATATGAGCGAAAATAAATTCGTGAAAGACAAAAACGGATTTTATCGCGCCAGTCTGGAAAATGTTCCGGCAATCAAATCCGAAGCGCAGATGCCGCCCGAAGACGAAGTGCGCTCGTGGCTGGTGCTTTATTACACGGACGACGCGAAAGGCGACGCGGGCGATTTCTGGTCGCGCGCCGGCGGTTACATCGCGCGCACCTGGGAAATCAAAGACACGCTTAAGCCGGGCAAGGAATTAAAAGCAGCCGCCGCCGAAATTACGGCGGGCGCGTCTTCGCCCGACGAGAAGTTCGCCAAAATCTACGCCTTCTGCAAAACGAAAATAAAGAATATCAGCTTCGACACGCAGCTGACCGACGACCAGAAAGAAGAAATAAAACCGAACAAATCGACCGCCGACACTTATCGAAAGCTGCAAGGCACGAGCGTCGACATCAACGAATTGTTCGCGTCTTTGGCGACCGCCGCCGGTTTTGAAGCGCGGCTCGCGTTTGGCGGCGACCGCAGCCAGAAATTTTTTAATCCGCAGCAGGCACACGTCTCGTTCATCCATTTTTCGTCGATTGCCGTAAAAGCCGACGGCAAATGGAAATACTTCGACCCGGGCAGCCCGTTCGTTCCATACGGAATGCTGGCTTGGAACGAGGAAGACACGTCGGTTCTGCTGCTCGGTTATAAAGATTATATTACGACTATGACGCCGATGACCGATGCGGAAAAATCAGCCGCGAAAAGAATTGGCAGGTTCACCCTTTCCGAAGACGGCACCCTCGAAGGCACTGTCAAAATCGAATACACAGGTCAGGAATCTTACCTGCATAAACTCGACGCCTACAAAGATTCGGCGACAAAGCGCGAGGAAGATTTGAAAAACGAGATAAAGAAGCGCATCAGCGCGGCGGAAATTTCCGACATCCAAATCGAAAACGCTGCGGACACTGAAAAACCGTTTGTCTATCAATATAAAATCCGCGTGCCGAATTACGCGCAGCGAACGGGAAAACGTCTGTTCGTTCAGCCCGGCTTTTTCGAGTTCGGCGAAAGCCCGATGTTTTCGACCGCCGCGCGCAAATACCCGATTTATTTTCATTATCCGTGGGCGGAAAACGACGACATCGAAATTAAACTGCCGAGCAACTTTTCGCTCGAAAGCGCCGACTCGCCCGGCTTACTCGCCGACCCGCAGAAAATCAGCACGCTTGACATAAATATCGCCGTCAACAAAGCGTCGAACACGCTCGTCTATAAACGCAAATTCTATTTCGGCGGCGGCGGCAACGTTTTGTTTCCGGTCAGAGCGTATCAGCCGGTTAAAAATTTGTTTGACGCTTTCAGCAAGTCCGACGCGCACACGCTTACGCTCAGGCAAAATTAAAACGACGAAAGTAAAAGGAAGATTTATTATTTTTGCCTTTTTACTTTCGTTTTGGTTCGGAGATTTTTATGACCAGATATTTTCGGTTTATCAATGCGTTTTTCCTCATCGCTCTAGTTTTTACGACGTTTGCGCGTGTCGCCGCTGCTGCTGACGACGGGATTCCGGCGTGGCTTAAACAGGCGGCGGCGACAAGCGCGCCGGCGTATCCAAAGGATGTGCGCGCCGTCGTGCTGCACAAAGAACAGCAGGTTACGCTCGGCGGCGACGGAAAACTCGTAACAATCGAAAACTACGCCGTCAGGATTTTGACGCGCGAAGGGCGACAGGCGGCGGTGGCGATTGCTCCTTATTACGTCAGCTTCGGCAAAGTCCGCGATATGAACGGCTGGACGATTCGTCCCGACGGCACGGTCAAAGAGATGGGCAAAAAATCAATCATCGACGTTATCGCCGACCCGGACGACGTTTATAACGAAGGGCGTGCGAAAATTATCGACGCTTCCGGCGAAGTCGACGCCGGTTCGGTTTTCGGCTACACGGTAACGACCGAAGAAAGCCAGCCGCTTTTCTATCAAGACATCTGGAGCTTTCAATCTCAAATGCCGACTTTGTTGTCGCGCTACACGCTGAATTTGCCGACGGGCTGGAAGGCGTCGAACATAACTTTCAATCACCCGAATATACAGCCGCAGGTGAGCGGTTCGAGCTACACTTGGGAACTACGAAATTTAGCGCCGATTGCCGACGAGCCGTTGAGTCCGACGGTGAAAAATCTCGCACCGTATATCGCCGTCAACTACGCGCCGGAGAGCGCCGCCCAATCGGTCAACCGTGCGTTCGCCGATTGGACGGCGGTTTCGCGCTGGGGCAGCGGTCTGCACGATTCGCAGGTTATCGTCGATGACGCGGTTGCGGCAAAAGCGCGCGATTTGACGGCGAACGCCAAAACCGAATTGGAAAAAATTCAGGCAATCGGAAAATTCGTCCAAAATTTGCAGTATATTTCCATTGACATCGGCGTCGGCTACGGCAACGGTTATCGCCCGCGCCCGTCGAACACGGTTTTGGGGCGCGGTTACGGCGACTGTAAAGATAAAGCCAATCTGATGCGCGCTCTTTTGAAAGCGGTGAAAATCGAAGCCTATCCGGTTGCGATTTTTTCCGGCGACGCGACTTACGTGCGGGCTGAATGGGCTTCGCCGCGCCAGTTTAATCACTGCATCATCGCCGTCAAAGTCAATGATGAAACAAAAACGGCGACCGTAATCAATCATCCGAAACTCGGACGACTGCTTATTTTCGACGCGACCGACCCGTATACGCCCATCGGCGACCTTCCCGATTACGAGCAGGGCAGCAGCGCGCTGATAATGGCGGGCGAGAGCGGCGGCTTGGCGACGATGCCGGTTACGCCCGCCGAATCGAACGCCTGGGAGCGAAAAATCGACGTTGATTTGGACGAAGGCGGCAGCATCAAAGGCACAATAAAAGAACACGCGACCGGACAGCAATCGACGCAGGCGCGGGCTATGTTTCGCGCTTTTTCCGCCGGTCAGTTCAGCAAAGGCATCGAAGGCTGGCTCGCGCGCGGCGCGACCGCCGCGACACTTCTCAAACTGACGCCGAACGACAATCAAACGGACGCGAGCTTTGATTTAGACATCGATTTCGCCGCGCCGCGCTACGCTCAATTGATGCAAAACCGTCTGCTTGTCTTTAAACCGGCAATCGTCAACCGCGCCAATTCGATTTATTTAACCGAAAAAACGCGCGCCAATCCCGTGATGCTCGACGCCGAATCTTTCAGCGAAACGGCGACTTTCAGCTTGCCGCAAGGCTTCGTCGTCGACGAAATGCCTGACCCCGTTTCGCTCGAAACCGCGTTCGGCAAATACGCGACAACTTACGCGGCAAAAGACGGCAAATTCGTTTTCAGCCGCAAGTTAACGATGAAACGCTCGACCGTCGCGGTCGAAAATTATAACTCGGTCAAAAATTTCTACCAGAAAATTATGTCTGCGGAACAAGCGCCGGTCGTGCTTTTGAAGAAATAAAAGTCTTTAAATTAAACGTCTTTATTAAAGGTCGACACTCACTTTTTTATTTTCAAGCGAAAAATCAACTCGTAATGATTTTTCGCTTGAAAATAAAAAATACTTAATATAGTTTAAAAAGCGTTCATTCTATAACAACATTGTTTCCCGTAAAATTTTTACATTATATAAACGAATACGGCTGATTATCTGTCGCCTTGCGGTCTTGCGTCCGATATTTTCGCTTTAATTCCATAATTCAAAAAAACCAAGGAGAACCGAATGAAAAAAATCGTATTCGTATTGCTAGCTTTCGCGGTCGGCATTTTCGCTCTGACCTACGCGCCTGTTCAAAGCACGGCGCAGCAAGCAGATAAAATCAAGAAAGTTAAGAACAAGATTCCGAATCGCTATATCGTCGTCCTTGAAGAATGGGCGACGGGCGAGACGGGCGAAAATTCCAACGCTGAAGCCGTCGCATCCGAGTTGGAAATTGTCTACGGCGGCAAGGTTGATAAAGTTTTCAAGCACGCGCTCAACGGTTTCTCCGTCGAGCTGAACGAAAATCAAGCCGAAAAGTTAAGCCAGGACCCGCGCGTCAAATTCGTCGAAGAAGACGGCGTGGTTTATGCGAACACGACGCAGACGAGCGCGACCTGGGGACTCGACCGCATCGACCAGCGCAGTTTGCCGCTTGACGGCAGCTATAATTACACGCCGACGGGAAGCGGCGTCAACGCTTATGTCATCGACACCGGAATCCGCACTTCGCACGGTCAATTCGGCGGACGCGCTTCGGCGGCTTACGACGCAATCGGCGACGGGCAAAACGGGCAGGACTGCAACGGACACGGAACGCACGTTGCGGGAACGGTCGGCGGCTCGACATACGGCGTGGCAAAAAGCGTTCGGCTTTACGCCGTGCGCGTTTTGAACTGCACGGGTTCAGGCTCGAATTCGGGCGTTATCGCGGGCGTCGATTGGGTAAAAAACAATCACGTCAAACCCGCCGTCGCAAATATGAGCTTGGGCGGCGGCGCGTCGAGCGCGCTCGACACAGCCGTCAGCAACGCGATTACGGCTGGCGTAACTTTCGCTGTTGCCGCCGGAAACGATAATGTAGACGCCTGCAACTCGTCTCCGGCTAGCGTCGCCAGTGCGATTACGGTCGGTTCTACAACCAATACCGACGCGCGTTCGTCATTTTCAAATTACGGAACTTGTCTCGATATTTTCGCGCCCGGTTCTTCGATAATGTCGGCTTGGTATACAAGCGATACGGCGACCAATACGATTTCTGGAACTTCGATGGCAACGCCGCACGTCGCCGGTGTCGCCGCGCTTTATTTGCAGGGCAACACGACGGCTTCGCCTGCGACCGTTAGAAATGCGATTGTCAACGGTGCTTCCACAAGTAAATTAACCGGCATCGGAACAGGCTCGCCGAATCTTCTTCTTTACTCATTGCTGTCCGGCAGCGCGCCGGCTCCGAGCTGCAGCGGCGGAACTTACACGGGAACGCTTTCCGGCGCGGGCGCAAACGCTTATCAGCCGAACGGCTCATATTATTACAGCTCGATAAGCGGAACTCACGGCGGCAGCTTAACCGGACCGTCAGGAGCGGATTTCGATTTGTATCTGGAAAAATGGAACGGCTCGGCGTGGATTTCGGTCAGCAGTTCGCTCGGTTCGACTTCGACCGAAAGCGTTACATACAGCGGCACGGCGGGCTATTATCGCTGGCGCATTTATTCGTATAGCGGCAGCGGCAGCTATTCGCTCTGCACAACTCGTCCCTAAATCTTAGGCAAAAGTAAAAAGGTAAAAGGCAAAAGTTTGGATACAATTTCCTACTTTTGCCTTTTTCCATAAGACTGTTGGTAAGAAAGTGAAAATTCATACTTTTCGCTTTTTACTTTTTACCTTTTACTTTTTACTTTATAAATATGCTCAAACGCCTTATGCACAAACGCGAACGCCATTTCGCATTTCTGAACGACAATCGAATCGTGCATCCGTTCGGCTGGGGAACGGAGTTTGTTAAAGAAAACGCCAACGGCGACGACCCGCGAAAAATTTTCCGCGAATACACAAAAAAGGTTTTGGCAAACAGCGACGAATTTTTCTTCGCGCCCGACGTAAAAGATTACAAATCAAACGGCGACCGATTAACGTGGACAAGTGAAATCGAAACCACGTCGGTTGAAAACAACACGGCATACGCCCAATTTTTCCCGCACGAAAAAGATAAAAAATCCGCCGTCGTCGTTCTGCCGCACTGGAACGCTCGCGCGGGAAGCTATTTCGATTTGTGCAAAGTTTTCAGAAAGGTTGGAGTTTCAGCTTTGCGCCTTACTTTGCCGTATCACGAAGAACGTATGCCGCCGGAACTGGAACGCGCCGATTATCTGGTTGCGCCGAACGTCGGACGCACTTTGCAGTCTTTGCGCCAATCGGTAGTTGACACGCGCGCCGCCGTCGCTTGGTTAAAATTACAAGGTTACGAAAAAATCGGCGTCGTCGGCACAAGTATCGGTTCGTGCGTCGGATTTTTCGCCTTCGCCCACGATTTAAATATCGACGCCGGAGTTTTCAACCACGTTTCCGGCTACGTCGCCGATGTCGTCTGGCAAGGTCTTTCGACTTATCACGTCAAACAAGGCTTGGAAAACGACATCTCATTAGAAGATTTGCGCGAGTTCTGGCTGCCGATTTCGCCGATGGCTTATATGGAAAAACTTTCAAAAATGCCGCCGCGACCGCAGCGATATATTTACACGCTTTACGATTTAACTTTCCCCGTCGATTTATCGCGGCAAGTAATAAATGCGCTGCGCGAAAATAATATAAAACACGACGAAGTTGCAATTCCCTGCGGACATTACACTTTGGGGGAAAAGCCGTGGGTTTATCTCGACGGCTGGAAGATTGTGAGTTTTCTGCGAAAGCATTTGCGTTAAAGAAATTCTACACTCCGCATTTTTTATTATTTGATGGTTTCTCAATCTGTATTGATATAAACTTATTGTTGTATCAAAAACGACTTTTATTGAAACTGTTTTTACCTAAAATTGAAAATGAAAAATGTCATAATTACAATTCTATTACTCGCTCTGTTTTCTGTAATTAGCATAAGAACAGTAAAAGCTGATGAGCTTTTTGACACTTATTATCCGAACAAGACATCTTGGGTTATTGAGAAAAACCTACATCTCTTTAATTTTGCATTAGCACTAAAACGCGACCCCAAACTGATTGGTTATATTTATGTATTTACAACAAAGAACGAGTCGCAAAGTAAGGTGAATTTTCGCAGCGGACGAGCCGTCAGATACTTAACTGAAACTTCTCCCATATCATTAAGAATCGAAAAAAGTCGGATTGTAGTCATTTATAAAAAAGAAGCTGACGAGTCGAAAATTATACTTCAGCCTACGCCAAAAGGTATTCCGCCAATAGACTTTTAATTACTCAATATCCAAAAGAAATGTTGTGCTAAACTTCTCGCATCTTTTTGCCGATGAGCAGCGCCACCCAAGAAAAATATCGAATTCAGATTGAAGAATCAATTGCGCGACTTCTTTCACGCGCGATTGATTCGCGTCGTCTGGAAATCGCGGATTTGCGCGCGCGGGTCGAGAAATCAATCGAAAAATATGTTTTGCGCGACGGCGAAAACGCTTCCGTGCAGGAAATAAAAGAATTCGTTGACGCCCTTTGTGCCGACGATTTGTGTTTGATAATCGCTTGTGAAAAAGGCGATGAAAGCGCGTGGGAAGATTTGGTTAAAAATTTCGATTCGACCGTAAAATCGGCGGCGCGGAAAATCTCCAATAACGCCGAAGACGCAGAAGATTTGGCTGGTTCGATTTGGGCGGAATTGTATGGCTTGAAACACGATAAAGACGGCAAGTTAAAGACGAAACTCGCTTATTATTCGGGGCGCGGAAGTTTGAAAGGCTGGTTGCGCGCCGTCGTTTCGCAGTTGGCGATTGACGGATTTCGACGGGAATCGAAGTTTGTGCAGATTGAAGAATCGAGAGAATTTGAAAATCTGGCGAACGATTCGGCGGAAAAAGCCGACAGCGCGCGAATCATTCACGCAAACGCAAACCCGGAAGAAAACTTCAGCCGGACGCGAACCGAAAAAGACGTTTCAGACGCCTTGAAAAAGGCGATTTCGCAGCTCGAAAGCGAAGACCGGCTAATCTTAAAACTTTATTATTTCGACGATTTGAACTTAAAGAATATCGGCACGGCTTTGGGTTTTCACGAAGCGACGGCGAGCCGCAAAATCGCGCGCCTGCAAGCGGAAATAAGAAAATCGGTCGAGAAAATTTTAATCGCCGAGCGCGGCTGGACGAAAGACGAAACGACGCGCCATTTGTCGGACACGGCGTCAAAGCTCGATGTCGGCTTGGAGCGAATGTTCGCCCTTTTGCTCTGCGCCGCGCTCGTGCAAGAGTTTTGGATTTCGGGCGTTCTTTAGAACATTGAACATTTATCAATTACCATTTAACAATTTGTTGAACAGTAAATGATAAATGATAAATGATAAATGATTGAAGATTTCGACAAAGAAATAGACGCTCTTTTGCGGCAATCGGCGCAAGGCGAAACTGCGTCTGCGGCGGGCAATCGGAAACCCGCAATCGAAACTCCAAAATCCGAACATCTCGACGCCGATGAAATTTCTCTTTTCGCTGAAAACGCTTTGCCCGAAAAGGCGCGAGTCGTTTATACAAAACATTTCGCCGACTGCGGGCGATGCCGCGAGATTCTTTCAAACGTCATTTCCCTGAACGCCGAAGAAACGCGCGCCGAAGCCGTTAGCGCCGAAGAAATCAAACGCGACGCAGCCACTCCAATTCCCTGGTATCGACGATTGTTCGCCGCGCCGAATTTGGCTTACGCTCTCGGCGCGCTAATTTTAATTTTCGGCGCGCTAATCGCTTTGACGTTTTTGAAAAGCGTTCCGCGAGATTCCGATATTTTGCAAACGCGCGAAACACCGACTAATATCGGCGGCGCAAGCGCCAACGGCGATGAAACGAAAACAATCGAAACAAACGCGGCGATGACAAATTCGGCTTCGGCGATGTCGAACGCCGGTTCGACAATATCGAACACGGCAACGACAACTTCCGCCGCTGATTCCGGCGCGCCGACTGCCGCCGCTTCGATGTCAAACAATTCACTGGTTTCCAATTCGGCGACGCCAAACAAACAAAGCGAGCCGAAAAGCGAAACGACGAAAAAGGAAACGACAAAAAGTGAAGCGGAGAAAACTGAAACGGCAAAGAACGACGCGCCTGTCGAAGAAAATTCGGTCGCCGCGACAAACGACAAAACCCGATTACAAGCAGGCGCGTTGAATCTTGCCGAGCAGAAAAGAACGACGACGGAAAATAAAGAAACGGTTTCGGTAGCCGATAATTCGGCAAAATCCGCCGCCGTCGTCTCCGCCGACGCTCCTTCGACAAAACCGCAACCGCGCGCTCCAGCCGCCCGCGCCGCGCCGCCGGCAAAACAAAACCGAATAATGAAAGCGGAAAACATCGAAACCAGACAATCCGGCGGCAAAATTTTCAGGCGCGAAAACGGTGTTTGGTATGATTCGGCTTACGGCGGACAAGGCGCGACGAACATCAGGCGCGGTTCTGAAGATTTCAAAAAGCTCGACTCCGGTTTGCGCGCCGTCGCCGACGCTTTCAGCAGAACGGTTGTCGTCCTCTGGAAAGGCAAGGCTTACCGGATTCAATAAATTTTTACAAAACTAAATTCTTTCCAACCGTTTCAAATAAAGCTAAAATAATTTTTATGAAAGTTTCAGCTTTATTTTTGTGTCTTTTGTGTTTGCTCGTCGCGGCAAACTCAAACGCGCAAACGGTCTGGCAGGCAAATCTCGACGGCAAAGTCCGGTTTTATCAAACGACCGATTTCGGCGTTGTTTTAACGGGAAGTGAAAATTCGCTTTACGCCGTTGACGGGCAAACGGGTGAAATCGTCTGGCGCAGGCGGACAAAAGGCTTGAACGAAACTTCCGTAACACCGATTCCTTCGACCGACTTGATTTTGGTTTCGACCGACGAAGGCAGCAAATCGCGTCTCGAAGCGGTTGATTTATTGAGCGGCGCGAGCATCTGGCGCAGCGAAAAAGTTAAAGGCGACGTTTTGCAGCTTGCCGTCGAGCCGGAAAGCGATTTGATTGCGGTCGTTCTTGTCAAAGACGCAAAAGGAAAAGCGGGCGAAAAACTCAAACGAAAACCCGTCGTTCACGTTTTTAAATTATCGACGGGCGAGGAACTTTGGAAGCGAGATTTCGACGGCGAAGTCGAAATGATGCCCGCGCGTTTCGGCGAAGGCGAAACGGCTTTCACGCTCGACAATTACCGCGCGCCGCTCATTCTCGACGGCAGTCTTTATCTTTTTTACGAAGGCGCGACTTCTTACGACGCGCGGACGGGAAAGGAGAAAAACCGCGAAAAATTTAAAATCAACGAAGACGGACTCGCGCTGACCGAAGCCGACCCGATTTTCGACGACAAGTTTATTTATACGTCGGGACGCGGCAAAGTTCGTGCCGTTAATCGTAAAACGGGCGAAGTCGAATGGGAAGCGAAAGATTTGGGAGTTACGCCGGAAACGGCGATTGTCGGAAATGTCTTGTATGTTAGAACCGGCGGGCAATTCACGCGCATCGAAGACGGCGAAACAGTGGAGAAAGGCGCGTTCGGCGTCTCGGCGATTGACACGAAAAACGGCAAAACTCTGTGGCGCTACAAAGGCGCGGACAAAGGTTTGACGAATTTTGTTTTTGCCGACGCGAACACGATTTTAATTGCCGATAAAGACGATTTAATAACGATTGACGCGCGCAGCGGAAAAAAAATCGATAGGCGCGAACACGACATCGAAAAAGCGCAGTTTGTCTTAATCAACGAAGGCGGCGCGGCGGTCGTCGGCGGGCGCGACGAAATCGCGGCGTTTGCCATTGCGGAACGCGGAATGCGAAACGCGAAATTGCAGAATCAAACAGATTTGTTTTCCAATCGATTTGCGAAAATTAAATTTCAAGCATCGTTAAATGAAAATCCGCAATCCGCAATCCGCGATTCGCAATCGCTCTGGCGCGTCAAACACAAAGCGCCGGCGCGCGGCGTTTTCCGCACCGTCGCCGGAATCGCGCTGCGCGCAACGGCGCTTTATTTTCGTTACGGCGGGCTTGCAACATCAGCTTTAAATTTCGCGCGCGGCGGCTTGAGTCTGGCGCAGACGGTCAACTCGTTTCGCTGGTCGGGTTTGAGAAACCGTTTTTCGTCGATAGATTTGACGACGCTGGCGAGCAATTCGGCGAAAAATTACGTCGGCAATCGCATCTCGCTTTACGGCGTTTCGGCGCGCACGCCCAATCTTTTAAATCGGATAAACAGCTTGCAAAACAGCGCGGCGAGTTTGCCGAACGCGGCGAACATTCGCTCGAAAATCATCGGCGGCGCAGTTGGTAAAATTACGCCTTCGCGCGCCGATGTGCAGGAAAGTCTGCTCGACCGAATCGACCCGACGCGCCAATTGGACAGGCTGTCCGATTATTTTCTGCGCCGCAAGCGTCTCGCCGATTTGCGCGGAAATTATATGTATTTTTACACCGATTTGCCGAAGCCGTTCGACAAAAAAGGGCTTGTCGGCGTCAACGTCCACACGGGCGAAGACGCGCGATTTGTTTTAACGAGCGAGCCGGACGCGCGTTTTACGACGGACGAAACCGTCGGTTTGCTTTATTCGGCGGACGGCAATCGCCTTCAAGCGTTTGATGTTTTGAACAGATAAAATTTCACCGCAGAGACACGGAAAGGCGGCGCAGATTTTTAAATAAAAACCAACCCTGACGCGCGCCGATAAAGGCGGATGATTTGTTTTCTATCCGCGTTCATCCGTGCTAATCTGTGGTTAAATTCTTCTTTATCACAAAAGGCGTCTAAAATTATGAAATCAAAAATCGTTGTATTTCTGTCTTTGTGCCTCTGCGCTTGTGCGGTAAATTCTTTCGCGCAAAGGAAAGAGAAGCCGAACGCGGAAATCGTCAGAATTACGCGCGAAATTTCCGCTAAAAATATCGAAGCGACGATTCGCCGGCTTGCTTCCTTCGGCACAAGAAATACTTTGTCCGAGCAGGATAATCCGAAGCGCGGCATCGGCGCGGCGCGCGATTATTTATACGGGGAGTTTTTGAAAATTTCGCAGGCTTGCGGCAATTGTCTGACGGTCGAAAAGCAGACGTTTGTTCAGCCGAAAGCGCCGCGTATTCCGCAGCCGACGATTTTGACGAACGTCGTGGCGACTTTGAACGGCACGACCAATCCCGAACGGGTTTATGTCGTTTCCGGTCATTACGATTCGATGTGTAATTTAGACGCGATGGACGCCAAATGCGACGCGCCGGGCGCGAACGACGACGCTTCCGGCACTGCCGCCGTTGTGGAAATGGCGCGCGTGATGTCGAAAAGAAAATTCGACGCGACGATAATTTTTATGACCGTTCCGGGCGAAGAACAAGGTCTTTTGGGCGCGGCGTATTTTGCCGAGCAAGCGAGAAAAAATAAAATGGACATCGAAGCGATGTTCACCAACGACATTATCGGCGGCGTAACCAGTTATAAAAACGCGCCCGATAGAAATTCCGTTCGTGTGTTTGCCGAAGGCGTGCCGTCGAACGAAAGCGAGCAGGAAGCCGCGCAGAGAAGAAGCGTCGGCGGCGAAAACGATTCGGCTTCGCGGCAGTTGGGCAGATTTATCAAGGACGTGGCGGACGTTTATTCGCCGCAGTTTCGCGTCCAATTGATGTATCGCCGCGACCGATATTTGCGCGGCGGCGACCATATTCCTTTTCTCGAACGCGGATTTTCCGCCGTCCGCTTCACCGAGCCGCACGAAGATTACACGCACCAGCATCAATCGGTAAAAATCGTGGACGGCAAACAATACGGCGATTTGCCGGAGTTTGTCGATTTCGGATACGTCGCAAATGTAACGCGCGTCAACGCCGCTTCGCTCGCGGTGCTTGCGCTCGCGCCGGCGCGTCCGAAAAACGCGACAATCGTTACGGCGCGGCTGACGAACGACACGGATTTGAAATGGAACGCGAACGCGGACGCCGATTTGCTCGGTTATGAAATCGTCTGGCGCGACACGACGAGCGCTTTTTGGACGAACTCGAAATTCGTCGGAAATGTTACGGTTTACACGGCGAAAGAGATGTCGAAAGACAATTATTTTTTCGGCGTCCGTGCCGTCGATAAAGCGGGAAATAAAAGTCCAGTTAGCTTTCCAAAACCGGCGAGGTAAAATCTTTGTCGTAGGTTAGTTTGAATTATTTAATTCAAAAAAATGAAATAATAACAATTTGTCCGAACAAGAAGCTGAACAACAAATCGGACGCGCCGAGAAAATCCACATTTATGTTAGTGGAATAATCTGGCTAACAATAATTCTGACAATTGTTGGATTTATAGTTTATGTTTTGGTGAGTATTGCGATGATGGATTGATTTCACTTTTATTAAGAAAATCAAACTAACCTGCGACAAAAATTTACAACAAAGTTATTTAAAAGGTAAAAAATGAAAAAAATTGTTTCCGCATCGCTGCTTGCTTCCTTATTTGTGCTTTCTTTTAATTTTGCCGTTTTTGCTCAAGATAAACCGAAGCCGATTGTTTTCATTAAAGCCGGACGACTTATCGATGTGCGCAACGGCAAGGTTTTAACCAATCAAGGAATTTTGATTGAAGGCGCGCGAATAAAAGCCGTCGGCGCAATTAACGATGTTCAAAAACAAGTTCCGTCAAACGCACAAACAATTGATTTATCGAACGCGACCGTCTTGCCCGGTCTCGCCGATTGCCACACGCACGTTCTTCTGCAAGGCGATATTACGGCGGAAGATTACGACGTTCAATTGCTGAAAGAATCGATTCCGTATCGCACAATCCGCGCGACGATGGCGGCGCGAACCGGATTGATGAACGGCTTCACGGTTTTCCGCGACGTTGAAACCGAAGGCGCGATGTATGCCGACGTTGACGTAAAACAGGCGATTGAGCGCGGCGTCATTCCCGGACCGCGAATGTTCGTGGCGACGCGCGCGTTTGCGCCGACCGGAATGTATCCGCTTTCGGGCTATTCGTGGGAATTAAAAATGCCCGACGGCGTGCAGATTATCGACGGCGCGGACTCAATCCGAAAAGCCGTGCGCGAGCAGGCGAAATACGGCGCGGACTGGATAAAATTTTACGCCGACCGCCGTTATTATATGAAAGACGGACGGCTTCGTTCGTGGGTAAATTTCACGGACGAAGAAATGGAAGCGATGGTCAGCGAAGCGCACCGCATCGGCAAAAAAGTCGCCGCGCACGCGATGGGCTGGGACGGAATCGACGCGGCTTTAAGACACAATGTCGATTCAATCGAACACGGTTTCGGTTTGGACGAAGGTTTGATGGACAGAATGGTCAAGCAGGGCGCGTATTGGTGTCCGACCATTTACGTCGGCGTTTATGTCGCCGAGGGCAGAGCGGCGGCGGGCGCTCCGATTTGGCTGACGATGCGCGATTTGGAAGCCAAGGCGTTCGGCGTCGCAACGCGCAAGCGAGTGAAAATCGCTTACGGCACAGATGCCGGCGGTTACGCTTGGACGGAAAATCAGGCGAAGGAATTCGCCTATATGGTCAAATACGGGATGACGCCGATGCAGGCGATTCAATCGGCGACGACCGTTTCGGCGGAACTCTTGGAACGAACAAACGATTTCGGCGCAATCGAAGCGGGAAAATTCGCCGACATTATCGCAACGACGGGCGACCCTTTAAAAGATATTACGGAACTTGAGCGCGTTCGATTCGTGATGAAAGGCGGCGAAGTTTATAAAGATGAAATGACGCGGCGGTAAATTAGAAGCTAGCTTAAAAATCCTTTGCGCCTTTGCGGGAGAAAGAAGAAGTTTCCCGCAAAGCTGCAAAGGCGCAAAGGAAAAAGGCAAAGAATTTTTCAATCGGCTTGTATTGAATTGGGAGAAAAATTTATGCTCGGCGGTAAATCTTGGGACGAATGGATTGAAGAATACTCGCACAGCCACGAACATCCGGTAAATCGCCTGACGCACAAAATCGGCATCCCGATGATTGCGCTCGCCGTGCCGCTTTTTCTGGTCGCGCCGTTTGTTGAAAATTTCTGGATTGTTCCGACTGTTTTATTTGTCGTCGGCTGGATTTTCCAATTCGTCGGGCATTTTTTTGAAGGCAAGCCGCCGGAGTTTTTCAAAGACTGGCGCTTTCTTTTCGTCGGCGTGCGCTGGTGGCTCAGGAAAATGCGCGGCTAATATGCCGGATTCAATTTAACGTATAATTATTATGCTTAAATCTTTTGTCTACGTCAGCGCGGCAACTCGTCTGTTGTCTGATTCGGAATTGCTCGAGCTTTTGCGCCAGGCGCGTGAAAACAACGCGCGCAACCAAATTACCGGAATGCTTCTTTATAAGGACGGAAGTTTTATGCAGGCGTTCGAGGGCGAAGAGGAAAATGCAGTGCGTCTGCACGAGAAAATTTTAGCTGACACGCGGCACAAAAACATTATCACGTTACTTACAGAGTCGCTCGAAGAACGTCGGTTCGGCGATTGGTCGATGGCTTTTCAGAATTTAGATGTGCTGAACGAAGACGAACGAGCCGCGTTCAGCCCGTTTTTGATACAGCCGTTTGACAAAAATTACTTCGGCGACAAACCAAACAATGCGCTAAGACTTCTTCTCTCCTTTAAAAAGAGTTACAACGAACGTTGATTTTAATGTGTTGAAAACGACGGGCGTTTTTTCGAGACTAACCGTAAAACCAAAAATTTTTATAATTTTATCTCCGAATTCAACCGCGCGGTTACTTGTCCAACCGTATCGCCGCGCCGGTTTTTTATCTGTATCGGCGAATACTCGCGCAGATTTTTATCATTAGTTTCGTCAATGACGCCGAGCGCGCGCAGCAGTTCGATTATTAGGACGGCGCGCGCGCGTTTGTCGTCGCCGTCTTCGATTTTTACGGCAATTCCCAAACCTTTTTTCCAACGCTCCGAAGGCAAAACGCCTGCGACATAAACGCCTTCCGCGCCGATTTTCGAGATGATTTTGCCGCGTGCCGACCGCATCAAAATCGTGTCCAATCTGTCAGTTCCGCCAATCATTTGCGGGTGAGAAATCATCGCCGAAACAAGCCTGCGGCACGCTTCGCGCGTCTCAACGTCAAAACTTTTCGGCGGAAAAACAAGCCGCGCGAAACTCAAAGCCATTGCGAGAAGCGGCAAAGCGAAATTCGGCGCGGCGCAGCCGTCGATGCCGATTTTTATTTCCGTTTTTGGAACATCCGTAAAGAGCGAAACCGTTTCTAAAATCGCTTGCTGCACCGGATTTTCCAAACTTTCGTAACTCTCTAAATCCGCGCCGAAATGTTTGCCGAGCGCGAGCATCGCCGTGTGTTTGCCCGAACAATTATTATGAAGTTGATTCGGTTTTTCCCCGGCACGAATCATCGCCTCGCTGATTTCTTCGTTAAACGGAACTTGCGCGCCGCATCTCAAATCCGTTTCGCTTAAACCGATTTTCGCAAGCATTTTCGCGGCGGTTTCCGTGTGAACCGGCTCGCCCGAATGCGAGCCGCACGCGAGCGCGATTTCGGCGTCGGAAAACCCGAATCTTTCCGCCGCGCCGTTTCTCAAAACGGGAAACGCTTGAAACGCTTTTGACGACGAGCGAAAAAACGTAACGGTTTCGGGATTGCCTTTTGAAAAAACAATTTTGCCGTCGCCGTCGACAACCGCAACGTGTCCGCGATGAATCGATTCAACGGTTTCGCCGCGAACGACTTCGACTAAAATTTCAGATTGCATAATTTTTTTTTCGCGTCGAACGGATGCAAATGATTTTCGGCGAAGATTTAACCGCAGATAAACGCTGATAAAAACAGATTAAAACCGGATAAAGCTAAATATGAAATTTTCTAAGATGCCTTTCAAATTCAATAAAAAATCTTTTTCTTATCTGCTCAAATCTGCGTGCATCCGCGTTTATCTGCGGTTAAATCCCGCCGCCGCTTTCGCGCAAACTAAGTTTTCCTAATGCGCCGCGCTTATCATTTCTTTGGCGTGTCGGCGCGCCGTTTCGGTGATTTCTTTGCCCGTCAGCATTCGGGCGATTTCCTCAACTTTTTCGCTTTTGTTTAATTGGCGCGCGCGAATTTCCGTGCGATTTTTCAAAGTTTCTTTTTCAACAAGAAAATGCTGGTCGGCTAAAGACGCCACTTGCGGCTGGTGAGTAACGCACAAAACCTGCTGGGTTTTCGCCAGCTCTTTTAATTTCAAACCGACGGCTTCGGCGACGCGCCCGCCGATGCCCGCGTCGATTTCGTCGAAAACTATCGCTTTTTCATATTCGGAAAGTTTCGCCGTCGTTTTCAAAATCAACATCAGGCGCGACGCTTCGCCGCCGGAGGCGACGCGCGCAATCGGTTTGACCGATTCGCCGACGTTTGCCGAAAAATAAAATTCGATTTGGTCGAAACCTTTTGCCGACAAGGATTTTATCGAAATTTCGTTTTGCAGTTCTTCGGCGTCGGGCGCGTCGATTCTAACTTCAAAACGCGCTTTTTCCAGCGCGACCGCTTTCAGGTTCGCTTCGATTTCCTTCTCGAATTTGCGCGCCGCTTTTGCGCGCTTTTCGTGTAGCTCGCGGGCGATTTTTAAATATTCCTCGCGCGTTTTTTTGAGTTCCTTTCGTAATTCTTCTTCGCGCAGCTCGGCGGTTTCGATGTTTCGCAGGCGTTCTTCCGATTCTTTGTAATGAGCGAGAACCGTTTCAATCGCGCCGCCGTATTTGCGTTTGAGGCGCGAGATTTCCGCGAGACGCGCTTCGATTTCTTCCAATCTTTCCGGCGAAAATTCCAGCCGATTGCTGAAATCTCGAACCGAAATCGCCAAATCTTCCAAAACCGCTCGCGCCGTCTGCAAACTTTCGGCGTATTCGCGGAAAGTCGATTCGTATTCGCCGAGTTCCGTAATTCTTTTAACGACTTTTTCGAGCGTCGCAACGGTCGCTTCCTCGTTTTCGTAAAGCAGCAGATAGCTTTCGTCGCTCAAGGTTGAAAGTTTTTCGACATTATTTAAACGCCGCTTTTCTTCTTCGAGCGCGTCGTCTTCGCCAACTTTCAAATCGACTTTTTTTATTTCCTCAACCTGAAACCGCAAAATATCAAGAAGCTGTAATTTTTTGGCTTCGTCTTCGCGCAAGTTTTCGATTTCCTTTTGAATGCGCGACAGTTCCCGATATTTTGCGGCAACGCCGGCGCGCAAACTTTGTGAATTTGCATATTCGTCGAGCATTTCCAAGTGAGTTGCCGGATTAAATAATGTTGCCTGCTCGCCTTGCCCGTGTATATCGACGAGAAACGCGCCGATTTTTTTCAAAAAATTTTGCGTAACCGATTGATTATTGACAAAAATCCGGTTGCGACCGTTTGCGGCGAGTTCGCGCCGGACGATGATTTCCGTGTCTTTGGCGTCGTCGTCTTCGATGCCGCTTTCGTAAAAAAGCTGGTGCAAATCGGCGTTCGAGCGAACGCTGAAAAGTCCTTCAATCTGCGCGCTCTGCGAGCCTTCCTTTATCAAATCGCTTGATACGCGCTCGCCCGTCAGCGCGCCCAAACTATCGACGATTATTGACTTTCCCGAACCTGTCTCGCCCGTTAAAAGATTTAAACCTTTCGAGAATTCAAGCTGTATTTCGTCAATCAGCGCGATGTTTTTGATTTTGAGCAGAGAAAGCATACTGACAGATTATAAGAAATTTTCACTACAGAGGCACAGAGAACACAGAGAGATAGAATCGACTTTAAAAACTCCGTGAACTCTGTGCCTCTGTGGTGAAAATTCTACTTAATTTTCGGCAAAAGTTTCCCGCCTTTTTCCCATTTGCCGCCGCGAAAAACCGCGTCGGGCGGAAACGCTTTTTCCAAATCTTTCGCCGCCCAATCTATTTTTCGTGTTTTTTTATAAAAAAGAAATTCACCGCTCGAGCCGATTTTAAGCGGTTCGTTTTCCGCAATCAAATAAAAATCGCGCGCGTCGTATTCATCAAGACCCGAATAAATCTGCAAATCGCCGATGTCCTGAACAAAAGTCGGCGCGGTTTCTCCGGCGCGGCGTCGTTCGGCGTTGACGGCGACATCGGCGGAAAATATTTCGCTCGATTCGGCGAGATTTACGACGTTCGCGCGGCGGAAAATAAAATTGAAAAGGTTTCCCGTATCGTTAAACGGCAGCGCGTCGTAAATTTTCGCGTCCGCTTTTTGCTCGCTTTTACCGACCAGAGATTTCAACGCGGCGAGATATGCGACGAAATTTAGTTTCACTAAAAACATTTCGTCTTTATTGTGCAGCGCGCCGGTTTCAATCAAAATCACTGGCGTTCCCCAGGCTGAAATCATATCGCCGAACGCGCGCGGATTATAAGCGTCGTCGTAGCGTCCGATGTTGCCTTTGATAAACGTTTCGAGCGCGGAAATAATCACGGCGCAAATGCGTTTTGAGCGCAGGTGTTTTTCGTTCGATTTGCCTTGCGCGTCGCCGGAAACGGCGAGCAAGGAAATCGTCGCTTGTTTGTTTATCTTGCCGACGGTCGTCAAAGCATTCTGATTATGCAGATTAAAACCGATGTCGGGCTGCCACTCGTCGCGCAGTTTTTTCAGCAATCTGCCTTCGGGCGTAGAAAGCGCGCGCGCGTCGCGGTTGATGTCGATAAACTGCAAATTGCGGCGCTGAAAAAGCTCCGCGCCGTCCGGGTTAAGCATCGGAACAACACGAATGGTGAGAGCGGTTTTTAATTCTTTAACCCAACTTTTTTCGCCGTTCGTTTGCAGAAAAGCGAGCATATCAATCAACGCCGAAGTAGCCGTCGGCTCGTCGCCGTGCATCTGCGACCACAAAAAAACGCGCGTCGCGCCCGTTCCCCATTCCGCTTGACAAATATCGCGCCCGCCGTAAGACGCGCCGACCGTTTCGACTTTCAATCCGGTTTTTTTTAATTCGTCGAGATATTTCTGCAAGTCTCGATGCCGAACCTGCGACGGAGCAATGCGCGAAACGTGCCGTTTGTCCCAGATGTCGGCGAAATCTTTAGCGGTTTGAGCTTGCGTTTGAACAATCATCGAGAAAAATAAAAGCGCGCAGAAACAGAGAGTGAATTTCATAGCAAAAAGATAATACTTTTTTCGCCAAAACAAAACGGCAAGTCTTATAAAACTTGCCGTTTGAAGAAATTCGTGGTGGCTGGAGAGTGACTTGAACACTCGTCCTTCGGGTTATGAATCCGACGCTCTAACCAGCTGAGCTACCCAGCCGCGACGGTTTAATTATAGATTGGCGCGCGGAAAAATCAAGTTTCATCCGCGAAAGTTTTGTTTGCTGCATCTTAAAGCCGGTTGTATTATTGGTTTAATTATAAAAACTATTGTCGCCTGCAAGCCCGCTTCCGCCTTTTGGCAACACGTAGCAAGCGACCGGCAATCATAAAACCGGAGAATAACTTATGCGCGCAAAACTTTTTTTCACAATTTTATTAACGACCTTTTCCACATTTATCGTTTCCGCGCAGGCGAAGAAATCCGCCGCGTCTTCGTCGGCGCAAACCGCGCGGACAATTACTATTATCACCGAACCGAGCGCGACTGTTTGGCTTGACGAGGTGAAATACGGCGCGACGAACGACAGCGGAAAATTAACCTTGCGAAACGTTTCGGCGGGCGTGCGCAGATTGCGCGTTCGGGCGAGCGGCTTTAAGGAAATCGCGCAAAATCTAACCGCCGCGCAGAAGGGCGACGTGAAAATCGCTCTTTCAAAAACGGCGGACGAAGCCGAATTAGCTTTTCAGCAAGCGGAAATCGAAGCGGGAAAAAATAGGGAAAAAGCCGTCGAACTTTACCGGCGAGCGATTGCTTTGCGCCCGAAATACGCCGAAGCAAATTTGGGTTTAGCGCGCGTTCTGTTCGCGCAAGGCGACACGGAAAATGCGCTCAAAGCCATCCAATCGGCGCGCGCGGCGCGTCCCGCCTACGCCGAAGCGTCAGCCGTCGAAGGCAGAATTTATCAAGTCGAAGACAAGGAAGAGCAAGCGATTGCTTCGTTTAAGCGCTCGATTGCGGAAGGCAAAAATTACCAGCCCGAAGCGCGTGCCGGACTAGGTTTGTTGTATAAAGACAAAGCCGAAGGTTTCGGCGCGGCGGGCGATTTTGAAAGCGAACGACAAAATTACAAACTCGCCGCCGCCGAACTCGACCGCGCCGCCGCGCAGTTAGGAACTGCGCCGGACGCAATCACGATTTACCAGATTCTCGGCGATTGCTACGAGCGCGCGAAAATGTATCCCGAAGCGATAAAAACCTACGAAAAATTCCTGCGCCTGTTTCCCGACAGCGATGAAGCCGAAGCCGTCCGCTCGTTCATCGTGCAGATAAACAAACGTGAACAGTAGTCAGTAGTCGGTTGTCAGCAAGCAGAAAACTGACAACTGACAACCGACTACTGACTACTGTTTTTCGCCGCTTCGAGAATTTTAATCGTCGTGTGAAAAAAGCGCGAAGTCGTTTTCATCTTGCCGGTTTTTTCGATTAACGCGACGGGATTGCTCGGTCTGCCGTCGATTATTTTGAGCAGCGAAAAAACTTCGCCTTGCGTCGCCCGCAAAATTTCGTAATCGTTTTTCGGCGAAACAAACGGCAAATTGAAATCTTCGGGCAGCGGTTTCGGTATGAAAGTGATGAGAAATCTCGTGTCGGCTGTCAGTTCGATTTGTTTGAACGGACTGCTTTCGACGGCGCTTTCTATTTCTTCAACGGTTCGCAAAAACGTCGGCGCTTCATAACCTAACGCCCCGAAAAGATGCTGCTCGATTCGCATCGTTAAAGCAATGCGGTCGGTATCGACGGTTTCAAAAAATATATTTCCTGTCTGTATGTAATTGCGAACATTTTCAACATTTAACTCTGCGAATAATTCACGAAGGCGTTCCATCTTAACACGATGTCCGCCGATGTTTATGCCGCGCAAAAAGGTGATGTATTTTACCGATTTCATTTTCCTGTTCGTCAATAAATCCTTACCGTCGAAGCGAAATTCGTTTTTTGTAAGTTTTTAATCCGTAATTTATTTTTGCGGCTGCGCGATGTAGCTGTCGCGGGCGCGCACCGCCGTGTTCGCTTGTTGACGCGCACTTTTAATTGCCGCGTTTCTTCTTGTTCGGCGGTTTTCTGCGGGTAAAAACCGATGCTGTATTGATGGCGCAGTTCTTCGGCGACGAAGGCGAACGACGCGGAAATATCGTTGATTTTCTCGGCGCGGTAAAGCCGCGCGCCGGTTTTCTTCGCCAAGTCATTTAAATAATCTTCGGCTTGCGCGGACATTATTTCCGACGGACGTTTTCCCTGCAGCAGCGGCATTCTATTTCCCTGTGTCGGCGCGCGTTTGTTTTGCGGAACGGGAAACGGCAAAGTCGTCGGCGCGGGCAAACCAGGCGCGTTCAGAATGGGCGGAAGCGGCGAGCGCGTTTGCGGCTGACCGCTTTTGACCGCGCGAAATGCGCGATTTCCTGCTCGACGCTGTTCTCGAAAAGATGAAAATCCTCGCGCCGCAAATCGGGAACGTATTTTCCGTCCTTGTCCAAAACACTGACCGGAACGGTTACCAGATTCGTCTCGACGCGCAAAATGTCTTCTCCGTCTTCGATTGTTTCCGTTTGATTTTTATTGTTTTGCGGAATTTCGCTTGCAGTTTTTGCCGCCGATTTTTGTTCGCCGCTGCTTTGCGGCTGGTTTGGCGCGCCCCGATTGCGAAAAAGCAAGCTGTCCGCCGAAGGCAAACAAAATAAAAAGCGAAAAAACGACGATTGCTGTTTTCATACTTCTAAACTCCGAAAAGTATTTTGTGAATCTCGAAATCCGTTTTCGCTCAACAATAGCGGCGCAATGCCCGTCAATGTTACAACAGCGCAAAAAGGCGATGTCTTTTGATAATTCCGTAAACGGCGGCATTTTACGAAGCACGATTGCCCAGCGATTTTTATCGTTCCGCCCGCAGCGCTTCGGCTTCATCCTTGTCGTCGTAAGCGTTGTGCAGATGCACCGGCTCGGTTTTCGATTTACGAAGACGCAGATTTAAAATTTCGACGAGAACCGAGAACGCCATCGCAAAATAGATGTAGCCTTTCGGAATGTGCTGGTCTAAACCTTCGGCAATCAAGGTAACGCCGATTAAAATCAGGAACGAAAGGGCGAGCATTTTTATCGTCGGATGTTTCTGGACGAACGCGCCGATTGTGCCGGCGAAAGCCATCATAAAAACGATGGAAACGACGACCGCCGCAATCATCACCCACAGATTATCGACCATTCCAACCGCCGTAATCACCGAATCGAGCGAGAAAACGATGTCGAGCAGCGCGATTTGGACGAGAACGCCGACGAACGACGGATAAACTTTCGTCGCCGAACGATGACCTTCTTCGCCTTCGAGCGCGCCGTGAATTTCGTGCGTGCTTTTCCCCAAAAGAAACAAGCCGCCAATGAGCAGAACAAGGTCGCGCCCCGATATTTCCTGCCCGAAAATGCTGAACAAAGGCGCGGTCAAACCGATAACCCACGTCAGAGAAAAAAGCAGAATGACGCGCATCACGAGCGCGAGCGCCAACCCGATATAACGCGCCCTCGATTGCTGTTCAGCAGGTAATTTGCCCGCCAGAATCGAGATGAAAACGATGTTGTCGATGCCGAGAACGAGTTCAAGAACCGTCAAAGTCAAAAACGCAATCCAAATCTGCGGGTCAGCCAGCCATTCCATATTTTTTGCAATTTTCCTGTCGTTAAATTGTTTGAAAAATCTTTCTTCAAATTATACCGGCAAACGAACGAGCCGGGTTATTTCAGACATTGTTGGAAAAGGTTTAAAGATTTATATGACGTGAAGCGAAGCCAAATATGTGCAAGTTTAGGTTTTAAAAGTTACGTTTCAAGAAAGCAACTGTTTCGCCCGCACGTCCATTGAATTGTTGGGCATTGCGTTGTTTTCACGCAACTTCTTAACAAAGATTCAAGTCCCGATTAACTTTAACAAGTTTCTTATTGCGAAAGTAAAAATCTACTGCTCCGTCGCCATCGAAATACCTTAGCACTTCCAAGCCTGATTCTGTTGTTGTGTCGTCGGGTTGACCAAACTTTGCTTGCACGTCTTCCGAACTTGCGCCAACGCTAATTCCTGATGCAATTTCCCACTTCGACGAAGTAACTTCAATTAAAACGACGATGTTTTGCCTGTCTTCACCTTCGTCAAGAGTAATTGTCAATCCTGAATAACGCAAAACCTGCTTTGTGCCGCCGCAAGGATTAGTTCCGCCTTTCCTGTTCGATAGCGGTTTTCCAAGTTGGCGAAGAACTTCTTGATATGACGCGCCGATGCCAACGCCTTTGATTTTAAAGGGAAATGTATCTCGCGGCGTATTGGACACTTCCGTATTAGCTGGAAGCGGCGACAGTGTTGGAGATGGCTTTGCATTTTCAGTTTGAACCACATTCGTTAGATTTTGTGATTGCGCTGAACATCCAAAGAAACTCGCAACAAATACGAGTAAGAATGATGTAAAAATAAAATGTCTAAACATATGCTTCACAGATTTCACAAGAAGATGCCCAACTAGTTATTAACTCCGACGCCGTTGATAATACGCAAGATTTTCCGCATTATCAACGAACCTTGATAATCTACTTGCGCCGTAATTCTTTAATTCTTTTTACGAGCTGCGGCGTCAATTTCATCGTTTGAAAAATCGAACCCGAAGCAAAATGTTTTGCGAAACCTTTGAAAGTTTCGACCGCGCCTTCCGAGTAACCGAACCACCAGATGTTCGGCAAAACGGTGAATCTGTTCGTGTGAATGTGCTGCGGCGCGACCAGTTCGAGCAGCCCGAGTTTGCCGTGCGTGCGACCGTAACCGCTTTGTTTGAAGCCGCCCCAAGGCGTTTGCGCGATGCCGTGCGTGTATAAAACTTCATTGATTGTAACCGTTCCGGCGAGAATTTTTTCGGCGACGCGCGTTCCTTTCCGTAAATCGCGCGTCCAGACGCTCGCCGTCAAACCGAAATCCGTGTCGTTGGCAAGCTCAATCGCTTTGGCTTCGGTTGAAAATCGCGCAATCGGCAAAGTCGGACCGAAAGTCTCTTCGCGCATTCCGCGCATCTCGTTCGTCGCGTTTTCGATAACTGTCGGCTCGAAAAACACGCCGTCGAAATTTACATTTCTTTTTCCGCCGGTTAAAATCGTCGCGCCGGATTTTTCAAAATCCGCAACGTGATTTTCAACGATTTGCAATTGATTTTCGCTCGACATCGCGCCGATGTCAGTTGCCGCATCGTGTCCGAAATTCTGAGTTAGATTTTTTGTTTTTGCGACGATTAAATTGGTGAATTTTTTAGCGATTTCGTCTTCGACATAAAGTCTTTCGACAGATGAGCAAGCCTGACCGGAATTGGTGAACGCGCCCCAAACGGCGGCGCTCGACGCGGCTTCCAAATCGGCGTCGGCAAAAACAATCATCGGGTCTTTGCCGCCCAATTCCAAAACGACGGGCGTCAAGGTTTTCGCCGCGCTTTCCGCGATTTGTTTGCCCGTCGCAACGCTGCCCGTGAACATAATTTTATTGACGCCCGCATTGACAATCGCCGCACCCGTTTTGCCGTCGCCCGTCAAAACTTGCAAAACATTTTCGGGCAGATTTGCCTTCTCGAATATCTCGCCGATTTTCAAACCGACGAGCGGCGTCAATTCCGACGGCTTCAAAACAACCGCGTTTCCCGCCACCAAAGCCATCGCAACTTCGCCGAGCGGAATCGAAAACGGAAAATTCCAGGGCGAAATTATTCCGATGACGCCGAGCGGTTTGTAAATAATTTTCGATGAGCGACCGAGAAATTTCAGTTGTCCAATGTCGATTTTTTCGGATTTGAGAATTTTCGCGGCATTGCGCGCAAAATACTGCATTAAATCAAGCACAGGCGCGATTTCCGCCGAGAACGCTTCGGTTACGGGCTTGCCTGCTTCGTCGGAAATCAGACGCGCGATTTCGTCCATTTCCGACAAAATCACTTCGCGCGCGCGCATCACAAATCGCGCGCGTTCCTTAAACGAAGTTTCTTTCCATTTCAGAGACGCCGCGCGCGATTTTTCAACTGCGATGTTCACGTCTTCAACCGACAAATTTCGGGCGCGCCCGATTTCCACGCCGGTCGCCGGATTATAAGAAACGATTTCGTCCCGTTCATTTTGAAATTTTAGAACCGCGCTCATAATTTCTCGCCTCAACGAATTTTGATTTGCTTCGGAAATTCGGGGAACATTTTCGATTGTTCGAGCTTGCCGCCCGCGTCGAAAAAGCGCATCTCGCCGTAACCGTCGCACGTCCAGACTTCGACCGCGCCGCGCTCGAAATAAAGTCTGCGTTTTCCGACTATTTCCTTGTCCGAATTGCTCATCGAGAGAACTTCGACGCAGATTTCCGGCGCGACCGAAGCGTCGGTTTCCTTTTCGATTTGGTCAATAACCGTCATCGAAGCCCACGCGACATCGGCGACCTTCGTTCCTTTGCGCGTTTTAATTGCACATTCGACCATTACCACGCCTTCGGGACGCATATTTTTCATTACGGAAGATATTTCGCCTTGGTAAATCGAATGCCCGATTTTTACTGGATTCATAATGATTTCTCCGAACTCGTTTGTCTCAATCTTAAACGGTAAATTTTGTAAGTAAGGACTTTCGACTACTTCCTGCCAATTCATAATTGCTCCTTTTAACCCAGCATTTTCTCAATCGCCGCGTAACTCGCCTCAATCGCCGCGCTCAATTCATCCGGCAAATTTCCGCCGCCTTCCGCCATATCCGCTTTGCCGCCGCCGCGCCCGCCGATTAGCGGCGCGATTTCTTTTATTACGTTTCCGGCTTTTATTTTATCGGTCAAATCGTCCGAGACGCGCACAATTAAGGAAACTTTATCGTCCGCTTTTCTGCCGATTATGACGACGCCCGATTTTATTTTATTCAGTAAATTATCCGACAATTGGCGCACGGCGTTCGCGTCCAAATCCGAAACTTCTTTCGCCAGAACTTTCACGCCTTTCACGTCGCGCGCTTCGTCTTCGCCGCCGTTTGACGAGCCGCCGTTTGAAATCGCACCCGTCGCAATTTTCATTTTTAATTCGTCGTTTTCGCGCTTCGTTCGTTTCAATTCTTCCTGAAGACGTTCGATTGCATTCGGCAAATTGTCGCGCTGCGTTCTTAAAACACCGAGTGATTTTTCAATCAATTGCTCGTCTTGGCGGAAACGCGCGAAAGCGTCAAGTCCGGTAATAGCGCGTATTCGGCGCACGCCGGACGCGACCGCTTCGTCCGACAAAATCTTAAACGAGCCGATGTCGCCCGTCGCCGAAACGTGCGTTCCGCCGCACAATTCTTTTGAAAAAACGCCTTCGCCGATGCTCAAAACCCTGACTTGCGAGCCGTATTTTTCGCCGAACAGCGCCGTCGCGCCCGACTGCATCGCTTCTTCGATTGATTTTACGTCAGTGTTCACGGCGTCATTTTTCAAAATTTCCTGATTAACCAAATCTTCAATCTGCTGAATTTCTTCCGCAGAAATCGGCTGATAATGCGTGAAATCAAATCTCAAATAGTTCGGCGCAACGACCGAACCGGCTTGCTTGACGTGCGTTCCCAAAACTTCTCTCAAAGCGGCGTGAACCAGATGCGTCGCCGTATGATTTCTGCGCGTCGCGTCGCGTTTTTCCGCGTCAACCTGCGCCGTAACCGTATCGCCGACTTTGATTGAGCCTTTTTCGATTTTCGATTTATGCAAAACAATTCCCGCAATCGGCGCGAACGTATCGAGAACTTTGACCTGTGAATCTGAATTAAAAAGCGTTCCCGTATCGCCGACCTGCCCGCCCGATTCGGCGTAAAAAGGCGTTTCGTCCAAAACGATTAATCCTTCTTCACCTTCCTTGAGTTCGTTCGTTTGTTGGTCATCTTTTACAAGAGCGACAACTTTTGAGTCTTCGACTTGCGTTTTTTCGTAACCGTGAAAATTTGAGCGAATGGAAGTTCTTTCCATCGCAACGTAAATTGGTTTGAGAGTTTCTTTTTGTTTTGTTTTACCGATTTCAGACGTTTCTTGAAGTTTTTTTATTGACTCGTCGAAAGTCTTGTCGAAATCGTCTTCTGCAAAGCCGAAACCGTTTTCTTCCAAAACAACTCTAATTAAATCTTTGGGTGTTCCGAAAGTATCGTAAAGTTTAGCTGATTCTAAAATTAAGTTTTTTATTTCTTTTGGACTCTCAATTTCCCACGCCCAATACTCCCGAAACCTTTCTGATATTGATTTAGTTTCCTTAAACGGAGACACTTGAAAATCTTCAGCAATGGCATCTCTCCAAACTTTTCTTTTTTCACTGATTTCATCAATATCTATTTCAGGTATATCTGAAACTAAATCTTGATTGTAAGGATGGTCTTTTTTTAACAATTCCATTGCAATTTTCTTTCTTTGAGATAAGAAATTACCAATTATTTCATTTAATTTTTTCAAACCAACCGTCATCGTTGCGCCAAATCTCTCTTCCTCAAGCCGCACCATTTTGCCGATAAATTCGCGCTGCACGTCAAGTTCGGGATAAGCATCTTTCATTTCATCAACGACTTTGTTGCAGACTTTGTAAAAAAACGAATCGTTAAAACCCAAATGCTCGCGCCCGTGATAAATGGCGCGGCGCATAATTTTTCGCAGGACGTAGCTTCTGCCTTCGTTGCCGGGCAAAATTCCGTCGGCGATTGAAAACGCCGTCGTGCGGGCGTGGTCGGCGATAACGCGGCAGGCAAATTGTTTTTGTTCATTGAAATTTTCGTAGACACTCATAAAAATATTACTGTGATTTTTTAACTTTTTTATCTTTTAAAATCTTTTTGGCTTTCGACAATTGAACGCTCAGTTCCCAAAGCTGATTCATTATTTTCAGCCGGTTCGTAACCGCTTCGGGCGACATATCAACTTTCATTTTGCAGCCTCTCGATGTCCGCTAAATCCTGCAATCGTCCGCCGATTGTTTTCATCTGAATCAAACCTTCGCGCGAAACGGTAAAAACTTTTCCTTTTTCCCAGCGAACCGTTTCACGATTTCGCCAAACATCTTTTATTTGTTCGGTTACAAGAAGAAAATCAATCGTGAAAAGCGTTTTTGTTTTGGTGTCAATCTTTGAAATACGCCGAATTTCGATTGCGCCGTCGTGAAAAGCTAAAGGCTTTCCTTCGACATCGTAACCGAAACTTTCGGCGATTTTCCAGACTTCGCTCAAATCATCCGACAGAATCAATAAATCAATATCAATCGTCGCTCGCGGAAACCCGAGAATCGCCATTGCCCAACCGCCGCAAACGGCATAATCGATTTCGCGCTCGTTCAAAGCCGAAACGATGTTTGTAAATTCTTGCAGCAGCGTGGACATTGCAATTATTTTGCCTGCGCGAGCTGCGCCGTAAATTCGACAATCGGCTTTATAAGGCTCGTTTCATAATTTGATTGAACGCCTTCCATCACGACCGCCATTCGCTCTAAACCCGCGCCCGTGTCAACTGACGGCGCGGGCAAAGGCTCTAATTTATAAACGCCCTTTTCGGTTTCGACGCGGTTATATTGCATAAACACGAGATTCCAGATTTCCATCGTCGTGTCGCCTTCTTCGGCGTTGACTAAATCAGCGCGATTTTTTTCGGGGTTTTCCGGCTCGTCGCCCAAATAATAATTGATTTCCGAATTCGGTCCGCACGGTCCGGTTTCAGCCATTTGCCAGAAATTGTCCTTGCGCCCGAACGGTAAAACTCTTTCAGGTTTCGCGCCTGCTTTTATCCACAAATCGCGCGCTTCATTATCCGCCGGAACTTCATCATCGCCTTCAAAATAAGTGAACCATAGATTGATTGGATTCAATCCGAGTTTTCCTTCTTCCTTGCTTCCGGTCAAAAAATCCCAAGCGAAATTTATCGCGTCTTCTTTGAAATAATCGCCAAAGCTAAAATTGCCGAGCATCTCGAAAAACGTGTGATGACGCGCCGTCTTTCCGACTTCATCCAAATCATTGTGCTTGCCGCCGGCGCGAATACATTTTTGCGAACTTGCAGCGCGTTTATATTCGCGCTTTTCGTTGCCCAAAAATACGTCTTTAAATTGATTCATTCCCGCGTTTGTGAAAAGAATCGTCGGGTCGTCGGGCGGAAAAACCGGACTCGAATGCACGACTTTGTGTCCGTTTTGTTCAAAGTATTCAAGGAATTTTCGTCTGATTTCGTTGCCTGTCATAAAAGTAAAATAATAATTTTTGGAATTAAAAAGCGATTTTAACACGAAAACGCGCGGCGAATCTAACGACTGTTTTCCGCAATTGGTTTGACGAAATTTTTCGGCGGAAAGGGACGCGCGCGGCAAATAAAGTTTTTGTTTTCGCGCGGTTTTAATTGCAATCGGCGGCGTTTTCCGTCAAAATTCGCAAACAAAGATGTCGCGGAAATTTGGATTTGTAATTTGAAACTTATATGTAAAAATCCAAAATCTAAAATCTAAAATCCAAAATCTAACTTTATGGACAATTCATTATTTCGTAAAAAATCTATCGCGCAAATTCAAGCAGATGCCGCCGCCGGTTTGACCGAACACGCGCAGGAAAACGTGGGCGGCGAAGGCGGCGGTTTGCGGCGCACGCTCGGCGTTACCGATTTGACGTTGATGGGCGTTGCCGCAATCGTCGGCGCGGGAATTTTCGCAATGATTGGCAAAGCGTCGTTCGACGGCGGACCTGCCGTAATCTTTTTATTCATTTTCACGGCGATTGCCGTTACATTCGCCGCGCTTTGCTATGCGGAGTTCGCGTCGCGCATTCCGGTTGCGGGTTCGGCTTACACTTATTCTTACGCGAGTTTGGGCGAGCTGGTCGCGTGGATTATCGGCTGGGATTTGATTGTCGAATACGCAATCGGCAACATCGCCGTCGCTATTTCGTGGAGCGATTATTTTACCGGACTTCTGAAAGGTTACGGCATCAATTTTCCGCTGAATCTGACGATGGATTATCTGACGGCGAAGCGCGGATTTGCGGCTGTTTCGGAAGCTGTCGGCGGCGGCGAAACGCTCGACGCGCTTTCGGCAAAGTGCAGCGAAGTCGGCGCGGCAGTCGGCTGCGGGCAGATTGACGCTTACAACGCTTGGGCGAACGCGCCGAACTTGGGCGGCTTGCCGATTATCGCGGATTTGCCCGCGCTGCTTATCACGCTGGTTATCACGTCGCTCGTTTTTATCGGCATCCGCGAATCGAAAGTGGCGGGAAATATAATGACGGTTTTGAAAATCGCGGTCATTCTGCTCGTCATTTTGCTCGGCGCGTTTTACGTTCATCCCGAAAATTGGTCGCCGTTTGCGCCGAACGGAGTAACCGGCGTTTTGAAAGGCGTGTCAGCTGTCTTTTTCGCCTACATCGGTTTCGACGCGCTTTCGACGACCGCCGAAGAATGCAACAATCCGCGCCGCGATTTGCCGCGCGCGATGATTTTGTCCTTAGTTATCTGCACGATTTTGTATATCGCGCTGGCGCTGGTTATAACCGGAATGGTTAATTTCTCGAAACTGAACGTCGGCGACCCGCTCGCGTTCGCGTTCGGCGCGGAAGGCGCGAACATTCCGTGGGTTGCGGGAATCATCGCCGTCAGCGCGGTCATTGCGCTGGCGACCGTGTTTCTAGTTTTCCAAATCGGACAGCCGCGCCTGTGGATGGCGATGAGCCGCGACGGTCTTCTGCCGAAAATCTTTTCGTCGATTCATCCGAAATTTCATACACCCTGGTTTGCGACCATTATCACCGGACTTGTCGTCGCCATTCCCGCGCTGTTTATGAACCTGACGGAAGTAACGGATTTGGCGAGTATCGGAACGCTGTTCGCGTTCGTCGTCGTCTGCGCCGGAGTGTTGTTCAAAGAAAAAGAATTCAGCGAAAGCGGCACGCGCTTTGTGCCGTATGTTAATTCGCAGTTTATCTTGCCCGCGATTTTAATCGCCGTCGCCGCCATTTTATTTTATTTCAAGCCGACGATTTTGAGCGAATTTCTGACGCTCAAGCCCGAAGAAGGCGACACGGCGTTCGACGCTTTTACGCACAAAATTCCGCTCGTCGTCTTTTTGCTTTTGGCTTTAGGTTTAACCGTTACGACATTCGTCAAAAAACTTTCGCTGATTCCGGTTTTAGGATTGCTTTCGTGCGCTTACCTGATGACCGAACTCGGCGTTACGAACTGGCTGCGCTTCGGCGTCTGGCTGCTCGTCGGTTTGGTGATTTACGCGCTCTACGGTTACCGGCACAGCAAACTGCATCGCCGCGAAAACGCGGTTGAAGCGTGAAAAGAAAGGCAAATGTCCGATTGGAAAAGCAATTTTTCGTGCGCCTCGTCGACATCAGCCTTATTTGATTGAAACTAAATTGAGTTTCGGCGTGTTTGAAAAGCGCGAAAATCGAGTCTATATCAAGCAATAAGGAGAAGAGTTTTATGAAAAAATTATCACTATTAGCGGTATTTTTCTGCCTGTTTTTGGCGTGCGCGGCTTTCTCTCAGACGGACAAAACGGAGTTGAAGAATTTCGCCGGAACTTGGGAGTTCGACGCGGCGAAAAGCAAACTGCCAGCCGATTTGATAATCGAATCGGGCGTTTTGACAGTCGAACAGACGAAAAAGAAATTAACCGTTACGCTCGAACTTAACCGCGAGCGGCGTTTCCGTCAGCCGACGCCGGGCGAGGATGACGGCGCGATGGGACGCAGCGTCCCGGCTGGCAATGGCACGATTGTTTATCGTTTGAGCGGAAGCGAAATCGCTGCCGGAACCGCGCCGCCCGACGAAATTTTGCGGGTGTCGCCGGTTACGCATCGAGCCGAAATCGATTCGAGCGGCAACTTGATACTGACCGCAATCGGAAAATACGAGCCGCAGTCGAACGGGTTAGACTTTAAAGTCGTTGAAAATTGGGAAATGCTCGATGACGGGGAGACTTTGAAAATCAGGCGCGACACCGAAACGGCGCGCGAGACGCAGACGGCGGAAATGTATTTTACGAGAAAACCCGTTTCGTCCGAAACCGAAACGTTTACAGGAACGGTTGTTTACGGCAATGAAACGACCGCGCCGACCGGAAGCGCTCAAATGCAGCAGACTAATATGGGCGTTCTGAACGGAAAAGCCTTGAAATTGGCTTTGCCGGCTTATCCGCCCGCCGCGCGCGCGGTCAGAGCGAGCGGCGCGGTCAACGTTCAGGTTACGATTGACGAGCAGGGAAACGTCGCCTCGGCAAGCGCCGTTTCCGGTCATCCGCTGCTGCGCGCGGCGGCAGAGGACGCGGCGCGCGCTTCGACTTTTTCGCCGACAATGCTTTCCGGCGTTCCGGTCAAAGTTACGGGCGTGATAGTTTTTAATTTCGTGCCGTAAGATTTTCCGTTTAAATTTTTCAACGAAAGATAAGGCAAGAGTTCCGGCTCTTGCCTTTCGCATTTAATAAATTGATAAACCTGCAAATTGCGGGAAATTAAACTTTTCAACCTTGAACTTTGCGCCCTGAACTTTGTATTGTTATTTGATTATGGAATATCCGTTGTGGGTTTGGATTTTTTTCTTTGCCGTTGTGCTGATTGCGCTGTTTGTCGATGTCGGCATCGTCAACCGTCATTCGCACGCGCCGACGCGCCGCGAAACTTTTGCGTGGAGCGCGGTCTGGATTTCGCTGGCGCTTCTCTTTAACGGCTTTATTTACTGGATGGTGAGCCGCGCTTACGGTTCGGACGCCGGACTGCACAAGGCGACCGAGTTTTTCACAGGCTATCTGGTCGAGCTTTCGCTGTCGGTCGATAACCTGTTTGTTTTTCTGCTGATTTTCAATTTCTTCAAAGTCCCGAAAAAGTTTCAGCACCGCGTTCTTTTCTGGGGAATTTTTATGGCGCTCGTGCTGCGAATGATAATGATTTTCGCCGGCACGGAACTGGTCGAGCAGTTTCACTGGCTTATCTACGTTTTCGGCGCGTTTCTCGTCTACACGGGCATAAAAATGTTTTCCGGCGACGACGACAGCTTTAACCCGGAAGAAAGCGCGATTGTAAAATTTACGACCCGTTTCATACGCATCTCAAAACATTACGACGGCGAAAAATTTTTTACCGTTAAAGACGGACAACGCACTGGAACGCTTTTGCTGCTGGTTTTGATTGTTATCAACGTGGTCGATTTAGTCTTTGCCGTCGATTCGATTCCGGCGATTCTGGGCATCACGACCGACCGCTTTATCGTCTACACTTCAAACATTTTCGCCATTTTAGGTTTGCGGACGTTCTTTTTTCTGCTTGTCGATATGGCGGAAAAATTTCACTTTCTCAAATACGGGCTGGCGTTCGTGCTGACCTTTATCGGCGTGAAAATGATTTTACCGCTCGCCGCCGAAGGCGTGATACTGGCTTTGGGACACGGAAATGATTCGGCGTTTTCGCATTTTCTGCAGGGTTACGTCAAAGGCGATTATAATCAAACGGCAACTTTTCTCTCGCTCGGAATCGTCGCTGCCGCGCTTGCTCTCTCAATAGTTCTGTCGCTCGCGTTTCCGCCGAAAGAGAAAAACATTTAACATTTGCCATTTACCATTTATCAAAATTTTGAATGAACGATTCAATTTTCGATTGATAAACGGCAAATGTTAAATGTTAAATGTTAAATGTTAAATGGATAACAAATCGGGCAAATACTACGTCGACTGGTGGAACATCAAAAAATCCACAGTCTACGGCAGCGCGGCGTTCGTCGTGCTGCTTTGCTTGATTGCGGGCGCGGGCTGGCTCTGGCGCGCCGGTTATTTTGAAACTAAAGCCGATGACACGAGTTTTCCGAAAGATACGGCGCGGATTACTTCTTTTGAAGGCGATGTGAGAATCGTGCGCGCCGCGACGCGCGAGACGATTCTTGTAACACGCGCGACATACGTTGCGGCGGGCGATACGATTCAAACACAGGCGGACGGACGCGCGCAGGTGCAGATGATTGACGGCTCGACTTTATCGGTGCGTCCGAACTCGACGGTCGTCATCCGCGACAGCACGTCGATTCTGGGCGGCACGAACGTGCGCGTCTCGCTCGACTATGGACAGATGAACGTCAAGACGCAAGACCAGACCGAGAACACGGAAAACGTCGTCGAGATGCAGGCATCCGAAAGCGAAATCTCCGCGCAGACCGACGCGAGCTTTAACATCAACCCGGAAACTTCAGGCGGCGAAATTCGCATCGCGCGCGGCGGCGTGGAGACGAACACGGGCGGCGAAAAGGTTTTTATCAAAGAAGGCGAGTTCGCCTCTGTCAGCAGCGGAAAAATTTCGGCGCGCGAGCGTCTGCTTGAGCCGCCGAAACTCGTTTCGCCGCCGGCAAGCGAACAAATCGCCCAAACAAGCGAAATATCTTTTCGCTGGCTGAAGCCCGAAGCCAGTTCGCCCGTCAGTTATCATTTGCAAATAGCTCGCTCGCCGTTTTTTGCGTCCGATGCGATGGCGAGCGAGCAGAATCAGATAACGAACCAGATTTTGAATTTACCGGCGTTCGCGCCCGGCGTTTATTACTGGCGCGTGCGCGCTTCGACCGCTTCGGGACAGACGAGCGACTGGAGCGAGCCGCGCAAATTTACGTGCGTTAATCAAAACGAAAGCGCGCAGTTGACGGCGGGCGAGTGGCAAGTCGAGCCAATCGGCGGCGGCGTCTATCGAATCGGCGGCAGAACGCAAGCCGGAACAACCGTTCGCATCGCCGGACGCGAAACTTTCGCTGGCGCGAGCGGCGCGTTCACCTTGCAAGTTTCCACTTCAGCAGGAAACGTCGCCGTCGAACTCGCCGACGAGCGCGGCAACCGCAGCCGCTACAACTTGTCGCTCTCGACGGGAAACGCGACGAAAAACTAATTACGAATTACGAATTAAGAATTAAGAATTGAGAGTTAGTAGAAGCCTTCTTTGTATAGAGATTATGTAATGTGTAATTCAACTGTAATGTTTCCGCGCTTTTAATTCTTAATTCTTAATTGATAATTGCTTTATGTCTCACACCCATTCACACGACAAACGGACGCCGCGCGGGTTGAATAAATTAAAGCTCGCGCTTGCTTTGACGTTTGTCTATATGCTTTGCGAAGCTGCGGGCGGCTGGTTTTCAAACTCGCTCGCACTACTCGCCGACGCCGGACATATGTTGACCGATGTTGCCGCGCTGTCTTTAACTTTGGCGGCGATTTGGTTTGCGTCGCGTCCGGCGACGGCGAAAAAGACGTTCGGTTATTATCGTCTGGAAATTCTCGCCGCTTTTGTCAACGGCGTCGCGCTTTGTTTGATTTCTCTGTGGGTGATTTACGAAGCGGTTCAAAGATATTCCGCGCCGCCTGCGGTGAAAGGTTTTGAATTAACCTTGATTGCCGTCGGCGGTTTGATAATAAATATCGTTTGCGCCGCGCTTCTGCACGGCGACCACGCGCACGACATCAACTTGCGCGGCGCTTGGCTACACGTCGTCGGCGACGCGCTCGGCTCGGTCGCGGCTATCGGAGCGGGCGCGGCGATTTTAGCTTTCGGCTGGTTTTGGGCGGACGCCGTTTGCAGCGTTTTGATAAGTTTGATTATCGTCTACGGCGCTTGGAATTTGATAAAGGAATCGGTCAACGTCCTCTTGGAAGGCACGCCCGCGCACATCAATCTCGCGGCGGTCGAAGCGTCGATAAAGCAAACCGAAGGCGTTCTTGACGTTCACGACCTTCACGTCTGGACGATAACTTCCGGTATGGAAGCCTTAAGCGCGCACGTTCGATTTGATAAAGCCGCCGCGCAGAACGATTTATTAAAATCTCTGCGCCGCGTTCTTCACGACGAATTTAATATTGACCATTTAACGATTCAGATGGAAACGCCGGATTCGGCAGACGAAGCGGTTCATATCTGCGAAACCGGCGCAAGCTGTTTTGAACCGAACGGCGAAATTAAAATTCTTAGCCGCGAAAAAATGATTTAATAAGAAATGTTTTTGAAAATCGCGTGTCAAACAATAAAAGCTGCCGTCGGAAAGCAAAGTTAGACGATAATTTCGCCCCGTTTTATATCCGAAAACATATTTTCTTATGCCGAACGTCGAACTTAAATACGGAAAATCGCAATTTTTTTTCGATGCCGACGAAAACCGTTTTGAAGTTTTAGGAAAAAAGGAAGAAAAACGCGTTCTCAACGATGTCGAAATCGGCGCGCGGCTCGATAATCCAATAGGTTCAAAGCCGATTGAAGAAATTATACAACCGAACGAGACGGTTTTAATCGTCGTGCCGGACGCAACCCGTCAAACGGCGTGCGGTCAAATCGTCAATTTGCTCGTTCGCCGCCTTATTGCCAACGGCACGATGCCGCACGACGTCCGCATCATCTTTGCGACGGGCATTCATCGCAAAACAACCGGCGAGGAAAAGCGAGAATTGCTCACGCCGTTTATCTTTCAGCGCATCAAGACGCTCGACCACGACGCGCGCGATTTGGCGCAAATCGTTCGGCTCGGCGAAACGGCGGACGGCGTTTCGATTGAGCTAAATCGTGCTTTAACCGAACACGACCGCGTGATAATCGTCGGCGGCGCGTCGTTTCATTATTTCGCGGGCTTTACCGGCGGGCGCAAATTGATTTGTCCGGGCTTGGCTTCGGCGCGAACTGTTTCCGCGACGCATAAACTCGCCTTCGATTGCGATAATAAATCGCGGCGCGACCTAGTTGATACGGGCATTTTGGACGGAAATGCGGTTCACGAAGCGTTTATGCAGGTGGTTTCCAAACTTCCGCCGACGTTTTCCATTAATGCAATCACAAACGACGCAGGCGAAGCGGTCGAGATGTTTTGCGGCGATTGGATTTCCTCTCACCGCGCCGCGTGCGAGCTTTACGCCGCCCAACACACGGTAAAGATTGAAGAAAAACGCGATTTAGTCGTCGCAAGCTGCGGCGGTTTCCCGCACGATATAAATTTAATTCAGACGCACAAAACTTTAGACGCGGCGTCGCGCGCCTGCAAGAGCGGCGGAACAATTGTTTTATTAGCCGAATGTGCTGACGGCTTAGGCAGAAGCGATTTTTTGAAATGGTTTGAAGCCGAAAATTCTGCCGCTCTAGCCGAAAAACTCTGCGCCAATTATCAAGTCAACGGGCAAACCGCCTGGAATCTGCTGCGCATCGCCGAAATTTTCAACGTTAAAATCGTAACTTTATTACCCGAAAGCGAAACGCGCCCGATGCGTATGCAAAAGGCGCGTTCTTTGGATGAAATTTTATCTGAAATTGATTTGGAAAGAAAAGGTTATATATTGCCTTTTGGCGCAAAGTTTTTGATTAAAAATTAACGGCGGAGTTGTTAGTAACGTTTTTTTCTTTTTCGCTTTTGTTTTTGTTGGCGGTCATAAAATTCTTTATCTGGATAAAAACGCTTGTCAAAACTATCGCCGCAACAACTTTGACAGATATATCTGTTCTTGCGAAATAACAACTGTTGATATAATTCACCGCCTATATAATATTCAAGTCGTCCATAACCTTTTACTGGCTCGCCTTCGGCAACAACAATTTTTTCCGATGCAAGCCGCCCGCCACGTTCCTTAATGAATTGGCGCGCATTATACAACCGACGACGAATCAGTTCATGTGAGTTCTCGCCGTTACCGAGTCGTGCAAGAACAATTAAAACACCTCCAAGATTGGTCTGCTTAGTTGCCGCATTAATTACCCCATCTTGAAGAGCAAGCTCCATTTCGCAATTCAATAATTGATTGGAAATCTCTTGCTGCTCTGCCCTCTTATGTTGTTCTTGTGCATTGGTAAATAACGGTATGAATAGCAACAGGGCTATAAAAAAAGATAAAGATTGTCTGTTTTTTGTTCTCATTTATTTTTCGGACTTATTTGCTTTTCTTCACGTCGAAAGTCCGCGCAATCGAATCGGTCTGGTTGCGAATCGATTTTAATTTGTCGCTGACGCCGACAAAACGCAGAATATAAACGGTCGCGTCGTTTGCTTTGAGAAAATAAAATCTGCCGCTCACCGTGCGTCCGGCGCGGACGAATTCGTAGTTGAAAACTTTGCCGCTCAAAGTGCCTTTGAAAATTTCTTCTTTGCCGGCGACGTAGCCGGGCAGAAATTGCAGTTTTTGTTCTTCGTTGCGGACGAGGTCGGCGAGCGCAGCACCCGGTTTGAGCGCGAGTTTGCGGATTTCGAGGTGTCCGCTCTGGCGTTCGCCGTAAACGTATTCGACGTTCGGGCTGGTCGCCGACGGCTTGACTGTCATTTTCCAGTTTGCCTGCGGCAAATCGAACGTGTATTCGGCGCTCGCGTCCGTGAATTTTTGGTTTTGGGCAAAAGCCGAAACTGCGAACAATAAAGCGGCGACGACGACCGAAAAGTATAATCTGGCGTTTTTCATAACGGTATTTCCTTGAGTGTTATCCGTATCAATGAATGATATTTTAACTTTTTTGCGAATGATTTACGATGTTTTTGATGCGCTTTGTTCGCGGCGAGTTGCGGGCGGCGAGCGAACGCTCGATGAATCTTATTTTATTAACCATTCGTCGGTCGACACTTTTTTTCGCCTTTTCGTCTCTTTAGCGCGTCTAAGAAGGCAGACAATCTTTGAACGCTTCTGCGGAAGCAAACAAAAAATTTCGAGGTAGACAAAAATGAAAACACAGTTTTCCGCCGTTTATAAATTCACCGCGCTTTTAATGCTCTGCGCGATGCTCTCGCCCGTATTCACGGTCGGCGCGAGCGCGCAGCAATCGATGATGCAGAAACCGAGCGCGAAACCTTTGACCGAGAGCCAGAAAATTCTGCACGTTTTGAATCGTCTCGGTTACGGCGCGCGCCCCGGCGACGTCGAGCGCGTCAAGGCGCTGGGCTTGAATAAATATATCGAGCAGCAGTTAAATCCGGCGTCGATTAACGATGCGGTTGCGGACGCGAAAGTGAAAAATCTCGACGTTTTGCGAATGTCGAACGAAGAGCTTTTCGCCAAATATCCGAACGGTCAAGCCGTTCTGCGAATGGTCGCGCAGCGCGAAGGCTTGAATAAAGGCGACGTTGCGCAGCTCCGCAGGAAAAATCAAGTCAAAGGCGCGGCGGACGCGATGATGCAGACGGACGAAGCGTCGATGCCGAAAGATAATTCGGCAATATCGAAAGACGACGGCGCGAATATGATGCCGAATACGCTGCCTAAAACGCGGTCAGTTATCTTGGACGACCCGAAATTGAGCGCCGAACAAAAGCAGCGTATTCAAAAAGAAGTCGCCGACATTTACCGCCAAAACAATCTCGGTCGCCCGCAGCAAATCAGTCAGCAGTTGAGCGCTTCGCGCATTATGCGCGCCGTTTATTCGGAGCGCCAGTTGAACGAAGAAATGGTCGATTTCTGGAGCAATCATTTCAACGTTTATGCGGGAAAAGCGGCGACGCGCTGGTTTCTGCCCGGATACGACCGCGACGTGATTCGCCCGAACGCGCTTGGGAATTTCAAAGACTTGTTGCTTGCGACGGCGAAAAGTCCGGCAATGCTTTTTTATCTAGACAATTACCAATCGATTTCGCCAAAAACGCAGACTAATGACGGCGGCGGTGCGAATAGAAATCGACAGCTTCAGCGAGCAGTCAACAATCCGCAGGTGCGCGAGCGCATCAAGCAGCGACAGGGAATTACCGACCAGCAGCTCGACGCGCGCATCGCTCGAATGCAGCAAAATCCGCAGGCAAACCCGAACAAGCAGAAAAAACAGCAGCGCGGCATCAACGAAAATTACGCGCGCGAGATAATGGAGCTGCACACTTTGGGCGTTGACGGCGGCGGCTACACGCAGAAAGACATCGGGGAAATCGCGCGCGCCTTTACGGGCTGGACGATTTTCGACCCGCGCGGCTATCGCAAATTCGACGGAAACGACGGCGAAATGGACAACAAACGTCTCGACCGTCTTTCGCGGCAAGCGGGCGTTACCGACAATCTCGAATCCGGCGCGTTTTATTTCAACGAACGCTTTCACGACACGGGCGAGAAAATCGTTTTAGGTCAAAAAATCAACGAAGGCGGAATGAAGGACGGCTTAAAAGTTCTCGATATTTTAGTAAATCATCCGTCAACGGCGAAATTTATCGCGCGCAAACTGGCTATAAAATTTGTCTCCGACACGCCGAGCGAAGCGTTAATAAGTCGTGTTGCCGACACTTTTCACAATTCAAAAGGCGACATCAAAACAACTCTGCGCGCTCTGTTCAGCGACAAGGAATTTTTCGCGCCCGAAAATTATCGCGCGAAAATCAAAACGCCGTTTGAATTGACCATCAGCGCAATCCGCGCGATCGGCGCGGACACAAACGGCGCGGCTGTTCAAGCCTTACTCGCAAAAATGGGCGAGCCGCTTTACGGCTACGTCGCGCCGACGGGTTATCCAGATTTGGCGGAAGATTGGGTCAACACGGGCGCGCTGCTCGAGCGTATGAACTACGCCGTCTCGCTCGTCTCAAACCGCATCCCGGGAACGCGCGTCAACTTATCGCGCTTTGCGGGGAAAAACAAAATGGAAGTTTTAAACAAAGCAATCGACACGATTTTCGGCGGCGAGATTTCGCCGAATACGCGCGCCACCTTGCTCAAACAAATCGAACAGCCGCTGGTCGAGCCGAAATCGGAAACCTTTTTAGCAAACGGCGCCGTCGAATTGGAAAACACGGTGATGATAAATCAAACGGACGAAAAACCCGTCGGTGCGGGCGGCGGAAAACGCAATGGCGGCGGACAACAGGCTAGATTGCTCGCGCCGAGCGGCGACCCGGAAATTTTCAAAGTCGTCGGCTTGATTTTAGGCTCGCCCGATTTTCAAAGACAATAGGTTTTTAAATGGAAAATGGAAAACGGAAAATTTAAGAAACTGTATTATATTTTCCGTTTTCCATTTTCCATTTTCCGTTTATTACTCGCCTTCGTATAAATCCTTTTTGCTCAAGCCTTGTTTAACGACTTTTCGCAAAGCGGTTCGCAGATTGCTGTCGACGGCGGTTACAATTCTTCGCAATTTTTGTTCGGGGCGCGCTTTAAAAAATGTAACGTGCGTTGTTTCGTAACCGTTCGGCGAGTGGGGCGAGAAATAATAATTCGACACGCAGCGGCGCAACCCCTCTGCTTTGACTTCGCTGACCGAATGCCACGATTTGTCGCTTGTCGCCATTAAAACCAGTCGATTGAAAAGACTAGGAATTTCGAGCGGTTCGGTTACCGCTTCGTTCCACAATTCCAGATTTCCGCCGTTTTCCGCCCTCCAATCGGGCGTGCAGTAATAAAGCAGATTCAAAACGCGGTAATTTTTCTGCCCGGCGTCGTGTGAGTTGTCGAGATGCGGATTGAGAAAATGCCCGCGCGCCATCGCGCTGATGCCGCCGGCGTAAAGATGCGGGTCGCCGACGGTGTCTTTTAAATTCGTAATCTGCGAAACGGCGTCAATTACGCGCCGGTCTTGAAAAGCGAAAGTTATATCGGAGATGAGCGAATCGAATTTATCAAGCGATTTTGAAGTAAATTTTCGTTCTCTGAAACTGTCGAGCAGGCGCATTTCTGAAACCGGCGGAAACGCGGCGTTAATTTTGCGCGCCAAATCTTCGGGAAGAAGATTATCAATCGATGTAAAATGCGCGGTTACGTTTTTGTCAGCGTGAAAATCGGCGCGCAAAATCTCCGCGTCCCGTTCGAGTCGTTCGGAGATTATTTGAACGATTTCTTCTCGCATAAATCCTTTTCCAAATTTCCGCTCAAAAAATTTTCCACAGGTGGAAAACTTTTGCAAGTACGATTTTTACTGTGTTTTAACCACCGATAAAGCTCATCGTGCGCGCCGGTTGGACGAATTTCGCGTCGCCGATTCGATGGCTTGCTTCTTTTTTCAAAACGGCTGCTCGAATAAACTTGACGATTTCTTCGCGGCTCGCGCCCGCGCGCATCACGTCGCGCAAATTGTATTCGCTCGTCGAAAAAAGACAGGTGCGAATTTGCCCGTCGGCGGTCAGCCTGATGCGCGAACACGCGCCGCAAAACGCTTCGGTTACGGGCGCGACGATGCCGATTTCGCCCGCCGCGCCGTCGGCAAACGCGAATTTCCAAGCCGTTTCCGCGCCGCGCGATTTTTCTTTTAATCGAAGCGGTAAAACTTGATTGATTTTCTCTCTGATTTCCTTGCCCGAAACGATTTGCTCGCGCCGCCATTCGCGGCTTGAGTCGAGCGGCATAAACTCGATAAAGCGCACCGCAACCGCACGCTCGCGCGCAAAGCGGGCAAAATCGATAATCTCGTCGTCGTTCCAGCCGCGCACGACGACGACGTTAATTTTCAACGGCGTTAAACCGACCGCTTTCGCCGCTTCAATCGAGTTCAAAACATTTTCGAGCGCATCAACGCCCGTTATTTTCTTAAACTTTTCGCGCTGCAAACTGTCGAGCGAAATCGTTACTCGGTCAAGTCCGGCGCGCTTTAGCTCGGCGGCTCGTTCGGGAAAACGGTGTCCGTTCGTGGTCAAAGCCAAATCTTTCAAGTGCGGAATGCGAATTGCGAATTGCGAAATTGTCACCTTATTTAAGGCATCATTTCCAATTTTTTCATTCCGCATTCCGCATTCCGCATTCCGCATTCGGTCGAGTTTCGCAATCAAAACATCAATGTCTTTACGCAGCATCGGCTCGCCGCCGGTCAAACGAATTTTTTCGATTCCCAAGGAAACGAAAATTTCCGAAACGCGCGCGATTTCCTCAAAAGTCAAAATCGTATCTTTACGCGCCAGCGGCGGCTCGCCGTTCGGCAAACAGTAAAAACAACGAAAATTGCAGCGGTCAGTCAAGCTGATTCGCAAATCCCGAATCGAACGGTCGTGAGCGTCGCGTAAAACAAAATTTTCCATCTGTAGAAAATGATACAGGAAAATAATGCTAAGCGGTAAATGGTAAATTTTTGCTTTTCATTTACCATTTACCATTTACCGCTATCTAAATCCTTCGCCGATTTGGTTGATTTGCTGTATTGCGCGGGCTTTTTCGACGAACGGGACTTTTGAGATTATCGTTCGCAGCTCGGTCAGCAGGCGGTTAAATTCGGCGCGGTCGCTGATGTCGGTCGCGTTGGCGTAGATTTTTTTCTCTTTCAAATCCGCGACAATCGGGTCTAAAAGATTTGTGATATTCTGCACGGATTTTTTCGCGTATTTGCCCGCCGGATAATAATTTAAATACTCGCCCTCGGTTACGCGCAACAGGTAAATGTAGCAGTTGACATAGCCTTCGCACTCGCCGGGCAGCGGATTTTGCGCCGCCGTCCAAGCGATTTCCTCGCCGAGCGCCGTGTCCTTCGATTGATTTTGCAGCTCCCAGAAAATGTCTGAACGGACGAGCCATTCGCCCGACGAGTCGCTGTAGACGATTTCCTTTTCGTTCGCTTTGAGAAAATCTTTATACGGATTTTGCGCGGCGCGCTCTGCGGGAACGGCGCGCAGCGCGGCACTAAGCGCAAGCAGACGCTTAAAACTTAAATCCGCCGCGTCGATTTTTTTTGCTGCGACATCAGTTTTCAGAAATTCGGCGATTTGCGCGGCGGTCGCAAAATCGAGCTTGGTGTTTTTGTCGAAATACTTGGCGAGAATTTTCCGGTAAATTTCCGCGCGCTTTTCTTCCTCGAAATCGGCGGCGACGCTTTTTGAAATCCAGCCGCTACGGTTGTTTTCGAGACGGATTTTATACCAGTCGGAATTTTCTTCCAAAGCGGTGAAAGTTTTTCCGATGTCGGCGGTCGAAACCGTTTTGGAATTGGCTTTCGGCTCGCTCCGCACGCGCGCCGACGCTGCGGCGACGATGATTTGGCGCGCGAATTTTTCAGCGGCATTTTTCGGCGATGAGTTTAACGAAGACGGCGCTCGCGTCGGCGATTTGGCGCTCGTCGTCGAACCCGTCTTTTTTGACGACGAATTTATTTTCGTCAATTGATTTGTTTTTGTTGTCTGGCTGGATTTCGTCGTTTGATTTGTTTTCTCTGCCGCTGCCGCCGTCGATTTCGCGGCGCTCGGTTGCGAAGCTGTGCTTTTTTCTTTAGATTTTATCGTTGTTTTGGCGGTCGATTTTATTTTTTCGGACGAAGTTTTAGATTTTGCCGCGTCTTTTGATTTATCGATTGTTTTCGATTTGTCGGAAACGTTCTGTTTAACGGAAGTTTTTGACGCCGTGTTCGATTTCTCGGCTGCTTTCGTTTTCGTCGTCGGCGTAACGGTTTTTGTCTTCGTCGGCGTTTTTGTTTGCGCCGCTGTCGTTGAAATCGTCGCGCCGAAAATAAATGCGCTCGCCGCAAGGCAAAGCGCGACGGTCAAAATAGTCGTGTTGCGTTTAAGACTTCTCATTGGTTTTTGCCTTGTTTAAATTTATGGCTTCTCGTTGTTTTTCGACGTTTTCAAAGCCCGCGCGTTGCGCTGCAAGCCGGATAATTTAGCGCGTTTTGCCGGACTGCGGCGAAATCGCGCGGCGTAGGTTTCGGGCGAAAAGGCGAGAATTTCGTCGGTGTCGATTGACGTATCGCCTGCGCGCGGCTCGAATCTCGCTTCGCCGGTCGGTTTTTCAAACCGATTCCAGGGGCAGATGTCCTGACAAATGTCGCAGCCGTAAAGCCAGCCGTTTAAGTTTTCCGATATGTCGGTTGAAAATTCGGGAGCGCGCAATTCGATAGTAGCGTATGACAAACAGGCGCGCGCGTCAACGATTTTCGGCGCGACAATCGCGTTGGTCGGGCAGGCGTCCAGACATTTGCGGCAAGTTCCGCAGTGGTCATCGATTGTTTCGGTTTCGTATTCGAGTTCGACGTTTAATAAAATCTCGCCCAAAAAAACCCACGAGCCGTATTCTTTCGTAATCAAATTCGAGTGTTTGCCAATCCAGCCCAAACCCGCGCGCACAGCCCACGCTTTGTCCATTACGGGCGCGGTATCGACACAGATTTTCCCGTCCGCGTTCTCGTCAATTGATTTGATAAACGCGAGAAGCTCGTGCAGCTTTTCCTTCAAAACGTCGTGATAATCGTCGCCCCACGCATAGCGCGAGATTTTTCCTTTGTCTTTGTTTTCTTCGTGTTCGTGCGGCGTGAAATAATTTAAAGCGACGACGACAACGGATTTTGCGTTCGGGAAAATCAAATTCGGGTCGGCGCGTTTCTCCGGTTCGCGTTCGAGCCACTGCATCTCGCCTTGATAATTTTTGCCGAGCCACGCTCTGAAATGCTCGCTTTCCCGTTCGAGACGTTCAGCGCGCGCGACGCCAATTTTATCAAAGCCGATGTCGAGCGCTTTTTGTTTGATTTGTTCTGTAAAAGAAAGCACGAGAAAATTATAGCAAATAAGAAATTCGGCAAAAAATAAAACGGCTGAAAAGCTCGAAAGCAAATCAGCCGTTTCAAATTTTTCTAAATCAAAATTTAGAAATTCAGTTTTGCGCCGAATTGGAATTGGCGCGGGTCGAAAGAAGCGGTCGGACGGCTGTAATAACTGCCGTTTTTGGCGCGCTCGCCGAAAGTGTTGACATCCGAGAAAAACGGCGACGCCGACGCTTCGTTAAAGCGGTTGAAAAGGTTAAAGCCTTCGGCAATCAATTCGAGCCGCATCCGTTCGCCGAAGCGAATCGAGCGCGCGACCCGCAAATCGAACGATGCAAACGAATGCGTCATACCGCGATTTCGTCCCAAGTTTCCGGTCGAAAACTGTCCGTTCGTAATCGGCGGCGTTACGCAGCCTGTAGGTGCAGGAATACAAAGCGAGCCGTCGGCATTGACGCTCGGTCGGTCGGTTTGCGACGATTGGTCGTTGTTGGCGTCCGTGTTCGTGATGATGTTAAACGGTCGTCCCGAAGAAATTTCGATAATCGGCGCGATTGTGAAATCGGCAAGGAATTTCTGCACGAATCCGCCCGTGCGGAAACTGGTCGGCGCGGCAAGCACACCGCTGAAGACAAACCGATGACGCTGGTCGAACAAGGATAAAGCGCGCTCGGCGCGGAAGTTGCGCGGGTCTTGCGGAATCAGAAGCGTCTGCAAATCGCTTGAGTCGTCAATCGATTTCGAGAAAGTGTAAGACGCTAAAAACGTAAAGTTATTCGCAAAACGGCGTTTTAATTCGACGTTCAGCGCGTTGTAATTGGAGTTTCCGTCCGAAACCTGCGCGTTGACCGAGCCGAACGGAGAAATTACGCCGGGCGTGCGAAGCGAACCGGCAAGCTGCGAATCAAGAACCGCTTTTGAGATGCCGAACGATTGAGCCAAAAAGTAGTTTGGCGCATTCGGGCGGAAGAAGTTGGCAAATGCCGGAGCAACTACGCGCCCGTTTGGGCATTGAGCGATTACTCCCGGAATGACAACCGCGCAGGTAACATTGAAACTGTTTGTAAAGGCAGTTCCGGGAGCTAAGCCCGGAATTCCGGTTGCGCCCGGCAGCGCCAGAGTAGCGACTTCCTGCGTATTAGTCGGCAGACGGTTGGCGAAACGCTGGAAGTTTTGAATTTGCAAATCCGTGCGCGGCGAATTCAAATCGGTCGGGTGCGGCAAGTGGTGTGCGCCGACGAAAATATAACCGATTGAAAGCGACATATTTTTCATTATCTCGCGCTCGAAAGTTAAATTCGCCTGTGTCGCCGAAGCGTATTGGAAATCTTTGGAAATCGGCAAAGTGAACGGCAGAACCGTTCCGAAACCCGTAAATGTCTGGTCGTTGAAGCGCTGTCTGCCGAATTGATATTCGGCTGTGCGCGCAACGCCGGGCGTTACCGGATTACCGAAGGCGGCGCAGAGAGCGGCATTTGAACCCTGCACGCCGCAAACTGTTCCTTGAAAAACCTGCGCGGCGTTTAGCAGATTAGTATTGGACGGAATCGGGCTGCCCGCCGTCAAAACCGCCTGCTGCTGCTGCGAGGCGTCGGCGATGTCCGAGTTAAAAGCGGCGGCGAGCAGCGGATGGTCGTAAAATAAGCCGAGCGCGCCGCGGACGACAGTTTTGCCGTCGCCGAAAATGTCGTAGGCGAAACCGAAGCGCGGCGCAAAATTGTTTTTGTCGCGCGGGAAGCCTTGCTGAACATTTAAGGCGTCCTGAGCCGCTTGAATATCGCTTGCCGACAGATTGATGCCCGACAGCGGGTCGCTGAAACCGACGGGCGCAATTGTTTCGGTAAATTCAAAGTCATAGCGAATACCGTAATTGATAGTCAATCGCCGCGTCGCTTTCCACGTGTCCTGTGCGAAAAATGAAATCGGCGTGTTTTTTATTTTACTGTTCGGGTTGCCGAAACCTTGAATATAAGTGGACGGCAAGCCGAGACCGTAAGATTGAACGGGTGTGAAATCCGGCGCGCCCAAAGCGCCGAAAGCCGGATTGAGATTGCCCGCCGCGAAGTTGCCGAAATTAAATAATCCGGCGAAATTCAATTCAAAAAGCGCTTTCGGAATGCGCACGAAATTGATGTCGCCGCCGAATTTCAAGGTGTGCGTTCCCAAAATGTAATTAATGTTGTCGGCGAACTGGTAGCGCGTTTCGGTGCGCTCGACCGGCGAGAAAAGCTCGCGTCCGATGAACGCCGCGCCCGCGATATTTGAGGAAACCGCGTCGCCGTTCTGCGAGCGGAAAGATGTGTCTCGTCTGCCGTAACTGAAACGAAATTCGTTTGCCGCCCTTTCGCCTAAGGTTGAATTCAATCCTGCCGTGAACGAATAATCTTTCAAATCGGTAATGCCCGTGCGCGAAAAATCATTTTGTCCCAAAGATTGGTTTTGCGATTCGACTTGAATGCCGGTCAGCCTGCCGGGATTATAGCCGAAGCGAAACGTCAATTGATTGTCTTTATTAAGGTTGTGGTCTGTTCTCAATGAGAAAAAATTCGAGCGGTCGGTAACGGGGAAAACTCTCTGCAAATTAAGCAGCGGGCGAAAAGCGATAAATTGCCCCTGCGCGTTCTGCGTGCCGACCGGAACGGGCGCGCCCGACAATATAAAGCGCGAGCCGATAACCGGATTGGTCGGTAAAATCGGGCTGATTGCCGGACAGCCGCTGCCGTCGTTCGGCGTAACGAGCGTGTTCGTGCCGGTCAAACCGGTTTGTCCGCCGCTCGAGGCGAAAAAGGCGTAAGCGCGCGCCGCGCAGATTAAATTAGCGCCGCTCGCCTGTCCCGCGCCGAGAAGCTGCAAGCCCTGCGTAACCGTATTGTTAATAAATGATGCTTGCTGGACGGTTAAATTGGTAAAAGTGCGTTCCGTCGGATTAAGTCCCGGAATTGCGCCGATGGTCGCCGTTGTCCCTGCGCCCGTTAAGCCCTGCGAAACATTGCTGGTAAAAAATCCGGTTTCGTTGCGCTGGCGGCGCTCGAACGAGGTGAAGAAAAAGTTTTTATCTTTGCCGGATGTGGCAAACGGTCCGCCTTCGCCGAAATTCAAAAAGGGAAGCGGTCCGCCTAAAGTTCCGCCGAATTGGGTGCGCGTGAAAGCGGATTTGAACGGCGCGAACGGGTTGCGCGCCTGTATGCTTTTGTCGCGGATAAAGCCGAAAATGTTTCCGCTCAATTGGTTCGTGCCGCGCTTTGTAACGACGTTGATGATGCCGCCCGTTGCGCGTCCGAATTCGGGCGCGTAGGAGTTTGTCGCCACTTGAAATTCCTGCACGGCTTCTTGGGAAACGGTCGTGCGCGCGGCGTTGATTGAATTATCTGTAAAATCCGAGCCGTCAACCTGAACCAAAGTCGAGCGTCCGCGCTGTCCGCCGATATTTAAACCGGAGGTTGGCGCGGGTCCGATTGGGCGTCCGTTGTCGCGCCCGACGGTCGAAATCGTCAGCGCAAATCCGGTCGCGCTGCGCTCGTTTATCGGCAGATTTTCGATGCGCTGCTGGTCAATGGTGTTCGAGACCGAACTTCTCGTCGTTTCCACCAAATCAACCGACTCGCCCGAAACGTTGACAATCGCATCCTGCGTTCCGATTTCGAGCTTTATCGGCAATTCGGCGCTTTGTCCGACGGTTAAACGGACGGCTGAAACGACGGTTCTTTTAAATGTCGCCGCTTCAGCCGAAATTTCGTATTCGCCCGGCGGAAGGGCGAAAAATTGATAAGTGCCTTCGTCGTTGGTTGTCGCGGTGCGCTCGATGCCGGTCGCCGGGCTGCGCGCCGTAACGGTCGCGCCTGGCACAAGTGCGCCGCTCGGGTCGGTTACCAGCCCGCGCAAATCGGCGGTGCTGGCTTGCGCCTGCGCAAACGCTCCGGCGGCGCAGAGGAAAATCGTCAACGCCAGCACGGAAAATTTTCCGGCGATTTTACTAAAAGCAGTTTGAAACGCTTTCATTTGGGTTTAACTCCTTAAATTTTAGAAACTTTTTCTTCGGATGCTGCGGTTTGATTGGTAAAATATCGGGCGACACGCTCTTTGTGTTCGATTATTTTACTCGATAACTTCACGAAAAATTTTCGGTCTTTTTGCTGCGCGAAAATTACTCGAAATTAAACCGACAGATTTTTTAAGTTTTTTAGATTTGATAGACTTTGAAATTTTAATCGCAGAGACTGATTTTAGGCAAGTAAAAAGTTACATTCTTCTTAACTTTCAATGCTTATTTTCTGTTGCCGAAACGATTTTGTCGGGTTGCGCGCGCTATAGTCTCGCGCGCTCGCGCGCTCGCGCTCAAAGCCGTTATTGCAACGCGCGCAAAATTCGGAACAAAAGCGGCGCGCCGCAGCACGGAGCAAACGCGCAGTCTTCTTTGAAATTTTTCGCCGTGCAGATGCTTGTAAATCCGCCCGATTTCTTCGGGCGCGCGCGAATTTTCCGCAATCGTTCCGGCTAAAATCTCGGCGCTCTCAAACGCCGTCAGCATTCCGCTGCCCGTGAACGGGTCGATAAACGCCGCCGCGTCACCGACGGTAAAAAGATTTTTTGCCGGATTCAAATTTTTCGCGCCGAAACCGTCAACCGAAACCGCGAGCCAATCGAAAACCTGTGTCGCGTTTTTCATAGTTTCGCGCGCGCGTTTGTTTTGAAAAACTACTTGCTCGACAATTCGGTTTGCATCGCCGGCGAATTCTTTGACGACATCGGCGCGCATCAGAAAACAATGATTCGCCCGATTATTTTCGACGTAGCTTAAACCGCCGTAACCGCCGCGAAAAAAATATATCTCGCACGCGCCGCGTTCTAAATTCGCGTTTTCAAGATGCGTCTTGAAGCCGACGAAGCGATTTTGGATTTTGGATTTTGGGTTTTGGATTTTCGATTTTTCGTAAGTTGTAATTCGTAATTCGCCATTCGCCTTTCCGCTTTGACGCGAAATTTCCTTTTCCGCCAGTTTCGCCAAAACGCGCGCGCGCCCCGTCGCATCGACAAATAAATCGGCGCGGATTTCTCTGGTTTCGCCGTTTGAAGTTTTGATTTTTACGGCTCGAATTTTCTCGTTTTCAAACAAAACGCCACCGACGCTTTGTTCTTCAAAAACTTCGACGCCGACTTTTTTTGCTCTTTCAAGAAGCCGAAAATCCATTTCGGCGCGGCTCAAACTAAGTGCGTTTTCTTCTCTGCCGCCAAACCATTTGCTTGGAACGGCGACGGATTTTCCACTCGGCGCATAAAAAACGGTTTGCGAAATTCGCTCGCCGCCCGCCTCGAGCATCTGATTTAAAACATCCAAATCCTGAAAATGCCGGAAACATTCGGGCGAGATGAATTCGCCGCACAATTTATGACGCGGAAAACGCTCGCGCTCAATCAAACAAACGTCGAAATTTTCTTTTGCAAGACGAATTGCGAGACTTGCGCCGCTCGTTCCCGCACCGACGACGACGATTTTTGTTTTTCGATTTTCGATTTGCGATTTCACCGTAAAATTTATTTTACAACTTTTGTCGAAAAGAATTTTATTTTCGCTTCCTTTCGTGTTATTCGTTTTTAGCGCGCAAGCAAAAAATCCGTATGAAAATAATTCCGCTCGCCATCCCGACGCCGTTTTATATCGGCGACGTGAACGTTTATTTAATAAAAGAAGAACCGCTGACTTTAATCGATGTCGGACCGAAAACCGAAGAAGCGGCGAAGGTTTTGCGCGAAAAACTGCGCGCGAACGGCGTCGCGCTCGAAGATATTCGCCGCATCGTTCTAACGCACGCGCACGAAGACCATTGCGGGTTGGCGAAACAGGTGCGCGACGCGGCAAAAATGGCGGAGATTTTCGTTCACAAATGGGAAACCGGACATCTTTTCGGGCGTTTGGCGCGCGAAGAACATAAAAATTTAATGCTTCGCTCCGGCGTTCCGCTCGAAGTTTTCGCGCGTATGCAGAAACTTTACGCCGACGTTTCGCTTTTGACCGACACGTTAAACGACGGCGATTTTTCTGAATTAAAAGACGAAATGGAATTGGAATTTGCCAGCGGCGCGCTGAAAGTTCTGCACACGCCCGGACACACGCCCGGCTCGTGTTCGTTTTTCAGAGAAGCGAACCGCACGCTTCTTGCGGGCGACTGTGTTTTAAAGCGCATCACGCCGAATCCGATGCTCGCGCCTGACCCGTTTGACGCAACGAAACGCTTTAAATCGCTTCCCGAATTTCTCGTTTCTCTAGCGCGCATTCGCACTCTCGCGCCGACTTTGATTTACGGCGGACACGGCGAGCCGATATACGATTTTGACGAAGTTTTTCATCGCTACGTGCGCGCGATTGACGAACGGCAAAAAGATACGGTTGATTTGATTAGCAAAACGAGCGGCGCAAACGCTTGGGAAACAGCGCAAAAACTTTTCCCCGAAGCCGTCGGCAAAGGCGTTCACCAATTTCTTGCAATAAGCGAAACCGTCGCGCATCTCGATTATGCAGAATCGCAAGGGAAAATCGCTGTGGAAATTAAAGAAGGCGCGGAAATTTACCGCAAATTATAAACCGTTTTTCAAACAAACTGCCCGAAATATAAAAGACAACTTTACGGTTTCAAAAATCTTCAAATTGCGGTAAAATAGCTTCTCTCAAACTTTGGGGGCGACAGGCTTCGACAGGGGCTTGTATAGATCTTTGGATGCACGTCGGGCTTGCTTGTTAGCTCGTTAAAACAACCTGCAATACACAAATGCTAATCAAGAATTAGCCCTTGCTGCCTAATTAAATTTAGCCAGTCAAGTGTCTTTTCACAAGTTCGCTCGAAGCGCGTGAAAGAGGCATAACTTATTTTGAGCTAGCGCGCATTCTCCGTCTGCGAATGCGTGCGAAATATTAGTCAGGCTAGCTTTCGGGAAGGTTTTGTCTATTTGCTGACTTTCCGGCGGCGAAATTCCATAAAGCAAACGGACTAAGCGTGTAGAGTCTCTAGGTCGCAACCTTTGGATGCGGGTTCGATTCCCGCCGCCTCCACCAAATACTTTTTTTGCGTTTTTGTTATTATTCCCTACGGTGCATTTGAATCTTTCGTTTTGTTGCACTTGAATCGTTCGTTTTGGATATTTGAATCGTTCGCACACAGAAAATAAAAAGCTTAAATGAACATTTAAGCTTTTTATTTTTGAAACTATATAAACCACAATTCAGTCTGTTCACAATTTTCCACACGTTCTGCAAAATTAAGAACTTGGACATTTGTTTCGGTGCTTTTAACTTTGGTAATTAATTGTTTTGTATTGCCGCCTAAAAAAGCGAATGCCCAAAGAGCTGATTCTCTAACACCGCCATCGTTATCCTTCAAAGATAAATTATAAAGATGATTAATAGCTTCCTTGTCTTGAAGAAACGCTAAACACGCGATTGTAATCAAACGCTCATTATAATCGTGTGACAAAAGACCGGGTAAAATGAAGTTTATATCTCTAAGTAATCCAAGATTATTACCGGCTAACATTGCCTGCAGGCAACATTCTCGACCTCCCCATGTCCGAGCAGCATAAATAAAGGCATCCGTTCGATCAAATAAATATAAAACCGTTTCTAAAGTTCCATCACAGCGCGATGGCTTATGATAAGGATTTTTGAAGCGCCGGATTTCATCGCTTAACACATTGGAAATTTCCGCAATTGTTTTCACTTCCAAGTGCGGTCGGAGTTCGTTTTTTTCAGTATCTGACGGACGTGGTTGTGCGAAACCGAATCGACGAAACCGAACTCGACCGCCTTGTCCGCCAGCAGGCGCAATGTCCAGCGGGCGTGTCCCGAAGG
>JAABUN010001066.1_pt1 | contig 65082 bp, 63 predicted proteins | sample 5559311 | NCBI WGS metagenome assembly JAABUN01 (sample SAMN10711877, study PRJNA513370) | rock metagenome | isolation source: Antarctica rocks | place: Antarctica: Victoria Land, Siegfried Peak sud
ACAACAATCTATTGCGCTGCTATATTTATAATGCCATAATTCATAACAATACCTGCCCACATAGGATTTTCATGAAGATAATTCAGTTTTTGTTTCAACGTTTCATAACCGTATAACTCTATAGGATAATTATCCTGCTGCCAAAATTGAAAATACCTATTATTCCTGTTTTTTCACCGGCTCTTTTAAGTGTTCCGCAGGACACTTCACAGAATTATAGCTCTACAGACATATAGCCGAAATATTTTCATCTTGATTATACTTTTTTAATAAATCTATTCCAGTTAAAGCAGATTGTTTGGCTTCGTCAACAGTGTTGCCCCGACAGTATATTCCAGGCACATTTTCTGCGTAGGAGCTATAAGAGTCCTCACTTCGTTCGATAATAATTTTAATTTTTTTGTTTTTTTCGCTTATTTTTTTTGTTTGATTTGTTTTGCGTTGTGTGTTCATTGTGCGTTTTACTCCTTAATTTTATATTGCTTTAACCAGAGGGTGTATACATATCCCATCTGATTAGCAACGAGGTATTTAATACCTCAAATTTTACTTTGAAAGAAATTATTCAATTCCCATATCCTTCTTCATTTTCTTTTCTAAACCCTTTCCAAGCTCTTTAGCTCCATAAAAAGGCAAGGGATATCTCGCCCGTTTTTCTCATAAATGTAATGGCTGCCTTCTACCTTAATAAGGCTCCAACCGTTCTTTTTAACTAACCGATAAAATTCTGAACTCTTCATTTAAAGTATTTATTTTATCATCCATTGCCATTTCCTCCATAAATAAATTGTTTCTTTGATAAAATTTGTTTTAGAACAAAGTAGTAATATTACTACTATTTGTAAAATGTTTTCTTAAAAAAAGATTGCTCCTCTGCTCGTTTAAGTGTTCCGCAGGACCCCTGCTCATTTAAGTGTTCCGCAGGACACTTTAAACGTAATAGAAAACGCAGCACTGCGTCCGGTAAAATTTAAACCAGCTCCAGGTTTATTTTGCCGTAGCCTTCCTTATCAGCAAAATCTTCAAAGGCTTCTATTTACAATCTTTGTGCTTCGTGCGAAGGACAATACAAGGGAAACTCTGCGATTGCTTATTCCAAAAATATTTGAACGTCTTGCAAAAGGCGACTTACAGAATTTTGTTGAAATTGATTAAACTTGACGCCTTGCTCCTCTGCTCGTTTAAGTGTTCCCCAGGACACTTAAATAGAAAGTATTATAGAAGAGAACACAGAAGTGATAGAAAAAAGATGGAATAAATATTTGGAAACAAATAATATTCTTTTATTATGAAAATAAGTGCTTCAGGATTATGGTTTGATAACGAAAAAGCTAGTAGCCAGAAAAATACCTAACACCAATCCTGTCTTCCATTTAATTTTAGAAAAGTTTTTTATGGTACAAAAGACAGTAAAACTTTGCGGATAATTAAAGCAGCAACAAAAGGTGGCACTAAACACTCCTAATTAAAAAAAGAGTCCCTGCAATAGGACTACCAGAAAATAAATATCTTACCTGTAAAGCACCTGTACAGTTTCCTTCGTTTTTTGCATAAGCACCACATCTTTTTGCTGAAGCATATTTGTTAATAAATCTTCTGTGAAATGTCTTATTGTTAATAATGTTAGATTTTTTTCGAGTTGCACGTTAAAAATCTCACTTGCCATTTGAGCAAAATGTTCAATCTTATCCTGCCGGCCGTCAAGGCAAACCTGCAGGTTAATTGCCCCTGTTTGAATCAAATTTGGCTTTATATTCAATTCTGCAAATAAATGGTATAGGCTGCTCACAAGCCTTTCCCCGATAAATGAAAAATCCTGGCTTTGCAAACGAAGCAGAACCTGGTGATTTTTAATTACAATTACAGGAGGTAAATTTTTAATTGCCTTATTGCTGATAATAGTGCCAGGTAAAGAAGGATCAAGAAAACTTTTAACATGCAGAGGAATTTTATTATTCTGCAGAGGCTTAATTGTTTTTGGATGTATAACCTGTGCTCCGTAAAAAGCCATTTCAATTACCTCATCAAAACTTAGCTCAGAAATGAGAGAAGCTGATGGAAACAATTTTGGATCGGCACTCATAATACCTTCTACATCTTTCCAGATAGTAAGATCATCTGCCTCAAGAAGATTGGCAAAAATAGCAGCAGTATAATCACTTCCTTCGCGGCCAAGAGTTGTACTTTCATTTTGATCTGTACAACCGATAAACCCCTGGGTAATATAAAGAGCAGGATTACTTACGATGCCGGAATGTATTAAATTCTCTTTTGTTAAGAGCCAATCAATATTTGCTTCACGGAAAGTATTATCTGTTCTTATAATGTCTCTGACATCAAGCCATTGATTCGTAATTCCTCTCTCATTTAAATATGCGCTTACAATACAACTCCCAAGCAGTTCACCAAGGCAGACTATCTGGTCGTAATAATAATCAAAAGATTGAACAGGTTTATCGTGCAGCAACCATTCTGCCTCGGTAAAGAAAGCCGTTAAATCATCCAGTGTCTCAATGTAAGAGGTGACCAGTAAAAACTTAGCGATAGTAATATGATTTTGTTTAATTAGCTGAAATAACCTGAGAGCTTCGTCCTTATTGCCGGCGTAAAAAGCTTCAGCCACTTTTTCTAAAGCGTTAGTGGTTTTTCCCATTGCAGACATAATCACTATTACCCGCTGATTCCTGTAATTTGTAAGAATGTTACCAACATTTTGTATTCTTTCCACACTGTTCATACTAGCTCCACCAAACTTAAAAACCTTCATTCGGATGGTATTGTAAATTGAAAAATAAGAGTGCAAAGATAGGTGTGCAAAGAATTAAAGCTCGCTAAACATGTTTATAAGTAAGAGATTAACACGCTTTCTTTGTGAATAAAACTCCTTAAAAATCAACTGTTTTTAACCTTTTTTCTCCTTCAAAAAAAGTTACATTTGCATGCCTTGAAAAAACATTGATAACAGTTTATATTTAATCTTAAAAAAAGGGATTTTTATACAAATAAATGGAAGATAATACACAACCTTTCGAGACGAATGATAACGACCGCGTGATACTGGTGAATATTGAAGAGCAAATGAAGACAGCCTACATTGATTATTCAATGTCGGTTATTGTTGGTCGTGCTTTACCTGACGCCCGTGATGGCTTTAAGCCTGTTCACCGCCGTGTCTTATATGGAATGAATGAGTTAGGCAACTACAGTAACAGGCCCTATAAGAAATCTGCCCGTATAGTAGGGGAAGTAATGGGTAAATATCATCCGCATGGGGATGCGTCGATTTATGATACACTTGTACGTATGGCCCAGGATTGGACCATGAGGTATAGAATGGTTGAAGGACAGGGTAATTTTGGAAACCAGGACGGAGATCCTCCCGCAGCAATGCGCTATACCGAAGTTCGCCTGCAGCGTATTGCCGAAAGTATGCTCGATGATATTGAAAAAGATACAGTTGATTTTCAATTAAACTTTGATGATAGTTTACAGGAACCGACTGTACTGCCAACACGTATTCCTCAATTACTTGTAAACGGAAGCAGCGGAATTGCTGTAGGTATGGCTACAAATATGTTGCCTCACAACCTTAGTGAGGTAGTAGATGGTTGCATAGGCTATATTAATAACAAAGACATCACCACTGAAGAGTTAATGGTACATGTAAAAGCTCCTGATTTTCCTACCGGCGGCGTCATTTATGGAATGGAAGGTGTTAAGCAAGGTATGCTTACAGGCCGGGGAAGGGTAGTGCTTCGCGGAAAGTGCCAGGTAGAAACCAAGGCAAGTGGCAGAGAGACCATTATTATAACTGAAGTACCTTACCAGGTAAACCGTGATGTACTGACAGATAAAATTGGCCAGCTGGTAAATGATAAAACCATTGAAGGTATTGCCCACGTAAACAATGAAAGTAACAAACGGGAGGGAACACGTATCGTAGTGGACCTGAAGCGGGATGCCGTAGCTAATGTAATCATTAACCAGTTATATAAGTTCACTGAACTTCAGACAAGTTATGGTATTAATAATGTAGCACTTACCAAGGGACGTCCTAAAACAATGAACCTGAAAGAGCTGATAACAGAGTTCATTGACTTTAGGATGGAGGTAGTAATACGCCGTGCACAATTTGAATTAAGAAAAGCACAGGAAAGAGCACATATCCTCCAGGGTTATCTCATAGCCCTTGATCATCTTGATGAAGTAATTGCTTTGATTCGTAACTCATCTAATCCTGAGGTAGCTAAAGAAAATTTAATAAACGCAGGCTGGGGATTAGATGAAATACAGGCAAAAGCAATTCTTGAACTTCGATTACAGCGCTTGACAGGAATGGAACGGGAGAAGATCAAAGAGGAATTTGATGACTTAATGAGTACAATTGCCCGGATTCAGGAATTATTAGCAAGCGAAGCACTAAGATATGATCTCATAAAAACAGAATTACTTGAGGTAAAAGAGAAATTTGGTGACTCAAGAAAGACCGAAATATCGTATTTATCCAATGAAATGAGAATAGAAGATCTTATTGAAGAAGAAGATGTTGTAATCACTATTTCACATTTTGGTTACATTAAAAGAACCTCTTCTGATGAGTACCGGCAACAGAAAAGGGGCGGTCGCGGATCAATGGGAACCAGGACAAGAGATGAAGATTTTATTGAGCACTTATTTGTAGCTTCAACCCACCATACTCTGATGTTTTTTACAGAAAAGGGGAGATGCTTCTGGCTGAAAGTATATGAAGTTCCCGAGGGAGATAAAAACACTAAAGGCCGTGCAATTCAAAATTTGATGCAATTGCCGGGAGATGATAAGGTAAGAGCAATTATTGATATAAAAGATTTTTCAGATAAAGAGTATGTAAATAATCATTATATCATTCTTTGTACCAAAAAAGGAATAATTAAAAAAACACAGTTAGAAGATTTTAGTCGCCCGCGGGCAAATGGCATAAACGCGATAAATATAAACGAAGGAGATCAGTTACTTGAGGCACGGTTAACAGACGGAGGATGTGAAGTTATGCTTGCTGTTGCATCAGGTCGGGCAATTCGTTTTCCTGAAGAAAAGGTACGGCCAACAGGCCGCGGGACAATAGGGGTATTTGGTATTGACCTGGATGATGCTACCGATGAAGTAATTGGTATGGTTTGTGTAAATAAAGACGACGTCAGCAGAAATGTGCTCGTAGTCAGCGAAAAAGGATTTGGAAAAAGAACACCAATAGATGAATACAGAATAACGAACCGGGGAGGAAAAGGGGTTAAGACAATAAATGTAACAGAAAAGACAGGAAGCCTGGTAGGTATACTTGACGTAAATGGTAAAGAAGATCTCGTAATCACCTGCAAATCAGGAATTACGATCAGGACAAGTGTTGCAGCAATAAGAGAGGCAGGGAGGGCAACGCAGGGTGTTAAACTGATACGAATCGATGAAGGAGACAAGATAGCTGCAATTTCTAAAATACAGGAACAGGAAGAGGCAATTGTACTAACAGAAGCATCGATAGAAGCAGAAAATGAGGCAATCGAAAAATTAGAGGCTATAGAGGCTGATATAGAAACTGCAGAAGCCGGGAATGAGGACACTAACGATGAGGATAATACTAATGACACTAACAATGATCATTCCTCTGAAAGTGAAATTTCAAATGAAACTCTTGAAGACGATCTGAACGACAATGAATAAAATTAACAAATATTAAAACAGATAAATATGAAAAAAATAACGATTAGCTTTTTACTTTTAGTTGCCGTAGGCTCGGGAGTAAAAGCACAGGATTACAAAAAAGTTCGTGAAGCATTGGTATTAGCCCAGGTGCCGGGGCAGGCCGGACTGGCAAAACTTGAAGACGCAAAAGCACAATTAGATAAGGTACTTGCAGATCCTAAAGCGGACGGTAAGGCAGAAACTTATTTGCTAAAAACCGAAGTATTAGGAACAATTGCAGCAAATGAAGCTCTGAAAGCAAAATACCCATCAGCTGATGTTGAAGCTTTACAGGCTTTAAAAAAATACCTGGAACTGGAACCAAATGAAGCAAAAATAAAGGAAGACAGATATACAGGAGTTAATAGTGCCTACAGTTCACTTTTCAATGCGGGAGTTAAATATTATAACGAGAAAAATTGGGACTCATCATTTGCAAAATTCAAAAATGTAGTAGAACTGGGAGATATTCTTACAACTCGAAAATGGACTACTTCAGCTTTTGATACTACTTCTTACTTATATGCGGGAGTAACTGCCCAAAATGCAAAGAAAAATGAAGAAGCTGCAAAATATTATGGTAAAATAGCGGATCGCAAAATTGCAGGCAAAGATTACGAAGGAATTTATGATTTCCTTGTCAAGTTTTATCTTAACAATAATAATCAAACTGAATTTAAAAAACATCTGGCAATTGCGAAAGAAGTATACCCTAAAAATACTTTATGGAATGATCTTGAGTTTGCAAATACAACTGACAACGCAGGGGTAGAAGATATGGTAAAGAGGTTTGAGGATGCAGATGCAGCTAAAACACTCAATGCTAAAAGCTATTTGGATTACGGGGATTATTTTATAAACAATAAGAAAATAAAAGAGCTTGATCCCTCTCAGAGAGCGCAATATACAAACAGGGCGTTTCTTGCCTTTTCCAAAGCTGCAGATTTGGATACTGCCAATGGAATATCAAGTTATAATGCAGGGGTTGCTGCTTATACTTTATTTGAAGATGCGAGCGACTCAGCCCGTAAAATAAAAGGTATTACAGCCGCTATAAAAACCAAAAGAGCCCAGGCCGATAAACAGGTTGATTCTGCAGCAGTTAACAGCATTACATGGTTAGAAAAATCTTATAACACGCTCGCCGCAAAAACGGACCGAACCAATACTGAAAAGAATGTTGTAGGCAAAACCGCAGACCTTTTGTATAATTTGTATATATACCAAAGAGACAGAAGCAAGGTGTTGAATCCAAAAAACTATGATAAGTTTGATGCTAAAAGTAAATTTTACGACAGCATGCATGGTAAGTTTTAAAAATTGAACATATAATTTATAAGAAGAGCTATCCGTAACCGGATAGCTTTTTTTATGAAGCAATTATCCCAAAGACTTCGAATTTTTACTAATAAATTGCCTTAAGCCTTTCACCTTTAATAGAAGCGTCGGTTTTTTTCCTTCGTACTGTAGCTTTTTTCCTATACTTAACATAATATTAATTATAGGAAAAAAGGCTAAAATTATTTTCCTATAATAATATTATATTAAGTAGCGCCCCCCGCACACAACCTGAAAAGAATTGCCCTTCGGAAGTCTGTTTTCATTTTTCCTATAATTAGTCATTATATTAAATAGGCGCTTCGCCATGTATCTTTTTATTTTGACGCTACATTCTTATTAGCATGATAACCACTTATTATTAAAAAATTGAGATGCTTTCATAGTTGTTAAATGCATGTTATATGTCTACAAACTACCTCTGGTCTTTCAAAAACGCCAACACAATTAACTGTGAATAATCAATATTCTAATTATTTCAACTTTCTTTTTGCCTTGAAATAAGGATCTTATCAATCCTTCTACCATCCATATCTAATATTTCAAATTCAAATTCGCCCCATTTTACTTTTTCTCCAACAGTAGGTATGTGCTCCAGGGAATTGATGAGTAATCCCCCTAACGTATTAAAGCCTGTGTTTCCTTTTAGTTCATTAAGGTCAAAGTAATTAAGGAATACAAAGAATGGTAATTGCCCATCAGCTAACCACGTATTGTCGTCTCGTTTGATAATCTGGTATTCCTCATGATTATATTCCGACACCTCGCCCAATAATGCATCGACAACATCATCCATTGAAACCATTCCTTGTATAGAACCATATTCATCAACCACAACAGCGTAATGAAATTTGTGCTCTTTAAACCGTTCAAGCACTTTAAAGGCAGGTGTGTTTTCAATCAGTATTATTGGCTTTCTTAGGTGGTCTTTTAAATTAAATGTTTCATTAGAAATCTCTACAGGGAAAAGGTCTTTCACTGATAGTACTCCAACTAAGTTATCCATCTGTCCATTACATACAGGATAAACTGAATGAATTTCTTTTTTTACTTTTTGTCTTACTGTTTTCAGGTCGTCATTTAAATCAAGCCATATGAGGTCAGTTCTATGCGTCATTAATTCACTAACCTTTCTATCACCTAAGGCAAAAACCCTTTCTACTATATTTTGCTCAATCTCCTGTATAGCACCACTTTCAGCACTTTCCTGTATTATCACTTTTAATTCTTCTTCAGTATGTATTTCCGAACCATGTATAGGTTTTATACCTACCAGTTTTAAAAGAAAATTAGCAGCCCATTAAGCATCCATATAAAAGGACGGAATATAAAATAGAACAACTGTAAAGGCAATGCAACAGCAAATGTGGTTCTTGAAGGAAAACGGATAGCCAAAGATTTAGGAGCAAGTTCACCAAAAACAATATGCAAAACCGTAATGAGGGCAAATGCTATAGGTAAAGCAATATTGTGAGCTGTTTGTTCAGCAAGTTCAATATTAAATTTATCGAAAACACGAAGTATGATTGAAGATACTACGCCTTCTCCTATCCAGCCTAAGCCAAGGCTTGCAAGCGTAATTCCTAATTGCGTAGCAGCCAGGTAAGCATCTAAATGGTTTAGTATTTTTTTTGCAGCCCCGGCAATTTTTATGCTTTTATGTCCCGCAGTTTCAATTTGAGAAGAACGAACCTTTACTATAGCAAATTCAGCAGCAACAAAAAAACCATTTAACAGTACTAGGAAAAGAGTAAGCAATATGTCTAAAAACATCGTTTATAAATTTTTTAAAGAAGTTTAAAATTAATTAGTATTAATCAATTATTTTTTGGGTCGTGACGTCATTTACAAAAACTAACTTTACATAGCGGTTGCGGTAAAAATAGATTGTAATACAACACATAATTTTTACAATATGAAAAAGTTTATCTTATACTCCCTGTTTACTATCTCTCTGTTCAGCAGTAGTATATCTTGTAGCGAGGCAGAAGAAAAAAAGAAACTGTAAAGAAAGAAGAAGATACTTTGAATGTAACAGAAGTACCTTCAGCCGTCATAAATTCTTTTAATGCTAAATATCCTAATGCTGAATTTAGTCCTGAAGGCACTTTCATAAAGGAGAAGGAGGATTAAAAGGTTTAAGAAGAAATCGGTCTCGGAATTCAGCGAACAGTTAATTTATTTCATTAAATTAATTCACTTTTTCTTTTGTCTCGGATCCATTCATTTTAAAAAGTGCTTTGCATTAGCTTTCTTCTTTTTTTCCCGTTTTGGTATCTTCTGACGAACCCGACAATCAGGATAATAAGTATTGGCAAAAAAACATTTAAGTACCTTATGATTTCTTTAGTGGATTCTTCAACAGAATTTAATGCCCTGTATGTAATCCCTTTTGTTCTAAGTTCTATTAAGCCGGTATTATCTGAAAGCCAATCAATAGCATTGGAAGCTATATTTACATTGTCTTTATTTAATTCTTCCTGTCCCGGTTCAGTGTTCACAGCAAATTTTCCATTAGCGAAAACAATCATTTTAGATTTTTCTTTGCCTGCAATTGGGCCTTCTAAAGCTACTTCTACAATTTGTGGGCCTTTATTAAAGTCATCCCCGGACCATTTTTTATTAAAGTCAAGGGTTGCCGGAAGTTTTATCAAACCCGACTTTTCGGACGAATAAGCCACAGGAGTTATTTTTACAGCAGAGTCTTTTTGCACAATACTAATGGAATTTGAAAACGGGAAAAATGCGGCTTCAATTCCTTTTGTCGCCGGATGATCCGAAAAATTTTTAATAATCGGAAAATAAGGAAATCTAATTACCATCGTTCCCTGCGGTTGCTGCTGAACGACTCTTCTGCATTGCACATCAGTTACAATCTGGCCGCTTAAGATTACTCCTTTTTGAGACAGCCAATTCCTTATTCCATTTTCGGGCAAGAGTTGTACAACAGGATCATTTAACGTTCCGTATAATCCACTATAAGCAACCATGATGGCGCCACCAGCATTCATGTAATTATCCATTTTTTTAAAATGAGCGGGAGGTATAGAATCTTTTGGGTCAATAATTATAAGTGTTTTATAAGAAGATGGGATTTCAGCAGTATCAGTGATTGTGTAATCTTCCACTGAATCCGATACTGAAACCTGTTCCACAACCTGTGCTAATGCCGTACTTGGGTATTCACCATGACCTTGTAAAAAAGCCACCTTGTTTTTCACTTTAGTTGTAAGTTTTTTTATAGCAGTACTTAAAGCATATTCTGCGCTTTCTCCTGGCCGAATAGTTGGAATTACCTCTTTCTGATTATCGACTTCCAATGCAGCGCCCATATATGCTCTTAATTGTTGCACCTGATCCCTTTCCGAAACATTAACCATAACTGGTCTTATCCCTTCAGCCTGTGCCAGCTTTTCCTGTGGCTCATTTTCATTGGGATTTATAAAATTGAATGAAACCTTTCCCCCTGAATAGTTTTTATACTCAACTAACAGATCATTAAAATCGTTCCTACTTTTTATAAGTTGAGTGGGAAGATCCTCAGAAAAATATGCATTGATGGTAACCTTTTCCTTCAGGTTTTTTAAAATATCTAGTGTGGCACTGCTGAGTGTATAACTTTTATCCGCTGTAAAATCAATCCTGAAAAACAGGAAATAAGATGCCAGGTTAAGGAGTATTAAAAATAAAAAAACACCAATTGATTTTATTACAACATTTCTTTTCTTCATACCGTTTTTATAAAAACTTAAGTAATAAATTATTTAATAATAGCATCAAATAAATAAGTAAAAACATTTTGTACCCGTCAATACTGCTGCTATGAAACCCCAGTTGCGTCGCATGAAGCAATCCCCTGCACTAAGAGCAGGTTGATTAATTGGCTGGGGCTTGCTTCGCCAAGCTGCGCAAGGCTCGCAATGACGACCAGTATTAACGTTATTGCGAGGAACGAAGCAATCCTTTGATGCTTAAGCAGGCTTTTACCAATCACCAGATTGCTTCGTCGTACTCGCCAATGACGCATGATGGTTTTCATTACAGAGTGCGACGCAATGATGTTAAATTAAAACACTGCTGCCGGGCTCCAAAAAAAACATGTTCATTACTCGTGTTTAATAATGACCCAATCAGAAAGAACTGTTCGTTACGCTTGATCATTGTTTTATATTTCGCCTTGCCAACATGGTTTGGGCGAGCAACAAACCTCCGCTTATCAAAGAAAGAAAATAAATAATATCCCTGGAATCTATGATGCCTCTTGAAAGCGAATCAAAATGAGACCTTGCACTTAAAAAGTCAAATACACTGCCGATACTTCCCCTGAATTCTTCCCCAAGCATATCAAATAAAAGATGGAAAAACATAGAAATGAAAAGTGCAATGATATATGCAATGATCTGGTTATTGGTAATGCTACTGGCAAAAAGGCCTATGCTCACATACATGGCACTGATAAACAATAAACCGAAGTATCCTCCGATTACAGCTCCATGATCGATGGACCCTAAACTGTTAACCGTAAAGTAATAAGGTAACGTACACGCCAGCGCAATGGTAACGAGTATTAAACATGCCAGGAATTTACCCGCTACAATTTGACCATCCGATACAGCTTTTGTACTTAGCATTTCAAATGTACCCGATCTCAGTTCTTCTGCAACTGTTCTCATGGTTATAGCAGGTATGAAAAAGAATAATGTCCAGTAGGAAATACTAAAAAAGGTCCCGAGGTCTGCCTGACCCTGGTAAAATACATTGTTTCCGAACAACCAGGTAAAGAAACCACTAAAGCCAAGAAAAATGATGATGATTACATAAGCGATGAGAGAATCAAAAAAAGAGGCGATTTCTCTTTTTGCTATAATCCGGATATTATGCATATAATTTTTGTTTTAAATGACCTCACCCCAAACCCCTCTCCCAAAGAGAGGGGCTTTAAATATTAAAGTGTGACTTCTCTGAAGACATCTTCTAATGTGGATTCAATACTTTTCATTTCGAGTAAGTACCACTTCTTTTTTACACACAGGTCGAAGATTGGTTTCCGGGAAGATAAGCCAGGTTTACTTTTAATCTCAAAAAATCCAGCTTTATTTATAACAGCTTTTAACTGCTCAACAGTTGCTACACTTAGTAACTCCTTTTCAACATCATCGTAATTGTCTGCTTCAATTTGTATTACAAGGATCTCCTTGCTGGCAGCATTCACCTTCATAGCTTCAAAACTATTATCGGCCACTATTTTACCAAGATTAATGATAATAATCCTGTCGCAAATGGCTTCCACTTCTGATAATATATGTGAACTTAATATGATGGTTTTTTCTTTACCTAAATCTTTGATCAAACTTCTGATTTCAATGATCTGGTTGGGGTCAAGTCCTGATGTTGGTTCATCCAATATCAAAATTTCGGGGTTATGAATGAGTGCCTGGGCCAGGCCAACGCGTTGCCTGTAACCCTTTGATAATTCATTAATTCTTTTATGCTTTTCAGGATTTAAACCACAGATGTGGATCATAGTTTTAATTCTTGCAGAAATCTCCGATTTTTTTACTCCCTGAATTTCGGCACAGAACTTTAAGTAGTCAACTATTGCCATATCGGAGTATAATGGGTTATTCTCAGGCAGGTACCCTATATTCTTTTTTATCTTTTTAGGGTCTTTATCAATCTTCTGATCATTGATCAATATAGTGCCGCTTGTAGGAGACATAAAGGAAGTGAGCATTCTCATCGTACTGCTTTTACCTGCGCCATTAGGCCCGATAAATCCAACGATTTCTCCTTTATTTATGGTAAAGGATATATTATCTACAGCATTTTGTTCGCCGTATTTTTTTGTAAGATTTTCAACAACGATAGCGGACATATTTTTTTTTAGAATTATAATGTTAAACTGTCTGTATTAGGTTCATCTTTTTTTATAAGCAAGATAATAACATCTGTTTCAAAAAATATTAATACTATTTCATTTGATTATTAGCCCAATTTTATCTCCAACCTCCACCTAAAGCCTTATACATATTAACAGCAGAAAGAAATTGGTTCTTTTTTGTTTCAATCAGTTGCAATTTTGCCTGCAAAGCGTTTTGCTGTGTAAACAATACTTCCAGGTAGTTCGCCCTGCCTGTTCTAAACAGCAACGAAGATGTTCTAATAGATTGCGTTAATACATCCACTTCTGTTGCCTTCAATTCAAAAACCTGTTGTAAGTTTTTTATACGCAGCATTTCGTTGTACACTTCCACATACGCGGTTACAATAGATTTTTGATAATTGAACAATGCTTCCAATTGCGTTGCGTTGGCAAAATTAAAATCGGCTTTAATGGCGCTGCGGTTTATGAATGGCGCTGTTAAACTTCCCAATAAACTATATGCAACAGATGAACTTGCCACTAACAAATTTGGCTTAAATGCCTGCAAACCTATGGTTGCACTTATATTAACTGATGGATAGAATGCAGCTTTAGCTGCCATTACATCGGCTTTTGACGCTATCAGTTCCAATTCTGCCTGCCTGATGTCGGGACGGTTTTGCAATAAGGCAGTTGGAATTCCAAGCTTTAAGGAAACAGGAATTGTATTGGCAAAAAATGAAGTGTCCCTTGAAATTGGTTGGGGATATTTGCCTGATAGTAAGTTTATTTTACTTTCTGCTTCGGCAATTTGCTGCAAGGTTTGTAAACGTGCTCCTCTTAAATTCAGCAATTGTGCTTCAAATTGTTTTACCGCCAAATCGTTAGCTGCCGCTGCTTCCTTTTGCACTTTTACTATTGCTAAAGCATTTTCCTGCAATACAATCGTCTCATCAATAATCTTCAGGGTTTGATCAAGCCCAAGCAACTCATACCAGGTGATGGCGATTTCAGCAACCAGGTTTGTGATTACTACGTTTCTTCCTTCCACACTTGATAAAAAGCGTGCGGTAGCCGCTTTCTTTCTGTTTTTCAGTTTGCCCCACGCATCTATCTCCCAGGTTGCCTGCAAGCCCACAAAATAATCAGGCAAGTGGGTTGGAATAATTTTACCATTGTAGATGTCTGTGGTTTTGTTTCCGGCGCCATCCATTGTATAAGTACCGAACTTTCTTATTCCTGTTGCCGCACCCCCGTTTACAAATGGTTTTAAAGCTCCCGCGGTAAATAAAACGTTTGACTGTGCCTGTTGAATTCTTTGCAAGGCAATTTGTATATCCCAGTTATTTATTAATGCTGTATCAATTAGACTTGTGAGATTTTTATCGGAAAAGTACTGTTTCCAGTTGATGGTTGCTGAACTTATGGTATCACTACTGTTGTCGAATGATGCAGGCATCGGTTTTATCTTATCCTGCTGCAGGTTTTGCAATGGCTTGCAACTGTATACAGTTGCAAGCATTGCCAATGATATTAATATATATTTTAGATTGAACATTATGCGTGGATTAAAATATTCTCGGTAAATGGTTTTTCTTCTTTCTTCTTTCTTCTGTCAAATTTTTCCGCAAGGCTTGCAAAAATTACATACAGACCAGGAATGATGATGACGCCGAATATGGTTCCGAACAACATGCCACCGGCTGCGGCTGTACCAATGGTACGGTTGCCCACTGCACCGGCGCCACTTGCAAGCATAAGCGGTATCAGCCCGGCAATGAAAGCAAATGAAGTCATGAGGATGGGACGTAACCTGGTTTTAGCTCCTTCAATAGCTGCCTGCAACGGTCTTAAACCCAGCCTGTGTTTCATAGATGCAAACTCTACAATCAGGATGGCATTTTTACCGAGCAAACCAATCAGCATAATCATAGATACCTGTGCATAAATATTGTTTTCCAAACCTAAAACCCACAATAAAAAGAAAGCGCCGAATATGCCTGTTGGCAACGAAAGAATTACCGGCATGGGTAAGAGAAAACTATCGTATTGTGCAGATAATAATAAATACACAAATATTAAACAGATAAGAAAAATGTAAATGGCTTCATTGCCGGTTGCTACCTCATCACGGGTAATGCCCGCCCAATCTATATCATAGCCTTTGGGTAACTTTGTTTTGGCAACTTCCTGTATGGCTTTAATGGCGCTGCCGCTGCTGTATCCATTTTTTGCTTCACCGTTCAATTCTGCTGAAGGATACATATTATAACGGGTAATCTGGTCAACACCATAAATGCGTTCAATGGTCATAAAAGAAGATAGGGAAACCATTTCGTCCTGATCATTCTTTACATACAGTTTCAAAATATCTTCAGGCTTAGCCCGGTACTCCGGCAATGCCTGCACCATCACTTTATACATTTGTCCGAAGCGTATAAAATTGGTAGCGTACTCACTGCCTAATAGGGTTTGTAATGTGCCCATTGCATTATTTACGGTGATGCCTTTTTGGGAGGCTTTATCTTCATCTATATGCAACAGGTATTGCGGATAGCTTGCATCGAAAATGGTAAAGGCAGAAGCTATCTCTGGTCTTGCTTTCAGGTCGGTTATAAATTTATTTACAACCCCTTCCATTTCCTTAAAATCACCCTTTCCTGTTTTATCCAAAAGCCTTAATTCAAAACCACTGGCATTACCATAACCGGGTACAGCAGGAGGCGGAAAAAATTCCAGCTTAGCATCCTTGATATGTTTTGTTTTTTCCTCTACCAGTGCAGTTATTTCATCTACCGACTGTTTTCTTTGGTTCCAGTTTTTTAGGTTGATTAAACAAGTGCCATAAGTAGCGCCGGTACCATCCGATAAAATATTGGTACCCGCTAATGAAGAAACAGATTCAATGGCATCAATACCTTGAATTGATTTTTGTACTTCATCTACAATGGCTTTTGTTCTTTCTAATGTGGAACCGGAAGGTGTGGTGATGCTTACATAAAATGTTCCCTGGTCTTCATTGGGGATGAAACCCGATGATAACAGCTTACCAAAGATGCCGGTGCCGATGCAGAAAAACAATAACAATAAAACAGTAACAACTTTACGATTGGCAATCCTTTGCAGCAGCTTTTGATACTTAAAAGAAAGATTGTTGTACCAATTGTTGAAGCCATTGAAAAACCCGGATGTCCATGACTTCTTCTTTTGCTGATTATGTGTATTTTTTAAAATGATGGCGCAAAGTGCCGGAGTTAATGTTAACGCAACAACACCGGAAAGTACAATTGCAATAGCCATTGTTAAGGAGAACTGGCGATAGAAAATACCAGTAGGACCCGACATAAATGCTACGGGAATAAACACAGCCGACATTACCAATGTGATAGCGATAATAGCACCGCTGATTTCCTTCATAGCTTGTTCCGTCGCCTTTCGTGCACTGATGTTTGAATGTTCCATTTTAGCATGAACAGCTTCTACCACAACAATGGCATTGTCCACTACAATACCTATTGCCAATACCAGGGCGAACAATGTAATGAGGTTTAAAGAGAAACCTAAAAACTGCATAAAGAAGAAAGTACCAATAAGTGATACGGGTACTGCAAGCGCAGGAATTAAGGTGGAACGCCAATCCTGCAGAAAAATAAATACGACCAGCGATACCAATAAGAATGCTTCTATTAAAGTCTTAATTACTTTTTCAACCGAGGCATCTAAAAAGCGGGATACATCGTAGCTTACCTCATAATCCATTCCCTTTAAAAAGCTGCTTTGCTTTATTGCAGCCATGCTTTTTTTTACATTTGCAATTACTTCACTGGCATTGGAACCTGGTAATTGTTTCAGCATGATGGAAGCCGCAGGCTTGCCGTTTAGCTTCGCTTCCACATCAAAATAGGTGGTACCAAATTCTACATCGGCAATGTCTTTCATCCGTAAAATGTTACCATCGGCATTTGCCTTTACCGGAATTTTCTCATACTGTTCCTGGGTATTATACCTGCCGGTGTATTTGATTACGTATTGTAATGATTGGGACGTCTTGTCGGAACTTTCACCCACTTTACCTGGAGCTGCTTCAATATTTTGCTCTTCCAATGCATTCAAAACATCTTCTGTAGAAAGGTTATACGCCAGCATTTTATCAGGCTTTAACCAGATGCGCATCGCGTATTCTTTGGCGCCAACAATATCGGCAAAACCGACACCATTAATCCTTTTCAGTTCTGCCAATACATTAATGTCAGCGAAGTTATACAGGAATTTTTCATCAATGGAAGAGTCTCTGCTAAAGATGTTTAAATACATCAGCATGGCGTTTTCTTCCTTCGCAATTTTTACCCCGTTTTTAATAACCTCGCCGGGTAATTCGCCCATTACTGCCGCTACGCGGTTTTGGACATTTACACCTGCCACGTTTGGGTCGGTGCCAACTTCAAAAATAATTTGTACTACACCCACACCATCATTACCGGCATCACTGCTCATGTATTTCATACCTGGTACTCCATTGATTGCTCTTTCAATAGGTACAAGCGCAGCCTTGGTAACAGTTTCTGCATTAGCACCGGTATATTCAACGGTAACGTTTACTTCCGGTGGGGCAATGCTGGGAAATTGCGTCATAGGCAATTGGGTTAATGCCAACGCACCCAGCAGTAATATGATTAACGATATTACAATGGATAAAACAGGTCTTTTTATAAATCTTACAGTCATAAATTTAGATTTTAGTTATCTCGTAAGTAACAGAAGCGTCGAACCACTAAAGGAATAAAGCCTTGTACAGAATAATTCCTTTGAGCAAAACAAGCAACTCTCATTAATTCTATTCCACTGCTTTCTGACGAACAACCTAATAACAACCTTCGTACTATCTGTTACTTAATCAATAACAATAAATTATTTATTGTTTTGCCAGTTGCCCTATTGCGTTGTTAAATTGAACCATTTCGGGTATAATTTTTTCGCCTTCTTTTACCAACTGAACACCCTCATAAATGATTTTATCATTGGCAGATAAGCCGGATTCAACTACATATAAATTTGGGAGCCGTAGTTTGGGAATAAAGCTTTTAATGCGCACAATATTGTTCGCATCCACCACATACACATTGATTTTATCTTGTACTTCGAACGTGCATTTTTGGGGGATCACCAATGCATTTTTCAGTTCGGTGTTCATAAGCAATTTTGCACTGGAGCCGTGTTTCAATAGCATTTGGGGATTGTCAAATCTTGCCCTGAACGACATATTGCCGGAGCTTTTATCAATCTCATTATCGGTTGTTTCAACAGTGCCGCTCTGGTCAAAAGGTTCGCCATCGGCAAGCAACAGCGATACTTTACCTTGCTTTCCCATTTCATTTCGCCTTACAAAATCGAGGTATTCTTTTTCTGATACATTGAAATAGGCAAACACCTCTTTGTTGTTGGAAATAGTGGTGAGTAATGCTCCTTCTTCAACAATGCTGCCAACCTTATTTGGAATACGATTTATTACGCCACTAAATGGCGCCCTTACCTGGGCAAAGGAAAGGTTGAGATTAGCAAGTGCAATAGATGATTTGGATTCATCCATTTTTGCATGGATAGCCTCCATTTTTGCTTGTATACTTTCAAGTTCAGATTCGGAAACGATGTTTTCTTCTACAAGCAGCTTTGTATTTTTTAACTCCACCTGCGCCGATTTTAATTCTGCTACGGAACTTTTTAATTGCGCATTAGCTTTTAATAGTTCTTCCTTAAACTCACGGCTGCTAAGGGTAAATAACACCTGACCTGCCTTCACCGGCTTGCCTTCATCTACATAAATTTTTTCTATAAAACCTTTTACCCTTGCACGTAGTTCTACATTTTGTACAGACTGTATTTCTGCAACATATTCTTTGGTGTAAGTTGTATCCAAAACAGTTGGATTAGTAACCTGGTACTTTTCAGGCTTATCAGCAGTCTTCTCTTTATCGGATGAGCATGCAACAAATAGCATGCTCGCTATGAGAATAATAAATGTTGAAGTTCCGGTGCTTTTATAAGCACTGCGGAATAATAATGTTGTACACATAATTTTGTATTAACTCCTAGGGAGTTTGATTGTTAACTTTTTGAAATAATGAAACAGGGTGCTTATAGTTTTATATAAGCAGGAACATGGGGATTCTCAACTTCATCTTTGAAAGTATTTTCTGAAATCACCTAAAACTTATGTGAGGAATAAATTCCTATACGGAAGTTATTTACTGGTAACCATTATGGGCATTCAAGTTTACATTACAATCAAGATACGAAGCCGATTATAAAAATTACCAATGGCAATACCCTAATAAGTTGGTGCAGATAATACCTAAAGAAGTTATTATTACAGTTACAGTAATAAATATTCGGAGATTAAGCTTTTGGTGGAGGACCAACTATATCGTAAGAGAGCGTGAGAGGAGAATCTTCTGAATAATTCGGATATGACGTTTTTAAAGCTGATGCCTCAAAAACAGTTTTTAATTCTGTTGAAGATTGCTGGTAGTAGTATGTTTCAGTTTTTACGACTTGGTAGAAGTGAGGTTCATCATCATCTTCGTCTTCAGGGGTGTCATCCTTATCACCCAGTAAAACTTCATCTATATATTCACAAACACTATTAATCTCGTCAACCATTACTCCATTAGCTGCATAAACATCATGCTCTTCCACTGTAGGAAAAAACATAGTAAAGTTTATGTGACAAAATAAAACTAAGAAAGTGAGAAATTTTTTCATAGCCGGTGCAAATATAAACGATAAAACTTAATAATTATTATCAAAGTAAAATGTTGTGGTTCTCTTTTAACGCTTCATCAGACAAAAACAAATGTCTCACTAAGTTAAATGCCAATTCAGCTTCAGAATAAAGCCCAGCGAAGCTAAAGCCGGGCAGGCAAGCATCTACGGCATAAACACAAAACCCACCGCACAAAGCCATCATTTATTCCCTTCCTACTTGCCTTGGAATTGTTGGCATTTGGTAACCGTTCATCATTAATTTTTTAATTATTAAATGTTCAGTTATGCAAAAGTTACCTCGTTTCATCCATTATGCTTTATGCTTATCTGTTGTTCGTAGTTCTTCATCTTGCCATTCTTATTATTGGCAATTTCGCAGGTCGTCAGTGCTTGTGTATCATTTACCATCCGGTTATTATGCTCACTATGTTGTTCGTAGTGGTATTGTTTCTATTTCACAGCTTCCTTTTTAGGAGGCTTTTTTTGAACGACGAAGTTTATGTAAAATATTGACAAGAAATTTTTGGGCATTTCCTTCACTCCGTTCAGGTCTGGCTTTTCGCTACAATCTTCCCGCTTAGGCGGGAAGGATTTCCGCTTCAATCCTTAGTGCAAAAAAAGCCTCATACACTTGTAGCAAGCGCACTCTCCCACCCTGCAAGGCTAACTTGCTACAACAGAATGCAGCAGCCACGCTTCAAAAAAATAAAACCAACTGCTTTGCCAATACAACAAAATAAGCCAACACACAAGCTAACCTAATTAACATAATGCTTATTCGTTATAGGAAAAATAATTATAACCATAAAATAAATAATAAAGCAGGTAAAATAATGAATAAGGATTATAGTAAAATATTACTTATGTTTCTTTCAATGTTATCTATTAACAATTAGTAACTTTATAGTATACTTATAGTCGAATGACTGCACTACCTAAAAAGAAATATACAGTTGACGAGTATTTGCAAATGGAATTAACAGCCCCTTACAAAAGCGAATATTATAATGGCGAAATTTTTCCTATGGGAGAAATTGAAGGCGATACACCGGAAGCAATGGCTGGAGCCTTGCCGGCACATAATGCTATTTCATCAAACATCATCTTCATTTTTGGCAACAAATTACGTGGTAAAGGTTGTAAACCTTATGGAAGCGATCAAAGAATTTTTATTCCTGAAACAGGATTATACACTTACCCTGATATATCTGTTTTTTGCGGCCAATTACAATACCAGGATAACATGACGTTGAAAAACCCTGTGCTGTTGGTGGAAATTTTATCGAAAGTAACTGAAGGTTATAACCGCGGCAGTAAATTTGAAATGTATCGCTCTATTCCGGCTCTTATTGAATATTTAATGGTTGACAGCCGACGTGTGCATGTAGAAATTTGGCGCAGAGAAAACGGTAAATGGGTACTTGCTGCCGAAACCAATGATGTAAATGAGACCGTTGAATTAAAAAGTATTGAAAATATATTTTCTTTACAAGACTTTTATTTTGATGTTTTGGAAATGATAGAACAACAACCATAATTGCTTAGCCTTGATTTCTTTTCTTCAATAATATCCTCTGCTAAACGGATTTGGTAGAGACAAAAGCCTTTGGCACTTTTTTATATAATCGTGGCTTTTCTTTGAGCTTAACTTTTTTTGCAATTCGGCTTTTCAGACTATCATAATAAAGACCTGATTTTTGTTCGTCTCTTTTGTATTCAAATTTGTATTCATTATTCTTTTTGTTTCTATTTATTCATGTACTTGAATTAGAAACAATAAAGCTAAGAAAATCAGCTACTTAATTTATTCAAAATAATCTTAGCTCTTAATAAAGCACCCTCACCTTTATAGTTTCTTTTACCCCTTTTAGTAGCTCCGAAGCATGCCCTGAAAATTTTTTATCTACATCAAGTACCACGTATCCAATCTCATCATTTGTTTTAAGATATTGAGCAATTATATTAATGTCATGAAGAGAAAGCTGTGTATTTACAGCGCTTAGTACTCCCGGAACATTTCTATGTATATGCAAAATGCGGTGAGTTCCTTCCTGGGGTGGAAGTGCCAGTGGTGGGACGGTATGAGAGCCATTTGTAATACCTTTTTCCAGAAACTGAAAAAGCTTGTTACTTACATCTTCTCCTATATTTTGTTGTGCTTCTTCTGTACTTCCGCCTATATGTGGGGTAAGAAGAACATTAGGAAGGTTTTGCAAAGGACTTATAAATTTGTCTCCGTTTTTTTGAGGTTCTACAGGGTATACGTCTATTGCCGCACCACTTATGTCACCCTCACTTATACTTTCAGCTAATGCTTCCAGGTCTACGACCTGCCCCCGTGAATAATTTATAAGAATCGATCCTTTTTTAAAATGACCCAACAGTTCTTTATTTACCAGGTTTTTTGTAGCTGCTGTCTCCGGTACATGCAGGGAGATAACATCAGAAAGTGTTACCAACTCCTGCAGCGTTTTTACAGCTGCAGCATTACCTAACGGCATTTTTGTTTCAATATCGTAAAAATAAACTTTCATTCCAAATGCTTCAGCAAGAATGCTTAGCTGGCTGCCGATATTTCCATAACCGATTATTCCAAGCGTTTTTCCACGAAGTTCATAACTGCCTTTTGCCTCTTTCATCCATACACCCTCGTGAGCTGATTTATTTTTATCCGGTATACGTCGAATAAGCATTATTGCAGCGCCAATAACCAGTTCTGCAACACTTCTTGTATTGCTGTAAGGTGCGTTAAAAACAGTAATACCCATCCTGGTAGCAGCCTGTAGATTTACCTGGTTTACACCAATACAAAAGCACCCTATAGCCTGTAATTTTTTTGCTGACTCAAGCACTCTTTCAGTTACCTGCGTTTTGCTTCGTATACCCAATAGGTGAACGTCCTTCACAGCTTTCATTAATTCATCTTCAGACAGAGCACCTGCAATTGTTTGTACATTGCTGTAACCGTTATCTTTAAAAACTGACGCAGCTTTTGAACTAATGTTCTCAAGAAGTAAAATATTAATTTTTTCTTTTGGGTAACTTGTTAATTGTTTATTCATTAAACCTCTTTCTTATTTTGGCGAAAATAGCACATAAACCTGTTTAATTCATGGTAATAAATTCAGAAAGTAAATACTTAATTTTTAATTTTAGAAGTTATTGAAGAACTTCGCTGCAAAAAGAATTAGACCCAAAATATTCCTATTTTTAAACTTTTTATGAATACAAGCGTTGCTAAGCCGTTTAGAATACTTATAGCTGATGATGATATTGATGATATTCAATTAACAAAAGATTGTTTTGTAGAGAAGAGGCTGCCCATACATGTTAACGACGTTGGTGATGGGCAAATATTAATAGATCATTTAAAAACAATGACTAGTATCTCAAATTCAAGAGATCTTCCTCAACTGATAATTCTTGATTTAAATATGCCGCGTAAGAGCGGCCTCGAAGCTTTACAGGAATTAAAACAGGATGACGCTCTTCGTAAAATTCCTGTTGTTATCTTTTCCACATCTCAGGCTACAGAAGACGTTGAACGGGCTTATGAGTTAGGTGCCAGTTGCTTTGTAACTAAACCAAACAGTTTAGAAGAATGGTGCGACAAAATGGATAAGCTTGGCCGCTTCTGGATGGAGTGTGTATCTGTTTTCCGGTAAACTGCAAATACCTATCTCTTTCAACGACTTTTTTTTTCTTTCGGCACATAATGTGGATAAGGAAAAGTATTGATTATACAATTAAATGTATCAGAAAAACGTTTAACTGTTTCCCCTATTTTTGCCGCAATTAAAAAAGAAAAGTTATTGACACGCCTGTTATTTATAGTGTTTATTGCCTCGTTATTTGCATGTAAACAAAAAGAAGATAGTAGATATTCTGCAGTTAGGGCAACCGGAGATATTAGTTATAGGAAACTTTCTACTATGGAGAAAGAGTCTTATAAAGCAGCAGTAGTACACATGTATGACTCTATTTTAGGAAATCATGGCTTCAATGGCAGTATTTTGGTTGCCAAAAACGGAGAAGTTCTTTTAGAAGATTATCATGGTTATTCAAATCCTGTCACAAAAGATACCCTCACACCCTTTACTGCATTTCACCTGGCTTCCGTTTCAAAAACATTTACGGGTATGGCAATAATGAAGTTGTGGGAGGAAAATAAACTGAAACTCGATGATTCTCTGCAGGTTTTTTTCCCTGAGTTTCCTTATTCCGGTATAACTGTAAGAATGTTATTAAGTCATCGTAGCGGGTTGCCTAACTATGTATATTTTATGACACAGAACCCTGTATGGAGAAGAAGAATTGCAACCAATAATGATATGTTGCAATTTATGATAGAAAAAAAACCAGCCCTTTATGGTTATCCTGATCAGGGTTTCCATTATTGCAATACCAACTTTGCATTGCTTGCTTTAATAGTGGAAAAAGTATCAGGTCAGCCTTTCCCTGAGTATATCAAAAATACAATTTTCACTCCACTGGGTATGACCAATTCTTTTGTTTTTTCAAAAGCGGATTCTGCAGATTATCATCCCAGTTTTCAACCAAATAACCGTCCTTTTCCCCTTGAATCTATAGATTGTGTATATGGAGACAAAAATGTCTACAGTACTGTTCGCGATATGTATTTATGGGACCAGGCTTTATACAATAACCGGGTAGTTTCGCAGGCTACTTACCAAGAAGCAACAAAACCATACAGCCTTGAAAGACCCTCTATTCACAACTACGGCTTGGGGTGGCGCCTTATGATGCTACCTAATTCAAAAATCATTTATCATAACGGATGGTGGCATGGCAATAACACGGTATTTACCAGGCTGGTAAATGATACAGCAACTATTATTATATTAAGTAATAAGTTCAACAGAGCCATTTATTCGGGTATGAAGATTGGAACCGTTTTCGCTAACAGTAAAAAAACTGAAGTAGAAAAACCTTTAGAATAATTCTGAACTGGGATGTTTGGGATTAATGGATTGTGAGGATAAGGAGAAAAAGGAACGAATGGGTTTATTCCTTCTTGTTAACTAATATTATAATATTAAATGTTGAAAAAGGTGCCTGAAATACTACAGTACAAGTGAGAACACACAACTTTTCTTTATCAAACTTTTGCCACTATCTTATAAATTGCAATGATATTTTTTACTTATTCATAAAATTTATAATTGCCAACACAGAAGCAACAATTGTTAAAAATTGAACAAGACCAACTATGTAAACAGTTTTTACAATTGATTTCTCTACTGACTGTATCCTGTCAACTAAATCAATTTTATCTCTTTGAGTTAAAAATAACTCTTTACTTATTTCAAGCTTTTGATTTTGTCGCTCGTCAATCTCACTTAACACCTCAGAAATAAAACCTGCGTCTTCTTTTGAAAAATTGTTCCTTAAAAATATTTCTGATACCTTGTATTTTAGAGATGCTTCCATTTTTAAAGGTTGTTCTTTCTAAAGATAAGATATGAATTTTATAAAAATCAAACATTTAAAATGAAGATAACAATCTCTGCTTAGGTTGGTGGTTACCTTACTATATTTGTCCCAGCCACATATATATGAAAATTTTATCTGCAGAACAAATACGCAAATGGGATGAGTTTACCATATTAAACGAGCCTGTTAATTCTTTGGATTTGATGGAAAGAGCAGCAGCTAAATGTTCTGCATGGATAGAAGAAAGATTTAAAGATAAAATTTTTAATATCTTTTGTGGTAAAGGAAACAATGGCGGGGATGGCTTAGCAATTGCACGTCAACTGGTTGGGAACAATGTGTCTTGTGATGTTTATATAATGGAATCCGGCTCTTTAGGCACTAATGATTTCCAGGCGAATCTTAACCGGCTTCACTCCTGCCCTGTTCGGGTTCATTTTATTCAACATCCTGATTTCTTTCCTGAAATTGATGAAAGCAATTTTGTCATTGATGCATTGTTTGGTTCCGGGCTAAATAGTCCGCTCGAAGGTTTACCAGGCTCTTTGGTACAACACATTAACCAGGCAAGTACTGCAGGTGCAACCGTTATTGCTATTGATTTGCCTAGCGGCATGTTTTGTGACAAAGCAATCAATACAAAGACAGTAATTAAAGCTGATTATACATTAACTTTTCAAACCTTAAAATTAGGTTTTCTGTTTCCTGAAAATGAACCTTTTTTTGGTCATGTACATGTTTTGGAAATTGGTTTACATCCCGGTTATTTATCAACCGTTAATTCACTTTGTAACCTTGCTGATGTAGAAATAATTAAAAAAATTTATAAGCCGCGCAAAAATTTTTCACATAAAGGAACATACGGACATGCGCTGATTATTGCAGGAGAAAAAGGAAAAATAGGTGCGGCCGTAATGTGTACAAAAGCGTGTTTACGTGCAGGTGCGGGATTGGTAAGCGCCATGATACCTGAAGATCAGTTTACTATCATTCAAACAGCATTGCCTGAAGCTATGGCAATGGCTCATGTTGACATAGAAACACTTGAGTGGACAAAATACACAACAATAGGTATTGGGCCGGGTATTGGAACCGGAAAGGAAGGTGCCATGCTATTACAGGATGTATTATCACATTTTAATAATGCATTAGTAATTGATGCAGATGCTTTAAATATACTCTCAGTAAACCAGGAATTACTGAGCGAGTTGCCCCCGGGAAGTATTCTTAGCCCTCATCCCAAAGAATTTGAGAGATTATTTGGAAAGACAGCAAATCACCTGGAAAAAATACAGGTGGCCAGATCCTATGCTCAAAAGTTCTTTATTTATATAATATTAAAAGGCCACAATAGTGTGCTTGCCTGCCCTGACGGAGAGGTATATTTCAACAGTACCGGTAATCCCGGAATGGCAACGGGGGGAAGCGGCGATATTCTCACAGGCGTCCTTACAGGTCTGCTTGCACAAGGTTATTCATCAAAAGAAACGTGTTTGATGGGCATGTTCCTTCATGGGCTTGCTGCTGATATTGCCGCGCAAACTATATCTCAGGAGGCCCTGATTGCAGGAGATATCATAGAAAATCTGGGTAAAGCTTTTCTTTCTATCAGTTCTTCTGTTTGAATTTATTAATTCGTCTTAGAGTGAAAGATCTGCAAAAAATAAGGATTGCATTAATAAAGTGTTAATATAGCTGTTTTATCCTATTTTTGAAACCTTCTAAACAAAGAAACGATTGATATGAACAATTTGATTTATGCTGTTCCGGCTATGGGCATTATTGGGCTGATCTACACATTCATTAAGTTTAACTGGGTATCTAAGCAGGATGCCGGCAATGAACGCATGAAAGAAATATCCCGCTACATACAGGAAGGGGCAATGGCATTTTTAAGAGCTGAGTATAAAATTCTTACTTATTTCGGAATTATCGTTGCTATACTTCTTGGCTTCATGGGAAGCAGAAATCCAGACTCTCACTGGTCTATTGCTATTGCTTTCATCTTCGGTGCTTTCTTTAGTGCCCTGGCAGGCTTTATAGGTATGCGCGTTGCTACAAAAGCAAACGTCCGCACGGCTCATGCTGCCCGGACTTCACTGTCAAAAGCTTTGAATGTTTCCTTCACCGGTGGTGCAGTGATGGGAATGGGTGTTGCAGGACTGGCAGTTTTAGGTTTAGGCGGCTTATTTATTATACTCATTAAAATTTTTGCTCCCGGTGCTTTATCTACATCTGCAGAGGTAACACGGGCTATCGAAGTCTTAACCGGTTTTTCTCTAGGAGCAGAGAGTATTGCATTGTTTGCACGTGTTGGTGGCGGTATCTATACCAAAGCTGCAGACGTAGGTGCTGACCTTGTAGGTAAAGTAGAAGCAGGAATTCCTGAAGATGATCCCCGAAATCCTGCCACTATTGCCGATAATGTAGGCGATAACGTAGGTGATGTTGCAGGTATGGGAGCTGATCTTTTTGGATCTTATGTTGCAACAGTGCTCGCAACTATTGTATTAGGTCATGAGGTTACAACCAGTACCGGCGAAGCTCTTGCTGATGGTTACTCAGGCTTCTCTCCTATTTTATTGCCAATGCTTATTGCAGGGGTAGGAATTTTGTTTTCCATCATAGCAACTTTTTTTGTCCGTATCAATGATAATGCTGGTTTGCATACTGCTGTTGTTCAGAAAGCTTTAAATATGGGCAACTGGGGTTCAATTATTTTAACCGCTATTGCTTCCTATTTTTTAGTAAACTGGATTCTGCCAGATGGCAACATGTACTTAAGCAGGGATATCAGACCAACAGGTGAACAATTACAAAGCATCAGGTATTTTACAAAATACGGAGTAATGGGTTCAATTGCTGTAGGATTGGTAGTAGGTACACTGATGAGTATTATTACCGAATTTTATACTGCAATGGGTAAACGTCCTGTTATGAGTATCATAAGACAATCTGGTACAGGCCATGCTACTAATGTTATTGGCGGATTGGCTGTTGGTATGGAGAGTACTTTTTTACCCATCCTTGTTTTAGCTGCGGGTATTTATGGAAGTTACCATTTTGCAGGTTTGTATGGTGTTGCCATTGCTGCTGCAGGCATGATGGCAACAACTGCTATGCAACTGGCTATTGATGCTTTCGGACCTATTGCAGATAACGCCGGAGGTATTGCAGAAATGAGTGAGTTGCCCAAAGAAGTTCGCGAGAAAACTGATATACTTGATGCTGTGGGTAACACTACTGCTGCTACAGGCAAAGGTTTTGCCATCGCTTCTGCAGCCTTAACTGCATTAGCTTTGTTCGCGGCATTTGTAGGCATTGCAGGTATCAGGGGAATTGATATTTATAAAGCAGATGTATTAGCCTGTTTGTTTGTAGGTGGAATGATTCCATTTATATTCTCATCGTTGGCTATACGTGCTGTAGGTGAAGCCGCTATGGCAATGGTGGAAGAAGTCCGCAGACAATTCAAAACCATACCGGGTATAATGGAAGGAACCGGAAAGCCTGAATATGATAAATGTGTAGCCATATCTACCGAAGCTTCTATAAAGAAAATGATGCTGCCGGGAGCTATTGCTATTATTTCTCCATTAATTATTGGTTTTGCTTTTGGTCCCGAAGCTTTAGGTGGTTTTCTTGCGGGAGCAACCGTAAGCGGTGTATTGATGGGAATATTTCAAAACAATGCAGGCGGTGCGTGGGATAACGCAAAGAAAAGCTTTGAAAAAGGAGTTGATATTAACGGAACAATGCATTACAAAAAATCAGAACCACACAAAGCATCGGTAACCGGAGATACAGTTGGTGATCCGTTTAAGGATACTTCAGGCCCTTCTATGAATATCCTTATTAAACTAATGTCTATCATATCGCTGGTAATAGCGCCTACCCTCGCAAATGTTTATCACACTAAAGATAACTCTGGCATACATACCAATATTATTAAAGAAAAAACTTCGCCAATTACGTTAAATAGTGGAAAAAATGGATTTAAGCTTTCTGTTAATTTGAAAGAAGAAACCAAATAAAATGCCTTACAATATCAAAAAACTCTATTGCTGTTGTAATAGAGTTTTTTTATGCATTTAACTAAATTTCTGCAAATATAATATGACGAAACTGGTACTGATATTATTGATCTTTCTCATATTATTAAGTGTTCCTTTTACACTAGATTTTAGCTATGTAAGGTTGTATTTGATAGGTGAAACAAAAGTTTCAGTCATAGAGCAATGTTGCTATCCATGTCACCACCGCGTTCTTTTTATAAATTTACATGACAATGAAAGCACGAGTGTAAAAGCTGCCGAACAATATTTAAATGAAATTGGCGGAAGAATAATTAATATTGAGAATAACGGGGAAAGGTTTATTAATTTCAGGCACAAAGATCAATACTTTTCATTTGATCCTAATCGTATTTTTAGCCCTGCAGGGATCGACTCTACCATTAAACTTCTTTCTTCCTGTTACGACCCAGGTGCCGCAAAGGAGGTTTCAAAATTTGCAACAACGCTTGCCGCTCAGTATATTGACAGCAGCAATCTTATCATTTCACTGCACAATAACATGGATAGTTCACTTTCAGTAATTAGTTACAGAAATGACATCGTAATAAACCAGGATTTAGGTAAGGTTTTTATTAACTCCGCAATGGATGCTGATGACTTTATATTAACCACAGATACAACTCTCTTCTACAGGATAAAAGAAAAAAATATAAATGTTGTTTGGGAGAATGTTAATGCAATTGAAGATGATGGCTCACTATCTGTTTATGCTGCCCATCATAACATACCGTATATAAATGTTGAGGCACAGCATGAACATGCAAAAGAACAGTTTGCTATGTTAACACTTCTTGAAGAAATAATAAAAGAGTACCGACAGGAAAACACAAAATACGATAATGAAAAGTGATAATAATTTAGAATTGTATTTTCTTAGAAAGTTCCTGATATTATTCTTGAATATTTAAAAATTAACTCTTAAAGCAGTAATAAAAAGCCGGATTATGCCAATAACTAACGAATTTATTCAACAAACGCTTCCGTCAGCAAAACAATATTGCCTGTTTATTTTAAAATCAGGACCTGAAAGAAATCAACCTGATGCTGATAAAATTCAATGGGAACACCTACGATACCTTTTTCAACTGAAGGAAGAAGGTACGTTGTCTATTACCTGCCCTATTGTGGATGACAGCAATGTAATGGGTGTAGGTATACTCAACACTGTAAACCCCGGAAGAAGCAAAGTCTCTTTTGGATGAAGACCCTAACGTAAAAGCAGGTCGTCTTGTTTATGAAGTACATCTTTGTATGAGCTTTCCCGGAGACGGGTTGAAGTGAACACAGTAGTATTCATAGTATTGTTTATTTGGGCAACCGGAAGGATATACCTAATTCAATAAAGTTGTCAGGAGCATTTTTTGAAATAGCTGCACCGCCATAAATATCAAATTGAAGGTTTGGTGTTACCTGATAAAGAAGACCAGCATCAAAAGTATTTTTTGCAGTTTGCTCTTTAGATATATATCCGAAAGCCTCTGCAAAAACTTTTAGCTTATCAGAGATTTCAAACTGGGGACTGATGCTGTAGAAAAGTTCTCCGTGCACGTCATCCTCCTCCCATTCTTCACCGATATTATAGACTATGGAAAGGTTTTTGGTCAATGAATTTTCCATAGCTAAACGAAAAAAAGGAGCAACAAAATCACCTTTAAAATCAGGGGAGGCTAATGTTGGAATATCCGCTCTTGCAATTACAGATGTTTTAGGAAGCACTCCTTTTTCATCAAAAAGGTTATATTTAAATCCTACCTTAACTGGCTCCAGTCCGCCTGCTGTTTTATTTTTTTCAGGCGTATAACTATAATCAACTTCCTCTTCTATCAACATACGCAATTCCAGTTTCTTTGTCAGCCCGTACTTCAGAGAAGCTGAAGGATATAAATATTCGTCACTGCGCTCACCTTCATTGTTATCACGCTCCTTTCTAAAACCGGCCTCCACCTGAAAATGATTTTTCAGAACAACAGTTGGAGTGAACGATTCACTGGGACGATCAGTTTCCATTTCATCACTTTGAGCAGCAGCAAAAAGCGGGAGCATACAAACTACTATTAAAAAGTTTTGCAGTTTTTTCATTATTTTAAGCCTTAATTAGAATAATAATAAGTATTTAATACAAGCTTAAAATGTTGTGCCATTAAAAGCAATAGAACCACGATTTTTTGGATTGAAGGGGATTCTTTGGAAAATGGGAAACTACTACATTGAAAGTAGTTTCAGTTGTAGTCCTATTTTTTCAAACTAAAAATAAATCATGAAAGAAACAGAAGTTGATTAAAGCTATTAGCATAGGTGTTTAAATAAAATAAAATCAAATCTATAATAATTCATTTCCTCATAATTCCCTTACAAATCAAAGATCTTGGTTCCGACCCTCTCCTAATAATCCTTTATAAATCCTTCCCAATCGTGGTTCTAACCATCTCCCATAACACAATTCCCGCTGCTACTGAAATATTTAATGAATGTTTCATTCCTGATTGAGGTATTTCTATACTGCCATCAACCAGTTGCAGCACTTCATCGTTTACTCCCTCTACTTCGTTTCCAAATACAACTGCAATCTTTTCATTTTTACCGGGTGAAAATTCTTTAAGCGAAATACTTCCTTCTGTTTGTTCTATTGCGTATACCTTATATCCTTTGGTTTTCAACTCGAGCACTGCTTGTGCAGCAGTTGAAAAAAACATCCAATTAACTGTTTCGGTTGCACCAAGAGCAGTTTTATTGATATCTCTGTGAGGAGGTTGCGGAGTATAACCACATAAAAATATGGCTTCGATCAGGAATGCATCTGCAGTGCGAAAGACACTGCCAACATTATGCATACTGCGTATGTTATCAAGTACTGCTATGACAGGTGTCTTTTGCGCCTGCTTAAATTCTTCGACCGACATTCGACCTAACTCATCCATGCTCAATTTTCGCATGAAGCAAAGGTATTAGAACCACGATTTCGATGATTTAAAAAGATTGTGCGGAGAATATTTTAAAAAGACTTTCTGCCTTCGTGACTTAGCAGGTAAAAATAAAAAAAGCAAGCATACTTTCTGCTATGGCTTATTACAAAAAAAATTAATTATTGTATCAATTATACAACTTTCTCAGAAGGGATGAGATTAGCTATGTATTACTCTAAGCTATAAACAGTTGCTTTATTATTTTTTGCATTAAAAAAATAAATTAATAAAATAATAGCTGCATAAGCAATATAGTTAAACAAATCATGGTGGTTGATATACTTATTTACTTCCAATTTATTTTGCAATGCTAATAATAATAAAGATATCCTTAAGCAATTAATGAACCATATAGCAACTATCCCGATTATACACCACTGAAATCTTATAACAAAATTATTTCTATGAGCAAAAATAAAGGCTATCCAAAAACTTATTATTCCTAATCCTAAACAAGGCAGATTTAGAATTACACCAGCTCCTTTAAAAACCTTTATTATTTTGCCATCTACATGCGAATTTAGACCAAAAGCATGAGCTAAAATATTAGAGGTATATAAAATAGAACTCCTTAACCAGGTAACATAATTAAGGTTATGATCAATAAAAGGGCTATAAAAGTTTTTAGGATCGGTGATACCTCTGAAAAAAAAATTAAAATAATATAGAAGTATTAAGATTGAAATTAGTCTTAGAAAATAATGGAAATCGAAATATTTATACCACTCTTTATCCATTGTTAGCATTTTATATCTTGTGTCTATAGTTAATTTTTAAAAATGTTTATGGTAAAAAATTACAAGCCGGACAACTACCTCATCTATTCTTTCCTGCTTAAATTGAATCTTTATTAGGGTGTGCGCAACTAATTTAATCTTTTTTAGCATATTCCATTATTAAAAAAAATACCAATCACCTTAGCTTCAAAGATAATCCTTCAAGCTTTCAGATAATTGGTATTTTTTCAAATTAGAGTCTGCTATTTCTACAAATTTTTAAGATCTTTTATTTTCTTCCTTTTATCAAATGCCTTCTTAGATGCATATCCTGCTCCTGCAGCAATAAGTAAGGACAATCCTCCGTCAAAAGGTACCTTAGTATCAGGATCCTGACCAGGATCACCTGGGGCAGCGTGAAGAAAAGATGGTATGCAAATGAATGCGGCAACAATTAAACATGTTGCAAAAAAAGATTGTAGTTTCATAATACGATTTTTTAATTCTGTTTTTTTTATTAAAGGAAATTATAGCTTTTTTAATTAATAATAACAGGCAAAGCACTTCTGAAAATTCCTTTTGTTACTCTTATTTGATAAACACCTTTTGCAGGTTTATTAGCTAATTGTAACATTTGAGTTGCCGAACCGCCGGCATGTTTTATTTGACCCTTGTAGACTACCTGTCCCAGGCTATTGATCAATTCTATATTATAAATTCCGGTTGGCTGATTATTTATTTGGATATTAATTGCTTTGTCAGAAACAGGATTAGGATAAGAGCTAATTGTACTTTTTCCATTTACCAAATTTGAAGGCATTCGACTTTTTGAAGCAAGAACAATCATAAAGCGGTTGGAACCTGTTCCGGCTGTTTCTGCATCCCTGATAAAAACCTGAGATACTTTTTCAAGACTAATGGAAGTAACAGTATGCAGATGGTTATCTACAAGCTCAGCAGAAAGCACAGAAGAGGATAGGTTTATAGGATTAAACTCTAACAAATAATCTTTTTGCTTAATGTTCCAAATCTTTAAATGAACTGTATCACTTATAACAGGTAACCCTTTTCTCTCTACCATTAAAGTCTGACCCCCTCTTACTATAGCAAGATTTTCATCGATGTTTTGCACTTTAGGTGCATCCATATCATCTATTTTTTCTGAGAATTTACTGCTGTAAGATGAGAAAACCTCGTCAAGAAGTGATGTAGTATTATCAGCATTAATAGCCTGGAGATTGACTCTTAATCCTTGAGTCGTATTAACAGGACGGAATACATTAGCAGCGGCAGTAGCACTTTTATCTGATTCCTTAATTACAATGCTTCCTGCTGTTCCTCCCATAGCGTGAACTAAAAATCCCTGCCCGGACTGAATGTATTGGCTTTCAGGACTAACAGATGCAGGTGTTACATCATATCCACTGCCGTTATAGCTTACCAGAACATATGCCCCTCTTCCATAAATTCCTCCCATTTTCGGATCCCACAGGTAAAAATTATTCTGCACATTATTTTTGGTAATAGTAGCAAAATTGATTGGAGAAGCAAACGGGTTTGGAATTGCTGTAAAGCCATTTGCACCAACGGGGAAAGTTTGATTACCAACTTTTAACGGACCTTTAGTACGTAATACTGTTGGACTTGGCGGGGTATTAGGCCCGTCTAAAATAAGACCCCGGTTGCCGCGTATGAATAGCATATATGCATGGGCGTTAACAGCAGTGGCATTTGTATTAGGAACAGAGTCCCAATTTTCTGAGGAACTTTTATAATATTTAATAGAAGAATAGCTACCCATGTTTTGATCAAAACTATTTGCAACACTTCCATAGCGAGGGCCTCCGGTAATATGCGTACCAAAACCAGGATGTGGATTTGGGTTTGAAGAAGCAGTGGTAGCTCCTTCCTGCCACGCTGAATTAATGGTTTGAGAACCTCCAACAGGGGCGCTAATTATTCTCCATGCACGGCGGGCAGGTATATAGCGCTCAACTGTTACGCTTCCGGATATGCTTCCTTTCACCTGGGCTACACGCGCAGTGTTTGCAGCGCTGCTTTTTAAAGTAATATTGTTACCGGTATTCAGATTACCATTGGTAACGGAAAGCACGCCATATAAGTTTAATGCTGAACCAATAGTAGCTGAAGCTGAAGTGCCTGCACGGTTTAGAGTAAGATTTTTTAAGCTGCCACCGCCACTTGTAAAGTTTAGCGTGCCTGCACTGCCACCTGCAGTTCCGGTTATGATTAAATTAGAGGTGGCAGAGCCTGCTATTTTACCAGCACCGCTTATACCAGCCTCAGACAATGTATAGCCACTTATTTGAAGCTGACTGCCTGTTGGATTAACAATCAAGCCGCCTACTGTCCAGTTAGCAGTCATAGTGTAATTAACTGTCCGGTTGGCAAGGTTAAAAGTTTTGCCTGCACCAAAATCAGGAGGGTTTTCGCCACTGCCATCTGGATTAACTCCCCAGGTTAAGACATTTTGCAAATCTCCGGTAGCTTTGGAATAGTAGACAATATTGCCGCCGGAAGTTACATTGATAGTATAAGAACAACTTTTTTGTTCACCACACCCATCAATAGCTGAAAAAGTAACAACATGTATACCGATATCAGTTGCACTTGGAGTCCAGGAGAATACACTACTTACGGGATTTCCGATGGTTGGGACCCTGGGTTTCATAGTAGCTCCCTTTGGTAAATCTTTGGCCTTTAGAGTATCTACGTCACCGGAATTTGCATCTGATGCTGCAACGGTGAAACTCCTCTGAACCCCGACAGTTGCCTGAAGTGTTGCACCACAGGCGGGCGATGGTGAAACAAATGATGGAGGCACATTGTTGGCACACCTTACGACCGTAAACTCTCCAAATACTGACAATCCAAATACAGTTGAACTTCCGGTTCCGGTATTAAAAGTCGTAAGCACTTTACCGGTAGCGATATCAATTTTGTGCACGTTCGCAGTACCGAAATCCGCACTCCAAAAAGTTGTTCCATCAGGATTGAGGTTTAGAGCAAACCAATTATCTTGTCCGGCTACATCGTATGTTTGCAAAACGCTACCTGACTTACTTAGTCGGAGAATGTTATTCCCATTCGCCAACAAGACTTCACCATTCTTGCGAATTCGAAAGGCAAAAGCCCTTCCTCCCAGGCCTGTAGCAAAATTGGTAAGTGATGTATTTGTGCATACATTATGCCTTGCAATGAAAGTTCCTTCTGATGTAAGTAACATATTACATTGATCTCCTGCAAGATCAATCCAATCGGTTTTTCCGGTATACGAAGTGCTGATAAAAGTTCCGGAAGAATTATACTTGCGAATACCATTGCCGAGGTCACCAACATACGCATTTCCGGATGAATCAAATACAATGCTTTCAGGTGTACTATACCCCGAACCAAATGTACCTTGTAAGACACCGCTTTTATTAAACTTGCTTACACTACTTGCACTAAAGTTCGTTACATATAAGTTTGAAGCCTTGTCGAATGCCATGCCTGTAGTGTATCCTCCCTGATTTGTATTGAGGGTTTTGATAAGAGTGCCATTAGCAGAGTGCCATTGAATCCGACCATCAGCAACACCTACAAAAACATCGCCATTCTTGAAAGACTGAGCAACAGCATTCTCAAATTGTAGTCCAAGAGAAAAGAGACTAAACAATATAATATAAAACTTTTTGGATAATATTTTTTTTGTAGAAAGTTTCATAGATAAATTTTTTAATTTTTTAAATCAAAATAATAACAGATTTTCTTTGCAGTTATTAATAGTATCATTTCATGAAAAAAATAATCAAATAAATGGAGGGCAAGAGTTTTACTAACAACACACCATTTAATCTTCCCCAAAATATGTTAACGTTTTTATAAATGCAAGCTTTTTATAATTTTTTTTAAATAATATTAGGATAACATCGATGAAAACTAGCTAGGGGATTTAAAAGCTCGAAAAAGTTGCAAAAAGTTTCACATCAAATTCGCAGGTTGTGCATAATATAGTACGAAATTTGACGCTATATAATTTATATTTGACTGAATTAAAACCAGGTGCTGAAGGTTTCAGAAAAACATCAGCGCTATTAAAAAAACTTAAATAAAATTTGACAGACACTATAATTAATCTCGAGACAGTTAACCCCATTGAATTTTTTGGTGTAAACAATGGGAAACTTGATCTTCTGAAAAAGAAATTTCCACTGCTGAAAATACTAAGCCGCGGAACACAAATAAAACTGAGCGGTGCGCCGGAACAAATTGAAACAGCGAAAGAAAAAATAGACTTAATTCTTCAATATCTTGAGCGTAACGGACACCTTAGCGAGAACTACTTTGAACAGATATTAGGAGGTGATGATGCAGAAGTTATCGATAATTTTGTAGATCGAAACCCTAATGACATACTTGTATTTGGGCCAAACGGTAAAACTGTCAGGGCAAGAACTGCAAACCAAAAAAAAATGGTTCAGGCGGGTGACAGAAATGATATTCTTTTTGCAATTGGCCCTGCAGGAACAGGTAAAACATATACTGCTGTAGCAATGGCGGTAAGAGCCTTGAAAAATAAGGTTGTAAAAAAGATTATTCTTACCCGCCCCGCTGTTGAGGCCGGCGAGAACCTTGGTTTTCTTCCCGGAGACCTTAAGGAAAAGATCGACCCATACCTTCGTCCTTTATATGATGCGTTAGATGATATGATACCTGCCGATAAGCTTGGCTATTATATGAGCACTCGTACCATAGAAATTGCGCCGCTCGCTTATATGCGGGGACGTACCCTAGATAATGCTTTTATTATTCTCGACGAGGCACAAAATACAAATGACCTGCAATTAAAAATGTTTTTAACAAGAATTGGAGCTAGTGCCAAAGCAATTATTACAGGCGACCCTACACAGGTAGATTTGCCAAAAAATCAGAGAAGCGGTTTAGAAAAAGCATCCCGTATTTTGAAGAACATAGACGGCATTGCACATATAGAACTCGATGAAGAAGATGTAGTTCGTCACAGGCTTGTAAAAGCAATTATCAAAGCATATGACCGTGAAAAAGAAACCGAACAGGTACATGGATTTCATGGAAATAACCGGTAATATTAATTAATTTATCAGACACACTTCAGGAGAGGCCGCAATTTTTGCGGCCTCTTTTAATTTAAAGATTGTTCGCTCATTTCTGACAAATTTTTTTATTACTACCTTTATCACCTATAAAAAAATAAATGAAATATTTATTAATAATTTTCTTGTCTCTGGCAGTATTCTCATGTGTGAATAAAGAGGAGGAATATCACAAACCGGAAAATGCTTTAGATGCCGGAAGAGAATTTATTGATCAATCACTGAAAGGGAAATTTACCGCAGCAAACAAATATATGCTGCAGGACAAAGACAATCAATACTGGCTAAGCAAATGGATCGGGGAATTTAATAAAATAAGTGAACAGGAAAAAGCCTCTTACAATAAAGCTTCTATACGTATTTCTGATGTTACTGATGCAGTACCCGATAGTGTTACCATTATCCATTTCAGCAACTCATATAAAAACACCCCTCAAAAATTAAAAGTGATAAAATATAACGGAGAATGGAAAGTAGATTTTAAATATACTTTTTCCGGTAACCTGTAAAATGATTATTAAAAACATACTGTTAGTTGCCCTTGGAGGTATGCTTGGAAGCATTCTACGCTACCTTGCATATATAATCCTTGGTAATCATTCGTTTCCTTTCGTTACTTTATTTATTAATATTTCAGGAAGTTTTATGATTGGAATTATTACAGGGATCACATTAAAAAATGCATCTTTTAGCGAGTGGAGATTATTTTTAATTACAGGAGTCTGTGGAGGATTCACTACATTTTCTACTTTTAGTATGGAATCTTTTCAGTTGCTGCAGCAAAACCGTAATATTGCAGCCTTAATATATATTTTGAGCAGTTTTTTCTTCGGAATTTCGGCTGCTATAGCGGGATTTTTTATAGGAAAGCAATTTTTTTAAAAAAGAATATCTAAAAAATAATATGACGAATTTACAAAATATTCTGCATCCATGGCATGGAGTAGAATGCGGAGAGCAGGCTCCAAGAATAGTGAATGCTGTTATAGAAATTCCCCAGGGATCAAGGGCAAAATATGAGATAGACAAGCCAAGCGGGCTTTTAAAGTTAGACAGAGTCATTTACTCTTCATTCTACTACCCTACTAATTATGGGTTTATTCCGCAAACTTATGGAGATGACAAAGATCCGTTAGATATTCTTGTTATATCGAGCTTAAGTATTGTGCCGATGTGCCTTGTTACAGCAAAGGTAATAGGTGTAATGCAAATGATTGACCAGGGTGATGCTGATGATAAGATTATAGCAGTGGCGGCACATGACCCTTCTATTAATTATATTAATAATATAGAAGAGCTCCCCCGGCATTTCTTCGGCGAATTACGTCACTTTTTTGAAGAATATAAAACACTGGAAAATAAAGCAGTAAAAGTCGAAGAGTTCCAGGATAAAACCACGGCCTTGAAAATTATTGAGGAGGCTATTGATCTGTATAAAAAAACCTTTAAAGCTAATACTATTCCATTACTTAATAGCTAACGCTTCATTTTACAATTTCAGCTTATGTCCGTTCAAACCATCTTATTGCTGATCCTGATCGGTTTTGCAGCAGGAATATTGAGTGGGCTTGTTGGTATAGGCGGAGGAATTATTATTGTACCTTGCCTTGTGCTTTTTTTAGGTTTTTCTCAAAAAGAAGCACGAGGCACTTCTTTAGCTATATTGCTTTTACCCATAGGTATATTTGCTGTAGCGGAATATTATAAACAAGGATATATAAATATAACTGATGCTGTCATTGTTGCTTTAGCCTTTCTTATAGGCAGTTATTTGGGAAGCAAGATGTCCCTGTCAATAAGCGAACAAAAGCTAAAAAAAATCTTTGCTCTTACATTGATGCTGCTTTCCATAAGAATGATATTTTTTGAAAACAATAAAAAAGACTCCTCTCCTCCGGCTAATACCATTGGGAAACGCATATAACAGATACAAGAGATTTTAGCGGCAACTGAATTAATTCCGCTATCCTTTTAATTACCTTAAGGTTGTGTGTCCGTTTACCTGTATCATTGTTTATAATTCCAAGGTTATCAATTGAATCAAGGCGTACTTTACCGGAAGCATGAATGATAGTTGTGGAATTCAGCAAAATTCCTGTATGTGTTATTTTTCCTGCTTCATCGTCAAAAAAAGCAAGGTCGCCGCACTGTACTTCGTTCAAAAAATGGACTTCACTGCCCTGTGTCGCCTGTTGGTAAGCATCTCTTAGCAAGCGTATACTCATAAATTTAAAAACAAGCTGTGTAAAACCGCTGCAGTCAATACCAAACACTGATCTGCCACCCCACAGATAAGGAGAGTTTAAAAAAGTAAAGGCGAACTTCTTAACCATTTCTTGAGTAAGAATATTTTGAGATGGTTCGATAAGAGTTCCGTTATACGCCACCTTATATTTTCCAAAAAAACTTTTAATATCATGTGGGGGTAAAGAGCTTCCAAATGGTACCTGCATTACCTGATCATTTATTCTTACCTCGTTTATCCACTCCCCTGCCAGCCCTATATTTTCTGAAGGCACTTCCTCATCCATTGATTCCTCTAATTGCGAAGACTGGCACCAGCCTTCATAATTATCATACAATACCCGTATTCTTACAAAATCATTTACTCTTTCCAGCAGTTCACCCCTTTCTCCAAATAATAACTGGGTAGTCTGCTCACTTCTGTGTGCAGCCTCAGCACGCACAGGGCAAACAGGAACTACACAAACTAAAAAAGCCATATAATAAAGTTAATAGTGTTATGGAAAAATCCTTCTTACAGCATCCTACTAAAAAAATATTTACATTGAAGCGTGGCTAAAGATGCACTTGCACATATCGAAGATAAAGAACTGCTGGATAAGTTTTACAGCGATGGAAATAACCGATGGTTAGGAATACTGCTTCAACGGTACACCATGTTGCTGTTGGGTGTTTGTTTGAAGTATTTAAAAGATGAAGAAGAAGCTAAGGATGCAGTCCAGCAAATATTTCTAAAGGCGATAACAGAGCTGCCTAAATATAAAGTTGATTACTTTAAAAGCTGGTTGTATATGATTGCAAAAAATCTTTGCCTCATGAAAATAAGAGAGCGGCAGGGTCGTACACCTGTAGAACTTACAGATAAGCTGGGTACTGATATAGAAGCATCTGATAAATCAGAGCTTATTGAAAAAGATAAAACGCTTTTATCAATTGAAGAAGGCCTTTTAGAATTGAATGAAGAGCAGAAACTATGTGTAACTTTGTTTTACCTGCAGAGAAAATCTTACCAGGAAATAACAGACCTCACAGGCTTTAATCTATCACAGGTAAAAAGTTACATACAAAACGGTAAGCGAAACCTTAAATTAATTGTTGAGAAAAAAATGAAAAAAGCAAATGGCTGACTGGAAAAATATATTACCAGATAATAATGAGCAGCTAAGCGATGAAGATTTGTTGAAATATCTTGATAGTAATACCTCTAAAGAAGAAAAGTATGCTATTGAAAAAAAATTAAGCGATACGTCTTTTGAAAGTGATGCAATTGATGGACTTCAGCAAATAAAAAGCCAGGAGCGTCTTAAAAATCATGTCAGCCAGTTAAATCAAAAACTTCACCAACAGTTACTTGTTAAAAAACACCGTAAGGAAAAAAGAAAGATTAATGATTTTCAATTGATAATACTTACCATTGTTATTCTCTTGCTTCTTTGCATTATAGGCTATGCAATTATCAGTATGCATAATAAAAATAGTTTGCCCTTAGATAAACATGTAATAAATAATGGTGTGAGCATTTAAATAAATATAGACACCATCAGGCTTGTCCTGAATTTACTGAAGGGTTGCAATGAAAACAAAAGCAGGCATTAAAAAGAAATTTAAATAACTTCTAAGAGATATTTTGATTAAAGGTTTTCAATGGTTTTTTTTTGCTCGGGCTTTAAAGCGAGGCAATATCAAAACAAAGAGAAGGACTTTTAGCCAAAGTTTTCAGTTTTAAAACCTTAAACGCCTTTTTAAGCACTACATTTTAATTCAATAATATTTCTTACAACATTTACCACGAAACGCTATAGAAAAAGCTTCAATAAATACTGCTAATATAAAAAAACATATCTTGAACCCTTAAGCTAAAAAATTTAACGGTATTTATGGGACGCTTCCACGGATTATTAGGCATTGCTCTTATTTTAGGAATCGCTTTTATAGCATCCAATAATAAAAGGAAAATTAATGTTCGCCTCGTATTGAGTGGAATGGCTTTGCAGGTTATCATTGGAATATTGGTTCTAAAAGTTCCCTTTATTACTAATTTTTTTCATTGGATCGGGAGGCAAATTGGCCATATAGAAGAGTTTGCCAAAGCAGGTGCTGCCTTTGTGTACTCAGGCGTAGTGGTAGAGAATCCTAACGTGCCTTCAGGAATGACGGGATACCAGGCTCCTGGCGGTTTCGTTTTCGCATTTAGCGTAACGGCAACTATTATCATTGTTTGTGCTTTAGTGGCCATTTTTTATTATTTAGGCATAATGCAACGAATAGTTGCTCTTATTGCAAGGGCAATGAATTTTATAATGAGAGTAAGCGGCGCCGAGGCACTAAGTAATGTTGCAAGCGCCTTTGTTGGCCAGGTAGAAGCCCAGGTAATGATAAGACCTTACTTGACAGGAATGACAATGAGTGAATTACTTGCAAGCATGAGCGGAAGCCTTGCGTGCATTGCCGGGGGTATTCTGATCGTTTATGTAAATATGGGTGCACCGGCAGAATACTTGTTAACTGCAAGTTTAATGGCAGCGCCGGGAGCCCTGGTTATTTCAAAAATCGTATGGCCCGAAACAGAAGAAAGCCAGACAATGGGCAAGGTAAAACTGGAAGTAAAAAGTGAATATCGCAATATTATAGATGCCATATCACAGGGCGCAGCAGATGGAATGAAAATAGCGATAAATGTAATAGCAATGCTTATTGGTTTTCTCGCTATTATTGCATTAGTCAACTTTTTGCTGGGCAAAATAGGTGGCTGGATACATTTAGGTTCCCCTTTAACCCTTGATTGGATATTCAGTAAAATATTTTATCCGATAGCATGGTCTATGGGAGTGCCGGTAGATGATATCGGAAGTGTTGCAACCCTTATGGGTAAAAAACTAACAATAAACGAATTTGTGGCATTTTTTGATCTCACCCACGGAATAAAACAAACGCTTTCTCCAAAAGGACTATTGATTGTAAGCTTTGCTATCTGCGGCTTTGCAAATTTCAGCAGCGTAGGCATGCAGATCGGAGGTATTGGTGCGCTTGCTCCCGAACGCCGTGCTGATCTTGCAAAGCTCGGTATGAGAGCTTTATTATGCGGCACACTCGCCTCCTATTTATCAGCTACAATTGCAGGTATTTTAATTGGGTAGCTGGAAAGCGGTGAACTGTTAGCCGCAGGTGTTAAGAATCCTGAGTGCTGATCCTACGTGTGTACACATCTGTTACTTATCCTGATTATGAAACGTACCGTTTTATTGCCATTAAGAATTGTAATTGTGTTACGATTTTTGCAGATGTCAAGTTCTGCAATTTTCGATTGTTTTGCTGATGAACGAGCAAATCCAATACTACCTTTTTTTGCATAATTAGAGAACTACTAAAAGGAAACTCATTGGGAAATAAACAATAAGATGTACTAAACCATTTTTGAAACAGGCATTTATAACAGGAGATATGTCTACACGATAAGCTTTAGGGCATTGCCAGATGCTTTAGCCCAATTTAGCCTGATAATAATTTTTTTAATATAAAAGTGGAACGTGATTTTTTCATGAATAGTGGCACAGGAATTAATTAATATAATTTTTCAGATTTTTTGTTTGAGCAGGCACGTTCTTTATAGTCAGTAAGGAAAAGGGTACAATTACTTTTCCTTTACAATGAATAAAAACATGAAAAAAGATATAGTAATCATAGGTGGCGGATTTGCAGGAATTAATATGGCCCAGAGTTTAGCTAAAAAAGAGGGTTTCCACGTTACACTTGTTGACATGAATAATTATAACTTTTTCCCTCCCCTGTTATACCAGGTAGCTACCGGCTTCCTGGAGGTTTCTAACATAAGTTATCCCTTCAGAAAACTATTTCAAAAGTACAATAATGTAAATTTTCGCCTTGGTGAGTTGCAAAGAATTGTTCCGGAAGCGAATAAAGTGATACTTACTACGGGGGAGCTAAGCTATGATTACCTTGTTTTAGCAACAGGAACGGAATCTAATTATTTCGGAATAGAGAATATCAAAAAAAATGGTATTCCTATGAAAACGCTTAATGATGCAACGAATATGCGAAACTTTCTGTTGTTGAAAATGGAAGAAGCCACCATTGAAACAGATGAAACAGAAAAGAAAAAACTAACGACAATTGTAATTGCAGGCGCCGGACCGACAGGAGTAGAGATTGCAGGTATGCTTTCAGAAATGAGAAAAAATATTTTCAGAAAAGATTACCCTGAATTAGCGGGCCATAAAGGAGCTATATATCTTGTTGACGGGGGGACTGCAGTACTTGGCCCAATGAGCGAAAAAGCGAAGAAATACACCTACGATACTTTAGTGAATCTGGGAGTAATTGTAAAACTGAATAAACAGGTAAAGGATTATGTAAATGATACAGTAATTTTTGCAGATGGAGAAACTATTCAAACTAAAATACTGATATGGGCAGCAGGCGTAACTGCCACTGTTTTTGAAGGTATTCCCACTACAAGTTATGGACGGGGGAAAAGGTTATTGGTTGATGAATTTAATAAGATAATTGGAATGCAAAATATTTATGCAGTTGGAGATAACAGTTTTCAGACAACCGATAAAAATTTTCCGAATGGTCATCCTCAACTTGCGCAAGTAGCTATACAGCAGGGAAAGAACTTAGCGAAAAATTTCTTAAGAGCGGCAAAAAACGAATCTCCTATTCCATTCATATATGACGACAAAGGTTCCATGGCAATCATCGGAACAATGAAAGCTGTAGCGGATATACCGAAACCCGAACTGCATTTTAAAGGGTTTATTGCATGGTTTATATGGCTCTTTATTCACCTTGTTTCTTTAATCAATTACCGAAACCGTATCAGAACCTTGTACAATTGGGCAGTTGCTTTTATGACTAAAGATCAATCTCTAAGATTTATTATAAGACCGGCAAGCAAACATACAGATGATGCAAAAACTCCGACAGAATTAGTTCCCGATAGTAAGTAATTGTTTTAATTTAAAACACATAGAGACATAAGATATATAGAACACATAGCAAAATGATAAGCACCAGGTGATATACTGATTTTCTATGTTAATTGCTATTATAAAAGAAACAAACCTCAAACTTAATTAACTGCCAATACCAATCTCTCTTTTTTCAAATCCAGTAATTCATGTACAGCTTTAATCACTTCATCAACAGTAATTTCCGCTACTAAAGAAGTATCATGTTTACACAAACCTTCATATTCCTGAAAGTTTAGTGAAGACGTACCACATAGAGGACAAATCAGCGTAAATGAAAGCAGGTTGCGGTTAAGAGTTGTTGTCATTGGTGAAGCATTAATGATATTTGCAAACCAATATATCCCTATTGTTGGTCTTTGCAGAGCCCTTGCAAGGTGCAAAGGACCTGTATCGTTTGATATAATAACATCGGCCAAAGATATAAGGCCGGTACTTCCCCCAAGAGACAGTTTACCGGATAAATCCTGCACCGTATCTTTGTAAACCATAGTATTAATGACTGCATCTATAATTTCTCTCTCCCAGGCGAGACCGGTAATACAAACATGATAACCCAGGTCAATGAGGTAATCGCATAATTCAGCAAAACTCTTTCCCGGCCAACGTCTTTTTACATCACTTGCACCAGGGTGAATAACGGCAATTGGTTTATTATCGTGATTATTCAGAATATTTTTTGCTTCAGACAAATCTTCACTGGTAACTGCAATGTGGGGCTCAATGTTTTTTGTTTTGGCTTTTGCCCTGCCCACAACTTCAAGGTAGCGCAAAGTCTCATTAAAGTAATAAATATAAGGTATGTTGATATCGAGGGCAGCAGCATCTGGGGTTTTGAGTCCTACGGTCAGTTTTGCCCCAAGTCTCAGAAGAAAAGGATTAGAATTTTTGCCTCCGCCATGCATTTGAAAAGCTATGTCAAATTCTTCTTCCTTCATTTTACCGAAGAATTCAGATAGCACTTTCTCGTCAGGCACATATCCTTCCCTTTCGCTAATGCCGGGGTACAAAGGAACAACAACAACACGGTCTACAGGACCTGGTCTGTTTTGTAAATACTCCTTATGCCAGGTCCTTCCTAAATAAACAATTTCAGCATGCGGAAAGGTTTCACGAAGAGCCTGCAATGCAGGTAAAGAAAAAACATAATCACCAAGAGCATTTGCTCTTAATACAGCGATTTTTTTAATCATAACTTAAGCTAAGATTTGAACACTATAAGTTTTCAATTTTTCTCACTACATAGGCATAGCAGAAACATAGGAAGCACAAAAAAAACTGTGTGAAATCTATGTTCCTATGATCCTATGGGTTTAAAAGAAGTGATCTTATTTTACTATTTCAGAATGTGAGTTACACAAACCCAAAAGATAAGCTTTGGCAATCACATGTTCCCGCATCTTTTCTTCTACTTCTTCTCTTTCTGTAGCCGCAGGCAAATCCAAAACGGTATCAAGTGCAAATATTCTAAACCAGTAATGATGAATGCCTTCAAAATATTTAGGACAAGGCCCTTCATAACCAAAACTGTGATTGTTTGCCAATCCTTCTACAGCGCCTTCCGGCAGCGTTCCTTCCTTGATTTCAGTTACGGTGGCTGGTATATTAAATAACATCCAGTGTGTCCAGACAGGTATAGCATCAACATCTTCAAAAATCAATACCAGGCTTTTTGCTTCTTCGGGTATTTCATCAAAAAAAAGCGGTGGACTAACATTTAAGCCAAGACAGGTATATGGTTTGGGAATTTCTTCTCCGTTGCTAAATATGCTTCTGATTATCATGTTTACGTTATTGAAGTTTTTTAAATTTTGTTTCCCATTCTAAAACAGCGCCTGCTATATCCCTTTTATAAACTAAGAAGATGCTAACCTTTGTGAGATTTCTATAAAGTCCGCATCTTCATATGAGTCTATAACAACATCTGCCTGGTGCAATTTATCAGCAGTATGTGTTTCTGTAATAGCAACGCACTTCATTTTTGCATTTTTTGCAGCGGCCACTCCGATTGGACCGTCTTCTACAACCATGCAATCTCTTGCAGAGAGACCAAGTCTTTCGGCTGCTTTTAAAAATATATCAGGTGCAGGTTTGCTGTTTTCTACTTCATCGCCTGTGACTATCACGTCAAAATATTGCAAAAAGTTCAATTGCTTTAAAACCAATTCCATTTTCTCTCTTCTCGAACTGGTTGCAAGGGCAACTTTTACAGGATAATTGGCCATACTCATCAAAAAAGCTTCTGCAGCCAAAACCGGTTTTATCGGGTTAGCAGTGATTATCTCTACAAAATAATCAAACTTTTCTTTTAATATTCTTTTTACATCTTCTTCACCTGTTATTCCAAGGTGCTCTTTTATTACATTCGCACTTCTAATGCCAAGCAAAGGTTGATAATCCAGAAAACTTAGTTTTTTACCATGATTATCAAAAACCCTTTCCCAGGCAAAATAATCAGCTTCTGTACTTACAATCAAAGTTCCATCCATGTCAAATATCACTCCTTTATAAAGAAGTTCAGCAGTAGTATCAGTGAGATAATCAGGTTGTTCTTGTTCTTTCATTTTAATAGAAAATTATATCAGGAATTTGAGCATAGTTAAAAAATTCAGCCATGATTTTTGGGCGTGAAGTAATACTTTTTTTGTTAGAACATTAAACTTAAGAAATAAATAGAAAACAAAGATTTTTGAAATGAAGATTATTAATGAAATAAAATGAGAAACAATCTCTACAAACATTTATGATTTGTTTTTTATTAGTTTTACTAAAATATTATTTAATTGATATAGCACTTTCGTTTTCAAGGTATAATTATTATTAAGAGCTAAGGTTTTAAGCCAGACTTTTAAAGAATTAACGCAAAGAAAATACGCTTTTAAAACAGGAAAAATTGCAAAATATACATAAGATTGCCGTACTAAGAGCAAATGCTCTTGGAGATTTTATAGTTACATTACCTGCTTTAAAAGCAATCCGTTCCGCTTATCCTGCTGCAGAAATCGTTCTTTTAGGAAAGCCATGGCACAAAGAATTTTTAATTAAGGACCGAAGTCCTGTCGACCGGGTTATAGTTGTACCGGTCAAAAAGGGAATCAGAACAGAACCAAATAAAGTGGAAGATGAAAATGAGGTAAAAGATTTTGTAAGTCAAATGCAAAAAGAGCGGTTTGATATTGTTCTTAATTTTCAGGGAAACGGAGTTTCAGCAAATCCTTTTATAAAACAATTCGGAGCTAAAATAACAGCCGGACTTATTTCGGAAAAAGCAGAAAAGTTAGATTTATCAATAGATTATTATTATTACCAAAGTGAAGTTATCCGTTATCTTGAAGTTGCAAAGCTTATAGGCGCAACAACAGCGGATCCTGAACCTGAAATAAATGTACTTGAACAAGATGAGCAAGAGATCAGTGCTTTCATGTCTGGACTAAATAATAAGCCTTATATAGTTTTACATCCCGTTGCGGTTGACATCAGGCGAATGTGGCCTTTGGAAAATTATGCAGAGCTGGCAGATAAACTCAAGCAAAGAAATTTTGAAATTGTTTTTACAGGTGCAAAAGAAGACAGAGACGCTGTAGGCGGCATTATAAATAAGATGAATGATACAGCCATTAATGCCTGTGGAAATTTTAGCCTCGGCGGGCTGTCGGCATTGCTTTCGCACGCATCTTTAATGATCTCTGCTGATACAGGTCCTTTACATTTAGGGCGTGCAGTCAATGTGCCTACCATTGGTTTTTACTGGGCTCCAAATCTTATAAACTGGGGGCCGCTGACACGTACCATTCATCGCCCGTTAATTTCTTGGAACATGGCTTGCCCTGTCTGCAGTGTTGTTCCTAATGATCCTTATCCGTTTGAACCGCATAGTGAAACATGTGGTCACCCGGTTTCTTTTGTACGTAATATTTCTATACAACAAGTCCTGGATGCATTTAAAAGTTTATTGGTAGACAAATACCAAAGCAATAATACAAAGTTCGAAAAGCATCAGGCGAAAGATATTAACAACTAAAGGATAAATTTTAGTTGAAAATAGTTGGTTAAATAGTAGCATTGCCGATACTATATAGGATTTTGAACCACAGAGGCACGATACGACACGGAGTTTCACAGAGAAAAGTAAACCCTTTGTGTTCCTCTCTGTCGCTGTGGCTCTGTGGTTCATAAAAAAGCTGCAAAAAAAGTAATGAAAATGAATAAACCTTTACGTGTATTAACATGGCACATACATGGCAGTTATTTATATTATCTTACGCAAACACCTTGTATATTTTACTTGCCAAAAAAAAACAGCACGGAGGAAGGATATGGAGGACGGACACCAGGTTTTCCCTGGGGAGAAAATGTAATAGATGTACCAGCAGAAGATGTAAAAAACACAGAATTTGATTGTATTCTTTTTCAATCTAAGAAAAACTATCTTGAAGATCAGTATACAATCTTGTCAGAAGAACAAAGGTCGTTGCCAAAAATATACCTTGAACATGATCCGCCAAGAGAAGTGCCGACAGATACAAAACACGTGGTAGATGATCCGAAAATGCTATTGATACATGTAACACATTTTAATAACCTTATGTGGGATAATAACCGTACTCCGTCGGCAGTAATTGATCATGGTGTAATGGTTGATAACAACGTAAAATACACAGGTGAACTGAACAAGGGGATTGTAGTGATAAACGGCATTGTAAAGAGAGGCAGAAGATTAGGATACGATGTGTTTAAAAAAGTAAGAGAGAAAATTCCTTTGGATATTGTGGGCATGTTTTCAGAAGATGCAGGCGGGCTGGGAGAAATTAATAACCGCGAACTTTCTTCTTTTATTGCCAGATACAGGTTCTTTTTTAACCCTATAAGATACACAAGCCTGGGACTCTCGGTTTGTGAGGCAATGATGACGGGATTACCTGTTGTAGGCCTTGCAACAACAGAAATGGCGGTGACAATTAAAAATGACTTTTCAGGATATGTACATACTGATGTAGATTTTTTAATAGGAAAAATGCAGATGCTTTTAGATAATCGTGAAAAAGCTATTGAATTAGGAAGTGGAGCACAGCAAACAGCCAATGAAAGATTTAATATAGAAAGGTTTAAACAAGATTGGATCAATACCTTTGAAACGGTTATTAAGCGTTCTGCAATTAATAATAAAATTGCGGTAACGATATAATCTTAAGGTATAACAATAAAAATTTAATAAACAAAACAAATACTTTAGAGAATTATGGACACTGTAAACGGAAAAGTAATTGTGGTGACAGGCGGCGGGCAAGGATTAGGTGCTGCTATTTGCAGAACGCTGGCAGCAGACGGAGCAACTGTTATTGCAACAGATATAAAGCCTGAAAACCTGGCAAAAATAGAAGAAGAAATCAAGGGCACAGGCGGACACATTGAAAGTTACCAGATGAATGTAGCAGACGTAGATAATGTGACAGAAGTGATAGATAAGATCATTGATACATTTGGAAGGATTGATGCAGTTATAAATAATGCCGGCATTGACTATACACTTGCCATTGACGAAATAAGTAACGTTCAGTTTCAACAGGTTATCAATGTAAATTTGGTTGGACCTTTTAATGTATCTAAAGCAGTTTATTCACATTTTAAATTAAACGGAAGCGGACATATTGTAAACATTGCATCAACAGCTTCTAAAAGAGCCTGGCCAAATGCATCTGCTTATCATGCAAGCAAATGGGGGCTTTTAGGTCTCAGTCATGCATTGCATTCAGAACTGAGAAAAGACAAGATTAAAGTAACTGCTATAGTTGCAGGAGGTATGCAGACACCTTTTATACTTGAGCGTTTTCCGGACACACCATTAAATGTTTTGCAGGATCCAAAAAATGTAGCAGACACCGTAAAGTTTGTTTTATGTATGCCTGAAGCTTCTGTTATCCCGGAAGTGATGGTGGTGCCGATGACAGAGACTTCATGGCCGTAGTGTGGTTGCAAGGTTGAAGGATACAAGTTACAAGTTACCTGATTCCTGTTACCTGTAATTTGCCACCAGTAACTGGTATCCGGTAACACATTTATAAACATTTTCCTTTTAGTATTTTTGACATTATAAAATTTAGATTATGGTTGCTGTATTCGGCACTTATCAAAATGGGTATGTAAAACTTGACAAGGAATATATCTCAAAAAACCTGTTAAGGTAATTGTTACTTTCCTTGAAGACGTTGAAACGTCTTCAGAAAAATAACTTTCATTTTCCGACTTCTCATTTTCTGAAAGCAGAAAAGTATTATCAGATTACAAAGGATCATTTAGTGACACAGCAGTTGAGGAAAGAAGAAACGATTTATGAAACTATTTTAGACACTTCTTCATTGTTTAAGTTGTATAATCAGGAAGTGGACTCAGATATTATTGAAAGTGTTTTCACTAATTATAAAGTAACTGACATTTTTCTCTCTGAACTTTCTAAAATTGAATTTGCTTCCACAGTTTGGAAAAAGGTAAGAATACAGGATATTACAGAAATGCAGGCCAAAGCAATAACAGAGGCTTTTGAGAAAGATTTTAGCAAATATACCTTCGTACAAATCGACAATATAATAATTGAGAAGGCTAAAGACCTTATAACTAAATACGGCAAGCAGGGTTTACGAGCTTTAGACAGTATTCAACTTTCCACAGCAGTTATGCTTGGGGGGTCAAGCAGACTTATTTGTAAGTTCAGACAAATTATTAAACTCATTTTTAAAACAGGAGGCAATGCCTGTCTTAAAGTGCTGAGGTAAACATTATAGCTTTAAGCAAAAACGGCTTAGGAATATATGTCAACCTATTTTTTAGATGCTTTTGCTAAGGACAAAGCGGCACACATCAAATAACGAGACTTCCTGAAGTCTGGATCGTTATCTATAACTGATGATCTGCAATTTGTAACGGTATTATAAAAAGAGTTATATGCAAGAAAAGCTAAGCTATGTTATTGACAATTTCAGGAATTTGAAAATTCTTGTAATAGGCGATGCTATCCTGGATACGTATGTAAATGGTTCGCCTGATAGGGTTAGCCGGGAGGCACCTGTAATGGTGTTTAACGTAAATGAACAGGAACATTATTGCGGTGGTGCTGCAAATACAGCCATCAATGTCGCGGCGCTCGGTGCTGAAACTTACTTTCTTACTGTAGTTGGAAAAGACTCAAGTTCGCGTGAACTGATAGATGTTTTAAAAAAGAATAAAGTCAATACAGATTTTATTATCAGGGATAAAGGAAGAGTTACCATTGCTAAAAAAAGAATTATGGCCTCTTCGCATATGTTGATGCGAATAGATGAAGGCACAACCACCGCTATTACTGGATCATGTGAAAAAGAACTGTTGAAAAAAATAGCTGAAGTGTACACTGAAGTGGATGCGGTGATTTTGTCCGATTATGGTTTTGGAATAATCACTAATAGAATAATAGAAGGAATTAAAGAAATTACTTCTAAAGAACGTAAAATAATCGTAGCAGATGGCAGAGATGTAAGCAGGTTTAAAACCTTAAAGCCTGATGCAGTAAAACCGAATTATGAAGAAACTATTAAGCTTCTGCAAATAGATAAACTTCAGCAAAAGCGTGATAAACAAATAGCTGAATATGCAAAAAAACTGCATGAAATAACAGGAGCAAATAAAGTGGCGGTTACTCTTGATTCAGATGGAGTATTATATCTTGAAAAAGGAAAAGAACCTTTCAAAATTGTTGCAGTACCGCAAGATAATAAAAAAGCAATTGGGGCTGGCGATACCTTTGTAAGTGCCCTGACATTATCTCTTGCTTCTAAAGTAAAAGCTGAAGTAGCAGTACAAATTGCAGCAGCGGCAGCAGCGGTAGTAGTACAAAAAGATGGAACGGTTGGCTGCACTAATAATGAACTAAAAGCTTATTTCACTGCTGTTCCAAAATACATTGCACAAACAGAACAATTGGCTGAAATAGTAAACGACCTGAAAAAGCAGGGTAAAAAAATAGTATTCACAAACGGTTGTTTCGATATAATTCACAAAGGACATATTGCCTTATTAAACAAAGCACGTGAAGCAGGTGATGTTTTAATTGTGGGAGTAAACAACGACAACAGCATAAGAAAGCTGAAAGGGCCTGAAAGACCAATTAATAATTTGGAGGATAGACTAACTGTTTTAGCAGGCCTGCAAAGCGTTGATTATTTAATAGCCTTTGAAGAAGAAAGCCCTGTTCAATTAATTAAACAGGTTCATCCGCATGTATTTGTAAAAGGAGGCAACTATACCGAAACAAGCATTCCCGAAGCTCCTTTATTAAAGAAGTTAGGTTGTGTCGTTAAGATTATTCCTTACATAGAAGAACATTCTACGACTCAGATTATCAATAAAATCCGCGACACCAGTTATGAAGCGGAGCTTGAAGTTGGAGCAACCAGATCTTCAAAGCCAGCTTTAAATTAAAGAGATTTTTTGGTAACGAGCTTTAGAGTCCTGATTTAACTTACGTTGCGTCGCACTCTTGTACATAAAATCTTTATGCATCTTTTTAAAGACTTTTTTGTAAAATCTATAAATGAATCCAAAGCAGATACACATTCTTATACCAACATATAAAAGAGTAAAGGCTTTAGCGGTTACTTTAACCAGCCTTTACTATCAGACTGACAAGAGTTTTGATATAGTTATTTCTGATCAGTCTCCTGATAATGTTTCGGAAGGAGATCAGACAATTCAAACCATAAAAAGATTGCTCGAGATAAAAGGGCATTCAGTTTCCATACTTAAAAATCTTCCTGCGAGAGGAATGGCACAGCAACGCCAGTTTTTGCTTGAGCAATCAAAATCAAAATACAGTCTTTTTATAGATGACGATTTGATTCTTGATGAATACGTGGTGAAGAATATGAAGCAAACACTTGAAAAGGAATGCGTAGGTTTTGTAGGTTGTGCAGTAATTGGTTTAAGTTATAAAGATGATGTGCGTCCGCATCAGCAGGATATAGAACTTTGGAAGGGGGAAATCATGCCTGAAAACATTGTTCCAAAAAGCAGTGAATGGGAAAGATATAAAGTTCACAATGCGGCGAACATTTATCATGTTGGGCAGAAGTTGAATGCAACTCCTGATAATCCCATTCCTTACAAAGTTGCCTGGGTTGGCGGGTGTGTTATGTACGATACTGAAAAGCTGAGAGAAGTGGGTGCATTTTCTTTCTGGAAAGATCTGCCTGAAAAACATTGCGGCGAAGATGTGCTGGCACAGTTAAGAGTTATGAAAAAATATGGCGGCTGTGGTATCATTCCGAGCGGTGTTTATCACCAGGAACTGGAGACTATGGTCACGGACAGAAAAGTAAACGCACCGGAATATTTAGAAATATAAGGGCTTAGGACTTGAACCACAAAGGCACGAAGACACGAAGCTGCACAAAGGATGATATTTTTTTTAATAGTTTTTTAAGTTAAGAATATGACGAAACCAATTGTTTCAGTAATAATGCCTACTTATAAACATGAACATTTTATACTCAGGGCAATTGCATCTTTACTGGCTCAGACATTTACTGAATGGGAGTTAATCATTATTAATGATGGTTCTCCTGATCGTACTGAAGATGTTATCCAGGGATATTTACAGGATGAAAGAATACAATATTTTAGCAACAAACATAATTTAGGTTTAGGTGCATGCCTCAACTTAGGCATTTCTAAAGCCAAAGGTTCTTACATTGCTTACCTGCCTTCAGATGATGTTATTTACAAAGACCATTTACAATCTTTATACAATGCTCTTCAGCAAAATCAAAATGCTGTCTTAGCTTATTCATCTGTTCGTCATTTTTATAACAGGAAATCTGAAGGAACTATAAATAATACTTGGCTGCAACTTGTGCAGGTAATGCATAAGAAAACCGAAGATCGGTGGATCGAAAGAAACGAGCTGGAAAGTGATGATTTGAACAGATTATACTGGAATAGAGTAAAAGGTGAACAAATTGCTACCGGTCAATTAACCTGCGAATGGGTAGATCATCCCAACCAACGGTATAAAATAATGCAGGAACCTGTTGGCGGAATAAATACTTTCAGGTCTTATTACAACATTTCCCAGCCTTTAATTTATCATACTACAAAAGGAAATTTTATGGATGAGGTTGACAGGTATGCCTCTTATCGTGAAAGACCTTCTACCCCACTAAAAAAAGACGGTTTAAAAATTCTTCTTGTTGGTGAGCTTGCATACAACGCTGAGAGGGTGCTGGCCTTTGTTGAGCAGGGACACGAACTCTACGGCCTGTGGATGGAACAACCATATTGGTATAACTATGTTGGTCCTTTACCTTTCGGCCATGTAGAAGATATAACAGGAGATAACTGGCAGGAAGAAATAAAAAGAATACAACCTGACATCATCTATGCATTACTTAATTGGCAGGCTGTGCCTATAGCCCACAAAGTGCTGAAAGCAAATACAGGAATTCCTTTTGTCTGGCATTTTAAAGAAGGGCCATTTATTTGTATGGAAAAAGGAACATGGAATGAAATGATAGAATTGTATAACAAAGCAGATGGACGTGTCTATACAAGCGACGAAATGCAGTCGTGGCTCGAAGAATTTATTAATAAAGAAAAACATTCGCTTGATTGTGTGCTTGATGGAGACCTTCCTAAAAAAGATTGGTTCAATCAGCCACAAACAAAATTATTGTCTGAACGTACTCCCGGCGAATTTCACACTGTTGTTCCCGGTCGCCCTATAGGATTGCACCCGCATAATGTAGTGGAACTGGCGGAGCAAAAAATCCACCTCCACTTCTATGGAGATTTTACTCATGGACAATGGAAGCAGTGGATTGAAAAAACATATTTAATGGCTCCGGGCTTTTTGCATATTCATCCTAATGTTGACCAGGAAAATTGGGTGAAAGAATTTTCTAAATATGATGCAGGATGGCTGCACTTTTTCAAGAGTGAAAATAACGGTGAAATAAAAAGATCAAACTGGGACGATCTCAATATTCCTGCACGAATGGCTACACTTGCATTATCAGGTATTCCTATGCTGCAGGCAGATAATTCAGGACATATTGTAGCAACGCAGTCGTTTGTAAAAAAACATAACCTGGGCCTTTTATTCAAGGATATGAAAGAGTTGGGGCAGTTAATGCGCAACAGAGAATTGATGATGATTATAAGGGAAAACGTATGGAATCAAAGGCATTTGTTTATGTTTGACTATCATGTAAACACTTTGATAGAATTTTTTACGAAAGTGATTAAAAGTCATAAGAACAAAGCGAATGCGAAAGGAGAAGATGAGAAAATTCTCTTTCCTGCAATTCTCGAGAAAGCTGTTGCAGATAAAACGTATTATGCTCAGCGGAAGCTTTTGTAAAAGCACTAATTTGTCTAAAAAATGTCCAGCAATATAATACTCATTTCAAACGAAGTGTAAAACTCAAATAATTCTAATCTAATTTCTGCTAATGTTTTTTGTTTCAGTCTAACACTTTCAATCAGACTGTTTAGTTTTTTTCTCCTATGTTGAACAACAGGCTGAAAATTTAGACCTAAGACATTTATATCTTCAAGAATTTTAATTTGCAAATTCTCATCCCTCTCTACATTAGGAATAAAATAATGACTTTTAAAATCATACTGGAGTAAAAAGAAAGGATCATAATTATCTAAATCAGGCTTTAAAATATAATTTACTTTTTTCGAGCCTTTATTCTTAGTATTTATATCTGAATGAGCAACAAATAAATTACTCCAAAGATAACCCTTCGACTTTTTTAAAGATTGATCATAATGTTCGAGCTGACCGAAGAATTTAAACTTTTCAGGAAATTTACCATTAGCCCATTTATCAGGACTTAAATCGTTAGGGTCAAATAACATCATTTCTGTATAAGCGCATAAGCCTTTTTGAACCCATAACAAATAGCTACAATATCAAGATAGTATTCGTGCTTACTGGAATATTCAGGATGATTTTCATTATTGCTTTCTATTTTATCAATCCAGTCTTTATACCCTAAAGCAAGTATGTTTTCTTTATCAATCCTCTGCATACATAGGTATTTCAAATTCCCACGAAAGTTTACCTGCTAAGTCCTGGTACTTTTGGTAAATATCTTTAAACTTGTTGCTTTTTGTTTTATTTTCACTTTTTAACTTCTCTAAAATATTTCGAAGCATTAATACTTCGGTAATTTTTTCATTTCTAATTGGAGAGTGAGTTTCTTTTAAATCAAAAATTTTAGAAAGGATTAAATCAATAGTAAGGTAATTAGGATCGACATTATAATTATCAACGTGTCTTCCTTTTTCTTCATCATAATATTTTTCCTGATAAACTTTTCCTTCTTCATTAAACTTTAATTCTACAATTTCCCACGGTTCAAATGAAGAAGCAATAATGGGAGAATGCGTAGCAAAAAACATCTGACAATTAGTAACTAAATTTTCATAATAATTAACAACTTCCTGTTGCACATCTGGATATAACGATCGTTCGGGTTCATCGAAACATATAATTGCTTGATTCGGTTTCAATATATATAACGGCAGGGCACTTGTTATTACTTGTTTTGTACCAGTACTAAGTAAATTATATTGAATTTCATTTTCATTCAAATCCTCTATTTTTATAGAACCTATATCTTCTTTCTTTTTTATATCAAGGTCTGTTTTTACCTGGAGATTAAAACGTTTCAAAATTGGATTTAAACAGTTATCTGCAAGATCAACAATAGGATTAAAATTTAATTGCTTCCATTCTTCTAATTTCTTAATTGCTTCTCTTATTGAATCTATGTTATTTTCATTTTCAACCATTCTCGAAATCTCCTGCCTGATTTTCAATTCTTCTTCCTGATAATTTTGAATCTCTTCTATAATTAAATTCCATACTGCCGAAGCTTTTTCTAAACTAAAATCTAATACTGATCTTCCTTTAAATTCAATAACTTCATCAGAATCAGTTAATCCATATTTTAGTTCTGCAGGATAATAAATTAAATTAGGTTTTATAGATTTCAAATAAGAATTATATATTTCTAAAAATTCAGAAAATTGAATTGTTATATTATTTCTTACATAACTTGTGACTGCATACCTGTCCTCTTTTGCACTTATTGTTTTGGTATAGCTAAGATCATTATCAGAAATAGATATGATAGCATTTTTATTTTTTAACTTGTACTTTTCTTTTAATATTTTAAAGTTATGTGTCAATCCTCCTAACAATTCAATTAATGTAGTTTTACCAGTCCCGCTTTGTCCAATTATACAAACTTTGTCCATAGGTTGCCCTTCTTTCGTATGCCCTAATGGGTACGTTAAATCAAGTTCAAAATCTTTGAATTGATGGAAATCCTTTATTTCCAGCTTTGTTATTTTCACCTTGTATTTGTTTCAACAAATATAGCATTTAGAAATTTCTTTAATATCCTAATATCTTGGTTCTTTATTTTACCTTCCTACTCTTCAATTTCACCGACTTATCGTAAAACTCCGGCTCTTTATTTCGCACCCACTTTATAAACTTAGCAATCTCTTCGTGTTGCTGTAATTTTTCGGTACTATTATAATAATTTTTGAGCTCAACTTCCTTAAATACAGCATGTATTTTATCATGACAAATCTTATGAAGAAGAATTGTAGGTGTATTTTTTCCACCCTTACTTTTGGGAAGTAAATGGTGCTTGTTGCTAGGCTTGGCAAGTTCACGACCACATAACGGACAAATATTTTCAGAAGCAGCTAACATTTTACTTTCAACAATAGCAGCAATAAATAACTTTTTTAATCACTATTATGTCTTAAACCTTCTGCCACTTTGAAAATATGAATAATATAAGGGAACAAAGCATCCATTGTTTCTTCGGCTCCACGGGTGGAGCCGGGTAGTGTAAGTACCAAAGTATTTTTTATAAATCCTGAAACGCCTCGTGATAACATAGCATAAGGAGTACGCTCTTGCCCGTAGCTTCGTGCTGCTTCCATTATACCCGGAATATTTCTTTCTATAAGCGGTTCAATAGCCTCGGGAGTAACGTCTCGCCTGTATAAACCAGTGCCACCGGTAAAAATAACCAGGTTAAAACTTTCCTCACTTAACTGCTTTGCCTTGCTTTGTATAACATTAAACTCGTCAGGAATAATTGCATAAACTGAAGTGCTTAGTCCGTTTTGCTGCAATTTCTTAATAACAGCTTTCCCTGCAAAATCCTGTTTGGTTCCGGCAGAAACACTATCAGAACAGACGATAACGGCACATTTTAAAGTATGAGCGGGGAAGTCTTTATAATCTGACTTTCCGCCTTTTTTACTTTCTAGTTTTATGGTTGATATTTCTACGGATTTGTCAATAGGTTTTAGCATATCATACATTGTAAGCGCCGTAATTGCTGCACCATGCATGGCTTCCACTTCTACTCCGGTGCGGTAAATGGTATGAACTTCTACACTAATTATAATATTAAGTCCTTCTATAGCATGTTTTATGGCAGTATACTCTACAAGCAAAGGATGACAATCAGGAATAACATCACTTGTTTTTTTAACTGCAAGCAAACCGGCTGCTCTCGAAAATTCGAAAACATCCCCTTTCGGAACCTGTTTGTTTTGAATAGCATCAATGGTCTCCTGCTTTGATACTTTTACAATGGCTGTTGCAACTGCTTTCCTTAAACTTCTTACTTTATGCGTTATGTCAACCATAATTATTTATTTTCTTTCCATTGATAACTTTCATCTTCAAATAACTCTTTGCCCCAAACCGGCAGTTCTGCTTTTATTCTTTCCACTGTTTCTTCACATGCATCTATGGCTATCTTTCTGTGCTTTGATGAAGTAAATACAAATAAACTTAATTCACCTGCTGCTACTTTACCAAGACTATGATACACATGCATACATGTTAATGCATATTTCGAAAATATATCTTCACGTATTTCATGCATTTTTTCCAGCGCCATTTCTTCGTAAGTTGTATAATCTATAGCAGTTACTTTTTTATCTTCAATTAAATCATCACGAACTTGGCCGAGAAAGATACTGTGGGCGCCAATATTAGTTTTAGTACTGTGTTTTTGAATACCATCAGCAATAAATGCAGGAGAAATTGCTCCATGCATAAACATGTTTTTTTGTTTCTTGTCTGACATAATTATTGCTTTTGTGAATGATTTGCGTTTCTGTAATATTTTGGATAGTTAAATTACGAAAAAAAATTTTCCCGCTGATTTCGCTAATACCGCTGATTTTATCGCAGATAAGAATTCTTTTCTGCGTTTATCTTCGCAATCTGCGGGAGTACCGTACAGCCTATTATAGAACCTGTTTCTTCCAGTTTACGATACCGCCTTTCAAACTATATATTTTCTTTGCTGTCCCAAAAGTATCAAACAATAATTTAGCAGCCTGCATACTTCGTCCGCCTGATTGACAAAATGTAATAAAAATATCACCTTTAAGTTCAGATGCTTTTCTATTCAATTCAGGTAAAGGAATATGAATGTGCGGAAACTCTGTTACCAACGGTTTTTCATCCAATTCTCTGACATCAATTACAGTAATGTTATCATTTTTTAATAAATTATTAAATTCTTTCGCATCAATTTCCAAAGAATGATTTGCAGAGCAAACCCAATCATAATCAGTATTCATGAAAGTATCTCTATCTTTTGGAAGCAAAGAAGCCGTTTCATCTGATACTGTTAATGATAATTCATACACCTGGTTATTTAAAGCATTATAAGTTAATAAACGATTGATTAAAGGCTGACCAATTCCAGTAATAAGCTTAATAGTTTCATTCGCCTGCATACTTCCAATTATTCCGGGCAAAACTCCTAAAACACCTGCTACCGCACAGTTCATTACTTCATCTTCTGCCGGAGGATTTGGAAATAAATCACGATAATTAACAGGTTTTTCATTTATACTTTTAGAACAATTAAAAATAGCTACCTGTCCTTCAAATTTTGATATAGCAGCATAAACCAAAGGTTTATTTAATAATACACAGGCATCATTTATCATATAACGGGTAGAAAAGTTATCGGTTCCATCCACAACTATATCATATTGGTCAATAATATCTAATGAATTCTGCTTCGTAAGCCTAAGCATGTAAGGAATTATCTGAATATCAGGGTTCAGGTTTTGTAAAACAGCAGCCGCTCTTTCGGCTTTAGGCGAACCAATATCATTTGTACTATATAAAACCTGGCGGTGAAGATTGGTAAGCGAAACAACATCATCATCAACAATGCCAATTGTACCTATACCTGCCGCAGCCAAATATTGTAAAGCAGGGCAACCTAAACCACCTGCGCCAATTACCAGCACTTTTGATTGCAGCAGTTTTTTTTGGCCTTTTTCACCAATTTCTTTCAGCAGCATTTGCCGGTGATATCTTTCGTATGATTGATTTTCATTCATGATTATCCCCCGGAAAATGGCGGTAAAAGGGCTATTGTATTGTTGTTGCTTAAAGGAGTGTTTTCTTTTATAATCTTTTTATCAACAGCTACCGCATACTTAGCAGAAACTAAAGACGGATAAGACAAATTTAATTGTTTGATAAGTTGATTAGTATCAGCAACATTTTCCAGGGCGATGTTATTTGCACCTGTTATATCAGCTATTTGTCCAAATGTGATGATGTTTATTGGCATAGAAATATTTTTTGCTTTTTTTGAACCACAGAGCCACAGCGACATTGAGAAACACAGAGAGCTACTACTATCTCTGTGAAACTCTGTGCCGTAAAGTGCCTCTGTGGTTCAAAGCTCTTTTAACCATGAGTAAATAATAATTTATATACTGCCAGCAGTAAAACTGAGGCAAGAATATTTTTTAATATAGTTTGTTTAAAACGTAAAGCGCCGAAATAAGCTCCGCAAAGTCCACCGGCAAAGGCAATAATAACATACCAAAACATGTCAGTACTAAAGTGTATACCTTTTGTCAACTGACCTGCCAAACCTGACAGCGAATTTACAAAAATGAATAAAGCACTTATTGCCGCAGTTTGCTTCTGGTCTGTCCATTTTAACAACAACAAAACCGGAGACAGGATAATGCCTCCACCTATGCCAATCAAACCAGATAGAAGTCCTATACAACCTCCAATAATTAATGAAAGAATACTATCAGGCTTTTTTGTCTGGTCCACTCGCGGGTTTTGAAAAAACAGGAACCGTGCAATTGGTATTAGCAACAAAACACCAAGTATTTTTTTATAAATGTTTCCATCTATTACTACAAGGCCACCGATAAACGACATGGGAATCGAAGCAATTGCAAACGGCAAAAATGTCTTCCATTTAAAGTGACCGCCCCTGTAATATTGAATAAATGAAGTAAGGCTTACAAAAAGATTTAAGAGCAAAGCAGTAGGTTTCATTACTTCAGGAGTAATACTAAAAATTGCCATCAAGGCAAGGTAACCGCTTGCTCCGCCATGTCCTACTGATGCATATAAAAATGCAACAAGGAATAACAAAAAATAAAAGAGTAAAGCACTTTCAGCCATAAGAATTAAATTACAAAGGTAATATGTGAACTTCTACCACATCACCTTCTCTGAAATCTTCTTTATTTTCTTCTAAAACAATCAAACAGTTGGCTCGTGCAAACGAACTTAATCTGAAAGATTCCTGTGCATCGAGGGGGGTTACAGTTTTACCATTATCTAAACCTTTCAGGAAATGAGTCAAGCCCGCTTTTTTAGTAGAAGACTTAGATAGCGGTATTTGCCTGACTTTTATAATATCCTTTCGCCCCGTCAATTTTTCAACAGCAGGAATAACATATTCATAAAAACAAGTAAGTACAGAAGATGGATTTCCAGGTAATCCAAAAACTACCTTTTCTTCTTTTTTACCAAAATATAAAGGCTTTCCCGGTCGCTGCCTAATTTTATGGAATAGTTTTTCAACTCCACATTGAGTTGCTGCCTGTAATACAAAATCATAGTCTCCAACACTTATACCACCCGTAAGTAACACAACATCTGAAGTTAGTAAAGCATTTTCCAAGACATTTTTTAAAATTTCCAAATCATCATCAACTAAAATGACTGCCACACCTATATTTTGAAGCTGTTGTAAAGCAGTTTTTATGGTAATAGAATTTGACTCATATACTTGTCCCGGCAGCAGCGGAATTCCGGGTGTCTGCAACTCTTTACCGGTTATAATAATAGTTACACGAGGCTGGTTATATACTTTAACTTCTGAAACCCCGATGCCTGCCAGAAATCCTAAAGCTGCAGATGACAAAAAACTCCCTGATGGCAAGGCTAAGGCTCCCGCTTCAATTTCTGAACCTTTGAGTCTTACGTTACTTCCCTTTACTAATTGTTCATCTAAAACCAATATGTTCATATTTTCAACTGCCACCTTTTCCTGCATTACGATTGTATCTGTACCTTGAGGCACCGGCGCTCCGGTAAATATTCGTACGGCTTTACCAGACAGATCATCAAAGGCTTTATCAACCCCCGCAGGCACTTCCCCGGCTATTTCCAATCTCTGACTATGTTCATAATCATTAAATAAAAAGGCATAGCCATCCATAGCAGATTGAGGAAATGCAGGAATATCAAAAGAAGCATTAATATTTTCGGCTAAAACATACCCTAAAGCTTGTTGTAATGAAATTGTTACCGGTGGTAATGGTTCTATATTGTTTCTAATAATATCTTTTGCTTCGCTTACTGATATCACTGTTTAATAATGTATTTGTTTCGTAAAGAGATAAAGTTACAAGAGTCTGCTAACCGGGAAGAAATTAAACACATAGAAAAATAGGAACATAGATTTAACATAGCTTTTCTATGTGCTTCCTATGTTTCTACTCTGTACATGTGATGAGAAAAAAATGTAAAAACTATTGATTAGTTGTTTTCGCTCTCTTTTCCATCATTTCTTTATATACAGGAACATAATCATAGGTTGTATAAAACTCGGTAGAAAAAGCTCCCCATGCACCTTTTTCTATGGAAAGATTTAATGTCCTTAAATCTTTAGGTGTAATTTTAAGTGTTACAACCTGGCCAATTCCCATCATTACATACCACGATACTACTTTTGATTGTTTAGGTGGAAACATATCCCACAATTTATTTTCTTCCTGCTTTTTTTGAATTTCTGATAAACTTTTGTCTTGCTGGTGTTTAAGAAAAACAGTAATCGTTAAAGAATCTGAAGCCGTATTTTTTGCAGCCTGTGAAGAAGCTTTTGCTGCAAAGAAAATAATAAAGACAAATAGTAAGATTGTTTTCATCTGAACAATTTATAATATAAATAAGATGAATATTTTTTTGATTTCTAAGAGACGGATTTTTTTAACAGTCAAGACAGACGCAAATGAAATCTTAATTAAACTCAATAATTTGCGTTCAAACAAATATTGAGAAAAGCTGAAAAAAAAGTTGCCGATGCATTGAGTGACACAACAATGATGCTATGAAAAACAAATGCTTGTTCCCCAAAAAAATAAAAGGAAGTTTTTTTATAACACTTAAATTTTCAGCATTAACGGAATGGGCAAGATAATTAATTGAAGTGCAATCTTTTATCGTTATTACATCCTGATTCGTCACGTCTCTTATCGTAAAAAGCCGCCCGATAAGCAGCTTTTTTTTGCTCGAAAGAACTGCAATAAGCAGGGCAAACGCATTAAAATTTGCTGACTCCCTTAAGGATGGCTAGGAGGTAATCATTGCTCCATCCACATTTCTTTCGTTTTGTTTTCATGCTTATCTTTTTTGCACCTCTCCTGTCATCATAATTCTGTAATAGGTTTAATGCTA
>JAABUN010001067.1_pt1 | contig 65062 bp, 59 predicted proteins | sample 5559311 | NCBI WGS metagenome assembly JAABUN01 (sample SAMN10711877, study PRJNA513370) | rock metagenome | isolation source: Antarctica rocks | place: Antarctica: Victoria Land, Siegfried Peak sud
GCGAGCAGAGCCTGCCCCCGCACCGGGTCCGGCTCCGCAACCGCAGTCCGGCAGCCAGCCGCGGCGAAGACATACGCGATCCCCACGCCCATCGTGCCGGCGCCGACCACTCCCACGGACGGGGCCATCTGAGCTCCCTCGGTCGGTCGCGCCGGTCGACTGCCTGCCGACGATCAGTGGCTGCAGGTCGGGGCGCCGGCTCGGGCGAACGGTAAGGCGCAGCGGCGTCCCACGTCAACCGTGGCGTTGACGGGCCGGCGGGAGCACGTGGCGCAGAGGGCCGCCCACGGACGCCGGTCCGCCGGGCTGGGACGCCCGCGACACCCGTGTTGACGGAACCTGACACACGGGGTGTGCTTGCACGAAAGCAGTCGATACCCGGTCGAGCACGGTCCCCACGGACCGATTCGGCTCAGCGGGACGCCGTGATCGGTCAGGGGGTGGGTCGTGGTCGAGCGCAGTGGCATCGCCCGGCGGCGGGACGCGGCGCGCTCCGACGGCAATCCCACTTACCTGCAGCGCCGCCGCGAGCTGGTCGGGGCCGCGGCCCTGGTGTTCAAGGCCAAGGGTCTGCAGGGGGCGAGCCTGGGCGACATCGCACTCGAGGCAGGTGCCGACCGGGCGTCGCTGTACTACTACGTCGGCAGCAAGGAGGAGCTCTTCCACGAGGTCGTGCGAGAGGCGGTGGTGGCCAACCTGGAGGCGGCCCGCCGGATCCGGGACGGGACGAGCGGCGCTCCGGACAAGCTCCGCGAGCTGATCGTGTCGCTCCTGCAGTCCTACGCCGACCACTATCCGATCCTGTACGTCTACATCCAGGAGAACCTCACGCACGTCCCCGACGAGCACGCCGAGTGGGCGCGCGACATGCGGCGAGTCAACAAGGAGTACGAGCAGATCGTCGTCGACCTGGTCCAGTCCGGCTACGACGAGGGCAGCATGCGGCCCGGACCGCCGGCCTGGATCGTGGCGTACGGCGTCATGGGGATGGTGGGCTGGACGAACCGCTGGTTCAACCCCGAGGAGTCGCCCGCAACAGCCCGCGAGATCGGGACGGCGTTCGCCGACACCCTCCTGCTCGGGCTGGAGAAGCCCGGCCGTGCCTCCCCCGGAGCACCGCCTGACGGGCAGGGGGGTGCACCCGCGGAGGGTGTCAACGCCCTCGTTGACCAAGCGTCTGACCCCGCATAGGCCGCGCCGCGGCACATGCGACTCTCGGCGGAACAGGCGGGCTCCCCTCGAGGTTGTTGCGTGTGCAAACGACTTGAGGAGCTGGACATGAGCGCTGTCGCACCGCATGGCCTGCACCACGTCACCGCGATCGCCGACGACCCGCAGCGCAACGTCGACTTCTACACGCACGTCCTCGGTCTGCGGCTGGTCAAGCAGACGGTCAACTTCGAAGCCCCGGACACCTACCACCTGTACTACGGCGACGAGGCCGGCCGGCCGTCGAGCCTGCTGACCTTCTTCCCGTGGAAAGGCGCGCCGCGCGGCCGACAGGGCATCGGCCTGACCACCGCTGCGGCCTTCTCCGTCCCCGCCGCGTCGATCGGCTGGTGGCACCGCCGGCTCGTCCAGCGCGGCGCCGACGTCGACGCGCCGCGGACCCGCGACGGCGAGGACGTGGTGACCTTCCGCGACCCCGACGGCATGGTCATCGATGTGGTGGGCGCGCCGGGCGACACCCGCAGCGGCTGGGACGGCGTCGCCAGCATCCCCAGCGAGCACGCCGTACGCGGACTGCACGCCGTCACCCTGTCCGAGCGTCTTCTCGAACCCTCCGCCCAGATGCTGGCCGACCTGCTCGGGATGCACCTCGGTAGTGAGGACGGCGACCGTGCCCGCTTCCGGATGGCCGGCGGGGACTCCGGCGCTCTCGTCGACCTGGCCGCCAGCGGCGCCGATCGCGGCTTGCAGGGAGCCGGCACCGTGCACCACGTCGCGTTCCGGGCGCCGGACCTGGACACGATGACGCGCTGGCAGCGCGAGCTCCTCGGCGCCGGTGTGCAGGTCACGGAGATCCGGGACCGCCAGTACTTCAAGAGCATCTACTTTCGGGAGCCCGGCGGCGTGCTGTTCGAGATCGCCACCGACGAGCCGGGTTTCGCCATCGATGAGCCGCTGCTCGAGCTGGGCCGGTCCCTGCAGCTTCCGCCGTGGCTGGAGCCGTCCCGGCAGCAGATCGCCGGGGCGCTGCCGGCGCTGCGCCTGGACGAGCCGAGCGGGGCCTGAGGGCGGTCACCGCGACGACAGCCGTCCGTGATCCGGCTTCGGCGGCAGCGACCGGGGCACAGGAAGGAGGACGACGACAAAGGAGGGCACCGATGGGACTGCTCAGCGGGCTCATGAAGGCCGGGATGGCCAAGAAACTGATCGACGAGGCGCGCAAGCCGCGAAACCAGCAGAAGGCCAGGGAGCTGTTCACCAAGGCTCGGCAGACCCGGCGAGGCGGGGCCGGCGGCCCGCGTTAGCTCCCACTGACCCGGCGCCGCAGCGCGCCCGCGGACCTCACGCCGGGCTGACGCGGCCCCGTACGACGCTGACCGGGCGCACGGTCACCAGTCTGTTGCGGCAGGCACGGCATGAACCCTCTGACCGTCGTGGGCTACCGACCAGACGGGTCTCGCCCCGGGAGGAACCACGCGCCGATAACTGTGCAACCGGCGTCCCCCCGACCACGCTGTCGCGCGCAGCGCGGGAGCCGTCGCCACCGGTCCCAGACCACGGCACCGACGGCTCTTAAGTAGCCGAACAAGCACACCAAGTGACTATCACTCCATGTCACAGACGGTGTGACCCGGGCAGGATGAGGCGGCCCAGGCCGGGACGGCGCGGGGCGGCCATACCTCTCCTGACCGGCGGAAACAGCACAAGGCGACACGGGACGGCAGAACAGGGGGACGAGCCGGCCTGTAGGCCGGTTTTGTACTTACCTCGGTTCTGTACTTACCTCGGATATTAGGCCCGTGACCTGCGGTTTTAGGCTTCGGAAGATCGCCTGGGCCGTCTCTGGGCTGTCAGCGCTGGAGCCAGACCGACGTCCACGGCGGTCCGCGACCGGTCCTCGGTGTCCGGCCAGAGGTGCGAGTAGGTGTTCAGCGTCTCGTCCGCGGTCGCGTGCCCCAGCCGACTCTGCACGACCTTCACGCTCTCCCCGCCATCGATCAGCAACGAGGCGTAGAAGTGCCGGAGCTGGTGGAAGTGCGTGCCGGTCGGCAGCCCGACAGCGCGGACCGCCGGCGTCCAGACACGGCGGTGGAACCAGGTGCGACCCAGCGGGTTGCCGCGGTCGTCGGCGAACAGCAGCTCGACCGAGCGGCCCCGCGCATCGTCGGTGAGGGCCGCCGGGAACGCCGCGACGTGTTCGGACAGCGCCTGTAGGACGACGTCGGCCAGCGGCACGCTGCGGTATCTGGCGGCGGTCTTGGGTGGGGCCAGATAGGGCGGCCCGCCCGGCATCAGGACCAGCTGCCCGTCCACCGTCAACGTCCGGCGCAGGAAGTCGACCCGGTCGCGACGCAGACCGAGCACCTCCCCTTGGCGCAGGCCCGTGCCGGCGGCGCCAACCAGCAGCGCCCGGTAGCGGTCGGGCACCGCCTCAGCCAACGCGGCGACAGCCTCAACCGGCAGTGGATGAACCTGCGTGGGGGGCGCTTTGGGCAGCGTGATGCGCTCGCACGGGCTGACCGCGATGACCCGGTCGGCCACGGCGGAGCGGAAGATCATGCGCAGCACGGAGTAGACCAGCGCGGTCGTCGAGGGAGCCAGCACCGCCGACCGGGACTTGACCCAGCCCTGGATTTCGGAGCGGGTAACGGCGCCCACCGGGCGGTGCCCGAGCAGCGGCAGGATGTGGTTGCGCAGGTGGGAGTCGAAGGCCGCTTCAGTGGTCCGCCGGTGCACCTGCGCGGCCTGCCATGTCGCCGCGTACTGGCCGACAGTGATCCGGCCAGCGGACGGGTCGACGTACAGGCCACGGGACTTGTCGCTTTCGACGCCGGCCAGGAACTTCTCGGCGTCAGTCTTTCGGGCGAAGGTCCGGGCCCGTTCCTGGCCGTTGGGGTCGAAGTACCGCGCTCGCCAGCGCTCCCCCTTGCCGTACCGGTCGGTCCGGACGCGGGCTCCCTGGACAACCTTCTCCCAGCGGTCCTCGATGTGCGCCACAACGACTCCTTGGGTCTGCGCGAGCCGGAACCCTCGATGCTTTCCGACGGGGCCCGTGCCGCTGCCGGTGACGGTAGAGCCGCCCGCCCACGCGAACCGTCCGCGGTTCCGTCGCCGCGTTGGGCGAGATCAGCAGGCGCGATCGTTGGCTTCCTGCCGGCTTGCGGTGATGTAGGCGTCCAAGTCGTTGCTGTCGATGCGGATGTGCTTGCCGAGCTTGATGACGGCGATGCGGCGCTCGGCGCGCAGCCGGCGAATGAAGCGGGTGGTGGTGCCGAGGCGTTCTGCGGCCTGGTCGACGGTGAGCAGCATCGGGTCTCCTGGAGGCACTGTTGGTGGCCTGCCGGTGTTGCCGGTGGCCGCGGTGCTCCGTTGATCCCACATCGGCCGAGGGCCGTCTACTGCCGCGAATCCGCTGCCCTATAGCGGTTCTGGTCCGTCCAGGGTCGCCCAGGTCCGCCGCGTGTCGTCTGGGGCCGCCCAGGTTGCGCGCGTCCGGCCATCGAAGGCGACGCTGTCAGAAAAGTGTCACCTGCGGGTAAGGCTGGGGCCGGTAGCTGCAAGGCCTCGTCAGCGGCTGCGTCCGCTGCCGGGATCACGTTCGGATCCCCGGTAGGGCTCACCCGGTCCGGCTAGTGCGTTGCTGAACGGGGCGCGGGCGCCGGCAACAGCCGGCCGCGGCCAGGCCAGCTCGGCGGCCCGCGCCAGCTCGGTTGTTCCGCCCGGCAGGGGGTCGGAGACGGCGAGGTCGCGGGCGCGCTGGCGGGTGTGGTGGGCGAGCTGGCGGGTGAGCCGGTCGATCTCGGCGTCCAGGCTGGCCTGGGTCGGCGCGCTGAGGTGCAGCCGCTGCTGGCTGCTGCCGATGGCGTCGGTGAGGGTGCGACGCCGGCTGCGGGCCCAGCGCGGCAACGCCTCGAGCTCGGTCTGGGCCTGCTGCAGGCTGCGGTGCAGCGCGTCCCGGTCGGCGCGCAGCTGGTCGCGTTCGGCCCGCCGCTGCTCGAGCTGCCGCACGGCCTGGGCGTGCTCGGGCGGCAGTGGGCGGTTGTGCCGGTGCTGACGTTGGGCTGCGGTGGCTCGCGCGGCCGCTTCGCGGGCGGCGTCCCGTTCGGCCTGGCGTTCCTGCTGCCGGGCGGTCTGCGCAGCCAGCGTCCGGGCGTGTTCGAGTGCGGTGTGGGCGGCGTCCTGCGCGCCGCTGCGCGCCAGCGCGGCCTGGAGTACCCGCAGGGCCTGCTCCTGCGGGTCGGCCTCCGCGTGCGCCGGGTGCCGCGAGTGGGGGTGGCCGTGCTGGCCGTGGTGGTGGTCCTCGTCGGTGCTGGGGTCGGGGGTGATGTAGGCGTGGTTGGCGTGCCGGCCGCGGGTCATCGCGACGCAGAGGTGTTCGCGGTCCAGCCCGGGCCGGGCGAGCACGATCCCGACGTCGGCGGTGGCGCCTTGGGCGCCGTCGATCGTGCTGGCCCAGCCGTAGTCGGCGTGCTCGGTCAGGTAGGTCGCGGGCAGGATCGCGCGGCCGCGGCCGGACAGGTCTTCCACCAGTAGGGCGCCGTCCGGGCCGGGGCCCAGGACGCGGTAGCGGTCGCCGTTGCGGACATGACCGTCCCCGACACTGAGCCGCCGGTCGTTGCGGCGGGCCCGCAACAGGTCCCCTGCCTGCCACTGCCGCGCCCCGTCCACAGTGACCGGCCCAGCGACCTCCCCCGCGGTCACCGCCGCGGCGCGCGCTCGCAGGTTCAGGGCGTCGACGTCCAGGCGGGTCCGGGCCAGCATCAGCGCGTCCTGCCCGTCCGCACGAGCAGCAGCCCAATGCCCGAACACGCCATCCAGGGCGGCATCACCGTCCGGGCAGGGGTGGAGCCGGCCGGCGGTGCGGTAGGCGGCCAGCGCCCCCGGCATGCCGTCGCGCAGCGCGAGGGAGGCCGGGCGCTCCCACGTGTGGTGGAACCGGTGGATCTCGGTCAGCTCGACGCCGTGCCCGGCCCGGGCCAGGGCGGCGAGCATCCCGCCCGGGCCGTTGACCACCCCGATCTGCGCCGGGTCCCCGACCAGCACCACCTTCGCGCCCGCCCGACCGGCCGCGGTGATCAGCGGGTCGAGGTCCAGCGTGCTGGCCATCGACGCCTCGTGCACGATCACGACGGTGCGCGCGTCCAGCTCCGTCGCCCCCGGTACGCCGGCTGGGGCGCTGGAGTGGGTGTGCTGGTGGGTGTGCAGCCCCTTGGCGAGGGTGTCGGCCGGGCCGCCGGTGGCGGTGGCGAGCTCAGCGGCGGCTCGGGCCGAGGGCGCCAGCCCGACCACCCGGTAGCCGGCGTCCTGCCACGCGCGTGAGGCGGCGCGCAGCGTGCTGGTCTTGCCCGCCCCGGCCGGCGCGGTCAGCACCGCCACAAAGTCCCCGCCCGCGGCCAGGTGCAGCACCGCCCGATACTGGCTCGGATCCAGCCCCGTCGCGGCCCATCGGCATGAGGGCCGTGTGCGGGACCTGCCCATAGCCGCCGCGGCGCCCGCGGCCGGCCAGGTCCAGGATCCGGGCCTCCGCCGACAGGACCTGCACGGTGGCGTACCGGGCATCCGACGCACGCAGCGTCACCCCGACCGTCTGCTGCCCGACCGGGATCGCGGCCTCCAGGCCGAGCGCGACGTCGGCGAGCTGCTCGACCCGCGAGCGGACCTCGGCCGCGCTCAACCCGGTCGTGGGCAGCTGCGCGGCGACCTGGCCGGCCACATCGGCGCGGGAGAACACCGCCCGGCGCGTCCCCGCCCCTCGCAGCGCCGCAGCCGCCACCGCCGCGTCCGTCGCCCTGCCGGGCCCGGCGTCGCCAGCTGCGGGCAAGACTCCGCCGTGCGCGGGCAAGACTGCGTCGTGCGTGGGCAAGACTCCCGCGGGTCCGGGCGAGCCGCTGCGGTCAGCGGCGGGCCGGACCGCTCCCGCCGGTCGGGCAAGACCCGACCGGTCGGCGGGGCCGGTGGGGCCGGTGGGGCCGGTGGCCAAGACTCCCGCGTCCGGTACGGGGCGGGTGCGAGCAACCCGCAGACGCACGGCGTGCCGGAGCCGCTTGGGGGTCCAGCCGGCCCGGGCGGCCTCGGCCGTCCAGGTCGCATGCAACGCCGACAGCTGCCCGTGCTGCTGGGCCGCGCGGGTCTTGAGCACCGCGGTCTTGACCACCCCGACCCCGCTCAGCCGAGCTGAGGGTGCGGCCGAGGACTCTTTCGTATTCGGCGATTTTCGGGCCGGTCTCAGCATCGATGCTGGCGGTCCGTTTGCTCCACAGCTTCAGCAACTGCTCGGGCACGCCTGCAATGTCGGCCTGCCCGTTCTCGTTCACCTCCCGAAAACTTACCCCGAGGCGCGAGTGCATTTCGTTGCGCAACGCCGCCTGGTAGATCATTCCGGCGCTCTTCTTGTGATGGAACAACTCCGTCGCATCCAGCATGCGCCACCGGCCGTCGGCGCACCGCACCTTGTTCAGCACCAGCGCGTGGGTGTGCAGCTGCGGATCCCCGGCACGGCTGCTGCGATGGTCGAACACCGCCGCCACCAGCCCGGCCGAGTCGATCTGCTCCACCCCGTCGGTCCCGCGCCGAGACAGGGCCGCATGCGCGTCCAGATAGGCCAGGCCGGCCCGCACCGCCGCCCGGTGCGCCGCCACCGCCTCGGCCGCCGTCGCCGAATTCCCCAGCGCCCACAGCGCACTGACGCTCTTGGGCGCCGAGAACGTCAAGTCGAACCCGGTCACGCCATCGGCGCGCCACGCCCGGCCCAACCGGGTACCCGCGCTCGGGTGCAGGCCGCGGGCGAACAACGCCTCCAGCTCCCGCTCACTGACCACCGCACCCGGCTCGAGCCCGAGCGCCTCCAGGCCCCGACCGTGCCAGCGACCCGGCGCCTCACCGGCCCCGGCGTAGTACTCACTGGCCCGACAGGCCACCCCGTCGGTGTAGTACCGCCACGAGGAAGTGCCGATCTTCGCCGAGCTCAACACCCGCCCCACTCCCGTTCGGCAACCCGGCAACCCAAGCCGCGCCACCGTACATTCAAGGAATGCACATGTCTGCAGCCTCGACGCATTGGCTTAAAACGGGTCTCGGTCAGCTGGGAAAGGGCGGACAATAGCGGTACCGAAAGGATTCTGGCGGGGGGCATCGGCGACGAAGAGCCGAATTCGATCCGTGCGGGCTTTCACGACCGAGCACCGGCTTGAACCTTGGTCGCGACGGCTGCGGCGCCGGCGCGACGGCCGGCAATGCTGTCATCCGCGGCGTACCGGGCTGTCAGGGGCGCCGCCGCAGGAGCCGCCATCCCGTCTCTGTAGCGGCGGCCACGCCGAGTCCGAAGACGAGGTGCGCGATGAAGCCCCGCAGGTGCGTAGACAGCGGGTAGGCGCGGTTGGGGGCGCTGAAACCGAGTGCCGGCGTCATCATCTCGTCCGCGACCAAGAACATGGCGGCTCCGGTGGTGAGGCCGGCGGCGACGGGGCCGAGCGCGGTCCGTCGGCGGAGCAGCGGGTAAAGCGGGGCCCACTGGATGGCGAGGCCGTAGTGGAACGCCAGCGCGAGCCGTTCGTGCTGCTGCTCGGACAGGCTCAGTCCGAGCAGGTCGGCGGTCTTGCGGGCGGCGATGGCGTATGGCATGCCGGGACGGACCTCGTCCTCGCGCCTGCGGTTCTGTTCGGACTCCAGCTCGTACAGCTTTGAGCTGACGGGCTCCATGACCTTGGTGCCGACCTACCCGGCGATGGGGGCGAGCGCGAGGTCGGTCAGCAGCTGGGTGTTCATCGAAGGCTCCTCGTTGGTGGGACCTGAACACAGCAGGGTTGCGGTCAGTCGCGGGCGCGACCGCCGCTGTGGGTCGTGCTGGTGGCCGTGCTGGTGGCCGTGCTGGCGGCCGTGCTACTGGCCGGAGTGGTGAGCCTGGTGGTGGCCGTCGGTGCGCAGCAGGCGTCGTCATCGAAGGTCGTCCGCTTCCCCCGCCGCAGGGCTGCGAGGACGAGCGCCCCGGCGACGACAGCGGCGGCGAGCAGGGCGATGAGGGACGTGCGGCCCTCGAGCCACTGCGTGACGGTGCCGGCGACGGTGCCACCGGCTCGGCTGAGCGCGGTCCCTTCGCGCTGGCCGGCGAGCTGCGGGAGCCAGTACGCGAGCAGGTAGGCGCCGGACAGGACCAGGAACGCACCGGAGACCCGGCCGACGTACGGCAGGGCGCGGCGGACGAGCCGGGCCATCGCGCCGCTCGCGACGGCGGCGGAGACGGTGAGCAGCACCAGGACGCTCGCGGCGCCGAGGGAGTAGGCGGCGAAGACCGCGACGACGGCCAGCAGGTCGGACGCGGCCAGGGCCTGCCCGAGGACGGCGAGCAGGACCGCGACGGTGCACGACAGGCTCGCAAGGGCGTACGCCGCGCCGAACAGCACCAGCCCGCGCACGCCCCGGTCCCGGCCGGCCAGGCCGTTGGCGTTGACGGCGAGCCCGACCTTGCGGCCTGCCAGGAGCAGGACGCCGAGCGCGATCAGGCCCGCGCCGACGCCGACGGCGATCCACGGCACGGCGCCGATGATGAGCCGCAGGCCGGCTGCGAGCAGGAGCCCGGCGACGGTGAACACGGCGGCGAAGCCGGCGGAGAGCGCGGCGCCAGCGCCGACGCCTCGGGCGAGCCGGACGGTCAGGGGCTGCGGGCCGGCGTCGGCCTGCTGCCCGAGGTAGTAGGCCAAGAACGCGGGCAGGACTGCGAACCCGCACGGGTTGACGGTGGACAGCGCCCCGGCGGCGAAGGCGAACGCGACGGCGCTGGACACGCCGATCACACCGTCAGGCCGGCGCGGCGCAGGCCTTCCTGGAGCTGGTCGAGGGTGCTGGGCACCGCGTCTCGGTAGACGACCTTGCCGTCGGCGTCCGTGACGACGGTGACGTCGAGGGAGGCGACCTCGTAGGCGGCGCGGATGCTGTCGGTCGCGTCGTGGACGACCGGGTAGCCGGGGCTGCCCGCCGCCTGCATGAACTGCCCGATCGTCTCGGGGGTGTCGCCCGGGTCGATGCTGACAGCGACGATCTTCACGTCGTTGCCGTGCCCGCGCTGGAGCTCGCCGAGCGCGGCGGCCTCGGGGACGCAGCTGCCGCACCAGCCGGCGAAGAAGAACACCACCGACGGCTTGCCCGCGGGCAGCGCGACCTGCCGAGTGTCGAGCGCGGTCGCGGTGACCCGCGGCGCCTGCTCGCCGACCTGCGCGCCGGTGCCGGTCACCTGCGCGACGGTCGCGGCCGCGGCGGGCGTCGTCTGCCCGGATCGGGTGGCGACGGCGCCCAGCAGCGCCACGGCAAGCACACCCGCGACCGCTGCCGCGATGGTCCAGCGGGTGCGACGAGAGCGATCTGCGGACTTGGTGACGGCCTTCATCGCTTCTCGTCCAGGACGGGGCGGTCAGTGTCGGACGCATCCGAGGTGCGGCAGCAGTCGGCGTCGGCAGCCCGTCGGCTGCGCCGGACGGCGACGGCGACGGCCACCAGCACTGCGAGAAGGCCCACGCCGACCAGCGCACCGCTGCCGAGCAGCGCGCCGGCGCCGGTGAAGACGCCGGCACCGATGAGCAGCGGCAGGCCGCAGCACAAGATCGGCAGCACGGCCAGGCCCGCGAGGAGCTTGCCGCCGTTTCCGCCGTTGCCGCGGTTGCCGCTGTTGCGGTCCGGGGCGCTCATCGCTGGTCCTGCCCGTCGATGCGCATGCACTCGCTGAGCGCGGCGGCGTTGTCCGCCGACAGTGCCCGGCCGAGCAGGACAAGGTCGGCGACCCGAGGGTCGACGACCTTGTACCGGGTGAAGCGGCCGTCGCGGCGGACCTCGACGAAGCCGCAGTCGGCCAGGCAGGCCAGGTGCGTCGAGACGCGGCCCTGAGCCAGCCCGATGTGCTCGACGCACTCCGACACGCTGCGCTCCTCGTGCAGGACGAACTCCAGCAGGCGCAGGCGGTTCGGGTCGCCCAGGGCGCGGAAGAACTTCGCGATCACGGCTCGCCCCGCAGGCTCGGTCGGCAGCAGCGTCATCGTGCGGCGCTTGTCGGTCATGGCACCTCTTCTTCGCGTCGGCTGGGTGAAGGTTAGCATCCGGTTATCCGGATGCCTACACTTCGGCGTCTAGGCTTGGAGCAAGGTGGCGGAAAGGCGGCTGTCGGCTAGCGCTCGCCACGTCCCCGGCGGTCGCTCGTTGAGCGGCCGAGGCGCCCTAGACCTCCAACTCCTGGAACGCCTTGAGCCAGCCCTCGTTGTAGGTCGGGAACTGCGCGATCTGGTCCCGCAGCCGCTCAACCGGGAGCTGCTCGCGCACGGCCAGCGCGGCGGTGTGGATCCACTCGCTGGCTTGCGGGCCGACGGCCCAGGCGCCGATGAGGACGCGGCGCTGCTTGTCGGCGAGGACGCCGAGGTGTCCACGCGGGTTGTTCTCGTAGGTCCACGGCCGGGCGATCGCTTGGCTGAGGTCGATCTCGGCGGATGCGATCGGCAGGCCCTGCTGCCCTGCCTGCTGGGTGGTCAGGCCGACCGCGGCGACCTCGGGGTCGGCGAACACGACCCGCGGGATGCCCTCATAGCGGGCGGTGCGCTCGGTACCGGTGATGTTGTCGGCGACGACCCGCGCCATGTACATCGCGACGTGCGTGAACGGCATGACGCCGGTGACATCCCCGAGCGCCCAGACACCGTTGCCGGCCCGGCAGTGGTCATCAACGACGACCTCGCCGCGCTCGCCGAGCTCGATGCCGACGTTCTCCAGGCCCAGGTCCGCGGCGCGGGGCGTGCGGCCGGTGCCGACGATGATGACGTCGCACCTCACCTGCTCGCCGCTGTCGAGCTCGACGATGGTGTCCGTGCCGTCGCGACGGGCGCGGACTGCACTGGTGCTCGTCCGGACGTCGATGCCTTCCTCGCGCAGGTACTGCCGGGTCAGTTCGCCGGGCCGCGGGTCCTCCCGCGACAGCAGCCGCCCGGACCGCTCCAAGATCGTGACCTCGGCGCCGTAGCGGCGCAGGAACAGCCCGAGCTCCACACCGACGGCGCTGCCGCCGATCATCACGGCGCGCTGGGGGATCTCGCGCAGCGTCGTGGCCTCGCGGTTGGTCCACACCGGTACCTCGTCCAGGCCCTCGATCGGCGGGACGACCGCGTCCGAGCCTGTCGCGACGATGATGTGCTCCGTGGTCAGCGTCCGTCCGCCGGCCTCCACCTGCCCGGGGCCGGTGATGCGCGCGGCGTCCTTGATCACGGTCGCGCCGGACTTCTCGTACCCCGTGACCTGCTTGCTGTCGTCGAGGTTGCGGATCATGGAGTCGCGGTAATCGCGGGTCGCCGGCCAGTCCAGCTGCGCACCGCCGACCCCCTCGGCCCGCGCGACCCCGGTCTTGGCCTCCGGGGGGCGCAGCAGCGTCTTGGACGGGATGCACGCCCAGTACCCGCATTCGCCGCCGATGAGCTCGCGCTCGATCACCCCGACCCGCTTGCCGGCCTTGAGCAGCTGGCTGGCAGCGACCTCACCGCCGGGCCCCATGCCGATCACGATCACATCGAAGTTCTCCGTCATGCGTTCTCCTGTTCATCGGTGCCAGTACACGAGGGTTGTGCGACTGCTGGGCGGATGGAGTGGGCGGCTGCCCGGACCCGGCATCCGGCGAGCCGGGTGCTACGTCGGCGTTGAAGGGTCTTGGCGGACAGCGGCCGGGAGCCCGCGGTCGGCGAGCGCCTCCAGCGCCGCGGACAGCTCGTCGTTGTGGCCGGGGGTGACGAGGATGACGGCCGTTCCCTGCTCCGGGTCGATGTCGAGGGCGAGAAGCCCAGGCCAGGAGTCGATCTCCTCCAGCAGTACGTCCTCGCGGGCGGTCGCGCAGCACCCGCCGGTCAGTGGCGGCTTAGTCAGGGCCGGGACGGAGAGCACGACCCGCCGCGGCCCGTCGGCCGGCGGGCTCATGCGCAGCAGCTGGTCGGCATGTTCGACCGGAACAGCCCGGCGCAGATGCGTAGAGCCTCGGCCATCGTCAGGTACGGGGCCCAGGTGTCGGCGAGGTCGTCGAGGGTGAGCCCGAACGTGATCGCGTACGTGGCGGCGAGCATCACGTCGCCGGCTCCGTCGAGGGCGGCGTGCACGCCCAGGATCTTGCGGGTGTCGGCGTCGATGACGAGCTTGAGCGCGCCGCGGGTGTCGCGGTTCGCGACCGCCCGCGGGATGTCCTGGGCGCCCAAGATTCGGCAGTCGCAGGAGTGCCCGGCGGCCAGGGCCTGGGCCTCGGTCAGCCCGGCGCTGGCGAGCTGCGGGGTGGTGAACGTGACGCCGGGCAGGCCGCGGTAGTCGACGGTGGCCGGTTCGCCGAGCGCGCCGGCGGCGGCCACGTGCCCGGTCTGCGCGGCGACGTACACGTACTGCGGCGCCCCGGACACGTCACCGGCGGCGAAGATCCGCGGGTTGCTGGTGCGCTGGTGGGCGTCGACGACGACGAACCCCCGCTCGTCGGTCTTCACCCCCGCGGCGTCCAGGCCGAGATCGCCTGTGTCGGCGAACCGGCCTGTGGCGACCAGCAGCCGCTCGCCGCTGACCTCGGCGCCGCCGGCGGTGCGCACCCGCACGCCGTCGGCCGTGCGCTCGACGGAGACCGCGCGCTCCTCGACGACGCCGATGCCGTCGTCGGCGAACACCCCGCGGAGCACGTCGGCGATCTCGGGCTCGGTGTGTGGGGCGAACCGTCCGACGACCGTCACCTGCACGCCCAGGTGCGCCCACAGCTGGGCCTGCTCCAGCCCGACGTACCCGCCGCCCATCACGACCATCGACGTCGGCAGCGCCGTCAGCTCCATCGCTGTCGTCGACGTCAGGTACGGGACCGCGTCGAGTCCGGGCAGGTCCGGGATGTGCGGTGCGACGCCGGTCGCGACGACGTACGCCGGCGCGACCAGCGGCTCGCCGTCGACGGTGAGGGTGCTCTCGTCGGTGAACCGGGCGTGGCCGTAGCGGACGGGGAAGCCGTGCGCGTCGGCGACGGCGGCGTACTTCGCCTGCTGAAGCGTGTCGATCAGGTCTTGCTTCTGCACCATGAGCGCCGGCAGGTCCACCTCGCCCGCGCTTGTCGGCACCATCGGGAACGCCCGGTTCACGAGCGCCCGTTGCCGTTGCCCGGCGGCGGCCAACAGGTTCTTGCTCGGGACGCAGCCGATGTTCAGGCACGTCCCGCCCAGCACGCCGTGCTCGACGAGCAGGACGTTCTTGCCGCGCGAGCGCGCCTCGATGCCGGCGGCGAACGCCGCGCCGCCCGTGCCGATCACGACCAGGTCGTAGTTCTCGCTCATCTAGGTGCAGTCCTTTTCGTTGGTCGTGCGAGGCAGGTCGGGGTGCGTCAGATCAAGGCAGGGTGGGACCCACGGGCGCCGGCGGGGCGGACAGCCACGGGACGACGACGAGCTGCACAGCGGCGAAGGCGACTGCGGCTGTGAGCAGGCTCGGCGCCATCTGCCGCAGCACGAACGCCGCCCGGCCCTCCGACCCGCCGCGGACCCTCGGCGCCGGTCGTCGCACCGGCAGCCGCACCGCCTGTCGCGCTGGCCGCGGCGCTGACCGCGACAGCCGAGCCCGCTCCCAGGCAGCTCCCGCACGTGGCCAGCAGCGCCGACCCGGTCGCCGCCGCTGTCGACGGCGCGGCCGCGAGCACACCGGTCGTGACAGCCGGCCGCCAGCGACGGCCCGACCGGACGCCGTCGTGATCCTGCTCTGCGTCGACTGTGCTGACCTGCACGTCGCTCACGGCGTCGGCTCCGCAAGCAGGTCGCCGAACACGAGGGCCCCGGCCCGCGCCGCCTCGGGCATCGACAGGACCTCGCCCTTCAAGCCGTGGCGCCGCTGGTACTCCAGCGCGTTGTCGGCGTTGGAGAAGAAGTTGATCACCGGGCAGCAGGCATCGGTGATCGTCCCGTCGCCGCTCGAGCCGACGAACACGACGGTGTCGGCCGGGTGCCACGTCCAGTGGCTGCCGCGCTGGAAGGCGGTGATCGGCTCGCCGGAGAGAGGATCTACAGAGCGCACGTCGCTGTCCCGGCGGAACATCGCGCCGACGCCGAGCGCGTCCACCGCGCAGTTCGCCGAGACCGTCGGCCCGCCGTGCACGCTGACCTGATGCGCCGTCGAAGCGGCGGCGAACGGGACGCCACCCAGAACGCGGTCGTGGGTGACGAACAGGAGCTCGGCTTGCGCGAGCGCGGCGAGCGCGCCGACGAGGTCCACACCCAGCGCCTCCGCGTCGGCCGCCAGCGCCGGACCAGTCGGCGGCCGCCCGGTGTCCGCGATCACCGTCAGGACTCGTCGGTGCAGGTCCTGCACGGCGGCGGGCAGGGCGGTGCGGCGCGTGGTGAGGGTGTCCGGCGGCAGGCCGGCGTCACTCATCCGCTGCGCGACCAGGTCCGGCTCCAGGTGCGCGGTCATCGGCCGGGTCGACTCATGGTGCGTCCTCACCGTCGTGGTCAGCCAGCGGACTCAGCCAGCATACAACCGGATAACCGGATGCGCCGCGGCAGGATGCGGCAGCAGTGACAGGGTCACGGCCGACCCCAGGCAGAGGCGAGGAACTCGGGCATGAGGACCGGCGAGAGCGATCGTTCCCGACGCGCAGCGCCTGCCGCCTACGGCTGCTGCGGACGCGCACCAGGTCTGGTGCCTGGCGCTGCGCCTGGAGACAGAACAAGGCTAGACGCGGGCCGCCGCGCGGACGTGCTCGATGATGCGGCACGTCGCGCCGTTGACCTCGGGGATCGCGTCGGCGGCCGCCCGGAGCTCGCGCAGCTCACCGCGCAACGCACGGAGCTCGACGATCCGCCTGTCGACCGAACGGATCTGCTCCTCGATCACGTCCCGGACGTAGGCGCAGGGCCGCTGCCCGCGCTCGCGCAGCGACAGGATCTCCCCGACCTCCCCCAGCGACAGGCCCAGACGTTGGGCAGTCCTGATGAACGTCAGCCGGTCGGCGTCGGTGTCGCTGTACTCGCGATACCCGCCGCTGGTCCGCGGGGCGAGCGGGATCAGCCCGATCTGCTCGTAGTACCGGATCGTCTTCGGGTTGATCCCGAGCTGGTCTGCGAGCTGGCCGATGCGCATGCGTCCCCTGCCTGGTCCTGCGCCCCGTGCGGGCACGCCCAGTGTCCTTCCCGCTGCTGGAAGGTCCAGCCGTCCGGGTGCGCGGGGGCTACGCGCCGATCAGCGCGGCGAGGTCGCGCATCTCCCGGCGCTGCGTCCACCGGACGTAGGCCGCGACCGCGGGCTTGAGCGGCCAGGCGGCCCAGGGCAGCAGGTACCGCTCGTAGTGCCAGACCCGGCAGCCGGCCGGGTGCGGCTCGACGGTGAACCCGCCGCTGACCCGCAGCCCGCCCCGCCGGGGCACGGCGTCCTCGCTGTGGAACCCGGCTTCGTGCAGGACGTACCGGAACTGCCCGTCCCACGGCATCACCCCGAAGATCCGGCCGTGGATGGCGTACCGGCCCGTCGTCGCGCTCTCCGGCCAGACCGTGACCCGCTCGGCCTTGCGCTCGCACCGCTCGACATTCTGGATGTCCACACGTGCGGCAAAGCCTGCGCGGGCGGGCAGCCGAGCACCACGGCGGGTTCGGCCGACGCCTCCCGCAGCCGGCCGGTCCACCCGCGCCGCGGCTGGGTCCGGACACGGATCTCGCCGGTGCACGCGGGCATGCCGTCGGTGGCTGCGGGCGGCGCGGGCTGGTTCACGGGGGCCTCCTGAGGGTGCGGAGGACCACCGTCGGCGTTCCAGCGGCCGGAAGGTCAACTGCGGGCGGCGTCAGCCCGGGCGCTTGATCTCGACGACCTCCGGGGTGTCCCGCAGGACCGTCAGGACCGCGTCGAGGACCGGCCGGGCCCGGTCGGGCGCGGGCTGCTCCGCGAGCTTGAGGTAGGCGCTCGCGCCGCCGTCGACGAACGTCGGGGTCCCGAACACGCCGAGCGCGAGGGCGTCCTGATGGGACCTCGCGACCCGCGCCAGGCCCTCGCGCAGCGCCTGATCGTCGAGGTCGTGCCCGGCCGCGTCCGCGGCCAGCGCGCGCAGCACCTGCCCGTCGACGGGGCCGGCATCGAACGCGTCGACCGCCCGCCACCGGTAGGCGGCGGGGTCGCCGCTGGCCGCGCCGACGGCCTCGTGCAGCGCGAGCGCCAGGATTGACACGCGGGTGAGCGCGTCGTCGCGGTCCCACTCGGCGGGCCCGTCGTCGTCGCGGTGGCTCTCGCGCAGCAGGAACGGCCGCCACCGGGCCGGCTCGTCGAGTGCGCGCCACCACAGCGCGGTGCGGCGCGAGTAGGGGCAGGTGAAGTCGAAGTAGACGTCGATGACGCGCTCCTGTGGGTCGGTTCGGACGGTCATCGTGCCCGTTCCCTCGACGGGAGGGTCAAGCGCTCGGAGGGGGCGGCCGCGCCGGGCTTGACCTTCCAGCAACTGGAATCCCTACGGTCGGTGGACACCCGACCGAGGAGACGTGATGGCTCAGCAGAGCTTCCAGGTGCAGGAGATCCACTGCGGCGCGTGCGAGGAGGCGATCCGCAAGTCGCTGTCCCGGCTGGACGGCGTCCGGGTGATCGAGCCCGACGCCGCGACCAACCGCGTCGAGGTCATCTTCAACGAGGCCCAGACCGACGAGACGGCGATCGCCGAGCGCTTGGCGACCGCCGGCTACCCGGTCGTCAGCTAGTCCACCCCACCAGCCCGATCGCCAGTTCGACCCGACCGGAGGCAGCGCCATGAGCACGCCGACAACCACCACGGACGCCGACAGCCTGTGGGCCGAGGAGCCCAGCAGCCTGGAGGGCCACGCCCGGATCCGCGCGCGGATCGCCGGGCTGCACTGCTCGCTGTGCACCGGCACCATCGAGAAGGCTCTGGGACGCCAGCCGGGGGTGGACAAGGTCGCCGTCAGCCTCACCCACGAGCAGGCGCTGGTCGACTACGACCCCGCGCTGATCAGGCCCGAGGACATCCTGACCACCCTGCGCGACATCGGCTACGACCTGTACGACCCGCGCAAGCTGCGGCCGTTCGAGGACGAGGAGGCCGACCTCGTCCGCGAGGGCAAGCGGCTGCTCGCCGCGATCGGCGCGAGCCTGACCGCCATTGCGCTGATCCTGGAGATCTCCGGGATCTGGTCCGTCCTGGTCCCGGCGTCGGTGGCCGCGTCGATGATCCCGGTCGCGTTCGCGATCCTGCGCCCGGCGGGCACTGCGCGGGCCGCGCTGGGAGCGGTCGGCCTGGTCACCCCGGCCGCGCTGGCCTACCTGGCGCGGGAGAGCGGCCTGCTCGGCCAGACCGCGACGAACCTGCTCGCCGGGGCCCTCGCCCTCGCGGTGGTGTTCGGGATCGCCCCGCACATCCTGCGGATGGCCTACCAGGCCGCCCGCAGGCGGATCCTGAACCAGCACGTCCTGCTCGAGGTCGGCGCGTTCGCCGGCATCGCCGGCGGCGTGGTGGGGCTGACCGGGGCGTTGCAGGACTACCCGACCGCGCCGTTCTTCGCGGTCACCGTGCTGGTCGCGAACTACCACATCTTCTCCGAGTGGCTGTCGTTGCTGGTCAAGACCCGGTCCAGCCAGGCCGTCCGCAAGCTGCTGGACCTGCAGCCCGACACCGCCCGGGTCGTCCGCGACGGCGCCGAGACCGACACCCCGATGGGCCAGGTCGTTGTCGGCGACCTGGTCCGGGTGCGGCCCGGTGAGCGCATCCCGGTCGACGGCGTGGTCAGCGACGGCCACTCCACCGTCGACCTGTCGCTGGTGACCGGCGAGCCCGTCCCGGTCGAGCGCGGCGTCGGCGACGAGGTGATCGGCGGGTCCATCAACACCGCCGGGACCCTGCTGGTCCAGGTGACCAAGACCGGCACCGACAGCTTCCTGGCCCAGATCGTCCGGCACGTCGTGGACGCCCGGGCCCTCAAGCCCGGCATCCTGCACCTGGTCGACCGGGTGCTGCGCGTCTACACCCCCACGGTGCTCATCGTGTCCGCGCTGGCCCTGACCGGCTGGCTGATCGGGTCCTACCTGATCGACGGCGAGGCCGACGTGCGCCGGGCGATCTTCGCCGGCCTCGGGGTGCTGGTGATGGGCTACCCGTGCGCCGTCGGGATCGCCGCGCCGCTGGCGATCGTGCGAGCGGCCGGGGAGGCCGCCGACCTGGGGATCATCATGCGGACCGGTGAGGCTTTTCAGACCTTCGGTGCGGTCCGCACCGTCCTGCTCGACAAGACCGGCACCCTGACCGAGGGCCGGCCGGCCCTCCGCGAGATCGAGTCGCTCGTCGACGACGACGAGCTCGTGACGCTGGCCGCCGCCGCCGAGGCGTCCTCCGAGCACCCGCTGGCCCGCGCGGTCGTCGAGGCCGCCACGACGCGGAACCTGACCGTCCCGGGCGCACAGGACTTCCAGCCCGTGACCGGCTTCGGCGTCCGCGCCCGCGTCGACGGGCGGGCCGTGCTCGTCGGCCGGCCGGGCTTCCTTGCCGATGAGGGCGTCGACCTGAGCTCGATGACCGACCGGACCGCGCGGCTGGAGAGCGCCGGGCGCACTGTCGTGGCCGTCGCGGTCGACGGCAGGCCGCTGGGGCTGATCTCCCTCGGCGACGAGATCCGCGCCGACTCGGCCGAAGCCGTCACCCAGCTCAGGAAGGCCGGGATCACGCCGGTGCTGGTGACCGGCGACAACGCCCGCGCCGCCCAGCACGTCGCCGCGCAGCTCGGTATCGACGACGTCCGCGCCGGCGTGCTGCCCGAAGGAAAGGCCGACATCGTCCGCGAGTTCCAGACCGGAGGCAAGCGGGTGGCGATGGTCGGGGACGGCATCAACGACGCCCCCGCGCTCATGCAGGCCGATGTCGGGATCGCGATGGGAGCCGGCACCGACATCGCGGTGGAGTCCGCCGACGTCATCATCGTCCGCAACGACCTGCGCGCGGTGCTCACCGCCCGCGACCTGAGCCGCTCCAGCTACCGCCGCACCCGCCAGAACGTCGGCCTGGCGTTCCTGTTCAACGGCGTCGGGATCCCGCTGGCCACCACCGGCCTGGTCTACCCGGTGTGGGCGATGGTCGCGATGGCGGCCTCGGTCACCCTGATCTTCCTCAACAGCATCGGCCGGCGGCCGTCGCTGCTGTTCGACGCCATCGGCAGCGTCGGTCGCCAGCCGGCCGACCCAGCACAGCCGGACCGCGTCCCGGCCACCTCGTGACCCCGGCCCCGCGGCCGGGACCGGCGAACCCGTTGCCGGCCCGGCCCGGCCCGGCGAACCCTCTGACCCCCACCCCCCGATCGATCAAGCACGAACGGCAAGGAGACCTCATGACCACCTCACCCCCCGAGACCACCGCGCAACCTCGCACCGAGCTGGCCGTGAAGGTCGGCGGGCTGCGCGGGCCGCTGGGCGCCGTCGTCCTGGAACGGGCCCTGCGCGAGCAGAGCGGAGTGGACACCGTGACGGTTGACCTCGCCCAGGAGCAGGCCCTGATCGGGTACGACCCGGCCCGCGTGCGGCCCGAGCAGCTGCAGACGACCGTGAGCGAGCTGGGCTTCCCGGCAGGGGACACATCAGGTGGCGGCGGGCCGGGCCCTGACGACGACCGCGCCAAGCTCGTCAGCGAAGGGCGCCGGCTCCTCATCCTGATCGCGCTGAGCGTGGTGACGGTCCCGCTGATGCTGGCCGAACTGCTGTACGGAGTCGGCGGCTGGGTGCCCCCGACCCTGGGGGCGCTCGCCGTCGCCTCACTGGTGGTGGCGCCGGAGCTGTTCGTGGCAACGGTGCACGCCAGGCTGCGCGGGCTGCTCAACCACCGACCGGTGGTGCGGGCATCGGCCTTCGGCGGCTTGGCCGGCGGCCTGATCGGCCTGGTTTTCGGGCTCGAGAAGTTCCCCACCGGCGGCTTCTTCGCGGCGACCGTGCTGGTGGTGACCTACCACGTCTTCTCCATGTGGCTGACCCTGCTCGTGCGCACCCACAGCTCACACGCGGTGCGCAAGCTGATGGAGCTGCAACCCGACACAGCCCGGCTGGCCCGCGACGGCGACGAGGGCGACGTGCCGGTCAAGGCCATGCGCGTGGGGGACGTCGTCCGGGTCCGGCCAGGCGACCGGGCGCCGATCGACGGGACGGTCGCCTCCGGGCAGTCGGCGCTGGACGAGTCGCTGGTCACCGGGGAGTCGATGCCGGTGTCCAAGGGCGAGGGCGACGAGGTGATCGGCGGAGCCATCAACGGCACCGGGACGCTGCTGGTCGAGGTCAGCCGCGTCGGTGCGGACACGTTCCTGCGGCAGATCGTCCGCAACATCGAGGACGCCCGGGCGCTCAAGCCCGGCGTCGTGGACCTGGTCGGGCGAGTGCTGAAGGTGTACATCCCCGTCCTGCTCGCGCTCGCCGTGGCCGCAGGAGTCTTCTGGACCCTGGTGCCGGCGCTGTCGGGCGACGGGCCCGACGTCAGCCGCGCCCTGATAGCCACCCTCGGCATCCTGATCATGGCCTACCCGTGCGCGATGGGCATGGCCGCGCCGCTCGGGCTGGTCCGCGGCACCGGAGACGCCGCCGAGCAGGGCATCGTGCTGCGCACCGGGGAGGCGTTCCAGACCTTCGGCCAGATCCGCCGCATCGCCTTCGACAAGACCGGCACCCTGACCGAGGGCGTCTTCACCGTCCGGGAGCTCGAAGCGACAGTCGACGACAAGAAGCTGCTGGCGCTGGCCGCGGCCGCGGAGGCGCCGTCCGAGCACCCGCTCGGCGCGGCCATCGTCGCCGCCGCCCGCGAGCGCGGGCTGAAGATCGCCGCCGGAGCGGAGTTCGAGGCCCTCAGCGGTCACGGCGTCCGAGCCGACGTCGACGGGGCGGCCGTGCTGGTCGGGCGGCCGTCGTTCATCGCCGAACGCGCCGGCGGACTCGGTGCCCTGGCCGACCGTGCGGCCGAGCTCGAGGAGGCCGGGCGGACCGTGGTGGCCGTCGCCAAGGACGGCAAGCTTCAAGGTCTGATCGCCCTGGGCGACCAGATCCGTCCCGACGCCCGCGCCGCGCTGGACGAGATGCGCCGGCAAGGCATCACCCCGGTGATGGCGACCGGCGACAACCGCCGGGCCGCCAATCGTGTCGCCCGCGAGCTGGGCATCGACGAGGTCCGGGCCGAAGTCCTCCCGCAGGACAAGGCCGAGCTCGTCCGGGACCTGCAACGCCACGGCAGGGTGGCGATGGTCGGTGACGGCATCAACGACGCACCGGCGCTCGTCCAGGCCGATGTCGGGATCGCCATGGGCGGCGGCAGCGACATCGCCATCGAATCAGCCGACGTCATCATCGTCGGCAACCGCCTCGGCGCCGTGCTCATCGCCCGAGACATCGGCCAACGCAGCTACCGCCGCACGCAGCAGAACGTCGTGCTGGCGTTCCTCCTCAACGGCATCGGAGTGCCGCTGGCCGCGACCGGGCCTCGTCTACCCGATCTGGGCCATGGCCGTCATGTTCACCAGCGTGACCGCCGTCTTCGCGAACTCCATGCGAGGCAGATGGAAGATGATGTTCTCCACCCTGCTCGACGTCGTGAAGCACCAGGCACTCAAGCCCGCTTCGGTATGCCATCGCGCTCCCGCCCAGCAGCGATGATCTGACCAGGCGAGCCGGGCCCTTCATCTACACCGCCACACGCAGCAGGCTCAGAGTCGTCGACCTTGGCTGAAGCGGCGTCGCGCTGATCCAGTGGTGAGGTCGCGATGGGCCCGTTAGCCGCGTCCGATCTTCCAAGGCTCGCCAGTTGCGCATGAGAACCTCGAGCTGCTGCCACGTCCCTCTCGCCTCGTCCCCGGACAGGGCGACCATCCGGGCGTTGTTGGTCTTCACTGCCGCGATCTCGGCGCGGTGCTGCTGGATGCGGCTGTCCCGCGTGATGATCAGATAGCCAAGCGAGGCGACGCGCGGGATCCAGACGTCGTCTTCGATGCCCGGATCCGCGATCGGGCTGGGCGGCCGCTCTCGCCTCTTGATGACCGCGCCGGGATCGCCGGGAAAAGTCGCGTCACTGCGGAGCGCGGCGACCACGTGTGCCAGGCCCAGGACGTCTGCGTCGAAGTAGAAGCGGACGACGGCCGGCTTGGCGCGGCTCACGCGATGCGCTGCGTCGCCCGGGCCCGTCGTGGCTTCTCGTAGGCCAGCGCCCACGCGACCTCGCGTGGGGTGAGGCCGTAGATCCCCGCGATCTCGTCGTCGTCCTCGCCGTCCTCGGAGTGCTCCCAGACCACCTCGGTGCTGATTCCGCCGACAGCAGGACGGCCGAAGCGCACGGTGGGGTCGATGAGGACAGCCGAGTCCCGCTCCTCGTGCGGTCGCCAGCCGGTCGCGACCTCCCCCTCCCAGCGTGCGCGCCGCAGGAAGGACTCCGACGCCGGAGTCAGCAGCAGCTGGCCGGCGGCAACGGCCACGAGCCAGAAGTCACCCGGAAGACCAGCGGCCTCCTGAGCCTCCAGCACCAACGCCTTGCCGCTGGCGTAGGGACGCCGATCGGCCAAGGGGTACGGGACGTCAAACCCCGTGCGCAACAGGTCGATGAAGGCGCGGAGCTCAGGCAGCGGGACCTTGAGCTCGCGGCGGTACTGCCGGAGCAACCCGGCCTCGACGAACTCGGCCCAGGTCACCGCAGCGCCGGTGCCCTTCGGCTCCCGACGGATCACGGGGCGGTGCACCTTGCCGCCTCGTCCGGTCTTGCCCTCGAGCCAGTAGTGCAGCGTGCTCTGGGCAACGTCGAGCAGCCGGGCCGCCTCGGCCTCGGCGTACATCTCGCGCTCGAGCAGCGCCAGGTGAGTCATCGCCCTGCCAGTCTCGCACCGCTGTCCGACATCGGCCCCGAACATCCGGCCCGGGCCCGCCTCGGCAAGTGTGCGAGGGCCGGGGGACGGCCGCAGCGGACCTGGGTTCAAGATCGCCTGGGCCGTCTCTGGGCCGTGACAGTCCGGCCACAGGGGGTAAACAGGGGTCGTTACCGGTCAACTCCGAAGCGTGATAACCGCAGGTCAGACGGCGTCTCGGACACTCACGGCGTCCTGTGGATAAATAGGCGGGACGAGCCGACCTGTAAGCCGGGTTCTGTACCAGCCCGGAGGGGCTGGCGACGGCCATCCATCTGGGACCACCGTTGCCGGTGGCCTCGTGCGGTCCACCCCCGGACTCGGGCGGGCAGCCCTCGAACGCCCGGGCAGGCACGGCCTCGCGGCCGAGCCCTCTCGACCTTGCTCCGGGTGGGGTTTGCCGAGCCGCCCGGGTCACCCCGGGCGCTGGTGCGCTCTTACCGCACCGTTTCACCCTTACCGGCAAGCCGGCGGTCTGTTTTCTGTGGCACTTTCCCGCGGGTCACCCCGGGTCGGTGTTACCGACCACCCTGCCCTGTGGAGCCCGGACTTTCCTCGACCCTCCCGAAAGAGTGCCGCGACCGTCCGGCCGACTCGTCCCGCGTTCAGGGTACGCCCGCCAGGTGTCCCGTGTCGTTGAGCCGGCGGACGACGGCCGGCCCGTCGGCGTACCAGTCCACCTCCGACAGGCACGCCAGGTCGAGGTGCATGCGGTAGAGCGCGCTGGGGGGCGCGTCCAGCGCGAAGCGCAGCAGCGTCTTGATCGGCGTCACGTGGCTGACGAGCACGACGGTCCGCCCGCCGTACGTCGCGAGCACCCGGTCGCGGGCCTGCCGTACGCGGGTGGCGGTGTCGTCGAAGCTCTCGCCGAACGGCGGCGCGACACCGGTGTCGGCGAGCCAGCCGTCGAGCTCGCGCGGCCACTTCGCCCGCACCTCGGCGAAGGTGTAGCCCTCCCAGTCGCCGAAGTCGGTCTCCCGCAGGCCCTCCTCCACGGCGAGGTCGAGGCCGGCGGCGGTGGCGACCAGCTCGGCGGTCTCGCGGGCCCGGCGCACCGGGCTGGTGACCACGACGGAGGCGCCCGCGGCGGCAAGCCGGCGCGCGGCGGCCGCGGCCTGCCCACGGCCGACGTCGGTGAGCGGCTGGTCGCCGGTGCCGGAGAAGCGCTTCTCGATGCTGAGCACGGTCTGCCCGTGCCGGAGCAGCAGCGTGGTCGTGGGCGGCGACGGCGCGTCCTGCCAGCCGGAGAGCCGGTGCGGCGCGGGGGCGAGGGAGGCGGCGGGCTCGTGGGTGGCCAGGAACGCGTCGGCGGCGTCTGCCGGGCCGCTGTCCCCCCCGGGGCGCCAGACGTCGCCGCGCTTCGCCGCGTCCATCGCCTCGTTGGCGAGCCGGTCGGCGTGCCGGTTCTGATCCCGCGGCACCCAGGTGAAGCGCACCCTCGGCAGCTGCCGCACCAGCTCCGACGCCTGCCGGGCGAGCGGCTTCATCGACGGGTGCTTGACCTGCCAGCGGCCGCTCATCTGCTCGACGACCAGCTTGGAGTCCATCCGCACCTCGACCTCGGCGGCCTGCAGTTCCAGACAGGCGGTCAGCCCGGCGATCAGGCCGCCGTACTCGGCGACGTTGTTGGTGGCGCTGCCGATCCCGGCGGCGCGCTCGGCGAGCACCTCGCCGGTGACGGCGTCGCGGACGACGGCGCCGTAGCCGGCCGGCCCCGGGTTGCCCCGGGAGCCGCCGTCGGCCTCGACGACCAGCCGCCGCCCCCCGCCGGAGGCGGCCGGGGTCGCGGTCACAGCCCCGACTCGGCCGTGCGCACCAGGATCCGGGTGCACTCCTCGTGCCGCAGGACCTCGTCGGGCGAGGCCGCACGGATCTCGGCGATCTCGTTGCCCATCAGGTCCAGCCGGCAACCCCCGCAGCGGCGACGGCTGATCTCGGCGGCGCCGACCCCGCCCTCCGCGGCGCGGATCTTCTCGTACAGCGCGAGCAGGTCGGCCGGCAGCTCCCCGGCGACAGTCGCGCGCTCGGCCGCGGTGCGGGTCAGCTCGGCGTCGATGTCGGCCCAGGCGGCGTCCCGCGCCTGCTCGGCGGTGCTGCGGGCGAGGAGGCGCTCCTCGCGTTCGGCGAGCAACCGGTCGAGGACCTGCTGGACACCCTCGGCCCGCTCCATGACCTCGAGCTCGCGGTCCTCGAGCTCGGACTGCCGGCGCAGCAGCGACACGTTCTCGTGCTGCAGGTCCTCCAGCTGCTTGGACTGGGTGATGGTGCCGGAGGCCATGCGGTCGTCGTTGCGGGCCTTGCGGGTGCGGACCTGGGCGATCTCGTCCTCGTACTTCTTAGTCTCTCGGGCGAGGTCACCGGCTTCGGTCTCGGCGCGGACCACGTCGTCCCGGCTGCCCTCGACCAGCCGGTCCAGGCGCACGATCTCGGCGAGCTCGGGCAGCGTGCGCCGCCGGTGCGCGAGCCGGTCGCGGGCGCTGTCGAGCGCCTGCAGGTCGAGCAGGCGGAGCTGGGCGAACGGGTCGGCCTTCACGCGCGCGGGCTCCTCGAGGACAGGCAGAAGGGATCGGTGACGAGCCTAGAGACCTCGGTGACGAGCCCGGTGTCGGCGGCGAGCCGGCCGGCGGCCGCGGTCAACCACGGCCACTCCGTGGCCCAGTGCGCCGCGTCGAGCAGCGCCAGGCCCTCGGCCGCCTCCGCCGCCGGGTGGTGGCGCAGGTCGCTGGTGAGAAACGCCTGGGCGCCGGAGGCGGCAGCGGCACCGAGCAGGGAGTCTCCCGCTCCCCCGCAGACGGCCAGCCGGGCGACCACGGCATTCGGGTCGCCGGCGGCCCGCACCCCCCACGCGGTGACCGGCAGCAGCTCCGCGGCCCGGTCGACGAGCGCGCGCAGCGGGAGCGGCTCCGGCAGGTCGCCGACCCGGCCGAGCCCGGCGCGCCCGGGCACCGGCGCGTGTTCGTGCAGGTCGTGGGCGACCTCCTCGTACGGGTGCGCGGCCCGCATCGCCGCGAGCACCTGCCGGCGCCGGTCGCGCCGCAGGACGACCTCGACCCGGGCCTCCTCGACGGTCTCGAGCCGCCCGACCCGACCGACCAACGGGCGCGCCCCCTCCCGCGGGCGGAGCGTGCCGGTGCCGGTCGAGGTCCAGCTGACCCGGTCGTACGCCCCGACCTCACCCGCCCCGGCGTCGAGCAGCGCCTCGCGCAGCCGGGCGAGGTCGCCGACCGGCACGGTGACCGACAGCGTGTCGAGCGGCACGGCCGGAGCCGCCTGCAGCGGCGCGGTGTCCCGCAGGCCGAACAGCGCGGCGAGCGCGTCGGAGACCCCGGGGTCGGCGCTGTCGGCGTTGGTGTGCGCGACGTGCAGGGCGCAGCCGCCGCGTACCAGCGCGTGCACCACCCGGCCCTTCGGTCCGGTCGCGGCGACGCTGCTCGTGCCGCGCAGGTAGAGCGGGTGGTGGGTGACGAGCAGGTCGGCCCCCCCGGCGAGGGCCTCGGCGGCGACCTCCTCGACCGGATCGACCGCGAACAGCACGCGGCGCACGTCGGCGGCCGGGTCGCCGCAGACCAGCCCGACGGCGTCCCACGGCTCGGCCAGCGCCGGCGGGTAGGTGCCCTCGAGGATCGCGACGACCTCGGCGAGCTGCACGTCCCGGAGGTTAGAGCAGCGCAGCGTTCCTGCGTGGGCGCGGAGGGGATCGAACCCCCGACCACCCGCTTGTAAGGCGGGGGCTCTACCGCTGAGCTACGCGCCCGGACACCCGCGAGGCTAGTGCGCCCGCGGGCCCCTCCGGTACCTCGACGTCCCGGCACCGGGGGCGGCCGGTCACCCTGAGCGTCTGACACCCTGGCGGCATGGCCGCGCACCCACACGACGACGACCCCGGACACGTCGACCACGCCGACCACCCGGGCCACGCCGACCACCCGGGCCACGACCACGCGGAACACGGCCACAGGCACGAGGGGGGCCACGAGCACCCGACCGGGCCGCTGGCGAAGGTCAAGGAGCTGTTCGCCCCGCACAGCCACGACGCCGGGGACAGCATCGACGCCGAGCTGGAGGCGAGCAACAAGGGGCTGCGCACCCTCGCGGTGAGCTTCCTCGCGCTGCTCGTGACCACCCTGCTGCAGGCCGTGGTCGTCGTCCTGTCCGGCTCGGTGGCGCTGCTCGGCGACACGCTGCACAACGCCGCCGACGCGCTCACCGCCGTACCACTGGCGATCGCCTTCACGCTCGGCCGGCGAGCCGCCACCCGGCGCTTCACGTACGGATACGGCAGGGCGGAGGACCTCGCCGGCCTCGTCGTCGTCGCCCTCATCGCGCTGTCCTCGGCGCTCGCCGGCTACGAGGCGGTACGCCGGCTGCTCGACCCGGCCGAGGTCGACCGGCTCCGCCTCGTTGCCGCCGCCGGGGTCGTCGGCTTCCTCGGCAACGAGCTCGTCGCGCAGTACCGGATCCGGGTCGGCCGGGAGATCGGCTCCGCGGCCCTGGTCGCCGACGGGCTGCACGCCCGGACCGACGGGCTGACCAGCCTGGCCGTGGTGGTCGGCGCGATCGGCGTGGGGCTCGGCTTCCCGCTGGCCGACCCGCTGATCGGGCTGTTCATCACGGTGGCGATCCTCGGCGTCCTGCGCCAGGCCGCCCGCGAGGTCTTCGCCCGGCTGATGGACGCCGTCGACCCCGAGGTGCTCGACAGCGTCGAGCGCAGCCTCGCCGGCACGCCCGGGGTGCTCGGTGTCGGCGACGTCAAGGTCCGGTGGATCGGCCACGCGCTGCGCGCCGAGTGCGAGGTGCTCGTCGACGAGGGACTGTCGGTCGTGGCCGGCCACGAGATCGCCCACGAGGCCGAAGCGCGGTTGCTGCGTGACGTCCGCCGACTGACCACCTCGATCGTGCACGCCGGCCCGACCGCCGGCCAGAGCCGTTCCGGCCAGAGCCGGTCCGACCGGAGCTCCTCCGAGCAGGGCGCTCAGAGCCCGGCGAGCACCTTGCGGTAGGCGTCCTGGTCACGGGCGTCCGGGATCGCGTGCACGACCTTGTAGGCGACGGTGCCTGCCTTGTCGATGATGAACGTGCCGCGCAGGGCCAGCCCGAGGTCCTCCTGCAGGACGCCGTAGGACCGGGCGACGTCCCCGTGCGGCCAGAAGTCGGCGAGCAGCGGGAAGGCGTAGTGCTGCTCGTCGGCCCACTTCTTGTGCACCGCGGTGCTGTCGACCGAGACCGCGAGGGTCACGACGTCGTGGCCGCTGAAGTCCTCGATGCTGTCGTGGATCGCGCACAGCTCGCCCTGGCAGGTGCCGGTGAAGGAGAGCGGGTAGAACACCAGCACGACGTTCCTGTCTCCCCGGAACGACGACAGCCGCACCGGCTGGCGGTCCTGGTCGGGCAGCTCGAAGTCCGGTGCCTCGTCGCCGACGTCGACCATGGTGCGCTCCTCGGGGCCAGGAAAGGATGTCGGAATGCTAGCCGTGGGCCGGATCGGCCTGGCCGAGAACGACCCCGCCGAGCTGGGGGCAGCGGTGGTGGCCTGCTGGGACGCCTTCCTCGAGGTGGCGACCGATCCCGCCACCGACCTGACCCGGGCGTCCCGGCTGCCCGGTTGGACCGGCGCCGACACGTGCATTCACCTCGGGCAGTGGCCCGACTCGGCGCCGCTGGCGTCGCTGCTCGCCAGCGCCCGCTCCGACGGCGCCGGCGAGGCGGGCTCCCCCGACGGCGGCAACGCCCGGCTGGTCGCCGCGCACCGCGCCGAGGGGGTGGACGGCGTGCTCGCCGCGCTCGTCCGGGCCCGGGACACCCTCGCCGACTGGTTCGACGGGCCGCACCCCGGCGACGAGGGGCCGGCCGCGGTCGGCCGGCACGTCTCGAGCTCGGCCGTCGGGCCGCTGCCGGTGCTGTCGCTGGTCCATGCGGCGACCTACGAGCTGGCCGTGCACGCCCTGGACCTCGCGCCGTGCGGCGCCCCCACCCCCGACCCCCTGCTGCTCGACCGCGGGCTGGCCGCCCTCCTCGACGTCACCGGTGCGCTGGCGGCCCGGGCGAGCGTGCGGACCTCCGTGACGGCGCAGACCCCGGTGTACGGCTGGACCGCCACCAGCACCGGCGACGGCTGGACGGTCGAGCGCACCCTGGGCCAGCCCTCCGGGCCCGGCGTACGCGGGACGGTCGAGGACCTGCTCGACACCTCCGCCGGCCGCACCAACCTCGGTCAGCTGCTGCTGTCGCGCCGGCTGGTCGTGCAGGACCTGCGCGGCTTCATGAGCCTGGCGCCCCTGCTCCATGACGTGCCGGGCCTGCCCGGCGGAGCGGTCCTGCGCGGCGCCGTCGGCGGACTGGGCAGGGTCAGCCGGCTGCTGCGCCTGAGCTGACCCGCGCCGGGCCGGCGGCGGCGACCTGCGGCTCCGGCTCCGGCTCCGGCTCCAGGTGCCGGCCGAGGATCTGCTCGCCGTGCGCGACCAACTGGGCCGCGGCGCCGCGCAGCCGGTGCACCGACTCGGGGCTGGAGGTCGCGGCCAGCTCGTCGCGGACCTCCCGCAGCCGGGCGAGCACCGCGGTGAAGTTGTCGTCCTGCACGCTCATCGGCCGGCTCCCTCTCGTCGTCGCCCAGGCTGACCACTGCCGCGCCGCGAGCAACGCCACGACCACCAGCAGCACCCCGAGCAGCAGCAGCGGCGTGCCGGTCACGACGGCGGCGACGACCAGGGCGACGGCGAGCACGCCCGCCGCCACGAGCACCCGCGTCCGCAGCCGCCGGCGGGCCACCGCCGACCGCGCCGCGGCGCGGTCGGCGGTGTGCTGCACGTCGTCGCGTGCCTCCTCCAGCGCGGTGCCCGCCCGGCCGGCAGCTGCCGCGGCGTGCCCGTCGACGTCGGCCGCCAGGTCGTGCAGCGCCCGGTCGGCGGCCCGCAGCCGGTCGAGCAGCCAGCCCGCGCCGGCCTCCCCGTCGGGCAGCGACACGTGCGCGACGTCGTCGGTAGCCGTCGGCTCGCCCAGGCCGCCGAGCGCGCTCACCACCGGTACGGGGGCCTGCGCGACAGCGAAGGCCACTTCGGGGACGTCGAAGACGCCGAGCGCCAGCGGCCGGCCCTGCTGGCGCACCAGCAGCACCACGTCGCTGCGCAGTGCCGCCTCCCGCACCCCGGCCGCCACCGCCGCGGGTGCCTCCGGGCCCTGCAGCGGTACGGTCACCTCGCGCAGATCGATGGCGTACGGCGACTCCTGCAGCAGGTCGCGCGCCCGGGCGACGGCGGGGTCGTCCTGCGCGCCGACCAGGCTGACCGACAGCGGCGCCGTGCGGCACCCCCGGCTGCGCTGGCGCTGCGGCAGGCCGTGCTCGCGCACGAGCGCCCGGGCGACGTCGCGCTCCTCCTGCAGGCCGCGGGCGGTCGGTGCCGGGTCCAGCTCGGACACAAGGAGCACGAGCGTGCCGCGGGTGAAGTCGTAGCGCACGAGGCCGCCGACCCGGGCCAGCCGGTCCTCGGCGACGAGGTCCTGCAGGTCGGCGTCGTGCACCCGGTCGAGGACCTCCTCGGCCTGCGGCAGCACGTCGTCCGGGAGCAGGCAGGGCAGCTGGAACGGTTCGTCGTCGTCGGCACTGGCCCGAAGGGTGAAGTGCAGCCCGACCCGCGGCTCGAGCGCGATGTCGCCGACCCGCCCCGCGACCCAGACCCGGTGCGGGAAGGCGGCGTGCAGCGCCCCCTCGACCATCCGCCGCAGGTCGGGGACGCCCTGCGTGCCGCGCCCCAGGGCCGTGGCCCGGACCGAGCGCACGAGGGGGGCCTCGGGGTTCTCGCTGCCGTCCACGCCGCGAGACTAGAGCGCGCGCCGCACGACCATGGCGATCTGCTGCCCCGCCGCGCGGGTCAACACGACCGTCACCTCCCGGCCACCGGTCAGCTTGAGCTGGCGGCGCAGCACCTCGGGGGTCACGGCGGTGCCGCGCTTCTTGACCACCAGCGGCCCCGCGTCGTGGCGGCGCAGCACCTCGCGCAGCCGCTTGACCCCGAACGGCAGGACCTCGAGCACCTCGTACCACGTGCCGTAGGGCGTCGGGACGGGGGCGTCGGCGCTCAGGTAGGCGATCGTGGGATCCAGCAGGCCGCCGCCGACCGCGTCCGCGACCTGCGCGACGAGGTGCGCGCGGACGACCGCGCCGTCCGGCTCGAGCAGGAAGGCGCCGGGTGGTCGTACGGCCGGTGGCGGCACCGCAGTGTCGGTGAGGGTGTGCCCGCCGGGCAGCAGGGTGGCGCTGCGGGCGCTCCCCCGCCGCGCGGCGCCGGTCCACAGCACAGCCTCCTTCACGTCGCCGTGCAGCGACACCACCTCGGCCTCCACGTGGGGCGGCACCACCCCCCAGTCCAGGCCGGGCGCGACCTTGACCCCGAGCGCCCGGGGACGCCACCCGAGCACGAGGTCCAGCGGCGGGCTGTAGGACCGGGAGTCGAACACCCGCCGCCCGTCGCTGCGCCGAGCCGGGTCGGCGAACACGTCCCCGCGCGGCTCCAGGGTTGTGACGTCGGCCCGGACGAGGGACACCCGCCGGTGCAGGACCCCGGCGTTCGCGGCGGCGAGAAGCAACCGCGCCTCGTCGAGGTCGACGCCGGTGGAGCCGTCGGGGAACGCGAGCAGGTCGCCGCCGACCGAGCAGCACAGGTCGAGGACCGGGCGGTCGTAACGGCGGGCCCGGTGCATCGCGACGTCGTAGGAGGTCGCCTGCTCCAGCGCCTCGCCCGTCCACCACAGCTCGTCGCCGCGCGGGTGCTTGGCGCGGGCGCGCTCGCGCAGCAGGGCCTGCTCGAGGGCGAGCGGCCCGAGCTCCGGCCCGGCCTCGGCCCGTACCGCCTCCGCCGCGGAGATCCGCGCCGCGGGGGTGAGGTCGAGGGCCTGCGCCACGGCCACGGCGGCGCGGCCGCGGTCCGACAGCAGCAGCCGGGCCTGCGCGGGCGTCAGGGCGCGGGCCGGGCGACGACCGGTGCCGGGCCGCCGCCCCGGGGCGGCCGGGCCCCGGCCGTCAGCGTCTGGTCTTGCTGCGCGCCGCCTTCGGCGACACCAGCCGGGTGCCCGACCACTCCGGCGCCGCGCTCGTGCTCCGGGTGCTCGACAGGCCCGCCGTCGGCGCGGCCTCCTCGATGTCGCTCGGCTCGACGTGCCCGTCGCGTCCCGCCTTCGGGGTGAGCAGCCACACCACCCCGTGGTCACCCAGGTTGGTGAGCGAGTCGACGAGGGCGTCGACGAGGTCGCCGTCGCCCTCTCGCCACCACAGCAACACCACGTCGACGACGTCGTCGGAGTCATCTGCGGTCATCGGCGTGCCGGCCCGGGCCACCACGTCGTCGAGCAGGCCTCGGTCGACGTCGTCGTCGGCCCCCACCACCTGCACGACCGCGCCGGGCTCGATGCCGAGCTTTTCTGCCAAGCCGCGCTGTGCCGCGTGATCCGCGGACGCCGTCACGAACAACCCCTCTCGCCTGCACCCGGTCCGGGCGCGTACGGGTGCAGTCCACCGGAGACGGTCCCCCTACGCAAGTGACACCGCCCGGTACGGGGAGAAACCGCGTCAGCCGGCGACGAAGGACAGCCGCACGGAGCGGTCCGGGTTGTCGACGTTGAGGTCGACGAGCGCCACCGACTGCCACGTCCCGAGCGCGATCCGGCCGTCCAGCACGGGCAGGCAGGCGTACGGCGGCACCAGCGCCGGCAGCACGTGCGATCGCCCGTGGCCGCGGCTGCCGTGCCGGTGCCGCCACCTGTCGTCGGCCGGCAGCAGGTCCTCGAGCGCGGCGAGCAGGTCGTCCTCGGAGCCGGCGCCGAGCTCGAGTACCGCGACGCCCGCGGTCGCGTGTGGCACGAACACCGACAGCAGCCCCTCGCCGCGCCCGCGGACGAAGTCCGCGCACCGCCCGGTCAGATCGTGCACGACCTGACGCCGGCCCGTCACCACCCTCAGCACGGTCGTGTCCACGGGGCACCCCCTACCCCGCGCAGCGCCCGGGCCGCCCACCGCTTCCCGTTACCCCTGGGTAGGGCGTTTGATGGTGACGCGGGCCACCCCCGCGCACCGACCAGCACCCCCCGGGAGCAGCGTGACCCAGACACCCGACACCCGTACCGGCTCCGGCTCCGACACCCGCGACGGCCGGCCGCTCACCATCGACGGGCTGCCCAGTCAGCTGCCCGACCTCGACTCGGCCGAGACGGCCGAGTGGCTCGAGTCGCTCGACGCGGTCGTCGCCGCCGGGGGGACGCAGCGGGCCCGGTTCCTCATGCTCAAGCTGCTCGAACGCGCCCGCGAGAAGCAGGTCGGGGTCCCGGCGCTGCGCAGCACCGACTACATCAACACCATCCCGCCCGAGCGGGAGCCGGCCTTCCCCGGCGACGAGCACGCCGAGCGGCGGATCCGGGCGTACATCCGCTGGAACGCCGCGATCATGGTGAGCCGCGCCAACCGCCCGGAGATCGGCGTCGGCGGCCACATCGCCACCTACGCCAGCGCCGCGAGCCTGTACGAGGTCGGCTTCAACCACTTCTTCCGCGGCCGCGACGCGGACGGCGGGGGCGACCAGATCTACTTCCAGGGTCACGCCAGCCCCGGGGTCTACGCGCGCGCGTTCCTCGAGGGCCGGCTCACCGAGGCCCAGCTCGACGGTTTCCGCCAGGAGAGCCGGCCGGACGGCGGCCTGCCGTCCTACCCGCACCCGCGGCTCATGCCGGACTTCTGGGAGTTCCCCACTGTGTCCATGGGCCTGGGGCCGATCGCGGCGATCTACCAGGCGCGCTTCAACCGCTACCTGCTCAACCGCGGGATCAAGGACACCAGCGGGCAGCGGGTGTGGTGCTTCCTCGGCGACGGCGAGATGGACGAGCCGGAGGCGCTCGGCGCGATCGGCGTCGCGGCCCGCGAGGAGCTGGACAATCTCACCTTCGTCATCAACTGTAACCTGCAGCGCCTCGACGGGCCGGTACGCGGCAATGGCAAGATCATGCAGGAGTTGGAGTCGTCGTTCCGCGGTGCCGGCTGGAACGTCGTCAAGGTGGTGTGGGGCCGGCAGTGGGATGACCTGCTCGCCCGGGACGTCGACGGCCTGCTGCTCAACGCCATGAACTCCACCCCCGACGGGCAGTTCCAGACCTACTCGGTGGAGAGCGGCGCCTACACCCGGGAGAAGTTCTTCGGCACCGACCCGCGGCTGCTCGCGATGGTCGAGCACCTGTCGGACGAGCAGATCCGCAACCTGCCGCGGGGCGGACACGACTACCGCAAGGTCTACGCCGGTTTCGACGCGGCGACCCGCACGGCCGGACAGCCGACCGTGATCCTCGCGCACACGATCAAGGGCTGGACGCTCGGCAAGGACTTCGAGGGCCGCAACGCCACGCACCAGATGAAGAAGCTCACCAAGGCCGAGCTCAAGACCTTGCGCGACCGGCTGTTCATCGACCTCCCGGACAGCGCGCTCGAGGGCGACCTGCCGCCCTACTTCCACCCGGGCGAGGGCTCGGACGAGGTCGCGTACATGAAAGAGCGCCGGGCCGCGCTCGGCGGGGCGGTGCCGCGCCGGGTGGTCCGCACGGCGTCCCTGCCGCTACCGCCGACCACGACCTACGACTACATGAAGACCGGCTCCGGCAAGCAGCCGGTGGCCACGACGATGGCCTTCGTCCGGCTGCTCAAGGACCTCCTCAAGGACAAGGGCATCGGCGCGCGGATCGTGCCGGTGATCCCGGACGAGGCCCGCACCTTCGGTATCGACGCGATGTTCCCCAGTGCGAAGATCTACAGCCCGCACGGCCAGCGCTACGACGCGGTCGACCGGGAGCTGCTGCTGTCGTACAAGGAGTCGGTGCAGGGGCAGATCCTGCACGAGGGGATCACCGAGGCCGGCGCGATGGCGTCGGTCATTGCCGCGGGTACGGCCTACGCCACCCACGGCGAGCCGATGATCCCGGTCTACGTCTTCTACTCGATGTTCGGCTTTCAGCGCACCGGCGACCAGATGTGGGCGATGGCCGACCAGCTCGGCCGCGGCTTCCTGCTCGGGGCGACGGCCGGCCGCACCACACTCAACGGGGAGGGCCTGCAGCACCAGGACGGCCACAGCCTGCTGCTGGCCTCGACCAACCCGGCGGTCGTCGCCTACGACCCGGCCTTCGCGTTCGAGGTCGCCTTCATCACCGAGGACGGGCTGCGCCGGATGTACGGCGAGTCGCCCGAGGACGTCTTCTACTACCTGACCGTTTACAACGAGCCGTTCCCGCAGCCGGCGATGCCCGAGATCGAGGGGCTGCAGGAGGGCGTGCTGCGGGGAATCTACCGCTACTCCCCCGCCGACGGCGACGGGCCACGCGCCCAGGTCCTCGCCAGCGGCATCTCCGTGCGTCACGCCCTGCAGGCCCAGCAGCTGCTGCGCGACGACTGGGGGGTCGCCGCCGACATCTGGAGCGTGACCAGCTGGAACGAGCTGCGCCGCGACGCGGTGGCCTGCGAGGAGCACGCCCTGCTGCACCCCGAGCAGGCCCGTACGCCGTACGTCACCTCCGCGCTCGAGGGCGCCGAGGGACCCGTGATCGCGGTGAGCGACTGGATGACGGCGGTGCCCGACCTGATCCGCCGCTGGGTGCCGGGCGACTGGGCGTCGCTGGGCACCGACGGGTTCGGCCGCTCCGACACCCGCGCCGCTCTGCGTCGGCACTTCCACACCGACCCGGAGAGCATCACGGCGGTCGTCGTCCGTGAGCTCGCCCGGCGGCGGGAGCTGCCGAAGGAGGCCGCCGCTCAGGCCGTCGACCGTTACCGGCTGCTCGACGAGCAGGTCCCGGCGGAGCAGGACACCCAGGAGGGCAGCTCCGAGGTCAGCGGCTGACCCCGTGACGGGGCGGGGCGGTGTCGGCTCCGGACGGTCGCCCGCCGGCACCGTGTCGCACGGCTCGGGACGGGTACCGAGCAGGGCATGCAGCGTGGGAGCGACAAGCACAGCGCCCGGATGGACGACGCCCTCGGCGCGGAGGTGGCCGGCCTGGTGTCGGCAGGTCACGACACCCACGCCGAGGAGTGGAAGTCCGCCGAGCCGTCCGGCGAGGACCAGCCCGAGGTCGACCTGTCCGCCGGGGGTGACCTGCACGGCGGGGTCCCCGACGGGATGACCGAGGCCGACGTCGAGGAGCGCTCTCGCCTGGCGGCCTACCTCGGCAAGGAGGTGTGGCCGGCGACGGGCCAGCAGCTCGTCGAGGTCGCCCGCGGACGCCAGGCCCCCGACGTGGTGCTCGACCGGCTGGGGCAGCTGCCGCCCGGGCGGATCTTCGACAACCTGCGGGAGGCCTGGGTCGAGCTCGGTGGCGGGGTGGAGTTGCACCGCTCCTAGCCCCGGCGTCTCGCCCAGGTCAGCAGGTCGTCGCCGCTCCTCGCGTTGACCACCCGGTCGGCGGTGACCCCGCACAGGTGGGCCCGCTCGCAACCCAGGTGCTGCCAGTCCAGCTGACCGGGGGCATGCGCGTCGGTGTCGATCGCGATCTCGCAGCCCGCCTCGACCGCGAGGCGCAGTAGCCGCTTGGGCGGGTCGAGCCGCTCCGGCCGGCTGTTGACCTCGACGGCCACCCCGAACTGCGCGCAGGCGGCGAAGACCACATCGGCGTCGAACTCCGACTCCGGCCGGCCCTTCCCGCCGCGGCCGTGGCCGAGCACCTGGCGCCCGGTGCAGTGGCCGAGGACGTCGGTGTGCGGGTTGGCCACCGCCGCGACCATCCGCGCGGTCATCTCCTCGCGCGGCATCCGCAGCTTGCTGTGCACGCTCGCCACGACGAGGTCGAGCCGGGCGAGTAGCGCGGGCTCCTGGTCGAGCGTGCCGTCGAGGTTGATGTCGCACTCGATCCCGGTGAGCACCCGGAAGGCCGCGGCGCCGGCCGCCGTCTCCTCCGCAAACCGCTCGTTGAGCTCGGCGACGACGTCCAGCTGCTCGCGCAGCCGCTCCGCCGACAGACCGTTCGCGACGGTGAGCCGGGGCGAGTGGTCGGTGAGCACGACGTACTCGTGCCCGAGGCCCCGCGCCGCCCGGGCCATCTCCTGGATCGGCGACCCCCCGTCGCTCCAGTCGGAGTGGGTGTGCAGGTCGCCCTTGAGCGTCGCCCGCAGGGCCGCGGCACCCTCCGCCACCGGCGTCTCGCCCAGCGTCTCGACCCGCCGCAGGTAGACCGGCTCCACCCCGACCAGCGACTCGCTGATCACCAGCGCCGTCACCTTCCCGATGCCGGTCAGCTCGGTGAGGGTGCCGTCGCCGGCCCGGCGCTCCAGCTCGGCCCGGCCTGCGGTGTCGACGACCGCCGCCGCCGAGCGGAACGCCTTGACCCGATAGCTGGGCTCCAGCGCCCGCTCCAGGCAGAACGCGATCCGCCGGAGGTCCGCCGCGGGGTCGCGCGGGCCCGTCATCGCGGTGGGCCCGTCGTGCGGCGGTCCGACCGGCTCACTCCGGGGCGGGGCGGTAGACGACGAGGGTCCGGGGGGCCGCCCGGAGGAGCAGGTGAGCCGGGCCGTCGGCGACCTCGCCGTCGCGGGCGATCCGCAGCCCGCCCTGCCGCGAGCGCACCGGCAGCTTCGCCACGATCCGCTGCTCGTGCACGCGGCTGCGGCCGAGCCGGCCGGTCAGGACCGCCAGGACCAGCCGGGTCCGCGACAGCGGGCGGCCGGCGTCGACGAGGCGCACGTCGATACAGCCGTCGTCCAGCCGCTCCCGCCAGCTCGGCGCGAACCCGGCCGGGTGGTAGTGCCCGTTGCCGGCGAACAGCGTCCAGAGCCGGCGGTCCTGTCCGTCGACCTCCAGATGCACGGGCTCCGCGCCGCGCAGGGTCCGGGCCATCGCCACCGCCATCGCCGGCCACTTGCCGATCGCGCCCTGCCGGCGCTCCCGCTCGCGGACGAGCTCCGGGTAGACGCCGAGCGCGAAGGTGTTGAGGAAGTAGAGCCCGTCGCCGTCGGCCGAGGCGCTGCCGACGGTGACCTCGACCCCGTGCCCCTCACGCACCGCCGCCGCGAGCTCCGGCACACCGGTGACGCCCAGCTCGGCGGCGAAGTGGTTGAGCGTGCCGCCCGGCACGACCGCCAGCGGCAGCCCGGCTTCCAGCGCGACCCCGGCGGCGGTGTTGACGGTGCCGTCGCCGCCCGCCACCCCGAGCACGGTCGCCGTACGGGCGGCGTCGTGCAGCGCGTCCTCGACGTCGGCGCCGTCGGCGAGCACGACGCGGGCGTCCGGCAGCTGCTCGGCGAGCTCGCGCTCCAGCTCGCTCGCCCGGTCACCGGCACCTGCGGAGGTGTTGACGACCACGACGAGTCCCTCGCCGGTCGGCAACGCGGGCGCCTGGGCGACGACCGGCGGGCTGACCGCCGGCCGGGTCGGGCGCACCGGCCAGGCCCGCCTGACAACCAGGGCCGCGCCCGCGCCGAGGGCGACCCCGGCGAGGACGTCGCCGGGGTAGTGCACCCCGGTGTGCACCCGCCCGTACGCCACCCCGGCGGCCAGCAGCGCGACGGGCGGCGCGAGCAGCGGCTGCTCGAACGCGACGCCGGTGGCGAAGGCGGCCGCGGAGGCGGAGTGCCCGCTGGGGAACGACGAGGTCGTCGGCTGGCGGCGCAGGTGCCGCACGAGCGGCACGAGTCGCAGCTCGGGCCGGGTGCGGCGGGCGCTCAGCTTGGCCGGGACGTTGGCGGTGGCGCTGGCGACCCCGAGGCTGAGGACCCCCCGGAGGGCGGCCCGCCGTCGGCCGGTGCCGCCGGAGGCGGCCAGCAGGCCGGCGGTGGCCAGCCACAGCAGCCCGTGGTCGGCGCTGCGCGTCAGGCGGGGCAGCACCGCGTCGAGCAGGGGGGTGTGCGCGGACGCGGCCCGCCGGTAGACCGCGAGGTCGAGGGCGTCCAGGCGGTGGAGCAGGCGGCGGGCCGTTCGGTCGTCGGTGGGGAGGACCTGCACGCGCGCGCTCCAGGCGTCGGGGACCAGCGCACACTAGCCGCGGCGGCGCCGGCGGCGGGTCTCAGACCACCTGGTGGAGCCAGGTGACGGTGGCCCCGTCACCGGCGCAGCGGTACGGCTCGAGCTCGTCGTCCCAGGCGGCGCCGAGCAGCTGGTCGAGCCCGTGGCTGAGCTGCGGCCCGGTCGTGGTCGACAGCAGGGCCCGCAGCCGGTCCTCACCGACGAGTACGTCGCCGTTGGCGCTCATGGCCGCCCGGAACACGCCCAGGCCCGGCGTCACCGACCACCGCTCGCCGTCACAGCCCGGGCTGGCCTGCTCGGTGACCTCGTAGCGCAGAACCTGCCAGCCCCGCAGCGCCGCCGCCAGCCGGCCGGCAGTGCCGGCCCGCCCCCGCCAGCTGATCTCCGCCCGCAGCGCACCCGGCGCAGCCGGCTGGTCGGACCAGGACAGGCTGGTCGGCACTCCGAGCTCGGACGCGACGGCCCACTCGACGTGGGGCACGAGGGCGGACGGGCACGAGTGGACGTAGAGCACTCCGCTGGTCGCGGACACGGGTCCTCCTGGGGTCGAGGTGCGCCTTCCCCAGCGGCCTCGTACGTCCCGGGACGTCCCGTACGCCACATCATGCCCGCCGGCGGCCGTCCTGACCAGCGCGGGCACCCGCCGGCGCCGCATCCGCCGGTCAGGGGGACGGGGCGGGCGCGGCGAGCCAGGCGTCGATGCCGGCCAGCAGGCGGGTCTGGACGGCGGCGGGGGCGGTGGAGCCGCGCACCGAGCAGGCGGCGAGGTCGGCGAGCGCGGCGTCGGACAGCCCCAGCGCGGTGCGGGCGGCGTCGTACTGCGCGAGCAGGCCGGCCCGGAACAGCAGCGGGTCGTCGGCGCCGAGCGCGACCGGCACCCCCGCGGCGCGCAGCCGGGCGACCGGCACCCGCGACAGCGACAGCAGCACGCCGAGCGCGACGTTGGACGCCGGGCAGACCTCGCAGACGACACCTCGGGCGGCGAGCAGGTCGAGCAGCACCGGGTCCTCCACCGCCCGTACCCCGTGCCCGAGCCGCGCCGCCCGAAGGTCCTCGACGGCGGCCCGCACCGACCGGGGCCCGCGCAGCTCCCCCGCGTGCGGCACCGCGACGAGGCCGGCGTCGCGGGCGATCCGGAACGCCTTGGCGAAGTCCTCCATGAGCCCGCGGGTCTCGTCGTTAGACAGCCCGAAGCCGACGACGCCACGGCCGGCGAAGCGACGGGCCACCCGCGCGAGGGTCTCGGCCTCGCCCGGGTGGCGGGTGCGGTTGGCCGCAAGCACCAGCGCGGTGCCGACGCCCGTCGCGCGGGTGCCCTCGGCGAGCGCGTCGAGCACCAGCTCCACGGTGGCCTGCAGCCCCCCGAGCCGGGCGGCGTACGACGAGGGGTCGACCTGCAGCTCCAGCCAGCCGGACCCGGCCGCGGCCTCGTCCTGGACGATCTCCGCGAGGACGCGGCGCACCTCGTCCGGACCGGTGAGCACCTCGCGGGCGGCGTCGTACAGCCGCTGGAAGCGCGTCCAGCCCCGCCGGACCGTGACGTCGACCCGGGCGCCGTGCGGGTCGAGCAGCCCGGCGGGCAGCGCCCGGCCCTGGGTGGCGGCCAGCTCCAGCAGCGTCGAGGGCCGCATCCCCCCGGTGAGGTGCAGGTGCAGGTGCGCCTTGGGCAGCACGGCCAGGTCGCGCCCCACCCCGCGATTCACCGGCCCAGCGTGCCTCACCGGGCTCAGCGTCCCCGGCTGGCAGACTGCAGTGATTCTCGTCAGCGACCGATGGGACCTGCGTGACCCGCCCCGCCCCGCTCGAACCACAGCCGCCCGGCACGTCCTACGACGCCCGCAGCCTCTCGGTGCTCGAGGGGCTCGAGGCCGTCCGGAAGCGCCCGGGCATGTACATCGGGTCGACCGACACCAAGGGGCTCACCCACCTGGCGTACGAGATCGTCGACAACGCCGTCGACGAGGCGCTCGCCGGGCACTGCCGGCGCATCGAGGTCGTCCTGCACGACGACGGGTCGGTGGAGGTGGCCGACGACGGGCGCGGCATCCCGGTCGACGTGGAGCCCAAAAGCGGGCTGACCGGCGTCGAGCTCGTCCTCACCAAGCTGCACGCGGGCGGCAAGTTCGGCGGCACCGGCTACAAGACCTCCGGCGGCCTGCACGGCGTCGGCGCGTCGGTGGTCAACGCCCTGTCCGTGCGGCTCGACGTCGTCGTGCGCCGCGGCGGACGGGTGCACACGATGAGCTTCCAGCGCGGGGTGCCGGGCACGTTCGCCGGCGACGGGCCGCGGGCGACCTTCACCCCGCGGGGCGGGCTGTCGGTGGCCGGCAAGGCGCCGGTCAAGGCCACCGGCACCTCGGTGCGGTGGTGGCCGGACCTGCCGCTGTTCAGCAGCGGCTCGGCGGTCGACGTCGAGCAGCTGCGCGCCCGGCTGCAGCAGACCGCGTTCCTCGTCCCCGGGCTGGAGCTCGCGGTCCGCGGCGCCGGCGTCGAGGAGGAGACCTTCCGCGCCGACGGCGGCACCGTCGACTTCGTCGAGCACCTGGCCGTCGACGGGGCCGTCTGCGACCCGGTCCACCTCGTGGGCGAGGGGACGTTCCGGGAGACCGTGCCGGTGCTCGACGAGCTCGGCCACCTGACGACCCGGGAGGTCGAGCGGGTCTGCGAGGTCGACGTCGCGCTGCGCTGGGGGGTCGGCTACGACACGAGGGTGCAGTCGTTCTGCAACGTCGTCGCGACCGGGCACGGGGGCACCCACCAGAACGGCTTCGAGCGGGCCCTGCTGCGCACCCTCAACGACGCCGCGAAGGCAGCGCGGGTGCTGCGGGTCAACGACGACGCGCTGCTCAAGGACGACGTCCTCGAAGGGCTGACCGCCGTGGTGACCGTGAAGCTGCCGGAGCCGCAGTACCTCGGGCAGACCAAGGACGAGCTCGGCACCCCGGGCGTCGCGAAGATCGTCGCGGAGGTGGTGGGCAAGGGTCTGCGCACCTCGTTCCTCGACGACCGTAAGCGCAGGGCCCAGGCCCGTACCGTCCTCGACAAGATCGTCGCCGCCGCGAAGACCCGGCAGGCCGCGAAGGCGTCGAAGGACGCCGCGCGCCGCAAGACCGCGCTCGAGACGAGCACCCTGCCGGCGAAGCTCGCCGACTGCCGCTCCACCGACACCACGCGCACCGAGCTGTGGCTGGTCGAGGGCGACAGCGCCCTGGGCACCGGCAAGCTGGCCCGCAACTCCGAGTTCCAGGCGCTACTGCCGCTGCGCGGGAAGATCCTCAACGTCCAGAAGGCGGGCGTGTCGGAGATGCTCGGCAACGCCGAGTGCGCGGCCATCATCCAGGTCGTCGGGGCCGGAACCGGCCGCACCTTCGACCTCGACCAGATGCGCTACGGGAAGATCGTCATCACGACCGACGCCGACGTCGACGGCGCACACATCCGCTGCCTGCTCATCACCCTGTTCGCCCGCTACATGCGCCCCGTGATCGAGTCCGGCCGGCTCTACGCCGCTGTCCCGCCCCTGCACCGGATCGAGGTCGCCGGCGCGAAGGCGCCGATCTACACCTACTCCGAGAAGCAGATGCAGGCCGAGCTGAAGAAGATCGCGGCGCGCGGCGCCCGGGTGAAGGGCCAGATCCAGCGCTACAAGGGCCTCGGCGAGATGGACCCCGACCAGCTCGCCGACACCACCATGCACCCGGCCACCCGCACCCTGCGGCGGATCCGCGCCGGCGAGGTCGAGGCGGCCGAGCATGCGCTCGAGCTGCTCATGGGAAACGACGTCGGGCCGCGCCGCGACTTCATCGTGGCCAACGCCGCCCGGGTCAACCGGGAAGCCCTGGACACGTGACCGGAGACCGCTGATGCCGCCCAGGAAGCGCCCGACCCGCAGCGACATCGCCCCCTTCGAGGGCGAGGGCACGATCGTCGACACGTCGCTGGTCGAGGAGATCGAGAGCTCCTACCTCGACTACTCCTACAGCGTCATCTACTCCCGCGCGCTGCCCGACGCCCGCGACGGGCTCAAGCCGGTGCACCGCCGGATCCTCTACGCGATGGCGGAGGACGGCCTGCGCCCCGACCGGCCCTACGTCAAGAGCGCGCGGGTCGTCGGCAGCGTCATGGGCAAGTACCACCCGCATGGCGACTCCGCGATCTACGACGCGATGGTGCGCCTGGCCCAGCCGTTCTCCCTGCGGGTGCCGCTCATCGACGGGCACGGCAACTGGGGGTCCCCGGACGCCGGACCGGCTGCCTCGCGTTACACCGAGTGCCGGCTCACTCCCGCCGCGCTGCTGCTCACCGAGGGTCTCGCCGAGGAGACCGTCGACGTGGAGGACAACTACGACGGCAGCCTGACCCAGCCGTCGGTGCTGCCGGCGGCCTTCCCCAACCTGCTCGTCAACGGCACCAGCGGCATCGCCGTCGGCATGGCCACCAACATGATCCCGCACAACCTCGTCGAGGTCGTCGACGCCGCCCGGCACCTGCTCGAGCACCCGGGCGCCGACCTCGACGCGCTGATGCGCCTCGTCCCCGGCCCCGACCTGCCCACCGGCGGCCAGCTGCTCGGGATGACCGAGGTGCGGGCGGCGTACGAGACGGGGCGCGGGGTGGTGCGGATGCGGGCGACCGCGGAGATCGGCGCGCTGGCCCGCGGGAAGAGCTCGATCACGGTGACCGAGCTGCCGTACGGCGTGGGCGCGGAGCGGGTCATCGCCAAGGTCAAGGAGCTGGTGCAGGCCAGGAAACTGCAGGGGATCGCCGACCTGAAGGACCTCACCGACCGCTCCCTCGGCACCCAGCTGGTGATCGAGGTCAAGGCCGGCTTCCACCCGCAGGCGGTGCTCGGCGAGCTGTACCGGCTGACCCCGCTCGAGGAGAGCTTCGGGATCAACAACGTCGCGCTCGTCCAGGGGCAGCCCCGCACGCTCGGCCTCAAGGACCTGCTGCAGGTCTTCCTGGACCACCGGGTCGACGTCGTCACCCGACGCACCCGCTACCGGCTGCGCAAGGCACTGGAGCGCGCACACCTCGTCGAGGGCCTGCTGCTCGCGCTGGACGCGATCGACGAGGTTGTCCGGATCATCCGCGCCTCGCAGGACGCTCCCGAGGCGCGAGCGGAGCTGGTCGTGCAGATCGGCCTCACCGAGGTGCAGGCCGGCCACGTCCTGGACATGCAGCTGCGCCGCCTGGTCGCGCTGGAGGTGGAGAAGCTGCGGGCCGAGCTCGCCGAGCTGCGGCGCACCATCACCTCGTTGGAGGCGATCCTCGCCGACCCGGTCGTGCTGCGCGGGGTGATCGCCGACGAGTTGTCGGAGATCGCCGCCGAGCACGGCACGCCGCGTCGCACCGTGCTCGTCGGCGGTGACCTCAAGGCGCTGGTCGCCGCCCGCAGCGCCGCGCTCGAGGTCGCCGACGACCCGGTCGACGTGCTGCTGAGCTCCGCCGGCCTGCTCGCCCGCACCCCGCTGCCCCAGAGCGACGGCTCCGCCGCCCCCGCCCGCCTGAGCGGCAAGCGGCACCGGCACGACGTCATGGTGAGTGCCGTGCGGGCGACCGCCCGCGGTCAGGTCGGGCTGGTGACGAGCAGCGGGCGGGTGCTGCGGGTCGGCGTGCTCGACCTGCCGACGGTCCCCGCGGTGACCACCGGCGCGTTGTCGTTGCGCGGCGGGGCGCCGGCCAGCGAGTTCGCCGCCCTCGAGCGGGGCGAGCGGGTGCTGGCGCTCACGACGTACGACCCGGCCTCGACCGGGCTGGTCCTGGCCACCCGGCTCGGCATGGTCAAGCGGGTCGCGCCCGAGTGGCCGTCCCGCCTGGACGCGGTAGAGGTTCTCGCGCTGCGTGCCGGCGACGAGGTCGTCGGCGCGGTCGAGCTCGGCGACGGCGAGGAGGAGCTGGTGCTGTTCACCTCCACCGCCGACCTGCTGCGCTTCCCGGCGGCCGCCGTACGCCCCCAGGGCCGCACCGCGGGCGGGATGGCCGGCGTCAAGCTGGCCGCCGGGGCCGTCGTCGTCGGCCTGTCCGCCGTGCGGCTGTCAGGCTGCGACACGCTGTTCGAGGAGCCGGTCGTGGTCACCGGCGCCGGGCTGGGGCCCGACCGCGGCAAGGGCCCCGGGACGGTGAGCAGCGTGAAGGTCACGCCGCTGTCGGACTACCCCCGCAAGGGTCGGGCGACCGGCGGCGTCAGGGTGCAGCGCCTGCTGGCCGGCGAGAGCCGGCTGGTCCTGGGCTGGGCCGGACCGGCGCCGGCCTGGGCGGCGGCCGCGGGCGGCGAACCCGTCGAGCTGCCCGCCTTGCCGGGCCGCCGCGACGGTTCCGGCACGCCGGTCGACCCGCCGCCGGTCGCCGTCGGGCGGGCTCACCTCCCCGCCGGCTGACCCGCCTGCCGCCGGGGAGCCGGGCTCAGGCGGCGCGTGCGGTGCGGTTGCGGCCGGTGCGTTTGGCGGTGTAGAGGGCGGTGTCGGCTCGGGCGATGAGTTCGGCGCTGGGGGCTCGTTGTCCGGGCAGGGAGGCGGCGATGCCGGCGCTGAGGGTCAGGATGGTTTCCGGGCCGGCTCCGCGGTGCGGGATGGCCAGGGTGTGCAGCTGGGTGCGGATCCGGTCCAGGGCGGCGGTGGCCTCGTCGAGGTCTTGTTCGGGGAGCAGGACGAGGAACTCCTCGCCGCCGTATCGGTAGACCCGGTCGCCTTTGCGGAGCTGTTGGGTGAGGGTCGCGGCGACGGTGCGCAGCGCCTGGTCGCCAGCGGGGTGGCCGTAGGTGTCGTTGTAGGTCTTGAAGTGGTCCAGGTCGCACATCGCGATGCAGTAGCAGCGGCCGTAGCGTTCGGACACGTTGTGGAGCTGGTCGAGGTCGGCGGCCAGGCCGAGCCGGTTGCGTAGGCCGGTGAGCGGGTCGGTGTGGGCCTGCCGGGCCAGCGCGGCCCGGGCGTAGGCGAGTTCGGTGTGCAGCGCGGTGACCCGGGCGGCGGCCAGCAGCCGGGTCTGCAGGGCGAACGGGTCCAGCGGTTTGGTGAGGTAGTCGTCGGCGCCGGCCTGCATCCCGGTGGTCACCTCGTGCGGGTCGTCCAGGGCGGTGAGCAGCACGATGTAGGTGTAGCCGTCCTGTTCGTTCTCGCGGACGCGCCGGCACAGCGTCAGGCCGTCCAGGCCGGGCATGTCCCGGTCGGTGACCAGCACGTCGGGTGCGGACTGGTTGATCAGCTGCCAGGCCTGGTCGCCGTCGCCGGCGGTCACGCACTCGTGGCCCAGCGCCTGGACGGCGGCCTGGGCGACCAGCCGGGAGCCCAGGTCGTCGTCGGCAACCAGGACCTTCATGCCGGCACCGGCAGCGCGCCGGTCAGCGCCAGGCCGGCCCGGTCCAGCTCGACCTGCAACTGCTCGAGCAGGTCCGGGTCGGGGTCGGTGTTGCTGCGCCCGGCGGTCTCCAGCTGCTCGCACAGCGCGGCGACCAGGTGGGCGCCGAGGTTGCCGGCGGCGCCCTTGAGCTGGTGGGCGGCCTGCTCCAGCGGGTGCCCGCCGCCGGTTGCGGCGGCGCCGCGGACCGCGGCCAGCCGGCCCGGGGCGTCCAGCAGGAACGCACTCACGATCGCCTGCAGCAGCCGGGCGGTGCCGTCCGGGTCCAGCCGGCGCAGGGTGTCCAGCCGGGTCAGGTCCACCGGGTCCGGCGGCCCGTCGCTCCCGGTCGGGTTGCCGTCGGCGTCAGGCGGGTCGGACCGGACGGTGGTCAGCTGCCGGTCCAGGGCACGTTCCAGCAGGTCCATATCAACGGGTTTGCCGACGAAGTCGTCCATCCCGGCGGCCAGGCAGCGTTCCCGGTCCTCGGCCAGCACCCCCGCGGTCATCGCGATCACCGGGGTGCGGCGGTCCCCGCCCGGCCGGCCGGCGGCGCGCCGGTCGCCTTCCCGCCGGCGCAGCTCGACGGTGGCCTGGTAGCCGTCCATCCCGGGCATGTGACAGTCCATCAGGACCGCGTCGAACACCTCGGCGTCCCACGCCGCCAGCGCCTGCCGGCCGTCCCCGGCCAGCCGCACCGTGAACCCCAGCTTGGCCAGCACCCCCTGCGCGACGAGCTGGTTGACCGCGTTGTCCTCCGCCACCAGCACCCGACCCCGCGAGACCCGAGGGGACGGCACCAGCGCAGCACTCGCCGGCGAACCGGCACAGGACGCCGCGGCGGGCGCCGCGAGCGCCAGCAACGCGTCGTACAGCTGTGAGGACCGGACCGGTTTGCTGGCCCACTGCCGCACCCCAGCCCGGGCAGCGGCGTCAGGATCCATCGGCCCGGCCGAGGTCAGGATCATCGTCGCGGTCCCGGCCAGCGCCGGGTCGGCCGCGATCGTGGCGGCGAGCTCCAGGCCGTCCATCTCCGGCATGCACAGGTCCAGCACCGCGAACCGGTACGGCGCGCCCACCCCGGCCGCGGCCCGCAGCAAACCCAACCCGGCCGGCCCGCCGGCCGCGACCTGCACATCCATCCCCCAGGCAGCCAGCTGCCCGGCCAGCACCAGCCGGTTGGTGTCGTTGTCATCGACCACCAGCACCCGGCACCCCACCAGCAGGTCCGGCGCCACCGCCGACGCCTGCACCGCAACGCCGACCCCCAACGGCACGGTGAAGCTGAACGTGCTGCCCACCCCCGGCGCGCTTGCCAGCACCACCCGGCCACCCATCGCGGTCACCAGCCGGGCGCAGATCGCCAACCCCAGACCGGTCCCGCCGAACCGGCGGGTGGTCGACGCATCGGCCTGCGTGAACGGCTCGAACAACCGGGCCTGCGCCGCCGGGTCGATCCCGACCCCGGTGTCGGACACCGAGAACCGCACCGCCACCCCGCCGCCGCCCGCCGGCCCGCCAGCGCCGTCACCTTCGGCGTCGGCCGGGACCACACTCGCGCTGAGCACCACCTCACCGTCGGCGGTGAACTTCACCGCGTTCGACACCAGGTTGAGCAGCACCTGCCGCAACCGCCCCGGATCCCCCACCAGCCCGGCCGGCACATCCGGCGCGCAGTACGCCACCATCTCCAGCCCCTTGCCGGACGCGGTCTGCGCCAGCAGCAGACCTACCTCCTCGACCAGCCGGCGGGGATCGAACCCGACCCGCTCCAGCTCGACCTTGCCGGCATCGAGCTTGGAGAAGTCCAGGATGTCATCGATGATCGTCAGCAGCGCCTCTCCCGCGCCCCGCACCCCCGCGGCGTAGCTGCGCTGCACCTGCGTCAGCTCGGTGTCCAGCAGCAACCCGGTCAACCCGATCACCCCGTTCATCGGCGTCCGGATCTCATGGCTCATCGTGGACAGGAACTCCGACTTCGCCCGCAACCCGGCCAACGCCTGGTCCCGGGCCGCCGACAGCTCGGTCCCCTCGTGCTGAAGCTGCTGCCCGGTTGCCCGCGCCAGCTCGTGCAGCCGCCAGTTCACCATCGAGCCCAGGCATGCTGCGGCAAACAGGACGGCGTGGATGCCGGCCCACAGCCAGGGCCGGTTCTGCGCACTGGCGTGGTTGTAGACGGCATGGCTGTCGAGGGTTCCGAGGATCCCGTGCTGGAACAGCACGTAGCCGACGGCCATCCCGAACGGCACCCACGACTCGTACAGCGCGACGATCGGCACCATCACGAAGAACAGGAAGTGCGCCTCGATCGTCCCCCCGGACAGATGGACGGCCAGGCTGGCCACGAGCATGAGACCGACCGCGGCCAGACTGCTCCGCATGCGTCGGCCGAGGCGGGGCGCGCGGGCAGCCGCGAACAGCAGCGCCGGGTAGAGCCCCTCGAGCTGCGCGTGCAGCAGGGGGTACCCCCGGAGCAACGCGAACGGCGGTACCAGCACGGCGCTGAACGCGAGGATGGACATCACCCAGCGGTGCCGCACGGCCCAGACCTCGACCGGCAGCGCGTGCCCGCGCGGCACCAGGTCGAGCCCCGCCGCGACGGCACGGCGCCAGCCGGCGCCGAACGCGGCGCCCTGCTCCGGCCTGACCGCAGTGCCGACCCGCACGGCCCGCATGCTTCCCCACCTTCCGTTCGCGGTCGACGACCCCCGCACAGGGCTATCGGCGACAGCAACGCCGGACCTGAGTCCCGCAGACAGCCGACCTGTGCGGCGCCGAGGCGGCGGGACCCTCGGCCGGTGCCGGCGACTCCCGTCCCACCCCTGGACAGCACTCGGGCCCGGTCTCCGCAAGGAAGACCGGGCCCGAGTGGTGCGAGAGCTAGACGGGGCGGACGTTCTCCGCCTGCGGGCCCTTCTGGCCCTGCGTGATGTCGAACTCGACGCGCTGGTTCTCGTCGAGCGACTTGTAGCCGTCGGTCTGGATGGCGCTGAAGTGGCAGAAGACGTCGGCGCCGCCGCCATCCTGCGCGATGAAACCGAAGCCCTTCTCGGCGTTGAACCACTTCACGGTGCCCTGAGCCATGTGCTGTCTCCTAAGAGGAACGGGGACCCCGCACTGCGCGGGATCCTGGTTACCACGCGGAGACCGAGATGGACGTCCGCGACCACACTCCGCGGGCGTCGAGGACGTACGAGGGGGTGCACTTGCAACCGCGGGCAGCCTAGCAGCCCGCTGGGGCGGTGGGACGGGGGGGCGGGGGCCCGCGGACCGGCTCCGCACGAGGCGTGCCCGCCCCCGTACGAGGTGCCGGCCACATCGTGTGGAGGTCGGCGGTGCGGGCAGGGTGCCGGGGTGACCATGCCTCCCCCGAACCGGCTGTGGGTCGTCCGCCACGGCGAGAGCTCCGGCAACGTCGCCCGCGACCGGGCGGAGGCCGAGCGCCTCGACCGGATCGATCTCGCCCACCGCGACGTCGACGTCCCGCTGTCCGACGGCGGCCGCAAGCAGTCCGAGGCCCTGGGCCATTGGCTGGCCGGGTTGGAGGAGCCGCCGACCGCGCTGTGGGTGTCGCCGTACGTCCGGGCTCAGGAGACCGCGCAGGTCGCCCTCGACACAGCGGGGCTCAGCGTGCCCACCGTCATCGACGAGCGGCTGCGGGAGCGGGAGTTCGGCGTCCTCGACGGGCTGACCCGCCAGGGCATCACCTCGATCTTCCCGGAGGAGTCCGAGCGGAGGCGGCACATCGGCAAGTTCTACCACCGGCCACCGGGCGGGGAGTCCTGGTCGGACGTCCTGCTGCGGCTGCGCGGGGCACTCACCGACCTGCAGGCCCGGGAGAGCGGTGAGCGGGTGCTGCTGGTCGCCCACCAGGTCGTCGTGCTGCTCGTGCGCTACGTGCTCGAAGGGATGACCGAGCAGGAGGTGCTGGCGGTCGACCGGGAGGGCGAGGTCCTCAACTGCTCGGTCACGACGTACGTCCCGAGGGACTGCGGGATGGTGCTGTCGGCCTACAACGAGGTCGAGCACCTCGAGCGCTCGGACGCCGACGTCACCGCCGAGCCGGACGTCCCCCGTGCCCCGCGCTGACCGGGGGACGGCGCAGCTGCCGCCCGAGGTCGTCACGCCCGCGCTGCTGCGCGGCTGGCCGCTCCCCGAGCCCGACGACGACGGCGACAAGCACAACCGCGGCACGGTGCTGGTCGTCGGCGGTGCGAGGTCGACACCGGGCGCGGTGCTGCTCGCCGGGCTGGCCGCTCTGCGGGTCGGGGCCGGCCGACTGTCGGTCGCGACCGTCGCGGCGACGTCGGTGGCGGTCGCCGTGGCACTGCCCGAGGCCCTGGTGGACGGACTGCAGGAAGCCGACGACGGCTCCCTCGACCCAGGCTGCGCCGAGCAGGTCGTCAGCTCGTGCGGCCGCGCGGCCGCCGTCGTCCTCGGGCCCGGGCTGCTCGGCAAGGACGCCGTGCGGGCGCTGCTCACCGACGTCCTGCCCGGGCTCACCGAGGGGGCGGTGCTGCTCGACGCGGTGGCCCTGACCGCGGTCGCCGGGACGCCGGAGCTGCTCGACGGACTCACCGGGCGGGTAGTGCTCACCCCCAACTCCGGCGAGATGGCCGCCCTGCAGGGCGACGACGGACGGGACGGCGAGGACGCCGCCCGGGCGGTGGCCGAGCGCTACGGCGCCGTCGTCGCGGTCCGCGGCGCCGTCGCCTCCCCGGACGGGCGGGTCTGGCGCGACGAGGCCGGCGGCATCGGCCTGGGCACGTCCGGCTCCGGCGACGTGCTGGCCGGGGTGGTCGGCGGGCTGCTCGCCCGCGGCTGCGGCCCGGAGCAGGCGGCCGTGTGGGGGCAGTACCTGCATGCCGCGGCGGGCGATCGGCTCACCGCCCGGGTGGGCCGGCTGGGCTTTCTCGCCCGCGAGCTGCTCGACGAGCTGCCGCTCGTGCTGACCGCCCTGCGTCCCTGACCGGCGTCGGGCCCGCACGTGGGTAGCGTCCTGCCGTGCCTTCCGGACCGCCGATGACCGACGCCCTCGCCGGCGAGCTACGACGGGAGCAGGAGCACCTCGACCGGGCCGCCGCGCGGCTCGAGCAGCTCCGCGACCGGGCCGTACGGCAGGAGCGGGAGAGCCTGGGCCGGGACCAGGGCGGCAACCCCCAGTCGCTGTACGAGCGGGACGTGCAGGCGCTCGCGGCCGCCGCCCGCCGCTCCGACCTCGATCTCGCCGGGGACGGCCTGGTGTTCGGCCGGCTCGACTCGGGCGACGGCACCGTCCACCACGTCGGGCGGTTGGGCCTGCGCACCGAGGACCAGGATCCGATCGTCGTCGACTGGCGGGCGCCCGCGGCCGCGGCCTTCTACCGGGCGACCGCCGCCGACCCGCAGGGCGTGGTGCGGCGGCGCACCATCACCACCCGCGGGACGACGGTGCGCGGGCTCGAGGACGAGCTGCTCGACACGGCCGGCGCCGAGCGCCTGTCGGGCAGCACCGTCGTCGGAGACGGCGCATTCCTCGCGGCGGTCTCCCGGGAGCGCGGCCCGCGCATGCGCGACATCGTCGCGACGATCCAGCGCGAGCAGGACGAGGCCGTACGCGCCCCCGACGACGGCGCGCTGGTCGTCACCGGCGGCCCGGGCACCGGGAAGACAGCCGTCGCCTTGCACCGCGTCGCCTACCTCATGTACGCCAAGCGGGAGTGGTACGCCCGCCGCGGCGTGCTCGTCGTCGGCCCGTCCCCCGTCTTCGTCGACTACATCGGCGCGGTGCTGCCGGCGCTGGGCGAGACCAGCGTGCGGCTGTCGAGCCTGGGCCGGCTGCCGCAGCTGCCGACCGGCCTGGAGGTCAGCGCGGACGACCCGCCGCGGGTCGCCGCGGTGAAGGGGTCCGCGCGGATGGTGCCGCTGCTGCGCCGGGCGGTGCGCTCGCTCGGTGGCAGCCGGCACGTCCCCGACCTCGAGCTCGCCCGCTGGGGCACCGGCCTGGTGCTGGCCGGTGACGACCTCGCCCGGCGCCGCAGCCAGGTGGGCCGCGGCACCCGCAGCCACAACGCGGGCCGGGCGGCCTACCTCACCGCCGTCACCGACACCGCCTGGCGGGCGTTCTCGCGGCGGCCCGGCGCCGCGAAGGAGGAGCCCGGCGACCGCGAGGACTTCGGCCGCTGGCTGCGCGCCGACCCGGCGGTGCTGCGCTGGCTCGACGGCGTGTGGCCGGTCCTGAGGCCGGCCCAGGTGTTCTCCGCGCTTCGGGGCGGCGAGCTCGGTCAGGCCGAGCCGGGCCAGCAGGACCTGTTCGACACCCTCCCGGACCGGCCGGCGCTCGCCCGGCTCGCCCACGGGCTGTTCGACGAGGACGAGATCGACGCGCTGGCCTCGGCGTGGTCCGGCCACGGGCCCCTCACCGCGCTCGACGCAGCCGTCCTCGACGAGCTCGCCGAGCTGCTCGGGGCGCCGCCGGAGCCCGAGCCCGACCCGGACACCTTCGACGAGCTGGCCGAGCTCGACGAGCTGGCCAGGATGTCGGAGGTGACGACCTTCGCCGACCGGACCCGGCGGGTGACGCGCAGCCTCGCCGAGGAGCACGACTACCGCACGTACGCCCACGTCGTGGTGGACGAGGCGCAGGACGTCGCGCCCCTGCAGTGGCGGATGCTCGCCCGTCGGGCCCGCGGCGCGACCTGGACGGTGGTGGGCGACTGGGTGCAGTCGGCGTGGCCGGACGTCGAGGAGGTGCGTACGGCGATGGCGGCGTGCCTGGGCAAGGCCAAGCTGCGCGAGGTGCACCTGACGACCAACTACCGCACCGGCACCGAGGTCGCGGCGCTCGCCGGCCGGGTGCTCGCCCGCATCGACCCGGCCGCGGTGCCGCCCACCGCGGTGCGCTCCACCGGGGTGCAGCCGGTGCTGCGGCAGGGCCCGCTGGCGGACGCCGTCGCCGACCTGCTCGCCGAAGTCGGCGGGACGGTGGGCGTCGTCGCTCCCCGGGAGCTCGTGGGGCAGGTCAGGCGCGAGCTGCCGGCCGACGGGCGGCTGCAGGTGCTCGACACCTGGCAGGCCAAGGGCCTGGAGTTCGACGGCTGCGCCGTGCTGGCGCCGGAGCGGATCGTCGCTGAGGGCCGCACGCCGGCCGCGGGCCTGCGCACGCTCTACGTCGCGTTGACCCGGGCGACCCAGCGGCTGACCGTCGTGTCCGACGAACCGCTCGACTGGCTGGCGAGCTGACCTGCCGCGGCCGCGTCGACGGCTGGCCCCGCCGCAGCGATCTAGGCTGGGGTGCGTGGGCAGGAGCAGCGCGCGGGTGCGGGTGCAGGTGGTCCAGGACGGGGTGGTCCGCACCCGCGAGGACCACGTCGCCGTCGAGGAGCCGCTCGAGGTCCGGGTCGAGACGCCGACCGGCGCCTTCCCGCTGGCCGTGACGATGCGCACGCCGGGTGCCGACCTCGAGCTGGCGGCCGGCTTCCTGCACAGCGAGGGCCTGGTGTCCTCGCGCGAGCAGATCGTCACGCTGCGGCACTGCGTGCAGGTGCCACGCGAGCTGCGCGACAACACGGTCACCGTCCGGCTGACACAGGCCCCGACGGTGGCGGCCGCCGCGCTCGCCCGGCGCTTCACGGTGTCGAGCGCCTGCGGGGTGTGCGGCCTGGAGAGCCTGGACGCGCTGGCCGCCCGGGGCGTGCAGCCCGTCCTGCCCACCGCGGTGCGCCCCGACCTGCTGCTGCCCCTGCCCGGGCGGCTGCGGGAGGCGCAGGCGCTGTTCGAGACGACCGGCGGTCTGCACGCCAGCGGTTTGTTCGACCCGGACGGCACCCTGCTGTGTGCCCGGGAGGACGTCGGCCGGCACAACGCGTTCGACAAGGTCGTCGGCTGGGCGCTGCTGGCGGACCGGCTGCCGCTGGCCGGCCACACCGTCGTGGTGAGCGGACGCACCAGCTACGAGCTGGTGCAGAAGGCCGTGGCGGCGGGCGTCGGCGTGCTGGCGGGGGTGTCGGCCCCGAGCAGTCTGGCTGTCCAGTTGGCCGAGCGCTTCGGCCTCGCGCTCGTCGGCTTCCTGCGCGAGCGCCGCTTCGTCGTCTACACCGGCGCGCTCGCCCCCTGACGGCCACGGGACCGGTGAGGCCCGGTGCGGCGTCCCGGCGGCTACTCCACCAACGGCTCGGGGAGGCGCAGCATGTGGCTGCGGTAGCCGAGCCACGCGTGATGGTCCCTGGTCTGCAGCTCGTCGACGAGCTGCAGGTTGCGGCCGACCTGCTCGCTGGCGCTCGGACCGAAGGCGGTCAGCAGGTCGAGGTGCGCCGACAGGTCCCGCCGCGCCGACATCCAGGTGGACAGCAGGCGCACCGCGTCGAGGTCGAGGGCGTCCGTCACGGGCGCAGGATGGACCACCGACCAGCCGCTGCGCAGCCGAACCGCTGATCTGCCCGGCGACCTGGATCCCTGCGCGCACCACCGGACGAAAGGCCCGGCCGGACACCTCCGGGACGGGTGCCGGTCCGGCGGTCAGGCCGAGGGCGAAGGAGTCGGCAGCGTTCCACCCGGGTCGGCGGGCGAGCTCGTCGGGCCTGGAGTCGAGGGAGGCGCAGTGGTGCCGGGGGGCTCCGTCGACGGGGTCGCGGAGCTGGGGCGGGGCGACGGGCTCGGCGTCCCGGGGCTCGGGCTCGGGCTCGGGCTCGGGCTCGTCGGCGTCGGCGTCGGCGTCGGCGTCGGGCTCACCCGTGGCGTGCTCTCCGGGCTCCGCGTGGGGGCGGGTGCCGGTACGTAGACGGCGGGCAACGACGGCGGTCGTACCAGCACGTAGGCGATCAGTGCCGCGACGAAGACCGCGAGCAGGACGTACGTGGACGGTCGGGCGGTCCTCACCCGACGCCGCTCGGCTCGGCGGTGTCCAGACCGGGCGGGACGCGCAGACCCTCGGCGCGCAGGGCGGTCGCGGCCCGGGCGCGCAGCTCGCGGCCCACGTCGAACTGCTTGCCGGGCAGGGTGCGGGCGACCATGCGGATGTTCAGCTGGTCGACCTCCAGGCTCTCCACCCCCATCACCGACGGCGTGTCGAGCAGCAGCAGCCTCAGCGGCGGGTCGGCGTACGCCTCGATTCCGACCTGCCGCAGGACGGCGCTGATGCCGGGAATGTCGGCACCAGTGGGCACCGGGATGTCGAGGACGGCCCGGGCCCAGTCCCGCGACAGGTTGGTCACCTGCACGATCTGGCCGTTGGGGGTGATGACCACCTCGCCGTTGACGGTGCGCATCTGGGTGACCCGCAGGGTGACGTCCTCGACGGTGCCGGTCATGGGTGTCGCGGCGCCGCTGACGGTCAGCCGGACGACGTCACCGAAGCCGTACTGCCGCTCGGTGATGAGGAAGAAGCCCGCCAGCAGGTCCTGGACAACCCGCTGCGCCCCGAACCCGAGCGCGACGCCCGCGACCGTGGCGGGTGCGACGAGCCCGGCGACCGGGACACCGAGCCGCTGCAGCACGAGCAGCGCGGTCACGCAGTAGATCGCTACCAGCGTCGCCCAGGTGGCGACCTGCGCGAGGGCGTGCCGGTGCTTGGACGCCTCCGAGCGGACCAGGGCGTCGCTCTCCTGCGCGGTCTGGTCGATGCGGTCGGTGATCCGCTGTCCGCCCCAGGTTGTCGCGCGAGCCAGCAGCACGGCGCCGGTGACGATCAGCACGATCTCGAGCCCTCGGCCGCGGGCCCAGACGCCGACGTCGGTCAGCGGCTCGATGGACAGGAGCATGCGGCCATCCTCCCGCCCGCCCCGGCAGCTGTGCGCCGGGGCGACCCCCTGGCTGCTGGCCGAGGCGACCCCGTACAGTGGGCGGGTCCGTGCGTTGCGCGGACCCCCGCCGGGACGCCGAATCCTGTCCACCGGACACCGGGGCTCCAGCCGAAGCCGCATGGACAGGAGCGGGGGACCCGAGAACGTGGGGTGCCCTCGTGCACACCTGGGGTGAAGCCGTCTCCGGACGGCCGGGCGACTCCTCTGCCCGAACCCGACAGCTGACCTCGCAGGCGTCGGGGAGGTTCCGCCATGTCGTCACGCCCGAAGCCCACCCGTCCCAAGGCCAAGACCCGCCGCCGGACCCTCGCGCTCGTCGGCGCCCTCGCCGCCGGCAGCCTGCCGTTCGTCGGCGCCGGCACCGCCCAGGCCGCGAGCGCCGCCGACTGGCAGAAGCTCGCCGTCTGCGAGTCCGGCGGCGACTGGCACATCAACACCGGCAACGGCTACTACGGCGGCCTGCAGTTCAGCTCGGGCACCTGGCTGGGGTTCGGCGGCGGCACCTACGCCTCGCGCGCCGACCTCGCCTCGCCGGAGCAGCAGATGGCGATCGCCGACAAGGTGCTCGCGGTCCAGGGCTGGAACGCCTGGCCGTCCTGCTCCCGTTCGACCGGCCTGTACGGCACCCCGACCACTCCCTCGCCGACGCCCCCGCCCCCGCCGCTCGTCTACGGCGCCATCAAGGAGCGGTACGACGCGCTCGGCGGCGCGGGCGGCGTGCTCGGGGTGCCGCTCACCGGTGAGGCCGGCTCGGTCCGCGAGGGCCGCTACAACCTGTTCGCGGGCGGCGTCATCTACTACACGCCGCAGCACGGCGCGTGGGAGGCGCACGGCGCGATCCTCGCCGCCTGGCGGGCCCTCGGCTCGGAGTTCACCGGGCTGGGCTACCCGATCTCCAACGAGCAGCCGACCGCCCGCGGCGGAGCGGCGAACACCTTCGAGGGCGGCGTCATCTCATGGTCACCCGCGACCGGCGCGCACGCGGTGCGCGGCGGCATCCTCGAGACCTGGAAGGCGAAGGGCCGGGAGGGTGGCGCGCTCGGCTTCCCCACCACCGACGAGCTGGCCACGACCGCCAAGCCCGGCGCGCTCAGCCGGTTCCAGGGCGGCACGATCGCCTACTCCGCCACGACCGGCTCGCGGGTCGTGCAGGGCGGCATCAACGAGAAGTGGACCCAGCTCGGCTCGGAGGGCTCGGCGCTCGGCTTCCCGACGAGCAACGAGTTCAACGTCGACGGCGGCCGCCGCTCGAACTTCGAGCACGGCACCATCACCTGGAAGCAGTCGGGTTCCATGGTCGTGCGCATCCGCTAACACGGGACGGCCGGGGACCCGTGCGACGCGGGTCCCCGGCGCCGGCGGTGGCCGCCGAGCACACCGGCACCCGTTCGGCCCTTGACATCACACAGCGTCACGATATGCCGTACGGTGGTGACGCCAGGCAACGGGCCGGCAGTGCTCCGGGGAGACACATGCGGTACGACCCTGCGCCGACGGCGGCTCGCCGTCGCGGCGCGCCCACGGAGACGCCGGGCGTCCGCGGCCGCCGGCTGACCGTCGTCCTGGCCGCCCTCGGCGCGCTCACCCTGCCCCCCGCGGCGTTGCCCGCAGCCACGGCCGCACCGGTCCTGCAGGGCACGATCCCGTCCGCCGCCCCGAGCGCGCTCACCCCCAACGTCGGCAACGGCCACGTGGAGGAGATCACTCAGGCGGGCGGCAAGACCTTGCTGGGCGGGGACTTCACCACCGTGACCAGCGCCGGCAGCACGACCGCGCTCACCCGCAACCGGCTGCTCGCCTTCGACGCGACCGGCACCGTCGACCCCGACTTCGCCCCCGACCTGAACGGCCAGGTCAACGCCCTGCTGCCGGGCCCGGTCGCCGACACCGTCTACGTGGGCGGCAAGTCCACCACGCTGAGCGGCGCACCCGTACGCCGCCTGCTCCTGCTCAGCACGACCACGGGCGCCCCGGTCCCGGGGTTCGTGGCTCCCGTCATGAACGGCGTCGTCAACGACGTCAAGCGGATCGGCGACCGGCTGTACGTCGGCGGCACCTTCACCAAGGTCGACGGCGTCACGCACAGCGGCCTGGTGACGCTGAACGCCACCACCGGCGGTCTCGACCCGTTCCTCAACATCCAGGTCGCCGGGCACCACAACTGGACGACGTCGTCCCCGGTGGGCGACGCGAAGGGACCGGTCGGCGTCCTCAAGCTCGACGTCAACCCGGCCGGCAGCCGCCTGGTGGCCGTCGGCAACTTCAAGACCGTGAACGGCACCGACCGCGACCAGGTCTTCCAGGCCGACCTGACCGGCACGGCCGCGTCCCTCGCCGCCTGGCAGACCAACCGCTACGACCCCCGGTGCCTGGCCAACTTCCACGACAGCTGGGCCCGCGACGTCGACTTCTCCCCCGACGGGGCGTACTTCGTCGTCGCCAGCACCGGCGGCTACCCCGGCTTCGACCTGCTGTGCGACACCGCAGCCCGCTGGGAGACCGCAGCGACCGGCTCGGACCTGCAGCCCAGCTGGGTCGACGCGACCGGCGGCGACACCCTGCTGTCGGTCGCGGTCACCGACGCGGCGGTCTACGTCGGCGGGCACCAGCGCTGGCTCAACAACCCGTACGCCGACAACGTCGCCGGTCCCGGCGCCGTCCCCCGGCCCGGCCTGGGCGCGCTCGACCCGACCACCGGCGTCCCCCTGGCGTGGAACCCGGGCCGCAACCCGCGTGGCACCGGTGCCGCCGCCCTCTACGTCGCCCCGGACGGCCTCTACGTCGGCAGCGACACCGGCAGCATCGGTGTGGGCAAGACGAAGGTCGTGCGCAAGCGGATCGCGCTGTTCCCGCTCGCCGGCGGCCGGGCCCGGGCGGGCGACGCGACGCCGGTCCTGCCCGGCACGGTCGTCCAGACCGCCGGTCGCTACAACGTCCTGCACCGCATCAACGAGGGCGGGCCGACGCTGCCGGCCGTCGACGCGGGCCCGGTCTGGACCGGCGACGACACGCCCGACGCGCCGGCCCTGCGCAACTCAGGCAGCAGCATCGCGTCCTACGGTCCGGTGCCCCGCCTCGCCAGCCTCCCGCCGGGCACGCCTGCCGGGCTGTTCGGGTCCGAGCGCTGGGACCCCGTCGGCGGCGAGGAGATGCAGTTCCACCTCGCGGTCCCCAAGGCCACCCCGCTGACCGTCCGGCTGTACTTCGCGAGCCGCTGCACCTGCACCAGCACGGTCGGCAGCCGCACGTTCAACGTCAGCCTCGACGGCACCACGGTGCTCAGGGGCTACGACGTCGTCGCCAAGGTCGGCGACCAGACGGGCACCTACGAGGAGTTCAGCGTCCCGGGCGAGGCCGACGGCTCGGTCGACCTGATGTTCGGTCACGTCGTGGAGCAGCCGATCGTCGACGGCATCGAGGTGCTCGACGCCAGCCGGCCCGGGGTGCCGCCGGCGGGTGCCGGCAGCGACGCGCTGACCTCCCGCAGCTTCGACGGGAAGACCGCGGGGACGCCCTCGACCGGCACCGCCTCGACCGTCGCATGGCGCAACGGCCGCGGCGGGTTCGTGGCCGGTGGCGCGCTGTACTACGGCTCCACGGTCGACGCGACGATCCACCGGCGCGCGTTGGACGGCAGCAGCGACGTCGCGCTCAACCCCTACCACGACCCGATCTGGGAGAACGTCAACAACGGCTCCGGCGGGACCTACGCCGGCAACGTGCCCGACCTCTACGCCTCCCTCGACTCCGTGACGTCGATGTTCTACGCCAAGGGCCGGCTCTACTACACGCTGCAGGGCAGCCGCACCCTGTACGGCCGGTTCTTCAGCACCGACAGCGGGATCCTCGGCGCGCAGGCCTTCGTCGCCGACACGACCCGCGACTGGTCCGACACCACCGGCGCGTTCCTGTCCGGCGGCCTGCTCTACCTCGCCCGGGCCGACGGCAACCTCTACAGCCTGGGCTGGAGCGACGCCCCCGCCGTGACGGGGCAGCCGGTGGCGGGCCGCCCGACCTCGTCGCCCGCACTGGTCAGCAGCACCGGAGACTGGGGCGGCCGCGCCATGTGGCTCGTCCCCGGCTGAGCGCAGCCCCGCTCAGGCGGCCGGCGTAGCGGACCGACGTCAGACGCGAGGCGCCGAAGCGGGCCATCACGGTGGCAGGACGGGCGTCCGCAGCTCGCTCTTCGCGAGCGAGCACAGGTGCACCACGCCCTGGTCCGCCAAGAGCGTGCCGAAGGCGTGCCGCCTGTTCGCGCGCGCCACCATGAGGGCCAGTGCCCGCTCACCGGCCCCGAGCGCTCGCATGCAGTGGTGGATGCGGCCGGGTCCCAGGCGGGCCTGGGCGGCGGCGAAGCCACCGCCCTCCTCCCCCACGACGTTGGTGACAGGCACGCGGACGTCCTCGAAGACGATCTCACTGTGTCCGTGCTGGTCCTGTCGACCGAAGACGGGCAGGGAGCCAAGGTTGCGTACGCCGGGCGTGCCCATCGGGACCAGCACCATCGTCTGCTGGCGGTGCGCAGCCGCGCTGGGTGGGCCTTGCCCATGACGATGAGGACCTCGCAACGCGGGTCGGCGGCGCCGCTCACCCACCACTTGCGACCGTTCACCACGTAGTCGTCGCCGTCCCGGACGATGCGGGTGGTGACGTTGGTGGCGTCGCTGCTGGCGACCTCCGGCTCCGTCATCGCGAAGCCGGACCGGATCCTGCCGGCTAGCAGCGGCTCCAACCAGTCGCGCTTCTGCGCGGCCGTGCCGAGGAGGTGGAGCAGCTCCATGTTCCCTGTGTCCGGGACCTGGCAGTTCATCGCCTCGGGAGCGAGGTCGTTGCTCCAGCCGGACAGCTCGGCAAGCGGGGCGTACTCCAGCTGTGTGATCCCGGACTCGGCAGGCAGGAAGAGTTTCCACAGACCCAGGGCCTGCGCCTCCTGCTTGAGCTCCTCCACCACCGGCGGGACCGTGTGGTCGTCCCTGTCCCGCTGCGCGCGGTACCTGTCGTAGCCGCGCTCCGCCGGCAGGACACAGTCGCGCAGGAACGTGACGAGGGCGGCGTGGAGGTCCCAGGGCCCGCTTGTGACGGGACCGACAGGCCGGGCGCTGGTCGAACCGTACGGGAAGTCATGGGGCGGACGTCCTCACGGGAGCCGGACGGCTCCGGTACGACGCTGGCCGACGATCGGCCCCCGGCCAGGCTGCTCGGGGTGCGTGACCCGTCGGATAATGCCGCGTCGCGCGGCCCCGCCAATGGTAAGTTTCGACCAATCGTGAGAGCCGGTCGGCCGGAGGTCAGAGCGGCACGTCCTCCGGGATCTCGTAGGCCTCGATCTGCTCCCGGTAGGTGTGGACGTGCTTCGACATCGCCGTGGCCGCCCGCTCCGCGTCACCCGCGCGAATCGCCTGGAGGATGCGGTCGTGGGCACGCAAGGTGTCCGCCATCGTCTTCTCGCTGTTGAAGTCGCGGATGTCGGTGCTGCGCAGGACGACCCGTGACAGCGAGTTGACGATGGCCTCCATGATTTCATTGTGACTGGCCGCCCCGACCGCCAGGTGCCAGTCGACGTTGCACCGCAGGAACCGGGGGATGTCCCCCTCGGCGTCCGCCAGAGCGGCGGCCGCCTCCTCGAGCATCACCAGGTCCGCATCGGTACGGTGCAACGCCGCCAGCCGCGCCGCTCCCGGCTCGAGTTCTTCCCTCGCCTCGAGCAACGACCTGAACCGGACACCCCGGCCGTTGACCAGCACGTTCAAGCTCCGCTCGAACGTCGACGCATCGGGACGCCGGACGAACGAGCCACCCGCCCGACCTGGCCGCGTCACCACCAGACCTTCGATCTCGAGCACCCGCAAGGCGTCCCGCACCGTGCCGCGGCCCAGCCCCACCGAGGAGGCCAAGACCCTCTCCACGGGCAGCGCGCTGCCCTCCGGCAGCTTGCCCTCGAGGATCTGCTGGCGTAGGTGACCGGCCAAGACGTCGGACGCCTTCGGCACCGTGACCCGGCCGAGATCCACCACGGACCGATCTGCCGACGCTGAACCGGTCGTCGCGCGCGCTGCGAACGTCATGGCGCAATGGTAGGAAGTTCATGCCAGTTGCGCGAGCCGCGCCACGCCACTTTCTCACGCGAGAGGCTTTGGCTGCCCCCGGCACGATCCGGTGAGCCGAGGGTCCGGGGCTGCGGATGAGCAGAGGAGAGCCGGCCTTCCGGAGACGCCCGGGCGACCTCCCGGGATGTGTGACCTTGACCTCATCGGCGGTCGGACTTATGTTCACACCAAAGTGTCGAACAGCGCCACCACCGAGGAAGGGGCGCGCCCCTTCGCCGGGCTCACAACCGTCCCCGCCATCCACAACAGCTTCGAGGGAGCACTGGTGAAGACCAAGGCCGCAGTCGTGTACGAGCCCGGCAAGCCGATCGAGGTCGTCGAACTCGACCTCGACGGCCCGAAGGACGGTGAGGTCCTGATCCGGTACACCCATGCAGGCCTGTGCCACTCGGACGTCCACATCATGGACGGAGACCTCACGGTGCGGCTGCCCATGGTGCTCGGTCACGAGGGTGCCGGGATCATCGAAGAGGTGGGGCCAGGCGTCACGCGCGTCAAGGTGGGTGACCACGTCGTCTGCTCCTTCATCCCCAATTGCGGCGTCTGCCGCTGGTGCGCGACCGGACAGCAGGCCATCTGCGACATGGGTGCGACGATCCTCGAGGGTTACCTGCCAGGCCCCCGGTTCCCCATCACCGGTCCGCGGGGCCAGTACGGCACGAACTGCATCCTGGGCACGCTCAGCCAGTGGGGGACGATCCACCAGAGTTCCGTGGTCAAGATCGACGAGGACATCCCTCTCGACAAGGCGGCGCTCGTGGGCTGCGGCGTCCCGACCGGCTGGGGCTCCGCGGTGAACGCTGCAAGTGTTCGACCAGGAGAGACGGTCATCGTGGTGGGTGTCGGAGGCATCGGCATCAACGCGGTGCAGGGCGCTCGCTTCGCAGGAGCGAAGAACCTCATCGCTGTCGACCCCTTGGAGAACAAGCGCGAGAAGGCGATGCAGCTCGGTGCGACGCACGCGGTCGCCAGCACCCTCGAGGCCATGTCTTTGGCGCAGATGATGACCAACGGAAACGGTGCGGACAAGACGATCGTCACTGCCGGCCTCGTCACCGAGGAGATCATCACCGACTCGTTCAACGCCACGGGCAAGGGTGGCACGACCGTGATCACCGGTATGAACAAGCTCGACCTGGACAACATCAAGCTTCCCGGGTCGATTTTGACGCTCTTCAAGAAGACGCTCAAGGGAAGCCTATTCGGCGACTGCAATCCGACCACCGACATTCCGCGCATCTTGGGCCTGTACCAGAGCGGCGACCTCAAGCTCGATGAGATTATAACCAACACCTACACCCTCGACCAGGTCAACGACGGCTACGAGGACATGCTGAACGGGAGGAACATCAGAGGCGTCGTGGTGCACGAGCACTGACGTCCTTCCCGGACATCGGTTGCCTCCGACTCCCGGGATCGGCAACCAGCATCTGATCTCGGTGGATCGGCATCGGCAGGTTGGTCCAGCACTCGGTGGAGCGCCCGAACGCCCACGATCCGGCCACCCAGGTGCCGTGCAGGATCACGCCGCCGGATGAGTTTCCCGGCAACCAGGTCCTCGTAACCTTGTTGATCTCGTCCAGGTTGTAGGTGTCGGTGATGAGTTCGTCCAGCTTGAGATGGTTCGACTTGTAGAGCTCGAGCATCCTCAGGATCATCTCCCGGTTGGGATTACCGGACCCGTACAGGCTTCCCTGGATGCGACGCTCCGTACCGGTCAGTCCCAGATCCGCGAGTAGACCTTGATTGTCGTTCGAGTTCATGATCTTCTCGTGGTTGAGTGGTGGCGCGGGCTGGGGCGTCGCTGATCGTCCGACGTCGTGGTGTCGGTGTCTCCGGGT
>JAABUN010001068.1_pt1 | contig 65028 bp, 45 predicted proteins | sample 5559311 | NCBI WGS metagenome assembly JAABUN01 (sample SAMN10711877, study PRJNA513370) | rock metagenome | isolation source: Antarctica rocks | place: Antarctica: Victoria Land, Siegfried Peak sud
GCGGGTTTTTGCCTGTCGGCCTCAGCACCCGACATGGTTGAAGTCCCGCGCGCCTTCGTGGAACGCTTGACCGACGCGCTCTGCTACGCCGCCTGACCAGGGCGGCAGGGCCAAAGTCGAGCTTAGCTCGACTTTGGCCATTGGCCGCCAGTCAGGCGGCGTAGCAGAGCGCGTCGGCGAAGCGCTCGACGAGCGCGCGGGGGACTTTCACCAGATCGGCCTCGCGATCGGACATGCAAAAAGCCACCTGGCCCCAGATCTCGCGGCGGACCAGGGCCAGCGCATCGGAGAAAGTGGGGAGGGGCTTGTGATACCACCCGGCCTGCCGCACACGATCGGCGGTCGGCCCCATGCGCGGGTGGGCATACAGCGCCACGACGGAGAACAGCCCGAGCAAGGCCGGGGTGGTCCGCAGGATCGCCCGGTCGGACCACTGCCGCTGGCTCTCGACGCCGAGGTGCCGCCGGGCCTCCTCGAAGGTGACCTCCAGCTGCCAGCGCAGCACGAACCAGGCGAGGATCTGCGCCAGATCGGTGCAGAGCAGCGCCTGTGGGTCGAAACGCCCCTGCGGGTCGCGGATGAGCACCCAGCGGATGGGCACGGGCGGCAGGCCGCTGTGGTACCAGACCGCCGTGCCGGAGGCGACCGCAACCGTGCGCGCGCCCTCCCCGTACCAGTTGGCGACGGGGACCGTCGTCCAGGCCGTCGCCGGGTCGGCGAGGCGCGCGGCGAGGGTGGGCAGGCGCTTGCCCTTCTTGCGCGGGCGGCCCATCTGCCCCGCGCGGCGCGGCGCGGCCGGCTCGTACAGCGCGGCGTCGAGCCGCAGCCGGGTGACGACGGCGATCGGCGCGGCGAGGCGGGCGCAGCGCGCCAGCAGCGCGAGCGCCGCGTAGCCGCTGTCGGCGACGACGACCAGCGCGCGCTCGGGGAGCCAGCGCCGCAGGAGCAGCAGCGCCTGCCGCGCCCAGTCGGTCAGCTTCTTGTGCCGGCGGCCGCGGGCGCGGTCGTGCCGCTCGGAAGGGGCGAGGATGGTGAGGAAAGGCAAGGCCCAGGCCCGACCGGCCCAGGGGAGCGGCACGAGGAGCACCAGGCACAGCCAGCGCAGCCCGCTCACCTTCACGAAGTAGTCCTTGCTGGAACGCACCGCGTCGCGATAGAGTCCCCGGGCCGCGATCTTGGCCCCCCAGCGGCGCTCGATCGTCTCGTCCACCCCGACGACGACCGGCCCGCCGGGGGCGAACGCGGCGACCAGCAGGCCCAGCAGCACGCGGGCGACCGCCAGGCTCGACCACTTGGCGCGGTTGAGGACGCGGTGATAGGCCGTCCAGCGCCGGGTCTGACTCAGCCCCATCGCCCGCGGGGCCGCACAGACGGTACGCCGACCAGGCGTGAGGAGCGCGCCGGCGACGAGTACCAGCGCCCGCCGCCAGACCCGGCGGGCGAGCAGTGGCGCGAACGGTGCCAGCAGTTGTAGCATGGCGGGCGGCAGGGCAGGCCTCGTCTCCTCCTCCGGCAAGAGCGGTCGACGGGTCTACCCTACCACCTCCACTACGTCCTCAAAAGGCCAAAGTCGCGCTAAGTAGCCGATGCTGCGTGGCCTTGAGACCCCAAACGTGACGCCAATCTCACGTTGTAATACTCGCCGTGCCGCGTTGGTTCCGTAGTCGCTTGCATCCCTACCGCCGATGCCCAATACTCTCCCGATAGCACGCACCCCAATGTTGCACTCGTCGCTTGTCGATGTGGAGGCTAGCTGTGCGCGAGACCGTACCGCTGTATCACCTGACGATTAAGGAGATGCCCGCCGATGAGCGCCCGCAGGAGAAGCTGAAGCTGCGCGGCGCGGCCAGCCTCTCCACTGGCGAGTTGCTGGCGATCCTCCTGCGTACCGGGCTGCCCGGTGAGACGGTGGTGGCGGTCGCCCAGCGGCTGCTCGTCACCTATGGAGGATTGCTGGGGCTGAGTCGCGCCGACCACGCGACGTTGTGCAAGGAGCGCGGGCTGGGCGAGGTCAAGGCGGCGAAGCTGCTGGCGAGCGTCGAACTCGGGCGCCGTCTCACGCTGGAAAAGCCGGACGAGCGCGTGCGAATCCACTCGCCGGAGGACATCGTCGTGCTGATCTCCTCGGAGATGGCCGCGCTCGATCAGGAGGAGTTGCGGGTCGTTCTGCTCAACACAAAGAATGAGGTGCTGCGCGTGGTGACGGTGTACCGGGGCTCGGTCAACGCGGCGCAGATCCGCGTCGCGGAGGTCTTCAAAGAGGCGGTGCGCCAGAATGCCCCGGCGATCGTGATCGCCCACAATCACCCCTCGGGCGACCCCACGCCCTCCCCCGACGACGTGGCGGTGACGCGCGAACTGGTGCAGGCGGGGCGGCTGCTCGACATCGAAGTCCTCGACCACCTGGTGATCGGCGACGGGCGGCATGTGAGTATGCGGCGCAAGGGGCTTGGCTTCATCTGAGGATGGCTGTGCTGCGCGAAGGAGGGCGGCGCCTCGACCGCCCGCCAGGGATAGCGGTGCCCACCCCCTCCACCACGCAGGACGATGACCGCGCACCCCTCGCACCCATGATCCGCCAGGGGTGCGGGGCAGCCGCTATACTGTGTGCCGGAGGTCACAGCAAGACCTTGGCTGCGCGAGCGGGGGCTGCCGATGAGCGCCACAACGTCCCAGGATGCATTGCAGCGGCTTGTCCTCGACGCCCTGCCCCCGCAAGGCGGGTGGAGCGAGGAGGAGTATCCCTGGCTCACCGATAGGCTGAGACGGCTGGTCGAGTTCGATGCCGGTTACGTCGACGTGCTGCCGATGCCGACCGACGAACACCAGGGGATCTCCGCGTTCCTCTTCCTGGCTTTCTCCGAGTATCTGCGCCAGCGCGGCGGGGTGGTGCGCTCCGCCCCGCTCCGCCTGCGACTCCCCGACGGCAGGATTCGCGAACCCGATCTGCTCCTGCTGCGCGACGCCGACGATTCGCGTTGCCAGAATCGCTACTGGCAGTGGGCCGATCTCGTCCTGGAGATCGTGAGTCCGGACAAGCCGGAGCGCGATCTGGTGGAGAAGCGACGGGAGTACGAGCAGGCGGGCATCCCGGAATATTGGATCGTCAACCCGCTCGACCGGACGGTCGTGGTACTGCGCCTGCGGGAGGGGCGCTATGCCGAACATGGCGTTTTCGGGCGCGGCGAGCGGGCGACTTCGCCGCTGCTGGCTGGGTTCGCGGTCGAGGTGGATGCGACGTTCGCGGCGCGCTGAGGGGTTTAAGGAGTGGGGAACGGGGGCGGGATGCACGGCGAGTACAAGACGCCAGGTGGCAAGTTGGTCGTCGCCGATTTCGCGGTCGAGGGCGGCGCGTTGCGCGGCGTCGTGATCAGCGGCGATTTCTTCCTCTATCCGGAGGAGACCCTGCCGACGATCACCGGGGCACTGGAAGGTGCGCTGAGCGACGCCGATACCGGGGCGCTGGCCGCGCGAATCGTGGCCGCGTTGCCGCCGGGGGTGGAGATGCTGGGATTCTCGCCCGAAGCGATCGGTCGGGCGGTGCGGCGCGGCCTGGGGGATGCATGAGTACCGAACGCGACCCGGCGCGCACGGCCACGATCGCGCGGACGATCGCATCGTGGCGCGGCCTCGGCTGGGAGTTGCTGCGCGAGGAGTCGCTGTCGCCGACTCTCAATGTCGCGCTGGACGAGGTGCTGACCAGGCGGGTCGGGGCTGGCGAGCGCCCGCCGACGCTGCGCTTCTGGGCCTGGGCCGCGCCCGCCGTGATCCTGGGGCGGTTCCAGTCGGTGCGCAACGAGGTGAACCAGGACGAGGCGGCGGCGCGCGGGGTGGCCCTGGTGCGCCGGATGACCGGCGGCGGGGCGATGTTCGTCCAACCCGACGCCACGATCACGTATTCGCTCTCCTTGCCCGAGGAGGCGGTCGCGGGCCTGTCGTTCGCCGAGTCCTACGCCGCGCTCGATAGCTGGGTGGTCGCCACGTTGCGCGATCTCGGCGTGGACGCCTGGTACGCCCCGTTAAATGACATCACCTCCGCCGAAGGGAAGATCGGCGGCGCGGCGCAGGCCCGCCGCGCCAGGGCGGTACTCCACCACACCACGATCGCCTACCAGATGGACACGGACGAGATGGCGCGGATTCTGCGCATCGGGCAGGAGAAGTTGAGCGATAAGGGAATCGCCAGCGCGGCCAAGCGGGTCAGCCCGTTGCGGCGACAGACCGACCTCGAGCGCGCGGCGATCGTCGCGCGGTTGATCGCGGGCTTTCGCGAGCGCTTCGGGTTGGTGGAGGGGGTCATCACGCCCGCAGAGCGCGCCGCCGCCGAGGTGCTGGTGCGCGAGCGCTACGCGGCCGATGCGTGGACGTTCGATTTGCCGTGAGTGGGGTTGGGGGGGTGACCCCTCCCCGGCCCCGCTCCGCTCTGCCCTTGCCGCTGTGGCGGCGACCCTCCCCTAAAAGGGAGGGTGGGGTTGATGCCGACGAAACAGATCAGGGCCGCCGCGCGTACAGTTCGATGCGGGGTATGATGGGGCTGCGGCATATTGCGGTCGGGATGACCGGCGTGTGCCGTGAGTTACGGCGCTCCACGGAGTGCGAGTCATTGGTGGAGCGGTCGGCGGACGACCGTCTCATGCAGAAGAAGGGGTGGAACGTGCAGAGGTTCTTCGAGAGCGTCGGGCTTTCGCTCGTCTGGGCGGCGCTCGGCGTCGTCCTACTCTTTGTCGCCACGCTCGCCTTCGACGCGCTCCACCCGATGCGTATTCGGCAAATGATCGAGGAGGGGAACATCGCGGCCGGTATCCTCCTCGGGGCGCTGACCATCGGGGTAGCGATTATCATCGCGCAGGCGATTAGTTAGGGGGAGTCGTCGGTCGTCGGTCGTCGGTCGTCAGTGGAGGTCGCATTACAGCGCAACGCCCGATGCGCCACCGCGCAAGCCACTGACGACCGACGACCGACGACCGACGACTCCTCACCTGCTCGCCGCGATCGGATTGCTCGGCACCTGCCGCCGGGTCAGGCCGGTGGCGGCGAGCATTTGGTCCTCGTTGAGCGATTCTTCTTGGAGCAGCACGTCGGTGAGGGCTTCGAGGCGCTGGCGCTCCTGCGTCAGCAGGGCGATGGCCTTCTCGTAGCACTCGTCGATGATTCGCTTGGTGGCGCGGTCGACCGTCTGCGCGGTCTCGTCGCTGAACGGGCGACTCGACGCGCCGCCGAACCCGGTCTCCAGGAAGTTGCCTTCCTCGTTGCCCGTCAGCGCGACCATGCCGATCTCCGGGCTCATGCCCCAACGGGTGACCATCGCGCGGGCGAGGTCGGTCACCTGTTTAATGTCGTTCTCCGCCCCGGTGGTGATCGTGCCGTAGACGATCTGCTCCGCCGCGCGCCCGCCGAGCGCGTTGACGATGCGGGCGCGCAAGTAGGGTTCGCCGTAGTTGTAGCGGTCGTCGTCGGGCACCGAGAGGGTGACGCCGAGCGCCTGGCCGCGCGGGATGACCGTCACGCGGCGCACCGGATCGCCCTCCGGCTGGAGGAGGCCGAGGAGCGCGTGGCCGGACTCGTGGTAGGCGACGCGGCGGCGCTCTTCCGGCGCGAGGGTCAGCTTGCGCTCGGCCCCCAGCGCGATCTTCTCCAGCGCCTCAGCGAAGTCGTCCATGCCGACCGCGTCGCGCTCGTTGCGCGCGGCGAGCAGTGCCGCCTCGTTGACCAAGTTGCGGAGGTCGGCCCCGACCAGGCCCGGGGTTTCCGACGCGACCGTGTTGAGGTTCACTTCCGGCGCGAGGGGCACGCCGCGCGTGTGGACCTTCAGGATCTCGGCGCGACCGGCGCGGTCGGGCGCTTGCACGGTCACGCGGCGGTCGAAGCGACCGGGGCGCAGCAGGGCGGGGTCGAGCACGTCGGCGCGGTTCGTCGCGGCCAGCACGATCACCGCCTGGCGGGAGTCGAAGCCGTCCATCTCGACCAGGAGCTGATTCAGCGTCTGCTCGCGTTCGTCGTTGCCGCCGACGATGCTGCCGCCGCCGCGCTTGCGCCCGATGGCGTCGAGTTCATCGACGAAGATGATCGCGGGGGCGGCTTCTTTCGCTTCCTTGAACAGATCGCGCACGCGGGACGCGCCAACGCCGACGATCATCTCGATGAATTCCGAGCCGGACATCGAGAAGAACGGCACGTTCGCCTCGCCCGCCGTGGCGCGGGCCAGCAGGGTCTTGCCGGTGCCGGGCGAGCCGATCAGCAGGACACCCTTCGGCATGGTGCCGCCGAGCCGCGAGTATTTGGCGGGGTTCTTGAGGAAATCGACGATCTCGACCAACTCGTTCTCGACCTCGTCGATCCCGGCGACATCCTCGAAGGTAATCCGGGTCTCGACGGTCGTGGCGTCGTAGCGCTTGGCGCGGCTGCGACCGAGGCCGAAGACCCCGCCGCCCGCACTCGCGGCCGCGCGGCGGGTGAGCCACATGAAGCCGACGATCAGCAGCACGATCGGCCCGAAGGCGAACAAGGCATTGAGCAAACTGGAGCGCGGCGATTCCAGCGGCTCCGCCGTGATCTGCACCCCGTTCTGCGCCAGCAGCGGCTCCAGGTTCTTCTGATCGATGAATACCGGGATTTGGGTGGTGAACTTGGTGTAGGTGCGCGTCTTGTCGGTCGCGCCTGGCGCGGGATCGATCACCCCTGCCCTGAAGAGGCCCTGGATCGTCTCGCCCTGGCCGGTGATCTCGGTGACGTTCTTCTGTCCGACCTGATCGCGGAAGTAGGTATAGGGGACGCTGATCCGGTCGTTATCGACCGGGAAGAGGCGCGGGATGATCAGGAAATAGAGGACCGCGATCGCCGCCATGGTGATCCAGAAACGCGGCGAGCGCAAGGTGTCCATGAATGTCGGCGGCTTCGGCTTGTCGCCTGGCCCATTGCCCCCGGCGGTGGCCCCGTGCCGCTCCTCCGGTCCCGGTGGGCGCGGGCGCGTCGTCTCGCGACCGGGGGGCGGCACGGGCGGGGTGGGTGGGCGGGAGCGGTCCAGGTTGTCGTTGTGCGCTGCTGTCATCGCTGCCTCATCTCATTGCGGCTTCGGGGGCGTTGCGGTCGGGGGCGGGGGACCCTCACCCCGGCGTCGCTGCGGCTCGCCACCGCCGCCCAGAGGGCACCCGCCCATCCGAGGGAGAGGGGAAATCTTCCTATGGCTGATTGTTGGGCGAGGCGCTAGGGGCGTTTGCTGCCGACGCTGATGGTTTCGTGTCGGTCGGTTTCGGACGGGTCGGCGGTGACGGTCGGGGCGGTCGGGACAGGTTCGGTCGCGCTCTCGGGGTCGAGGAGGTGGCTGGCGACGACCATCTCGTCCTGCACCACCGGCTTGGTGCGCTGACGCCGATTGCGCCAGTAGGACCATCCGAGCCCGCCACCGACCAGAGCGAGGACGGATAGCCGCTCGAACCAGATCGAATGTGGCAGCACCCGCCCGACGATCGGATCGCTCAGGATCATCTCCCCGGCGGTGTAGAAGAGGATGCCCGCGCCGAGATAGGCGAGCCAGGGCAGGCGGTTGAGTAGCACGGCGACGAGGTTGCTGCCGAACATGATGATCGGCATGCTGAGCGCCAGTCCGAACAGGAGCAGGCGCAGGTCGCCGTGGGCCGCGCCGCCGACCGCCAGGATGTTGTCGAGGCTCATCACCACGTCGGCCGCGATGATCGTGCGTATCGCCTCGAGGAGGTTGCCGCCTTCCTTGACCTCGTGTTCCGAATGGTCCTCGCGCAGGAGGCCGAACGCGATCCAGATCAGGACCGCGCCGCCGATCGCCTGGATGAGCGGCACGCGCAGGAGGAGGACCGTCAGCGTGGTGAAGATGATGCGCAGCACGATCGCGCCGCCCGCCCCGAAGAGGATCGCGCGCCGCCGCTGCTCCGGCGAGAGCCGACGTGCCGCCATGCCGATCACGACCGCGTTGTCCCCGCTGAGGACCAGATCGATCACGATGATGCTCAAGACGGCGCGCGCCAGATCGAGAGTTGGCAAACCGCTATCCCTTCGTGTACGTGGCAGGAAACGATGGGCGGACTGGCCCATGGTCAACCGCCGGTAGCACGCTCGCCCGTACCATGTCCACCGGTGGCACCCGCACAGGGGGCCGGGCGACGACCCTGTCGCATTGGCGAATCCTCATGCGCTCGCGCCTTTTTGCTCGGCCAGGGTGCGCTCCTCCGTGGTTTCAACGGGGAGGAGCAGGACGCGCGCCACGCGCAGGCCATCGAGTTCGGCCACGCGCAAGAGTCGCCCGTTCGGGGCGGTGACGGCATCCCCGACGATGGCGGCGCGACCGAGTTGCCCGAAGACGTAACCGCCCACCGTGTCGTAGAACGGCTCCTCGATGCCGAGTTGGAAGCGCTCATCGACCTCCTCCACCGCCATCAGCCCGTCCATGAGATAGCTGCCGTCCGGTTGGGGCGCGATGGTGAGGCGGGTGGGATCGAACTCGTCTTGCACCTCGCCGACGATCTCCTCCAGCAGATCCTCGAGGGTCACGATCCCCGCCGTGCCGCCGAACTCGTCCACCATCACCGCGACCTGCGCGCCCTGGCGGCGTAACTCGGCCATCAACTCGTCGAGCGGCAGGCTCTCGGGGAAGAAGGGGACGGTGCGCAAGATGTCGCGCACATCGAATGGCGGCGGCGCGGCCCCGGTCTCGTTGGCAAGGCGCAGCCGACCGGCCAGCGTGCGCAACACATCCTTGGCGTGGACCACGCCGAGGACGTGATCGAGGTCGTTCTCATAGACGATCAGGCGGGAATGGCGACCCTCCGCCGCCTCGGTCGTCAACGCATCGAGGCCGATCGTCACCGAGATGGCGTCCAGTTCGGTGCGCGGGGTCATCACCCGGCTGGCGCGGCGCTCGCCGAAGTCGAAGACCCCGGCGACCATCTGCTCCTGCTGCTCTTCGAGCAGCCCGGCCTCGCGCGTGGAGTGGACGAGCAATTCCAGTTCCTCGACCGAGTGGACCGAGGCGTGCCCGCCCGCCGGTTCGAGGCCGATCAGCCGCACGACCCCGTTGCCGATGCCGTTCAACGCGGCGATCGGCAGGCGGAAGAACTTCAGGAAGATGTTCAACGCGCCGGTCACCCAGAGGGAGGTCGCCTCGGGGCGCTGGAGCGCGATGCTCTTCGGCGCAAGCTCGCCGAAAACGATGTGCAGCACCGTCGCGATAGTGAAGGCGATCGCCAGCGCGACGGCGTGGGAGCTGATAATCGCGTCTGCGCCATGCAGGAAAGGCAACTGCTGCAGGCCGGGGTCGAGCACCGCCGCAATCGTCGGCTCGGCCACGAAGCCGATGCCGAGCGAGGCCATGGTGATGCCAAGCTGGGTGGCGGCGATGTAGGTATCGAGGTGATCGAGCGCGCGCCCGACCTGACGGGCACGCCCGCTCCCTTCATTGGCGAGTTGGTCGATCCGACTGCGGCGCACGCTGACGAGCGAGAACTCGGCGGCGACAAAGAAGCCGTTGAGCATCACCAGCGCAAGCAACGCCATCAAGCCCAGTACCGTGCCGGTTAAGTCGCCCATCCCTACCTGTCGCTCCGTCCCAAACGCGCGCTGTCATGCTGTCTATCGTAACGTGCCGACGCGCGTGGCGATTCCCGCATCGCTACGCATGTACGCGGGTCGCCGCGCCTGCGTAACAAGGCGAACATGGGGATAGTATGACCCCGCGCGGGGTTGTCGCGCAAGATACGTTCCGTTGGAGGGGGTACGGCGGCGGATTCCGGGTGCGGTGGGTGGGGGTGGCACCCCAGGTAGGTAGGGACTGACGGGCGCGGCGTGCGCGCCCCGCCGCGCCCGTCAGTCCTCCCACGCGGGGAACGACTGCGGCGAGAGTTCGTCCACCCCGCGCCCGGCCCAGTGTCCTGCGGCCATGGCGGGCCACATCCGCTCGGCCCCGGCCTGGAGACGCTGGCAGATGGCTCGCTCGTCGAGGCCGAGGACCTGACGATCGCGGACGACGATCGCGCCGTTGATCATCACGTCGGCGATGTCGTGCGCCTGGGCGGAGTAGACGATGTTCTTGATCGGGTCGCGCAGCGGCGTCATCCAGAGGCTGCGCGCGTCGAAGAAGAGGAGATCGGCCTTCGCGCCGGGGGCGATCCGCCCGAGGTCGTCGCGCCCGATCGCGTGCGCGCCGCCGAGGGTCGCCGCGTTGAAGACGTCGGCGGCAGTCGCCACCTCGGTCTGGCGATCGACGAGCTTGGAGACGACCGCCGTGAACTTGAGCGCTTCCAACATGCTCTGCGGCGCGGTGTCGGTGCCGAGCGCCATCGGCACCCCGGCGGCGAGGTAGCGCGAGAATGATTCGAGGGCGATGCCGCGCCGCGCGAAGACCCAGACCGCGTGGGCGACCGACGCGCCGCTGCGCGCGATGATGCCGAGGTCGTCGGCCTGGTAGTTGGCCCAGGTGCCGCCGCCGAGGACGATCGCGTGGCCGAGGATGACGTCGGGGGCGAGGAAGCCGAGGTGTTCGAGCCATTCGAGCGGCGTCTGGCCGTGGCGCGCGATCATCTCCTGGAACTCGTTGACCGACTGGCTGACGTGGAGTTGCACCGGCACGCGCAGGCGGTCGGCCGCGTGGCGCACCGCGCGCAGCAGCCCCTCCGTGCAGGTGTCCACCTGCATCGGCGCCAGGAAGCCCTTGATCAGCCCGTTGTGCGTGCCGTCGTGCCGCTCGATGAACGCGACTGCGCGGCGCAGGGCGGCCCGCCCCGCCTCCTCGTCCCAGTCGTAGCGCACCGTGCGGCCATTGTCGGTGTACCAGCGCCCGTCGCGGATGCCGGGTCCGAGGTAGAGGCGGATACCGGCCGCGACCGCGCTGGGGATCGCCTCCTCGACCAGCGGCCCCATCTCCAGGATGGTGGTCGTGCCGCTGCGGAGCAATTCGACCAGCGAGTAGTCGAAGCAGGCCTGCGTCGCCTCGGCGTCCTGCCCGGCTCCGCGCGCGGGCAGGTATTCGAAGAGGCCGGAGAGGTAGAACTGGCGCGGCCCGCGATCCTCGATGAACGATTTGTCGAGCGGCGAGCCCGCGAGGTGCGCGTGGACGTTGACGAAGCCGGGGGTCACGATCCGCCCGCTGGCGTCGATCGTCTCGTCGACTTGGCCCGCGAACCCCTGGCCGACATGGATGATGCTGTCGCCCTCGACCACGATCACGCCGTCGCGCAGGTAACGGTGCCCGCCCGCCCGCGCGTCGAACGCGATGATGTGCGAGGCGTTGATCCGAATCCGCCGCGTGTCGCCGCTCATCGCCCCGCCTCTCCTGTGCCGCCCAAATCGCCGCCTGCGCCCTTCGACCCGGACGATACCACAAACCGATGGCCCCGCGTGCCGGTATGCACGCGGGGCCGAGCGGGCGGGGTGGGGCGCGAGACGGTCAGGCGAAGAGGGCGGCGACGTCGAGGACCGCGATGGCATCCTCGCCGTGGTGAGACCAGGCGCCGAGCAGGGCGGGATCGAGGGTCTGGTCGTCGGGCGGGGCGGTGCCCGCCGCCGCCGTGGTAAGGGTGCGTAATCCAACCACGCCCGAGACGAGCAACGCGCCCAGCGGCGGGGCACCCTGCGGCCCGACGATCAGCAGGCGACGTTTGTTCGCCCCGTCGTCGGTGCCGGGGATACCGGTGAGGCGACCGCTCAGGTCGATCACCGGCAACGCGCGACCGCGCCAGATGAGGATGCCGCTCAGGGCGTTGGGAGCGTGGGGCAAGGGGCGCGACTCCGCGCGGGGCCGGACCTCCTGGATCCACACCATCGGCACGGCGGGGACGAACCCGCCGCCGCCATCGGCCGTCTCCATCCGGGCGAGCAGGAGGGCCGGGAGTTCGCGCGCCGACGGGGCGGGGCGGGGCGGGGCCTGCCCGGCGACCAGTCGCCCGCTGTCGCCGCCGAGGCGGCGCGGCAAGGCGCGCAATTCGGTAATCCGACCGTCGGGGCCGTGGGTGACCGCGCCCGCCAAGCGGGCGATGATCGCGTCGGCGTCGAGCAGCAGCAGCAACTCGTCGTCGACGATGATCGTGCCCAGCACCAGGCCACCCGCGCCGCGCCGCGCGCTCGGCGGCAGCGGCTCCACACGCGTGTCGGCGATGTCGAGCACGGTCGGCACGGTTTCGACGGTGACGCCGAACGGGAGGGTGTCGGCGCTGGCACGCAGGATCATCGCGCGGGCGTCGCCGTGGGCGGCGAGCTTCGGGGCGAGGCCGAGCAGGAAGGCGAGGTCGCCGATCGGCACGGGTCGCTCGTTGCGGACGAGGGTGCCGATCCAGCCGCGTGGGGCGCTGATGCTGGCCCCCCCGAGGGCCACGACCTCGGCGACCCGTTCGAGGGGGAAGACGAAGGCGCTGCCGCCGACCTGGCAGCGGATGAGACGCCCGGTGCGGGCGAGGCCCGGCGTGGGGGCTGGTCGTGTGGCGGTCGCGGTCATGGCGCTCTCCTGACTCCGCCTGCGCGGCGGAAGATCGGCGGTGTGCGGCTTGGTGTCGGCCCAATCCGACGCTTCGACTCGGTCTCGGCGCAGGCCGACGCCTTGATTCGGGGTCGGCTCAGGCCGACACTTCGGCGGCGGCCCGGCGCGGGCGCGTGGTCGCAGCGGTGTCCGGCGGGACCCCCCAGGTGTTGACGGCGGGTGTGGGGAGTTTGAAGAACTGGCCGATGGCCGCGCCGATGGCCGCCGGGGGGGCGGTGCGATCGAGCAGGCCAAGCTCGGCGGCGCGGCGCGGCATACCGTACACCTGGCACGACGCCTCGTCCTGCCCGAGGGTGAGGCCGCCGTGCGCCTTGATCGCGCGGAGCCCGCGCACGCCGTCCTCGCCCATGCCGCTGAGGATGACCCCGATCGTCCCGGCCCCGTAGGCGATGGCGACGCTCTCCATCGTGCGATCGATCGCCTGGCCGTGGACGCCGCCGATCTCGGCGTCGGCCATCGCGACGACCCGCCCGCCCGCGACCGTCAGCGCCTGGCGTCCGGGGGCCAGCAGGGCGCGGCCCGGCAACAGATAGTCGCCGCGCGTCGCGACGGTGACGCCGAAGGGGGTGAAGCGGCTCAGGTCGAGCGCCAGCGCCGCCCCGAACGTGGGCGGCAGGTGCTGGATGATCAGGATCGGCGCGGGGAGGGCGGCGGGCAGCGCGCTCAGGAAGTCGCGCAACGCCTCCGGCCCGCCCGCCGAGGCCCCGACCACGACGATCGGACCCGGCCCCTCGCGGAGGCGACGCCAGTCGTCGGGGGAGGCGTCGGTGAGCGGGCCGGTCGCGGGCGGCGCGGTCGCGCCCGGCGGTGGTGCGGCCAGGTGCGGGCTCGCCTCCATCGGGCGCAACACTTTCACGCGAGACGACGCGCCGATCTTCGCCCGTAGGTAGGCCCCGCCGCCCGCCCCGACCCAGCGGTCGCGCGGTAGGTAGCCGACCGCCCCCGCCGCGCGACAGGCCGCCTCGACGGCGCTCTCGACCGCCGCGTCGCGCTCGTGGCGCAGGCCGAGCACGAGGATGGGGGTGCGCCAACCCTGGACCAGTTGCTCGATCAGGCGCAACTCGCGCGACTGGCCCAGGGCGTGCCCGTCGCCGGGATCGAGCGGGATGAGGACGACACGCGGGCCGATGGCGGGCATCACGCGGGCCAACTCGCGCTCGCGCGCCTCGGCGACGTGGAGGTGCAGCGTGACCCCGCCCTCCTCGCCAGCGCCGAGCAGGCCCTTGACCTCGCCGCGCAGGAGCGGCGAGTGCGTCAGGAGCAGGATGGGGAGTGGTGCCGGGAGCGGCTGGTTGGTCACGCGTCCTCGCTGGGTGAGTCGTGAGTCGTAAGACGTAAGGCGTAAGACGTATGTGTCTGGGCGGTGGCGAGTGGGCGTGGCGATCGGTGGCGAACCCTGCTTACGTCTTACGCCTTACGTCTTACGACTCACGACTACCCGACCGTCTGCCGCCGCACGGTCGCGCTCAGTTCGCGCACGGTGCGGAGGAGTTCGGCCTCCTCGAATGGTTTGACCAGGTAGGCGGAGACGCCGAGTTCGAGGGCCTTGCGGCGGTGCTTCTCGCCGGCGCGCGAGGTCAGCATGGCGATCGGCAGGTCGCGGTGTTCCACGCCGTTGCGGAGGAGATTTGCCAGTTCGTAGCCGTCCATGCGGGGCATCTCGATGTCGAGGACGAGGACCTGGGGACGCGCCCAGGCGAGCATTTCCAGGGCCTCGACGCCATCCTTGGCCCCGAGGACTTGCCAGCCGTCCCGCTCCAGCGTGCGGGTGAGGACGCGGCGCACGCTGAGCGAGTCGTCCACCACCATCGCCACGCGCGAGCCGTCGCCGCCGCGCGGGGTGGTGGGGGCGACGGGGGGGTGCAGCGGCAGCGGCGCGAGCTGCTGCGCCTCGCCGACGCGGCCGGCGCGTTGCGCGCCGACCAAGTCGAGCACGTTGAGGATGAGGATGATCTGGCCGCTGCCGAGGATGGTGGCCCCGGCGACCCCCGCGACCGATTGGAGGTGCCGCCCGAGGCGCTTGACGACGATCTCCTGCTGCCCCACCAGCTCGTCCACGATCAGGGCGACCCGCCGCTCGGCGTTGCCGACGATCAGCGCGCGCGCGCCGGCGGCGATCTCGCCGCCGTTCGCGAGGCCGAGCGCGCGGTTGAGGTGCAGGATCGGGTAGGTCACGCCGTCGAGGTCGAAGAGTTCGGCACCGCCGACCGTGCTGACCAGCTCCTTGCGGAAGAAGGCCACTTGCTCGACCACCGGCAGCGGGATGGCGAAGGTCTGCGTGCCGGAGCGGACGAGCAGCGCGCGGGTGACCGCGAGCATGATCGGCAGGCGGATGGTGAAGGTGGTGCCGACGCCGAGGGTGGAAGCGACATCGATCACCCCCTTCAGGCGGCTGACGTTGGTGCGAACCACGTCGAGGCCGACGCCGCGCCCGGAGATGTCGCTGATCACGGCGCTGGTGCTGAAGCCGGGCAGGAAGATCAGGTCGAGCACCTGCTCGCGCGTCAGGCCGTCGCGGCGGCGGATGATGCCGCGCGCCAGCGCCTTGTCGAGGATGCGCTCGAGGTCGATCCCCGCGCCGTCGTCGTGGACGCGGATGACCGCCTCGTTGCCCTCGCGGGAGGCCGAGAGGTGGATGGTGCCGCTCGCGGGCTTGCCACGCTGTCGCCGCTCCTCGGGCGATTCGATGCCGTGGTCGGCGGCGTTGCGCACGAGGTGCAGCAGCGGGTCAGTGATCTCTTCCAGCAGGACCTTGTCGATCTCCACCGTCTCGCCGGTGATGACCAGCTCGGTCAGGCGACCGCGCCGGGTCGCCACGCCGCGCACCGCGCGGTAGAGCCGCGCCGCGATCGTGGAGAGCGGGACGAGGCGGACCTCCATCATGCGGTCCTGGAGGTCGGTGGCGATGCGACTCTGGCGCGAGAGGGTCTGGTCGAAGCCGTCGTAGAGGCCGTCCAACTCGGTCCCGGCGGCGCTGATGTCGGCGGCGATCTCGACCAGCTCGCGCGAGATGGTGTGCAACTCGGTGTAGCGGTCCAGCTCCAGGGCGTCGAATTCCTCCTCGCCCGGCGTGAGCGGGCCGACGAGCGTGAGGTACGGGCGACCCGTGCCCGGATCGCGACCGTCGGTGAGGCCGGTCTGTGTGGCGCGGCGGGTCGCCGAGAGGGCGGCGCGCGGGGCTTCGCCACGGAGGAGTTCGGCCACTTCGTAGCGGTTCTCCAACTGGAAGCCGACCCGGCGCAGGCGCTCGACGGAGAGCAGCAGTTCGGCGACGGTCCGCCCCAGCTTCTCCAGGTGTTGCTCCTGGCCGGTGCGGTTGATGACCAGTTCTCCGACGAGGTTGAGCAGGTTGTCGAGGTGCGCGATGTCCACGCGCACGCTGCGCGGGGCGTGTTCGGCGGTGCGGGCGAAGTCTTCGAGCGTGGGCGGCGGCTCCGCCTGTTGCTGGTTCGCCCCGGTGTCCGTTGTGCCCGCGCTGCCCGCGCCGCCCGCGCTGCCCGTACTGCTGAGGAAGGCGGCGTAGCGGGCGCGGAGGGCGTCGGCCTGGCCTGCGCGCTCGCCGCGTCCGGCGGTGATCCCGGCGACCAGCGCTTCCAGCGCCTCCGCCGACTCGAAGAAGAGGGTCAGCATGTCGCGCGAGGGCTCGCGGCGACTGTCGTCGAGGACGCCGAACAGGTCCTCGATGCTGTGGCAGAGCGCGGCGGTGACGGGGTAGCCGAGGGCGGCGGCGGCCCCCTTGAGGGTGTGGATGACCCGCTTGGCCTCGGCGAGTTGCGCGCCGTCGTCCGGGCGACGGTCGAGGGCGACGAGGGCGCGGTTGAAGCCCCCGAGATGGTCCTCGGCCTCTTGCACGAAGACATCCATCAGTTCGTCATCGACCAATTCATCGGGCTCGTCGCGCGCGAAGTCGCGGTCAACGCCCGAAAGCGCGAAGGATGGCGTCGGGAGGTCCATGTCGTCACGGCGCTCGGGGCTGATGGGGGTGCCGCGCTCGATCTCGGCGGCGAGGTCGCCGGAGTGCAGTTCCAGCGCGGCGCTCTCGGCGGTGAAGGCGTGCGGGTTGGCGGTCGCGTCGGCGCTCAACCGCCGCACGAGGGCGAAGGTGCGGTCGATGAAGTCCAGGACCGCCGGGGGGACGCTGAGTTCGCGCTCGTCGAGCAAGTCGAGCAGGTGTTCCACGCGCCGACCCGCCGCGCCGAGCATCGAGAAGCCCATCATGTTCGCCGCACCCTTGAGGGTGTGGGCGGTGCGGCGCAGGTCGGTCATGACCGCGAGGTCGGTCGGCGCGCGCCGTAGCAGCACGGAAGCGCGCTCCCACTCGGTCAGCAACTCCTGGGCCTCTTGCAGGAAGACTTCCAGGATCTCCTGGTCGAGGCTGAGGTCGGACAGGCTCGTGTGCAGGGTCGCCACGTCGCCCGCGCCCCCACCCGGCAAGAACTCGTCGGCGGCCGACGTGGCCTCGGCCACCGGGAGGGCGACCAGCACCGCGTCGGCCCCCTCCGGGGGCGTGGCCTCGCCCGCCGCCCGCTCCTGCAGGAAGACGAGCGCGGCGTCGCCATCGAGGGTGAGGAAGGTGTTGATGTCGGCCTCGCTCAAGCGGGCGAAGGCGGCCTCGATCTCGGGCGAGACATCGGGCATGGCGGCGAAGTTCGGGTCGAGATCGTCGTCGTCCTCGTCGGCGAAGAGGGCGTCGGAGGCCTCGACCAGATGGTGCTGCGAGCGCGGCGCGAGGCCCGGTTCGTCGTCGAGCAGCGCGTCGAGGAAGCCGCTATCGTCTGCCTGCTCGTCATCGTCGGCGCTATCGGCGCTGTCGGCGCTGGCGACATTCGGGATCGCGTCGGACTCCGCCGGGACGTCGGCCAGGTCGGCGGTGCCGTGGCCGCGAGCGATCGGGCCGGTCACGCGCTCGGTGTGGCGATGCTCGGCCAGCAGCAGATCGTCCACCGCCGCGACATGTTCGTCCTGCGCGGCGGCGTCATCCATGGCGGCGGCGATTGCCGGGTCGGCGTCGTCGGTCGCGGTCGCGACATGGAGGATCTGATCCTGCGCCGTCGCGGCGGCGGGCGGGGGCACGTCCGGCTGGCCGATGGTGTCGGCGGCGGCGCTCGCATCCTGGTTGGCATCCTGGTCGGCGAGTTGGACGGTGGCCCGGCCGTCGAGCAGTCGATCGGTGCCCGCGGCCTCGGAGCCGGGGAGGACGCGGCGATTGCGGCGCTTGGCCTTCGGGGGGCGGAGCGAGGCTGGCGTGATCAGGGCGTCGGTCGCCGCGAACAGTCGCGCGGTGGCGGCGGCGGACAACGGCAGATTGCCGGTGTCGCTCACCGGCGTGCCGAGGAGGGTGGAGAGGTCGCCGGTGTCGCGCCGGGCGACGGCTTCGGGCGCGACCGCGATGCCGAGATCGGTGGCGAAGTCGGCCATCTCGCTGAGGCGCGTCTGCAGGAACGCCCGCTGCGCGGTGTCCGACAACGCCAGATAGGTCAGCAGATCGTCCGGCGTGAGGTCGAGGAGGGCCGCCTCTTCGAGGGCCTGGGCGTCGAGTGGGGTCGTGCCCGTCACGCTCGCCAGGGCAGCGTCGGTCGGGGCGGGCGGCAGCGTCCCGGTCGTCCCCGCGTCGGCGGAGGCCACGAGGACTTCGTCCGTCGCGTCGGTCTCGGTCGGCGCGGTGGGGAGCTTGCCGGTTGTCCCGGCCTCGATCAGTTCGATCGGCAACGCCGCCTCGGCCACGAGGCCGAGCGGGGCCACGGCAAGTAGCGTGTCCGGCTGTTCGGTGGCACTGGCCGTCGGCTCGTCGTCCGACGCGGCGTGTTCGGCGGGGGCGGGTGGCACGGCTGGCGCGTCGGCGGCGGCGGCGGCGTCCGTCGCGGATCGGCCCTGGCCGAGGAGCGGCGCGGTCGCGACCAACTCGATGACGAGGTCGTCGGCGGGGGCGTTCAGCGCGACGACCAGGTCGGTGGCGGGGGCGGCGGGTACGACGGTGGCGACCTCCTCTTCATCGAGGAAGACCCATTCGGTGTTGCCGTAGGCCGTCTTCTTGTCGTCCCAGCCGCCCTTGTTCCAGAGGATCGCCTCTTTCTCGCCCCACTCGATCGGCGCGACATCGTCCGCCGACAGCAGGACCAATTCGGTGTGCGTCGGCTCGGGCACAAATGGCGGCGGCGCGATCTCCATGACCGGCGGCTCCGGCTGGGGTTGCGGCGCGGCGGGCATGAGGGTCAGCAGGAGGTCGTCCAGCCCGATCTCGAAGACGGGGGGCGGGGCCGTCTCGGCCTGCTCGACCGTTTGCAGCACCTGTTCCAGCAGATGGTAGGCGTTGTCGAGCCGTTCGCGGCCCCGCTCGTCGCCGGTTTCGAGGCCGTCGAGTTGCTCCTCCAACTGCGCGACCATCGTGAGCATCGGCGCTTGCGACTCGTCGGGGACGCCGCCGCGCTCGGCGGCCTCGAAGGCCTCGCCGAGCAACTGGGCGAGTTCGGCGAATTGCCGGGCCGCAGGGAAATCGAGCACCCGCGACGAGCCGGCGAGCGTGCCCAGGCTGGCGCGGGCGGCGGTGATCGCCTGGGCGTCGCGCGGCATCGCGAAGATGCCGAAGACGCCGCGCCGGATACCGACGAAGAAGGGCTTCACTTCTTCCACGAAGCTCGCGATCAGGATCATCGACTCGTCACCAGGGCCAGTGCCGGACATCGTCGCCTCCGAAGTTCTTGTTATGGGTTACAGGTTGGCAAGTTACAGGGTGCAGGTTGGCGGATTCGGTTTGCGTTCTTGCAACCTGCAACCTGCCAATCCGCCAACCCCCGATTTCACGCCCAACGACTGTGCGGGCGGTGATAGGCGAGCGTGTCGCCGACGCGGACGGGCGTCAGGCCCGGACGGATCGGGGCGGTCGGGAGTTCGGTCGCGCCCACCAGCAGATAGCCGCCGGGGCGCAGGGTGTCGTAGAGGCGGTTGAGGACGCGGACCTGATCCTCGCGCCGGAAGTAGATGATCACGTTCTGGCAGACGACCACATCCTGCGAGCCGATCGGCCAGTCCTCGCCGCAGAGGTTGTGCTGGCGGAAGGTGGTCACCGCCCGCACCGTCGCGCCCATCCGCACCTCGCGCGCTCCTTCGTCGCCGGTCGCGTGGCGCTGGCGCCAGGGGGAGGGGAGATTGGCGAGGCGGCGCGCGTCGTAGACGCCCGCGCGGGCGTGGGTGATGCTGCGCCCGCTGAGGTCGCTGCCCAGGATACGGACCTCCCAGAGGGCCGGGTTGGGCAGCGTCTCCAGCGCGATTATCGCGAGGGTGTACGGCTCCTCGCCGGTGCTGCACCCGGCGCTCCAGAGGGCCAGTTCGCGCCGCAACGCGCCGGTCGTCTCGCGGCGCTGGACGAGTTCGGGGATGATCCGTTCGTGCAGCGCGCGGAACGAGGCCTCCTCGCGGAAGAAGCTGCTCTCGGTGACGACCAGCAGATCGGCCAGCGCGTCCCATTCGTCGGGTTGCCTGAGCAGGTAGGCCCGGTAGAGGGCTGGGCTGACCAGCCCGAGCGCTCGCACCCGTGCCCAGAGGCGTTCCTCCAGGAAGGCGCGGCGGCTGGGCGGGAAGGCGAGTCCCAGGCGCTCGGCGACAGTCGTCGCCCAGTCGTCGCTCTCGGCCGCGCCGAGGGGGGCGGGGCCGATGGCTTGCCAGCGCCCCTGCGCCTGCCCCGGAGTGGTGGTCCCTTCGCCTTGCCGCATGGTCGTCACCGTCGCCGCTCCCTTCGCTGCCCCCGGCCCCATGCCCGCGCGTCGGCGGGTGTGGGTCGGTCAGTCCGCTCGTCCGCTAGTCCGCGACGCCCGCGAGGGTTGCCCCGCGCCGCCCGTTCCGCTGCTGGTCGGCTTGGTGCCCGCCGCCCGCGATCGGGCCGGCCTTGGCCTCGTCGCCGAGGCGGAAGGTGGCGACCGATTCGCGCAGGTCGTCGGCGAGGGTGGCCAGGGCGGCGACCGAGGCGGCGGCCTGCTGCGTCCCGGCGGTGGTGCCGGTGGTGAGGCTCGACACCTCGTGCATGGCGCGGGCGATGCCGGTGGAGGCGCGCGCCTGCTGCTCGGCGGCGAGGCTGATGGTCTCGATCAGCTCCGCCAGTTGGCTGGCGGTGGCGTCGATCTGGGCGAGGGCGCGTCCGGCCTCGTCGACGAGGCTCGTCCCGGCCACCACCTCGCGGGTGCCGTCGGTCATCGCGGCGATGGCCTCGCGGGTCTCGGCCTGGATCCCCTTGACCAGCGCCTCGATCTGCCGTGAGGCGGTGGTCGTCCGCTCGGCCAGGCGGCGGACCTCCTCGGCGACGACGGTGAAGCCCTTGCCGTGTTCGCCGGCGGCGGCGGCGCGGATGGCGGCGTTCAGCGCGAGCACGCTGGTCTGGTCGGCCACATCCTTGATCAGCGCCACGATGGTGCCGATCTGCTGCGAGGAGGTGTCCAGGCGCTCGATCTTGCGGGCGGTTTCCAGCACCTGGTCGCGGATACGGCCCATGCCGATCACGGTGGCGGCCACCGCGCCGGTGCCGATCTTGGCGGAGTCGCGCGCCTCGCGGGCGACGCGGGCGGAGACGGCGGCGTTCTCGGAGACCTGCTGGATGGAGACGGCCATCTCCTCGACGGCGGTGGAGGTGTCGGCGATGCGGGCGGCCTGCTGCTGGGCGGCGCGGTTGAGGACGTCGGTGGTGGCGAGGATCTCGTCGGTGGAGCGGCCGACCTGCTGGGTCGCGCCGTTGACGCGCCCGACGATCTGGCGCAGCTCGGCGATCATGTAGTTGAAGGAGTCGGCGACCGCGCCGAGGGCGCCGCCGGAGACCTCGGCCTCGACGGTCAGGTCGCCCTCGGCGACGCTGCTCACCTCCTCGAGGAGGCGCACGATCTGCGTCTGCATCGCCGCGTTCTGGGCCTCCTGCCCCCGGCTAGTCAGGGTGATCTGATCGATCATCGTGTTGAACCCTCTGGAGACTTGGCCCAACTCGTCCTTGCTGCCGACCGGGACGCGGACCGCATAGTCGCCGCCGGTAACCCGCTCGGCGGCGGTTTCCAGCGCCTTCAGCGGGCGGGTCACCAGCCGCGAGAGGAGCACGAAGAGGAGAGCGAGGCTGGCGAGCAGGATCACCAGCGAGGCCAGGGCGACGGTGGCGGTGATCCGGGCCTCCTGCTGCGCGATGGGCGCTACCGAGGTGCCCGCGAACAACGCCCCGACCGGTCGCCCGGCGGTGTCCAGGATTAGGACGTAGCTGGTGATGTAGTCGCGCCCCAGGATAACGTTGGTGCCGCGGTAATCCCGCCCAGCCTTGAGGGCGCTGGCCGCGTCGCCCTGGAGCTTGGTGCCGATGGCGCGCGTGCCGTCGGCCTGCTGGACGGTGGTGGCGAGGCGGACGAACTCGCCGTCGATGATTTGGAACATCGTCGCCTCGGCCCCGGTCAGGTCCTTGGTCTGGTCCACCAGGGTGAAGTTGCTCGCGGCGGCCCAGCCGCCGAACTCCAGCTTCCCGTCGCGCAGGGTCGCCGAGCCCTTCTGGTCGGTGAGAAACTTGAGGAAGCGATTCGCGCTCGTCACTTCCGAGGTGAGCTGACTCTCCAGAGTCGTGCGGACCTGGCGCACCACCAGGACGTTGATGACCACGGTGAGACCGATCATCACCAGCGCGGTCACGATGAGGAGCTTGGTGGCGACCCGCCAGTCCCGGATCGCCACGAGGCCGGATGGTTTGGGCTGTGTCTGCTGCTGCATGGTCCTCTTCCTCATTCTCCCTGGCCTCGGCGGCATCGCGGCCCCGGCCTATCGTCCGACAATCGACCCTTGTAGCTTCGCGACGTGGCCGATCACTTCGTCGATGAGCGGCTGTGGCACATCGAACGAGGCCAATGCGCTGCTGAGGTGTCCGGCGACCGCGCCGAATTGCGTCGGGGTGATATTCAACCCTTCGTGCGCGTGTTCCATCCGCTTCCCGGTGTACCGATTCGGCCCGCCCAGGGCGTGGCTGAGGAAGACCGCCTGGTGCTTGCGCAACTGTGCCAGGTCGATCCCGGCGAACATCAGCGTGAGGGTGTCATCGGCGAGGACGCGCCGATAGAAGTCCTCGACGACCGCTTCGATGCTTTCCATCCCGCCGAGCCGCTGGTAGAGCGAGACCTCCTCGAGCGTTGCCACCGAGTGGGACTCCTGGCGCGCGGCCGACGGCGCGGCGGCGATGGCGATCGGGGCCGATCGCTCCAATGACAGGTATCGGTCAATCCGCTGCGTGGCCGTGGCGTAGCCGGTGCCGTTCGCCTGCGCCTGCCGGTTGTTGTGGTGAGTGCTGGTTTGGGCCACCGGCACCCGCTCGTCGCCGAGGCGGAAGGCGGCGACCGATTCGCGCAGATCGTCGGCGAGGGTGGCCAGGGCGGCGACCGAGGCGGCGGCCTGCTGGGTCCCGGCGGTGGTGTCGGTGGTGAGGCTCGACACCTCGGTCATGGAACGGGCGATGCCGACCGAGGCGCGCGCCTGCTGGTCGGCGGCGGCGCTGATGGACTCGATCAGGTCGGCCAACTGTATGGCGGTCGCGTCGAGGCGGGCGAGGGCGCGTCCGGCTTCGTCGGCCAGTTCGGCCCCGGCCACGACCTCGCGCGTCCCCTCGGCCATGGCGGCCATCGCGGCGATCGCTTCCCCTTGCACCCCTTGCACCAGCGTGTCGATCTGGGCGGAGGCGACGGTGACGCGCTCAGCCAGACGGCGGACCTCCTCGGCGACGACCGCGAAGCCCCGGCCCTGCTCGCCGACCAGCGCGGCCTCGATCGCCGCGTTGAGGGCCAGCAATTCCGTCTGGTCGGCGACCTCGCGGATCAGCGAGACGATCGCCCCGATCTCCTGCGAGGAGGCCCCGAGTTGCTCGATCGTGCGGGCGGTCTCCTGCACGCGGTCGCGGATACGGCCCATGCCGGCCACGGTGGCGGCCACCGCGCCGGCACCGTCGGCGGCGGTGGCGCGCGCCTCGCGGGCGACGCGGGCGGAGACGGCGGCGTTCTCGGAGACCTGCTGGATGGAGACGGCCATCTCCTCGACGGCGGTGGAGGTGTCGGCGATGCGGGCGGCCTGCTGCTGGGCGGCGCGGTTGAGGACGTCGGTGGTGGCGAGGATCTCGTCGGTGGAGCGGCCGACCTGCTGGGTCGCGCCGTTGACGCGCCCGACGATCTGGCGCAGCTCGGCGATCATGTAGTTGAAGGAGTCGGCGACCGCGCCGAGGGCGCCGCCGGAGACCTCGGCCTCGACGGTCAGGTCGCCCTCGGCGACGCTGCTCACCTCCTCGAGGAGGCGCACGATCTGCGTCTGCATCGCCGCGTTCTGGGCCTCTTGCTGCTGTCCGGTGGAGGAGATCTGCTCGATCATGGTGTTGACGGTGCGACCGAGGTTGGCGAACTGGTCCTCGCCCACCGCGGGCATCCGGCCGGTGTAGTCGCCATCGGCGATGCGGCGGGCGACAGCGGTCATCCGGTCGACCGGGCGGATGATCTGCCGGGCGAGCACGAAGGCGAGGAGCGCGCCGATCAGGCCGACGATCAGGCCGATCAGGATCAAGGTCTGGGTCTGCCGATTCACGGTGGCGGAGAGGACTGATTCGGGCGTGAGCGCGATCACGCGCCAGCCGGTGCGGGCGAGCGGCGAGACGGCGGCGTAGTAGCCGGTGCCGTCGAGGGTGTAGCGGAAAGCCTGGACCTCGGCGTTGCGTTGGAAGGCGGCGGTGAATTCGGGGCTGGTATTCAGCGGGGCTATCTGGACCTTGTCCGTGCCGAAGCGGCGGCTCTTCTTCAGCGCGTCTTCCTGGTCTTTGGTCAGCGTGCCGACGCTGCGATAGAACAGGTTCGCGTCCTTATCGACCGTGACCTTGGCCTGGCCGCTCGAGTCCTCGATGATCAGCCCGGTCTGATCGACGACCAGGATACTCACCGCATTGGCACCCGCACCGCTCCCCATGGCGGTGTTCGTGGCCCCGATGATCCGCTGGATGGTGCTATTGTCCAGGCGGACGCGCAACATGCCGAGCGGCTTGCCGCTGGCCGGGTCGTTCACCGGCGTGGCGAAGAAGAGGGCCGGGGCCTTGTTGGCCGCCGACAGTTGGATCGGGGAGATGTAGGTCTTGCCCGTCGCCTTCACCTGTTGGTAATAGTCGCGGGTGGTCTGGTCGCTGTTGAGATTGGCATTGCCGCCCTTCAGCGACAGCGCCTCGACGACCAGCTTGCCGCTGGCGTCCAGCAAGCCGACCGACTCGAACTCGCCGTTCTGGGTGACGACGGTCCGTAGCTGCCCCTCGGCCACCTTGCCGAGGGCGTCGCGCTCGGGCGAGGGCGGGGCCGCCAGGTAACGCAGGATCGCGTCATTCTTCGCCAGCACCTCGAAGAGGTCCACCCGCTCGCGCAGGACCTCCTCGATTTTCTCCGCCGCGAGGCGCTGCTCGATGCCGAGCGTCTCGCGCTGGCTGTTGAGGAGCGACCCGCGCAGCGTGTTGGTGGCGATGATGCCGATGATCAAGACCGGGATGAGCGTTAACGCGAGCACGATGACGATCAGTCGCGCGTTGACGTTGTTCCTGAAGAGGGCGATCAGTTGGCGCGGTGAGAATCTCGCTGTGTTCATTGGCCCGGCTGCCTCACTTTCTGCATGGTGCCATCGGGGGTACCGCCCACCGCACGCTGCGGGTCCGCCGCCGGCTCAGTTCTGACCCATATGCCGCCCGCCCGCGCCCGCGAGGACCAGCGAGGTGTCGACCGGGGCGTGGCCGTTCGTCTGGCCGTGGCCGTTCGCCGAGGGGGGCGTGTCGGCCTCCAGGCGGAAGGTGGCGACGGACGTGCGGAGGTCGTCGGCGAGGGCGGCCAGGGTGGCGACGGAGGCGGCGGCCTGCTGGCTGCCGACGGCGGTCCCCTGGGTGACGGTGGAGAGTTCGCCCATCGCGCGGGCGATGCCGGCGGAGGCGCGGGCCTGCTGGTCGGCGGCGAGGCTGATGGCCTCGATCAGTTCGGCCAGTTGGCCGACGATCTGGTCGATGTTGCCGAGGCTGCGCCCGGCCTCGTCTGCGAGGCGCGAGCCGTTGACCACCTCGCGCGTCCCTTCTTCCATGGCGATGACCGCCTCGGACGTCTCGCTCTGGATGGCGCTGACCAATTCGGCGATCTGCCCGGTGGCGGCCGTGGTCCGCTCGGCCAGGCGGCGGACCTCCTCGGCGACGACCGCGAAGCCCTTGCCCTGTTCCCCGGCCATCGCGGCCTGGATCGCGGCGTTGAGGGCGAGGCGGTTGGTCCGCTTCGCGATCCCTTCGATCAGTTGGACGGCCTGGCCGATCTCCTGGGACGACTCGCCGAGCCGCTTGATCTTCTTGGCGGTCTCCTGCACCTGCCCGCGGATGCGGCCCATCCCCTCGACCGTCGCGACCACCGCCTGCGTGCCCGCCTCGGCGGAGGTGCGGGCCTGGCGGGCGACCTGGGCCGAGATCGTCGCGTTCTCGGAGACCTGCTGGATGGAGACGGCCATCTCCTCGACGGCGGTGGAGGTGTCGGCGATGCGGGCGGCCTGATCCTCGGCGGAACGGCTCAACGCGTCGGTGGTGGTGAGGATCTCGTCGGTGGAGCGGCCGACCTGCTGGGTGGCGCCGTTGACGCGCCCGATGACTTGGCGCAGCTCGGCGATCATGTAGTTGAAAGAGTCGGCGACCGCGCCCAGCGCGTCGGCGGAAACCACCGCCTCCACGGTCAGGTCGCCCTCGGCGACGCTGCTCACTTCTTCGAGGAGGCGCACGATCTGCGTCTGCATGGCGGCGTTCTGCGCCTCCTGCTGCTGCGTGTTGGTCACGATCTGGCCGACCATCGTGTTGACGGTGCGACCGAGGTTGGCGAACTGGTCCTCGCCCGCCTCGGGCATCCGGCTGGAGTAGTCGCCGGCGGCGATCCGTCGGGCCACGCGCGCCATCTGATCGACCGGGCGGGTGATCTGGCGGGCGGTGACGAAGGCGGCGAAGGCGGCCAGGGCCGCGATCACTAGGCCGAGGAGGAGGAACGTCTGCGTCTGGCGACCGACCGGGGCCAGGATGGCGGCCTCGGACTGGTCGGCGACGATCGCCCAGTTGGTCGTCTTGAGGCGGGCGACCGCGCCGTAATGGGGCTGCCCGTTGAAATCGAAGATGAACGACTTGACTTCGGCCTGGCCGCTGACGGCATCGCGGAAGTTCTGGCTGGTGGGCAATTGCGTGATGGTGACGTCTGCGGTGCCGAAGCGACGCGAACTCCTGATCGCATCGAGTCGCGCTTGAGTGACCGGCAAGAAGCTTTGCAGCCGAACTTGCTCGCCCGCCAGCACCGCAGCACGCCCGACTTGCGCGACGACGATGCCGTCTTCGTCGAGCAGCGTCAGCCGACCCCCCTGGGCCACCGTGTCGCCGCTCGAGGTGGTCACGCCCTGCAGGATAGCGGTGAGGGCGTCGTCGCTGACGCGCAGGCGCACCACCGCCACCACCTTGCCGCTCAGGTTCGGGTCATAGACCGGCGTGGAGACGAAGAAGGCGCCTTTCTTCGAGATGACCGAGATGGCCGGCGCGGAGATGAAGGGCCGCCCGGCGGCGGCGGCCTGGAAATAGTCGCGGAAGGCGACGTCCGTGCCGATGCCGTTGGCCTGCCCGGTGGCCGCCTCATCGAGGATGATCTTCCCCGTGAGATCGACCAGGGCCGCCGACTCGAAGTGCGGGTTCAGCCGGATCAGCCGCCGGAGCTGATCCTGGGCGATGGAGCCGAAGGGGGCGCGACCGATGCCGTCGGCGTTGGCATAGCGCACGATCGGGTCGGCGCGCGAGGTGAAGTCCACCAGGGTCGCCATGTTCTGGAGGAAGTTATCGAGTTCGGTGGACGCCGATTCCCGGGTCACATTGAGCGACCGCGTCTGGCCGTCCACCAGGGCCGTTTGCAGCGAGTTCCGCCCGAAGACGCCGAGAGCGATCATCGGGAGCAGGGTCAGCAGGAGCATCAGGCTGATCAGCCGGACGCCGATGTTGTTGCGGAAAGCGCCGAATGGATTCGCCATACGCGCCTGTGCCTCGTTCCGTGCGTCGTTCATGCTAGTGGTCGCCTCTCTTTCCCCTGCTGCGCGTCGGAGTTGGTCGTCGCGTTGTCACACCGCACGGCGCGGCACCGCCCCGCTCGTACGGCGAGGGTTCGTCCCTCAGCGGTTTCCGAAGCACGATGCCTCGTCGCTGCGTCCATACAACCGCTGGGGTATCTGCGCCGCCGTTCGCTAGCGGGATGCGCCGCCCTGGCCCTGCTCGATCCGCAGCGCGTTGAGCAGGGCGTGCAAGTCGAGCACCCCGAGCAGTTCCGGCGTCTCGTCATCGTGCGTTGGCGCGCGGTAGAACCCGCTCAGATAGCGCATCGTCCGCTCGTCGCCCCCGACAGGCAGGGGCAGGATCGCATCGTCGGCCAGCGTGCGGATGGTGCTGACCGCCTCGACGGCGAGCGCGAGGAGGAGGTCGTCGTCGCTCTCCCGGCCCGTGCCGCCCGGCGTGCAGATCAGCGCCTCGCTGTCGTTGCCGGGCGCGTCGGTGAGGCCTAGGAAGTGGGCCAGGTCCACGACGGCGATGATGGTGCCGCGCAGGTTCATCACGCCGCGCACCCATGGGGGCGTGGACGGCACCGGCGTGGTCGCGGTGATCTCCTCGACCTCGCGCACGGCCCCGGCAGGCAGGAGATAGCGCGACCCGGCCAGGGTGCAGGTCAGGTAGAGTCGGTCGGTTTCCCGTGTATGGCGGGCGGTGTCGTGGCGCGGGCTGGCCGTCGTGACCATGGGGCCTCCGTGGGGGGTCGTGAGTCGTAAGGCGTAAGACGTAAGTAGCTTGGCGGTGGCGTCCTGGCACGGTGCCAGCGGGCGAACCCCTCTTACGTCTTACGCCTTACGACTCACGACTCGTTTAGACGTGCTGCCGGATCGTCGCCAGGAGGGCGTCGGTGGCGAAGGGCTTGGTCATGAAGGCGGTGGCACCCTGCTTCATGCCCCAGAACTTGTCGGCCTCCTGGCTCTTGGAGGTTAGGAGGATGACGGGCAGCGCGCTGTAGCGGGTGTCGTTGCGGATCTGGCGGCAGAGCTGGAAGCCATTCTTGCCGGGCATGATTACGTCGAGGACGACGAGGTCGGGCTGGTCGTCGTTGAGGCGGCGCAGGGCCTCCTCGCCATCCTTGGCCGTGATCACCTCGTAGCCCTCCGCGCGCAGGGGGGTCGTGATCATGATCATCTCGGTCGCGCTGTCGTCCACCACCAGGATCTTGCTCTTCGCCATGACGCGGGCCTCCTTATCGAGAGAGTGGGAGCGACATCGCTTCGATGTCGCCAAGTAGGGCGTCGCCGTCTCCCGGCGCATCTCGCTCACGACGATTTATAGGTGTCCCAGTCCGGCCAGCCCCGCCCGGATCTCCCGGAGCAGGGTTTCGCACCCCTCGCGCGCGGCGTCCGACGCCGCAGGATCGTAGAATGCGCCGATCATGCGCTCCATTAGACGGTCGATCACCGTCAGCATGCCCGCGCTCGCCGCCGCGAAGAAGGCGGCGGCGGCGGGGCCGCGCTTCGGGAAGCCCCCGTAGGCTTTGGCGATCGCGGGCGCGTCGAGCCCGGCCTTGCCGAGCTTGAAATCGACCGTCACGATCCCCGCTGCACGGGCGCGCGTCAGCTCGGCGGCGACGATGCCGTGGGTGGCGATGGCGGCGGTGGTGCCGGCCTGCAAGGTGGCGACGAAGCTGGCGAGTTCGTTAGTCAACTCGCCGAACGCGCGCAGGAGGTCGCTCTGGGGGTCGCGCCGATCCTTGAGACGCCCGAACGCGCGCTCGAAGCGCGACATGAACCAGACCAGGTCGTTCTCGAGCTGCTCGTCGCGTTCGGGGGTCGCGCCCGGCATGGCCCCGCCCCGCGCGGACGCGCTCGCCGCCCTGGGGGGGAGTGCCAGCGCCGCCGGGATCTCGTGGATGACGAAGAGGGTCATCTGCGGGGTCGCCTCGGCCAGCACGATGGCGACATCGGCGAGCGACGCTTTCAGGACGCGATCGCCGGCGCTGTAGACGCCCAGGAACTTCCCGTCATACATCAGGATGCGGACCCAGATCGGCTCGGGCGAGCGCGTCCCGGTCGCGCTGATCTCCACCGCGCCGGAGTGGCGCACGGCGGCGAGGTCGCGCAGCAGCACCGCGACCTCGCCGCCGTCGCCCCCCATCGGCTGCGTGAGTTGCGGCGCGAAGAAGGTAGCGGCGAGGGCGAGGAGCGTCCCTTCGGTGAGGGCATGGGCCGCGTAGAGCATCTCGGATTCACTGTCGGGCGCGAGCAGTTGCGCCAGGGCCGTGGCCCCCTCGGTCGCACTGGTGCGCGCGTCGATCGGTCGCCCCTCATGGCAGAAGATCGTCCCCTGCGGGCCGAGCCCGCGGGTGACCGGGCCGATCTGGAGATAGCCGCTGAACTGCTGGCCCAGCAGGCCCTCGATGCGCGGGCGCAGCTCGAACGCCGCGACGCTCGTCGCCGTGGCCCCGGCGACCTCGGGGAAGCGGGGGTCGCCCCCGCGATCGAGCCCGCTCGGGTCCCGATGTTGCCCCTGGAACATCGCGTTGCGGCGCATCATCATGCTCATGCCTTATCCCACCCGCCCCGCGCCGCCGATGGCCGCGCCACGTCGCGCGCCCACTTCTTCAGGGCTGGGGTCGAACGCCACGTACTTGCGGACGACCCGCATCAGGTCGCGCGGCTCGAACGGCTTGGTGATGTACTCCGTCGCGCCGACCAGCTTGCCGCGTACCTTGTCGAAGACCCCATCCTTGCCGGAGAGCATCACGACGGGGATGTGCTTGTACTCGGGGTTGCGGCGGATGATCTGGCAGATCTGGTAGCCGTTCACCTTCGGCAGCATGATGTCCAGCAGGATAAGGTGCGGGGGGGTGTTGGCGATCGCGGCGAGCGCGATGACCCCACTTGGCGCGCTGATCACCTGCACCCCCTGGCGCTTGAGCGTGATCTCGACGATCTTTCGGATCGTCGGGCTATCATCGACGACGAGCACGACCGGCCCGATCACTCCTCACCCTCCTTAACCGTCGTGGAGCCGTCAGCGCGGCGCGGCGACGAGTGTTGTGCCGTTCGCCCGCCCATGTGGGCGAGCACGCTGCCAAACATCGGGCGATGTCCCGTGGTGGTCGGTCAGGTGGAAGGCCGAAAACCGCCCCGCTCCCCCGCCTGTGCTCCCACTGCCAGCGCCACTTCCATTCTGCTTTCGGCCCTGTGCAAAAACAATCGAACATTGCTCCCGATACGGGTCAGACGAACGTACCGAGGTTCCGCGACTGTGGCGCTGTCCCGCCCGCCGACCATGGAGGCCTGCGTTCAGGCCGCTTCGTTGGTTCCTCGTACCTTCTTAGCCTAGCGGTCGGGGGCGGGCACAGCCATCCCACGAAGGTCTGATTGACATCGCAGAAAAGTCCCAGGACGGTATGAATGTGCAGGGCGTAGCGGTGTCCACGAGGGTGCCCGAAGCACGCTTCCAGCGCGTAACGGCGCACGCGCGTACCGCTCGGCGTGGTGCGTGGCTCGGGGGGGGGGCGTGCCGATGCTGCGGTGCGCGTGGAGGCGTCGGTCGCGGCAATCGAGCGTGGGACGGTGCTTGCGCGAAGTACGGGAGTTTGCGCGCAAGTACCGAAGTCTTGGCGTGTGGCGGGCACATCACCCCAGGCTGATCAGGGGATAGCCGACACCGCCCGCGCGCCGTAGACTCTCTCTAGAGCAGCAGGCCATCGGGGATGCCGGGGAAATGCCAAGCACGTTCGTGATGTTTTTTTCGTTCTTTTCGTGGGAGTGGGTAATGCAACTCGATGGTCATATGTGGGATACCAATGCCCCGGTCGACACGACATTCGCCGACCATGTGGGCGCGGCCGCCGCGTCCGGGATCCTGATCGCCCAGGCGAGTCTTTTTGTCGCCGGTCTCGTCTCGGCGGCGTTGGGCGTCGGGGACGATTGGCGGATATTTGGTCTCGATGCCGCCGTCTTCTACTGCGCGCTGCCGCTCGTGATGTGGGTTGTCGTCACCGGGATCATGTTCAGCATTCTCGAACGAGAGCCATCGGCGCGGCGGCGAGCGGTGTCCCCACAACTGCCTCGGCGGTAGGCGCGGGATCGCGTGGACGGCGCTGGCCGTGCGGTCCGAGTTGGTCGCGCGCGTCATCGGTGGCGGACGCAGCGAAGAGCGCCGCAGACCCGGTACGATCTGCGGCGCTCCTCGTTCTTCGCTGGCGCGGGATTAGTCGCCGACGGCGACCGCTAACGGCTGGGGTGACACCGCTGGCGGCGTGGCGTTGCCCGCCGCACGCCGACGGTGGAGGTAGGTCAGGAGGAGGTAGCAGGCGAGCGGGGCGGTGTAGCTGCCGCCGCGCTCGATGAACTCCCAGAACGGTTCGCCGGAGAGCGGGCGCAGCAATTCGGTCCCCACCTTGTAGGCGAAGATCGCCAGGAGCAGGGGTCGCGCGGGCTTGATCAGGACGGCGAGCCCCAACAGGATCTCGAAGAGCCCGATGGCGCTGAGGAGCGACAGCGACTGCGCCGTGCCCTTGCTGATGCCCAACACGCCGAGATAGTTGAACCATACCGCTTTGTGCATGGAGAGGCCGAAGCCGCCGTGCCCGATCAGGAGCGCCGCCGTGGTTATCCGCGTGATCCACACCAGTGTCGCGGCCCTGGCCTCATCGCGGCGCGGCGCGGCTTTCGCCGTGAACCATGAGCGCAACGTATTGTCGGGGGCGGTGAATCCGGCGAGATAGAGCATCGCCAGGGGGATGCCGTAATTCCCGCCGCGTTCCAAGAACTCCCATCCACCCTCGCCGGTGAGCGGGCGTAGCAGCGCGGTCCAGACGGTCCAGAACGTGGCCCAAAGGAGGAGCGGGCGTGTGGGGTACAGCAACACCACGAGGCCCATCGTGATGTCCATCGCGCCGACGATCGGCATCAACTTCCAGGCGACCGACTCGGGGATCCCGACGACCCCGAAATACGGGAGCCAGGAGGCCTTCGTCATGATCCCGAACGCGCCATGCCCGATATAGCACATGGCGAGGCCGATCCGCAGCGTCCAGTGGAGGACCAGTTGCGGAGTCATCGTCTTCGGCAGCGCCACTTGGCGCATCGTATCACGAGCTTGTGCGAGCGCCGACATCGTAGCTCTCCTCCAGTACGCTGTACATGATTCGAGGGCTTCCCGTATCCTACCCCAGGGTCGCCGCCTCCCTTTCTGACGGATGCCTGGCCCTGCCTGGGAAAGCTTCCGAGGGCGGGGGCGACCGACCCGACGTGTTTGTAAGCAAACCTCCGGATTGTGTGCTTGCCGGGTCGGCGTTCCGCGCAGCCGCACGCGACCCCTGTATGGCCAAACGCCAGCAGGGGGTGCCATACGTCTGCGAACCCAAGCGTCCTTTATCGACGGTCGCTTCTGATACCGGGAACCCATCGGCATTAAACCACAGCATTGCCCAGCGGTCTGCCTTTTCGGGACGGATAGCCCGAAAATACCAGGCGGGTAGCGGGAATTTCGGTACTGTGCGGGACGAATGGCCGGGACCTTCGTACCGCACCGAAGCTGTGGGGCATCATTGTTTGCCAAGGTCCGCCAAATCGTCCGCTGCCCAAGCGTGCAGCGGTGGTGAAACGGTCTTGGTGGGCGGCGTCGAGGACGAATGGCCCGGTTCGGCTGGTACAATGCCCCGACGCCTGTTCGAGGGAAGGGGCCGTGATGGCGGAACTGATCAGCAGCGCGGCGAATCCGCTCGTGAAGCGCATCCGCGCGCTCGCCGAGCGGAAGGGGCGGCGGCGCGAGGGGGCCTTCTTCGTCGAGGGGCTTCAGCCGGTCTGGCAGGCGGTGGAGGCCGGCGCGGTGATCGAGACCTTCGTTGTCGCGCCCGAATTGCTCGTCAGCGAACGGGCGCAGCGGCTGATTGCGGCGCAGGAGGCGGGCGGGGCGCGCGTGGCGCGGGTCACGCGCGCGATCTTCGCCGCCCTCTCCGAGCGCGAGGGGCCGACCGGGCTCGGCGCGATCGTTCGCGCCCACACCGCGCGCCTGGACGACCTCGTGGTGCGCCACGACGCGCCGATTGTCGCGCTGCACGGGATCGGCAATCCCGGCAATCTGGGGACGATTATCCGCACCGCCGATGCGGCGGGCGCGGGCGGGGTGGTGCTGCTCGGCGAGACGACCGACCCGTTCGCCCCGGCGGCGGTGAAGGCGAGCATGGGCGCGCTCTTCGCCGTGCCGATCGCGCACGTCGCCGACCCGGACGAGTTCTTCGCCTGGGCGCGCGCCCAGGGCGTCGCGATCGTGACGACGTCCGCGCGGGCGGCGGCGGTCCACTGGGAGGCGCGCTACCCGCGACCCCTGGCGCTCCTGCTCGGCAGCGAGGGGGAGGGGCTGCCCGCCGACCTCCTGGCACGCGGCGATCTCCAGGTCCGCATCCCGATGGACGGCACGGCGCGCTCGCTCAATCTGGCGGTGGCGGCGGGGGTGCTGCTGTACGAGGTGCGGCGGCAGTTCGTGCTTGAAGCCTGAACGTGTACCAACCAGGCAGGGGCGGAACTGCAGTTGGTTAAAACGTTAGGCCGTGTGGACTGTAATAGCTACGGTGATTGCTCGTTGCCGCCCGTGCGGCGCCGACCGAGGATGGTGTTGCTGCGGCACCGGACTCACGGCGGGAGGGGCGCATGGGCGACGCCTTCGTGGTGACGGCGTTCGTGGTGCTCGACACGACGACGCGGGCGCTGGGGCGGCGGGATGACGGGCGTGCGCAGGCGAGCGACGCGGCGGTACTGGGCGTGGCGGCGGTCGCGGCGATACGGGCGACCGCAGGGCGGCGGACGGGGTCACGATCCTCGCGGACACCGGGGTGCGCCTCGTGCCCCTCCGCGCGTCGAACATGCCCCCGAACCGCTGGGCGGACAAGCGCGCCCGGCGCGCCTGCCGCAAGCGCGTCGCGACGCTGCGCGGTCAACCGGCGGCGATGGGCCTGGAACGGCTCCGCGCGCGCACCAACCCAGGGCGCGAACGCACGGCCCACGCCGCGCTCCTCGCCGCGACCATCGCCAACGCCGACGAGCAATCACGATATGGTGATATGCGGCGACGGATAAGCGGCGGCGGCGCGGCGATCTGCCTCCGCCCCCACGCGCGCGATCGGGTGACAGAACCTCCGTCGCCCCTCTATACTACGGGTCGCCGCCGACCTTGGGCTGGTCGCCGACCCGCATCGCCGCTGCACCCCATGCAAGCCAGGAGTACCCTGCCGATGGTCGCCTCCAGATCGGTCGCCGCATCCCTGCCGAGCATCTGGAGTATGCGCACGGGCGTCGCGATCGGGCTGCTCGCCGCCGCCACCGCCGCCGCTGTCATCATCAACACGCTGGTGCTGCCTGGCAACAATCTGGCCTCCTCGCTGTACGCCGTCCCGATCCTGATCGCCGCCTTCCGCCTGTCCCCGCGCGGCATCGGGTCGGTCATCGCCCTGGTGGTGGTCCTCTATAGCGGCAGCGCCACACTCAAGGACTACGCCCTCGCGACCCAGATGTTCGCCGTCACGGGCCTGCTGCTCGTCGGCTTCCTGGCGTTGCAGCTCGCCGCGCAGCGGTCCATGGCGCTGGCGGCGCTCCAATCGCGCGATCAGGCGCTGGGCGAAGCCGAGCGCCTGGCGGCGGAGCGCGCTGCGGTCCTCGGGCAGATCGCCGACGGGGTGATCATCACCGACCCCAGCGGGCGGATCACCTTCGTGAACGAGACGGCGCGGCAGCTCCACGGCGTGGCCGAGATGGGGGTGCCGGTGGAACACTACAGCGAGGTCTACCATCTGCTGACGCTGGACGGCCAGCCCCACCCACCGGAGGAGTTACCGCTGGCGCGCGCGGTCCTGCACGGCGAGACCGTACGGGACGCGCGCTGGCGTATCCGGCGGCCCGACGGCACCGAGATCGTCGCGGAGGGGAGCAGCGCGCCGGTGAACGCCATCGACGGCACCCGCCTCGGCAACACGCTGGCCCTGCGTGACGTCACCGCGCAGTATGATCTGGACCGCCTGAAGGGGGACTTCCTGGCCGCCGTGGCGCACGATCTGAACAACCCGCTGACCGTGGTGAAGGCGAACGCGCAGCTCCTCGGGCGCAGCCTGGCACGCCCCGAGGCCCCGCCGACCGAGCGGCTGGCGGCGGGGCTGGCGAGCATCGAGGCCGCCTCGAGCCGGATGGCGGCGCTCGTCGCCACCCTGCTGGATCTGACCCAACTCGAGCTACACCAATCGCTCGACCTGGACCGTCGCCCGACGGATCTGGTCGCGCTCGCCCGCCAGATCGCGGCCACGCATCAGTCGGGCACCGCGCAGCACCGGCTCCAGGTGGAGACCGCCGAGTCCACGCTGGTCGGCTCCTACGACGCGCCGCGACTGGAACGCGCGCTGGACAACCTGCTCGGCAACGCCATCAAGTACAGCCCGGCAGGGGGCGCGATCGCGATCCGCCTCGGGCGCGAGGAGGATGCGGCGGGCACCTGGGCGCGCGTGGCGGTGCAGGACCAGGGCCTCGGGATTCAGCAGGCGGATTTGCCGCGCGTCTTCGACCGCTTCCATCGGGGCGCGAATGTCGTCGGGCAGATCGCGGGCACGGGCATCGGTCTCGCCGGGGTCAAGCAGATCGTCGAGCAGCACGGCGGGCGCGTCACGGTCGAGAGCAGGCTCGGTGCCGGGGCGACCTTCACGGTGTGGCTGCCGCTGCCGACGGCGGCGGGACGCGACGACGCGGGCTGAGGGGCGGGATGGGGCGTTGGGGCACGCGCCCACCGCTCCGGCAGAATACCGGCCCATGTTCCCCACACGACCGTGACTGCGCCTACCTGCGCGCTCGGCCCCACGTCGGGTACAAGCACCGGCCACCGACATCGTGTGTCGGTGGCCCGGTGGCGCGTGCGCGGTCCCACGCCGCCTACGCCGCGCGACGACGCAGCGCGAGGAGGGCACCGCCGAGCGCCAGCGTGAGGAACAGCCCCGGCAGCGGCAGGCCCGGTTGCGTCCCGCCGGCACCGGTGTTCGGCAGGCCCGGCAGGACCCTGCCGCTGCCGGTCGGCGGCGGGGATGGGGGGGATGCGATGGGAGAAGGCGCGGGCACCGGCGCGGCTGTCACCGCCGCGACGCCGTCGAAGCGCACGACCTGGCCCTGCGGTTGCGGGCCGGGATTGATGGTGTAGGTGGCGATGTAGAGATTCCCGGCCTGATCGAAGTCGATGCCGTTTGGGGCGGGCAACCCCTCGGCCACCACCTCGGCCCGCCCGCCCGGCAGGATGCGCATCACGCTCCCCGGGGCGGGCCGACCATCGGCCGCGAAACCGGCGGTCAGGCTGGCGACGTAGAGGCTGCCATCGGGCCCGGCGGCGGCCCCGACAAGCGTTGTCAGGCCACCGGCGATGTCGCTGATGACCCCGGCGGCGGTGATCTGCACCACCTTGGACTTCTTCGGCAGCAGCGCGCCCGGAAGCAGGGTGACGTAGAGGCTGCCATCCGCACCGGGGGCGATGTCGGTCGGGACCGGATCGACCTCGGCCTTGCCGCCGCGTCCAGGGTTGCTGAAGGGGACATTCGGCGGGAACGCGCCCGGTGGGAAATCGCTGCCGACCACCGCGACGCCGGGGATGACGGCGGCGACCCTGAGCGCGCCGGTCGCCGGGTTCACCTGATAGACCGCGTTCCCACCGGCGTCGGCGACGTAGAGGTTGCCGTCGGCACCGAGGGTCATGCCATACAGGTTCGCGTTGATGCCGTACCCGTCCGGGTTGTTCGCGATCTCGTAGGCCCCGATGTCGGCGACCTTGGTCACCGCGCCCGTCGCCGGGTCGATCTTGACGACCGTATTCTCATGGGTGAGCGGCGTCAGCTTCGCCTCGACGGCCATTCCGCCGATCGCCAGCCAGATGAACCCGTTGGCGTAGACGATGCCCGACGGGCCGATCACCTCGCCGCCGCCATAGGAGGCCAGCCCCTTGGCGACAACGCTCTTGGTGCCGCCCGGCGTGACCTTCGACACCTGGCCGGTGTAGCCGCGTGTCCCCGCAGCGTCGGGGCGATCCGGCGCGGACGGCGTCTTCTCGGTGCCGCCGGTTCCCCCCTCGGAGACATAGATCGTGCCGTCGGGCGCCACCGCGAGATTCCGAGGCGAACTGAACCCGCTCGCCACCACCGTGCCCGGTGCCGCCGCACCCGTCGTGCCGACCACACCCATCAGGGCGATGCCCAGCGCCAGCAGCGCGACGACACACCCATGCAGTACCCGCCCGCCCCGTCTCACCGCAGTGCTCCTTCTCCGACCATTCCCGCCCCACTCTCGGGCAATCCTCGTCGCCCATGGGGCCAGGGCGACTCGCGTTCGCCCGGTGCAGGAAGGGCATATCCCGGTCGGGCCGTGCTGTGTACGGGGTCCCGCGTGCCGCATTTCGCCGCTGTGTGTCCGGTCGTCCCAGGCCCACCCGCCCCGCCATCGATCAGGCCTTCGCCATCTTGCCGACCCGCAGCAGCAAGAAACCACCGCCGCAACGGACACCACGTCCCGCGCCACCCTCGCACGATCCGCATCCTACAGCAGCGCAAACCGCGTTCGCAACGGACTCCGCACCGCCCACCAAAAGGGCTTGCTTGCCGAACGATGACGGTCAACCACGACCATCATTGTGTGTCATACCCGCAGTATAGCAAGGGCGGACCGAAGGGCAAGTCATGTCCGCCGCATAGGTGCGCGTGCAAGGCCGACGCGTGCTGTCCTCGCCCCGTCAGCACGCCCAGTCCCCGCAGGCGGAGAGTAATCCCGTCGTCCCGTCGTCCCGTCGTGGCGGGAGCCACCAGTCGCGGTGGTCCAGAGACATCTGGCGGGGACACCTGCCTTTCACGGGTGCTTCGTGGCCGCCGCCCGTAGCCAGCGGCCTGTCCTGCACAGGAGCAAGGGTTGACGGCAGAGTCCTACGGGGCCGACGGCAGAGCGCAGCGGGGCCGACGGCAGAGCGCAGCGGGGCCTCAACCCCCGGATCGCCGCGCCGTATCGCCCTGCGTCCCCGCATCGCCCCTCCCTCCTCCCATCCCCTCACGACTCACGCCTCCCCCAGCGGGAATACCCTCCCCCGCCCCTTCGTTGCCATAAGCGTGGCATCGCGCGCACATGCGCGCGATGACGGGCTGTGTACGCCAAAATCAGAACAGATGGTTTACCCTCATTTTTCGGCATCCCCGCGCCACAAATACGCCTTCTTGGCCACTGGAACGGTGTACGTATAGCTGGTATACTGCCGTTGACAGCGCGGCACGGTTCCGACAGGCGCGCGAGCGACGACGACGACCACCACAGCGGAGCGGCGTGGCCGCCAGGCGGAGGGACAAAGCGAAGATGCGGAACGACAAGATCATCGTCCACGGGGCGCGCGAGCATAACCTCAAGAACGTCGATGTGCAGATCCCTCGCGACAAGCTCGTCGTGCTGACCGGCCTCTCCGGCTCCGGGAAATCGAGCCTCGCCTTCGACACGATCTACGCCGAGGGGCAGCGCCGCTACGTCGAGTCCCTCTCGGCCTACGCCCGCCAATTCCTCGGCCAGATGGAGAAGCCGGACCTCGATTACATCGAAGGGCTGTCCCCGGCCATCTCGATCGACCAGAAAGGCACCTCGCGCAACCCGCGCTCGACCGTCGGCACGGTCACCGAGGTCTACGACTACATGCGCCTCCTCTTCGCGCGGATCGGCCACCCGCACTGCCCGAATTGCGGCCTGCCGATCGCCCAGCAATCGCCGCAGCAGATCGTGGACATCCTCCAGGCGATGCCGGAGGGGTCGCGGATCGTGGTCCTCGCGCCGCTGGTGCGCGAGCGGAAGGGCGAACACCTCGGGCTTTTCGATGACGCCCGCCGCGCCGGCTTCGTGCGCGTGCGCGTGAACGGCACCGTCTACGAGTTGGACGCGGTGCCGAAGCTGGCGAAGTACAAGAAGCACACCGTCGAGGTCGTCGTCGATCGCCTCGTCATCCGGCCGCACAACGTCGAGCAGGAATTGCACGGCGACGGGACGGACCCCGACCGCACCCGCCTCCTCGATTCTGTGGAGACGGCGCTGAAGCTCGGGAGCGGGATCATCAACGTGGCGACCGTCCCGGCCGACCCGGAGACGAAGCCGGAGGAGTTCACCTTCTCCGAACATCTGGCCTGCCCGAACTGCGGCTTCAGCAGCGGCGAGATCGAGCCGCGCAACTTCTCGTTCAACTCGCCGCAAGGGGCCTGCCCGGCCTGTAGCGGCCTCGGCATGGTGCAGGAGTTCGACCCCGAACTGGTCATCCCCAACCCCGACCTGACCCTGGCCGAGGGGGCGGTGCAGCCGTGGGTGCGCGCCTCCCAGAGCGCGTCGAGCTACTACTTCGCCATCCTGGACGCCCTGGCCGAGCGCTACCACTTCTCGGCCAAGGTGCCGGTCCGGGAACTCCCGGAAGCGGCCCTGCAACTGATCCTCTACGGCAACGACGGCGAGTTGTTGAAGGTCGCCTTCGAGGGCTCGAACGGTCGCAAGCGCATCCACGAGATGACCTTCGAGGGGGTCATCTCGAATCTGCGGCGACGCTACGGCGAGACCAGTTCCGACTACGTGCGCGACGAGATCCAGCGCTACATGACGCAGCGACCCTGCGCGACCTGCGGCGGGACGCGCCTGAAGCCCGAGAGCCGGGCGGTGACGATCCAGGGCAAGTCGATCGCCGACATCACCACCCTGTCGATCACTGACTCGCTGACCTGGGCGCGCGCGCTCGAAGGGCGCGACGAGCAGGGCGGCACGACCCCGCTGGCCGGGCGCGAGGCGTTGATCGGCAAGCAGATCCTCAAGGAGATCCGCGAGCGCCTCGGCTTCCTGGTCGATGTGGGGCTCGACTACCTGACGATGAACCGCTCGGCCGGCTCGCTCTCCGGCGGCGAAGCGCAGCGTATCCGGCTGGCGACGCAGATCGGGTCGAGCCTGATGGGCGTCCTCTACATCCTCGACGAGCCGAGCATCGGCCTCCACCAGCGCGACAACGCCCGGCTGATCAAGACGCTCGAACGCCTGCGGGACATCGGCAACACGCTGATCGTCGTGGAACACGACGAGGACACGATGCGCGCCGCCGACTGGATCGTGGATGTCGGGCCGGGCGCGGGCGAACACGGCGGTTGGATCGTCGCCGAGGGGCCGTTCGACGCCATCTGCGCCAACCGCAACTCGATCACCGGCGACTACCTCAGCGGGCGCAAGCGCATCCCCACGCCCGACGAGCGCCGTGCGGGCAACGGCAAGGCGCTCGTCGTCAAGGGCGCGCGCGAGAACAACCTGAAGAACCTGACGGTCGAGTTCCCGCTCGGCAAGTTCATCTGCGTCACCGGGGTCTCCGGCTCCGGCAAGAGTTCGCTGATCACCGACACCCTCTACCGCAAGCTGGCGCAGCACTTCTACCGCGCCAAGGAGAAGCCGGGCGCGCACGACGCCATCCTCGGCCTCGAGCATCTGGATAAGGTGATCGAGATCGACCAGAGCGCGATCGGGCGCACCCCGCGCTCGAACCCGGCCACCTACACCGGCCTCTTCACGCCTATGCGCGAACTCTTCGCGACGGTGCCGGAGGCGAAGCTGCGCGGCTACAAGCCCGGTCGCTTCTCCTTCAACGTGAAGGGCGGGCGCTGCGAGGCATGTAGCGGCGAGGGGATCATCCAGATCGAGATGCAGTTCCTCCCGGATGTCTACGTCCCCTGCGAGGTCTGCCACGGCAAGCGCTACAACCGCGACGCCCTGGAGATCCGCTTCAAGGGCAAGACGATCGCGGACGTGCTGGACATGACCGTCGAGGAGGCGCTGACCTTCTTCGACGCCATCCCGTCGATCAAGAACAAGCTCCAGACCCTCAACGACGTGGGCCTTGGTTATATCCGTCTCGGCCAGCCCGCCACCCAACTCTCCGGCGGCGAGGCGCAGCGCGTGAAGCTGGCGACCGAGCTGTCGAAGCGCCCGACCGGCAAGACGATGTACATCCTGGACGAGCCGACGACCGGCCTGCACTTCGCGGACATCGACCGGCTTCTCAAGGTGCTGCACCGCCTCGCCGATGGTGGCAACACCGTCCTGGTGATCGAGCACAACCTGGATGTGATCAAGAGCGCCGACCACCTGATCGACATCGGCCCCGAGGGCGGCCATCGCGGCGGCTGGATCGTCGCCGAAGGCACGCCGGAGGAGATCGCCGACAACCCGGCCTCGTTCACCGGCCACTTCCTGCGCCCGATGCTCCGCTCCCGCGAGGCCGTCGCGGCGGACTGACCCCGCACCGAATCTTCATTGCATCCAGCCTGGGAGATAAATAATGCTCTCCCAGGCTGGGCCTCCTTAAACGCGAAGTGTATCTCCCGAAATGTCTCGTACAGCGTGGCTGAAATAGGCCACTGGTGTAGGCAGGGCGGTGCCAGGGTAGCCGCTTGATACACCAGCAGGGCAAGTCGTGCTTCGACCTCACCAGACTCGATCCGGCAACGTCTGCCAGCCTCGCGGACCTGACGGCGGCGGGCTTCGCGCGCCACCGGCCCGAGGCGCTGGTGCCGGGCGTGCCATAGCCGCGACCACCTTGCCGAATCCGCCGATCGGTGCCGCCACCCGCCCACGCCGCCCTACCGGCGCTTCGTGCGAATCGCCACAATTCCCCTTGTCACGCCACAAATCGACTGCTACTATAGTACAAAGAGTACGTATCCACGCGACGGTGCGATCGTCGTGTTCCTGTATAGGGGCACGCCATTGAACGCGCAGGTTCTCGTCCTCAACCAGAACTACGAACCCCTCAACGTCTGCAACGTCAAACGCGCGCTCGTGATGGTGATCGCCGGCAAGGCCGAGGTTTTGGAGCAGAACGGCCTCGTCCTGCACACCATCGACGCCTCCTTCCGGGCGCCCTCCGTCATCCGGCTCGCCATGCTGATCAAGCGCCCGCGCCCGCAAGTGAAGCTGACCCGGCGCGAGGTCTTCATCCGCGACAGCTACACCTGCCAGTATTGCGGACTCCAGACGCGCGACCTCACGATCGACCACATCATTCCGAAGTCGCGCAACGGCCCACACACCTGGGAAAATCTCGCCAGCGCCTGCAAGTCCTGTAACCATCGCAAGGGCGGCAAGACGCTGCACGAGGCGCGGATGCAGCTCACGCGCGAACCCTTCCGACCGCGCGCCGGCACGTACTACACGATCCAGCGCAAACTGCACCATATCCTCCAGGACGAGTGGAACAAATTCGTTCCCGGCTTCGAGCCGCTCAACAGCTACAGTTCCCTGGCCTACGGGGGGGAAGGCTGAGGCCGCGCGCCGCATCGCGCGCACACACACCGCGCCTCAGCCCTCCCCCGCAGGCCCTACCCCTCGTAGGGCCTGCATCGTGCGCGTTCGCCACGCGTGCCAGGTACAGGAACGGTGCAAACCATGCGACAAACCACACAAGCGGAGCGGCAACCATACCGCCACGTCGCGCGCCCCACACCCCCCACCACCAGCATAAGTCCCGGCCCCTCGCGAGGAGGGGCGAGTGCAAACGTGCCGCGAAACACAGCACTTCGCAGTTGCCAATAGCCCCACCCCCTCCCCCTCTCCCTCGGATGGGCGGGTGCCCCCTGGGCGGCGGTGGCGAGCCGCAGCGATGCCGGGGTGAGGGTCCCCCGCCGCCGCAATACACCCCCGCGAACGCAAGGAGCATGAACCGATGCTTGACCTACGATTCATCCGCGACAACGCGGACGAAGTCCGCGCGCGCCTGGCGACGCTCTACCTGGAAACGCCGCTGGACGCGATCCTGACCCTGGACGAACGCCACCGCGCGATGCTCGCCGAGGTCGAGGAGGCGCGCGCACGGCGCAATACCGGGTCGAAGGCGGTCAGCCAGGAGCGCGACGCCGCAGAGCGCGGGCGCAAGATCGCCGCGATGCGCGCGCTCAGCGACGGCATCACCGCGCTCGAAGGCGAACTCAACGCCACAAAGGAACAGCTCGACCGCGCGCTGCTGGAAATGCCGAATCTGCCCGACCCCGATGTGCCGGTCGGCGAGGGCGAGGCCGAGAACGTCATCCTGCGCCATTGGGGCGAGCGGCGCGTGTTCGATTTCGCGCCGCTGCCGCACTGGGATCTCGCGCCCGCGCTCGGCATCGTCGATTTCGAGCGCGGCGTGAAAGTCTCCGGCTCGCGCTTCTACTTCCTGCGTGGGCTGGGCGCGCGGCTCCAACGGGCGACGATCGCCTGGATGCTCGATCTGCACATCGAGCGCCACGGCTACACCGAGATCTACCCGCCCTATCTCGTCCGCTCGGAGGCGCTGATCGGCACCGGGCAGTTGCCGAAGTTCGCCGACAACCAGTACCACGACGCGCCCTCGGACCTCTGGCTCATCCCCACCGCCGAGGTGCCGGTCACCAACATGCACCGCGACGAGATCCTGGAACCGGGGACGCTGCCGCTGAACTATGTCGCTTACAGCGCCTGCTTCCGCCGCGAGCAGTTCTCGGGCGGGCGCGACGCGCGCGGCATCAAGCGGGGCCACCAGTTCGACAAGGTCGAGATGGTCCGCTTCGTCGAGCCGGAGGCCAGTGACGCCGCGCTGACCGAGCTGGTGCAGCAGGCGGCGGACGTGCTGGAAGGGCTGGGGCTGCCCTACCGCGCGGTGCAGATGTGTACCGGCGACCTCTCCTTCACGGCGGCGAAGAAGATCGACCTGGAGGTCTGGGCACCAGGCTGCGACGAGTGGCTGGAAGTGTCGAGCTGCTCGAACTTCCGCGACTTCCAGACCCGTCGCGCCAACATCCGCTTCCGACCGGATGTTGGCGCGCGCCCGGTCCACATGCACACGCTGAACGGCTCGGGCCTCGCCCTGCCGCGCACGATCATCGCCATCCTGGAAACCTATCAGCAGCCCGACGGCTCGATCGCCATCCCGCCCGTGCTGGTACCCTACATGGGCGGTCGCGAGAGCATCGGCCCGGCGTAGTCACACCCCGCACACGCCCGGCCAGGGTCGCCGCCGACCCTGGCCGGAGCCGCACGCGCCGGAGCCAGCCGAAGAGGGACACTCGATCGCCCGACCTCGCCGCAAGGGGGAACGCCCCCATGAACGAGCGGCCCCGACGGAAGGAGTGCATGTGCAAACCGACCCGGCGACCGAGCAGCGCCGCCACCTCACCCTGACCGGGACGTACAACCTGCGCGATGTCGGCGGCTATGCCACCGCCGACGGTCGCGCGACGCGCTGGCGCACCCTGCTCCGCGCCGACAGCCTGCATCGCCTGGACCAGCAGGGCCAGCAGGAATTGCTCGACCTGGGCCTGCGGACGATCATCGATCTGCGCCGCCCGGACGAGGCCACCCGCTTTCCCAACGTCCTCGCCGCCGCGCCGGGCGTCCGCTACCTCCAACTCTCGCTCCACACCGAGGACCCGGAACAGCGCGCGGTTCTCCCCACCCTGCCGCAGATCTACCGGCACATCCTCAACAACGCCGGGGCGCAACTCGGCACCATCGTCGCCACGCTGGCCGCGCCCGGTGCCCTCCCCGCGCTGATCCACTGCCAGGTCGGCAAGGATCGCACCGGCGTCGCGATCGCGCTTCTGCTCGGCGCGGTCGGTGTGCCGCGCGAAACCATCGTCGCCGATTACGCCCGCAGCGGCCCGAACCTGGCGGGTGCCTTCACCGAGCAGGTCCGGCAGGCGCTCCTCGCCGAGGGCCGCGACTGGGAGCGCTTCGCCCCCCTTCTCCTCAGCCCGACCGAGTTCATGGCGGAGATGCTGGATTCCCTCGACACCGCGCACGGCGGCAGCGTCGGCTATCTGCGCGCAGTCGGGGTGCGCGACGAGCAACTGGCGGCACTGCGCCTGGCGCTGACGGAGTAGGGGGAGAGTCGTCGTCAGTCGTCGGGGGGCGGACCTCTCCCCCGGCCCCTCCCCGACGCGGGGAGGGGTGCCTCGTTGAGGCGCGGTAGCCAATAGGCAGGGTGACTTTGGGGCGTACCGGGCCTGCCACTTGGGCCACACACCCCGCAGGGGCGCTCCCTGCTGCGACAGGACCGGGCAATTGAACGCCCTCCCGTTGTCGCCCCCCCATGCCTGCCGTGAATCGCGCACCCCGCCCCTTCGCCCCTTACATGGGCGCATTGCCTCCACGCGCCCGTCGTCCCACCCCTACGCACACATATCGCCGAGGCGGAGAGGGCGTAGGCAATACGCCCCTACACGCCACGCAAACGTTTCCTGCCAACTCCCGCTCCCCAACGAGTCACCCCTCCCCGCGCCGGGGAGGGGCCGGGGGGAGAGGTCCGCCCCCCTTCACGCCGTCACCGGGTACAGCGAGAAGTGCGTATGCGCCGCGCACCAGCGACCATCCTCCCCACACGTCAGAACCACGCTCATCCGACCGGGGCGCTCGAAGGTGGTGCCATCGACGCGCGTGCCGACCGAGTCCCAGGGGCAGGCGATCCAGAGGAGCGCGCCATCCCGCCCGGCACGCGCCTCATCCAGCCGGAAAGTGAAGTCGCGAATCGTCGGCCAGACGTTCGACCACTGCCCCGCGACGAGCGCGTCGAGGCCATCGAGGACCCCGCTATAGGTGCCGAAACCGACCACATCCTCGCGGAACAACGCGCGTGCGCCGTCATAATCGATCGCGCGCACGCAGGTGTGCATCGCCGTCAGCCACGCACGCGCCACCCCCGCCGCCGACCCTGCCATATCATCCCCACCAACCGCCGCATTACCCATCTCGTCGCCCCTCCCCCGTACCACCCGCGCGACCATCGCGACCATCGCGACCTCCGCACGTTCCAGAGCAGCGCGCCCCGCGAGCATTGTACCGAAGCCATGCGGCTTCGGGATCATTCTTCCCCCTCTCCCTCGGATGGGGAGAGGGGGTGGCGAGCGAATGCGACGCCGGGGGTGAGGGTGCCCCCCTACCGACGCCCGTATTTGGTACCATTCCGCCCTATGAAGATCGACCGCGCCACCATCGCGACCGCACGCCCCGCCACCGCCCCGGCGGTCGCGCCGCCCGACCCCGCCCCCCCGCCCCCCCACGCCAAGAACGCCGCGCCGCCGCCGCATCTGCCCCAGCCAGCCACCGCGCGCACCCTGGCCCTCCACTTCGGCCTGCCGCTCCTCCTCGCGCTGCTCCTGACACTGCCCGCTCTCTGGCCGCGCGCACCGTTCGCGCTGGATGTCGGGTTGCCCGGCGACCGCCTTTTCCTGGCCCACGTCCACGGCGACGAGCGCCTGGCAGAGTACTCCTATCGCTGGACCGGGCAGGGGGCGCAACCGACGCTCCTGACGGTGCCGGGGTGGGGGGCGGTGCGCCGCGCGCGGGTGACGTTGCGCGCACAGGCGCTCAGCCCGGTCGAGCTACGCCTGCTCACGAACGGGCAGCCGATCGGCACCATCGCGGTCGGCGTCACGATGGCCGAGCAAACGGTCGAGGTGGCGTTCCCCCCCGACGGCGCGGGCACCGCCCTCACCCTGGCGCTCGACGCGCCCCTCACGCGCGTCGCGGGCGACAGCCGCCCGCTCGGCGTGAAGCTCGACACGCTCCGGCTGACTCCCGTGGAACTGGAACGCGCGGGCGCGGGCTACTGGCGGGGCCTCTGGCCGCACCTCCCCGGCGCGCTGGCGCTCGTCGCCGCGCTGCTGCTGCTGATCGGCGGTTCGGGCGCGCGCGCGGCGGTCGCCGGGCGCGTCGGCGTGGCGCTGGCCGTGCCGCTCACGCTCGCGCTGGCCCTGCCCTGGGCCCTGGCCGCGCTCCCCGCCGCGCTCGGGGCCGCCGGGATCGCGCTGGCCGTGCGGCAGCGCGCGCGCCTCCTCGACGGCTTGGCGACGGCATGGGCCACGCTCGATCGCCCGCGCGTGGCCGGGTGGGTCATGGCGGGCGGCATCGCGCTCTACGTCGCGGTCGTCCTGCCGCATCTGCTGGCCGTGCCCTGGATCAACCACGCCGACTACGCCGACAACGCGGTCGTCGCGCACAACCTCGTGCGCGGCAACGGTTTCACGGTCGATTATGTCGCGCAGTTCTACCGCGATTGGCCGACCCTGCGCCATCCCGCCGACACCTGGCCCCCCCTGCAACCGCTGCTGATCGCTCTCTCCTTCGCCCTCTTCGGCGTCTCGGTCGCCGCCGCCAAGCTGCCGAACCTCCTGATCATGGTCGGGCTCCTCGTCCTCCTCTACCGCGTCGGGGCCTCGCTCTGGTCGCCGCGCGTCGGCCTGCTCGCCGCCCTCATCCTCGCCCTTAACCCCGCCCTCTTCGACGGCGTCATCTACCCCCTCAACGACACCGCGTTCACCCTGCTGGCGTTCGGCTGCGTGGTGCTGCTTACAGAGTCGTCAGTAGAGGATCGTCGCGAGCCGTTGCGCGGGTCCGCCACCACACAGCCACTTACGCCTTACGCCTTACGCCTTACGACCCTCCTGGGCCTCCTCGCCGGCCTCCTCGTCCTCTCCAAGCCGAGCGGCGCGCTGTTGTTAGCGGGTGGCGGCGCGTGGGCGGTGTGGCGGGGGTGGCGGGCGGGGGCCTTGCGGGCGACGCTCGTGGGGGGCACGCTCGCGGCGGCGGTCGCGCTGGCGGTCTGGCTGCCGTGGGGCGTCCGCAACCAGCTCACGTTCGGCGTGCCGTTCTATTCGACCGAGGCGCACGACGCCTGGATCCTGGAGTTCCGCGACTGGGAGAACATCTACACAGTCTATGCCGGGCGACGCGAATTGCCGCACCCGCGCCTACTGGTCGGCTACGGCTTCGACGCGGTGACGGGCAAGATCGCGCAGCAGTTCAAGGAAGTCTGGACCGATCTGCAGGAGGGCGCGATCCTCCCCTGGCCGATGCTGCCGTTGGCCCTGCTTGGCGTCTGGACGGCGCGCGACCGCCGCCAGCGCGCGCTCGTCGCGACCTTAGCGGCCGCCTCTATCCTCTACACCCTCTTCATACTCGGCTACTGGCACTACGAGCGCCGCTACACCCTCTTCCTGCTCCCCTGGGGTGCGCTGCTTGGGGCGGCGGGACTCTGGTGGGCGCACGATCGGCTGGCGGAAGCGCGCAGTCGGGCGCTGGCCGGGCTGGCGACGCTCGCGATCCTCGGCTTACTCCTCGCGCCGCAATGGGCGGCGCTGCGGGACGCCTGGCCCGCCGATCTCCGCACCCCCAACTCCGTGATCATGGCCGAATGGGTCCGCGACAACACCCCCGGCGGCACCGTGGTGATGACGCGCAACCCCTGGGAGTTCTCCTTCCACAGCGAGCGCCAGAGCGTGATGATCCCCTACGACGACATCGCGACGATCGAGACGATCGCCGCCCGCTACGGGGCCACCTATCTGCAACTCGACAACCTGAAGCGCCGCGACACCCAGCGCCCCGACCTGGCACCGTTGTATGTCGGCCCGGACGAATGGCGGGGTTTCCGCAAGGTCTACGATCGGCGCGGCGACAACGGCGAGGGCCTGCTGATCTACACCTTCCCCGCACCAGGACGCCAGCCATGACCGCCCCCCTTCGACCGTCACCCTCCGACCTTCGGCCCCTCCGTATCGTCATGCTAACGACCTCGTATCCCTTGTATCCCGGCGACCCGACCGCGCCTTTCATCGAGGAACTGGCCGCCCACATCGCCGCGCTCGGCCACGCGGTGGACGTGGCGCTGCCCGCCCACCCGCGCCTGCGACGCTGCCCGCACGAACGCGGCGTCGGGCTGCACCCTTTCCGCTACGCGCCCGGGCTGCGCCCACTCCAGGTCTGGGGCTATGCCTCCTCCCTGGCCGGCGACGTGGGTGTGAAAAGGGCCGCCTACGCCGCCGCGCCCCTCGCCCTCGCCGCCTCCACCGTGGCGACCGCCCGGCTCGTGCGCCGCCTGCGCCCCGACCTGATCGTCGCGCACTGGGTCATCCCGAACGGCCCGCCCGCCGCGCTCGCCGCCCGCCTCGTCCACGCGCCGCTCGTCGTCAGTCTGCACGGGTCGGATGTCTTCCTGGCCGAGCGCATGGCCCCGATCGGCGCGGCGGCCGGTCGGGTCTTCCGCGCCGCCGCCGCCGTCACCGCGTGCAGCCCCGACCTCGCCGCCCGCGCCGCCGGGTTGGGGGCCGACACCGCCCGCACCACCACGATCCCCTACGGCGTCGATCCGGCGCGCTTCCGCCCCGGCACGCCCGACGAACGCGCGCGCGTTCGTCACGACCTCGGCCTGCACCCCGACGAGCGGCTGATCCTGGCCGGGGGACGCCTGGTTCACAAGAAAGGCCTCGATGTGGCGCTCGACGCCTGCGCCACCCCCGCCGCGCGCGCGGGCGGACGCGCCCGCCTCGTCATCTTCGGCTACGGCGACTTGCAAGCTGCCTTGGCGGCGCAGGCGGCGCGACTCGGCCTGGCCGACCAGGTCCTCTTCACCGGGCGGATCGAGCGCGACCAACTGCCCGCCCTCCTGGCCGCCGCCGACCTCTTCCTCCTCCCTTCCGTCCACGACCACGCGGGCAATGTGGACGGGCTGCCGAACACGCTGCTGGAGGCGATGGCGACCGGACTGCCGATCGTCGCCTCGAATGTCGTCGGCGTCCCCACCGTGATCGACGACGGCGTGGCAGGGCGACTCGTCCCCGAGCGCGACGCCGCCGCCCTCGGCGCGGCGATCGGCGACCTCCTCCGCCACCCGGACCGCGCCGCCGCGCTCGGTGCCGCCGCCCGCGCGCGGGTCGAGCGCGACCTCACCTGGCCGCAGATCGCCCACCGCTACCTCGCGGTCTACCGGGAGGCCATCGCCCGCCACCCGGCGCGCAACGGGCGCGGCGCATGAGGGAGCGTGGTGCCACGCGGCGGGCGGCACGAAGCGCCGCCCCCATGTCCCCCAATCGCGTGCCCGGCAACCGCCCCGCCGAGGCTGCGGCGCGACCGCTCGGCACGCCCGCCGCCGTGATCGCGCCCGCCCTGCGCACCCTGCTCGCCGACCCCTGGCTGTTCGCGATCCTGGCCGTCGCGCTCGGCTTGCGCGTGCTCGTGTGGCGACTCGCGCCGCACGCCGAATGGCTCGGCGACGAGCGCGAGTACTATTCGGCGGCGGCGATCCTGGCCGACGGGCGCGGCCTCGCCTTCATCGACCAGAGCATCTGGGTCCGCCCGCCCCTCTACATCGCGACCCTCGCGGCCCTCTTCCGCTCCTTCGGGCCGGGTGTCGCCCCGGTCTGGGCGGCGCAAGTCGCGCTCGGGCTGGCCACGGTCGCGCTCGTCTACCTGCTGGGTCGGCTCTACCACGAGCGCCGCGCCGTGGCGCGGCTCGCGGCGACCGCCTGCGCCCTCTATCTCCCCTTCGCGGTCTACGCGCGCCTCCTCCTCTCCGAAACCCTCTTCACCTTCCTGATCGTCCTCGCCTTCGCCGCGCTGACCCTGCACGCGCGCGGGGCGGGCCGCTGGCCGCTGATCCTGGCCGGGGGCGCGCTTGGCGGCGCGATCCTCACGCGCGGCAGCGCCCTCCCCTTCCTCGCCGCCATCCCCCTCTGGGCGGTGGCGATCCGCGAGCGGCGCCGCGCGACCGACTGGCCGCGCGCCGTGCGCCGCAGCGCGCTGGTGCTCGGCGTCGCGCTGCTGCTGATCGCGCCCTGGACCGCGCGCAACTACGCCGCCTACGGGCGGCTCATCCCGGTGGACACGACCGGCGGCTACAACTTCTGGCTCGGGGCGCTCCAAGGGCGGAACACCGGCCAGGTGGACACCACCCTGCGCACGATCCCCAATCAGGGCGACCGTCAGGCGGTCGCCTGGGCGCGCGGCTGGGCGACCGTGCGCTCCAACCCGCGCGGCTATCTCGGCAAATCGGTCAACGAGGCGGGCGACCTCTGGCGGATCAACGTGGGGGCCTACGAGCGCCTGATGCGCGGCTACGCGCTCGGCAAGATCCCACGCCCCTGGCTCGGCCTGACCCTCGCGCTCGACGATCTCCTCTACCTGCTCGCCCTGCCGCTCGCCGCGCTCGGCACGATCACGATCGGGCGGCGCGAGGACCGCCGCCTGCTGCTCCTCTGGCTCGGCTGGAACGTGGTCACCGGCGCGCTCTTCTTCGCGATCACCCGTTTCCGCCTGCCGCTGATGCCCTTCATCTTCCTCCTCGCCGCGCGCGGGTCGCTCAGCGTGCCGTCGCTGGCGCGCGCGCTCTGGCACAGTCGCGGGGGGGTGCCGCCCCACCTGTTCGCTCCCGTCGCCGTCGCCGCCGTCGCCCTCACCCTCGTCGTCCCCTCCTTCCTCCCCGACCAGTACCGCCTCGGTTTGGAGCGCGCGGGGCTCAACGACCGCGTCCTGCGCGGCTACGCGCTGCTGCACGAGGGCCGACCGGACGCCGCGCTGGCGACCTTCGACGCCCTGCCCGACTATTTCTACGCCCGCGCGACCAGCCTCGCCGCCGCCTACCACGCCCTCGGCCAGGACGACCGCGCGCTGGCCCTGCTCGACGACGACCTCGACCCGCTCGGGGCGACACTGCTGCGCGGCGACATCCTGCGCGCGCAAGGGCGCACCGTCGAGGCGATCGAGTCGCTGAACTACCGCGACGTGCGGATCGCCAACCCGACCGCCGAAGCATGGGACCGCCTGCGCCCGCCCCCCCTCGCGCGCCTCGATGTCGGCGACGGCCTCGATCTCGGCTACCTGCGCGGCCTCAACCTCGATGAACGCGACACCGACGGCACGACCTATCGGTGGACCCTCGACCAGGCCGATTTCCGCCTGACCGCGCCGCAGGGTGCCACGACACTCCGCCTGCGCCTGCGCGGCTACCGCCCGCTCGGCACGCCCCCGCCCGTCCGGGTGCGCGTGGCTGGGCGCACTCTCGGCACCATCACCCCGACCGGCGTGTGGCAAACATACGACTTCCCGCTCACCGCAGGCACCGCCACAGTCGGTGCAACGCTGATCGTGACCCTGGACACGCCGACCTTTGTATCGAGCTACGCTGACCAGCGCCAGCTCGGCGTCATGGTCGATTGGATCGAGGTCCGATGAGCAAGACAGGAGCGACGCGGGCAAGCAGGCGCGGACAAACGCACCGCCCATCGCACCGCCCATCGAACGTGGGCGGGGGCGGACTCTTCGCCGGGCTCAGCATGACAGTTCGTACGTGGTCGCCCCTCCACCTCGGAACTGTCATGCTGAGGGCAACGAAGAATCCGCCCCCTCCACCCCCACCCCCATCTTACCCTCTAGCCAACCCATCACCCCAACCGGCGACACGCACCAGCCCCGCCCTCCTGCGCTGGCTCCCCGTCATCATCGTATTCCTCGCGCTCGTGCCGCTCCTCCTCAAGCTCCCGGCAGCGGCGGAGTTCACGCGCGCCATCCTCACCTACCCCTTCCAGGTGGACGACAGCGAAGGGGTCATCCTCAGCGAGGCGCAATGGCTCGCGCGCGGCGTCGATCCCTACCAGCCCGCGCGGCCCGACTTCTTCACCGCCGCGCCCTACACGCCCCTCTACACCGCGCTGAATGCGGCCGCCTTCGCGCTCGGTCCTTTCACTTTCAAGGTCGGTCGCGGCATCGCCTGGCTCGCCACGCTGGCCGTCGCCGCGCTGCTCGGCGCGGTGGCCTGGCGGCGCACCGGTCGCCCCGCGCTCGTCGCCTGGGTCACGCTCGCCATCCTGACCACCAACCTCGTCAGCGTCTGGTCCGTGCGCGCCCGGCCCGATCATCTCGCCCTCGCCTGCAACCTGGCCGGGTTCGCCCACGTCTGGTGGCGCTGGGAGGCCCTGCCGGGTCCGGGCCGGGGCGCTCGCCGCGCGCTGAGTCGCGCCGAGTGGTGGCTGATCGGCCCCGCCGCCGGATTGTGCGCGCTCGGTTTCTTCACCAAGCAGACCCTGCTCGCCGCGCCGCTGGCACTCGGACTCGGGCTGCTGCTGGCCCGACCGCGCCTCGGCGTCGCCTTCGGCCTCCTCTACGGCGCGCTCGTCCTGGCACCCTTCGGCCTGCTCACCCTGGTCACGCGTGGCGGGTTCTACCAGCACATCGTCCTCTTGCACAGTTCGTGGGCGGCGGGCGACTTTCTACGCCTCTGGGGGCCGTTCGTGGCGCGCTACTGGCCGCTCCTGCTCGCGGGGGCCCTCCTGCCGGGGGCGGTGCTGGCGCGCGCCGTTGTCGCGCGCCGCCTGCGCGACGATCCCGATCTCCTCCCCGCCCTCTACCTCCCCCTCGCCGCCTTCTTCGCCCTCGGCGCGGGGACGCACGGCGGCAACCACAACCACTTCGTCGAGACCGCCGTTGTGGCGATCTGCTGCGCCGCGCTGCTGGCGCACCGCCTCACGGAGACACCGCCCCCCATGGCGCGCATCGCGGCGCGGGCGCTCGGCCTCGCGCTGCCGCTCGCTGTGTCGCTCGCCCTCGTCGCCGAGGCCGGGTTCGGCGGCGAGAACTGGCTGGCGCGCGACTTTCGCACGCCGCGCTCGCAGGAACTCGCGGGCTGGCGCAACGTCGCCGCCTTCGTCACCAACGATCCCGGCCCGGTCTACGCCGACAACGTGGGCCTCTTGCTGGTCACGGGGCACGAGGTTCGCTATACTGACCCCTTCTCGCTCGCCTACGCCGTTCGCACGGGCCAGTGGGACGACCGCGCCCTGGTCGCCCGTGTCGAACGCGGCGAGTTCTCGCTGATCGCGCTCCGTTACGATGTCTTCGCCGTCGGCGGCCCACCCGACGATCTCACCCCCGGCCTCTATCAGGCCATCCGCGCGCACTACCGGGCGAGTGAACGCAATGTCCTTACACTGTACGTTCGGCGCTGAAAAAGGTGATCGCCGCGACCGCCGCGACCCGTCTCCAACCGACCGCCGGGGGCGGACTTACGATCTGGGAGGGGGTAGACGTACGGGGGAAACGTAGTACTATGGTTTGACCACGGAGGATGGGGGATTTGGGGGAACCGGAGAAGGGGATGCGTATGCGTGGGGAGTTCACCTTGGCGATGCACCGCGAGTCGGAGGAGTTCGAACGGGCGCTGATCGATCAACGGGTGGAGCAGGCCTTCGAGCAGGTCTACGAAGTGCTCATTCCCGCGACGAGCGAACTCCGCCACCGCCTCGACAAAGAGAGTTGGCATCTCTTCGAGATCGTGGAACGCGCGTACCTCCAGGCGCTGGAAACCGCCGCCCGCAGCGGCATCGGCAGCCAGGCCATCCGCCGTGGAGATGTCCTCCGCAACCGCCTCGCCACTATCCCGCTGGCCCCACTGTCGCCGCCCGTCACGCCGACCATCGTGCCGCCGACCGCCGAGCCCGATCAGGTCATCAACGTCCGCCCGTGTGGCTGAGGATGCCGGGCCTCCTCTTGGCGGCGGCATTGTGCGCCCTCGGCCTGGCCCTCGCCCTGCTCGCGCTGCTCTCGGTCCCGCTGGGGCTGGGCGGCGCGGGCTTCGGCTATAAGAAACTCCTCGCCCTCCTGCTCGGCCTGGAAACCGCCGCCTGTGGCCTGCTCCTCTGGCGGCGACTGCGCGTACTCGCGTGAGCGGGGAATGCCCCCCCGGCCCTGCCCAGGCTTCGCCACCCCCCACCTGCGGTCGCGATGTCGGGGAAGTCTCGCCACCCCTTCATCCCTCATCTCTCATCCCTCACCACTCGTCTCCCCACCTCGTCTTCCTCTACCCCCAACTGAAGAAGCTGACCGGCGCACAGCGCCTCATCCTGATGCTGGCGAAGTGGGCGACGCTGGCGGGCGCGCGAATCACCGTCGTCACGCATCGGCTGACGCCCGAGGTGCGCGCCGCGCTCGACCCCGCCGTGGGCCTGATCGAGACCGGGCGGCGCGTCGACCGCTTCGGGCAGCACTACCTCGACGCCGCGCTGGAATACCTGGCCGCGCCCGCCCTGCTCGACGCGCTCCCGCCCGACGCCGACGGCCTCGTCTTCTTCGGCCCGCCCAGCCTGCCCGCCTTATGGGCCGCGCGACGGCGTTGGGGCCACCGACACCCACTGCTCTATTTCTGCTACGAGCCGCCGCGCGCCGCCTACAGTGACCGCGCGCTGATCGCCGCCCGTTTCGGCCCGCTCGCCCCGGTCGTGGCGACCGCCGCGCGCCTCTACCGCCCGCTCGATCGCCGCCGCGCGCGTCAAGCCGACACCATCCTGGCGAACGGCGTCTACGGGCAGGCCCTCATCCGCGCCGCCTACGGGGTCGAGGCCACCATCCTGCCGCACGGCGTCGATCTCGCGACGGCCACGCCCGCCCAGATCGCGGCGGCGCGCGAACGCTGGGGGCTCACCGGGACGGCCACGGTCGCCCTGACTGTTAACCAACTCCACCCCCGCAAGCGGATCGACCTGACCCTCCGCGCGGTCGCGGCGGCGCGCGCGGCGGGCCACGAGGTGCGCGCCCTGATCGTCGGCAGCGGCGTCGAGCGACGCGCGCTGGAGGCCGAGCGCGACCGCCTCGGCCTCGGCGACGCGATCACCTTCTGCGGCTTCGTGCCGGACGACGACCTCCCCGCCCTCTACGCCGCCTGCGACCTCTACCTCCACACCGGGTTGGCCGAGTCGTTCGGCCTGTCCCTACTGGAAGCCGCCGCCAGCGGCCTTCCCGCCATCGCCGTCGCCGACGGTGGCCCGCTCGAAATCCTGCGCGACGGCGACACCGGCCTCCTCGTTCCCCCCACCGTCACCGCCCTCACCGCCGCCCTGATCGCCCTCAGCGCCGACCCCCCCGCCGCCCGCGCCATGGGCCACCGCGCCCGCACCGACGTCCTCACACGCTACCGCTGGGACCTCGGCGCGGCGCGGCTGCTGGGGGAGTACGAGAGAGTCGTAAGGCGTAAGGCGTAAGGCGTATGTGGCTATGCAGTGGCACCCTGGCACCACGCCAGCGACGAACCCCTCTTACATCTTACGTCTTACGCCTTACGACTCCCCTACGGCACCAACCGCTGCAAATCCCTCGGAAACATCGCCGCCAGTCGAACGTTCGACAGGCCGAGCAGCTGCATCAGGAAGCGTTCGGTGCCGATCGCGAAGCCGCCGTGTTTCGGCATCCCGAAACGGAAGGCTTTCAGGTACTCCGCGAACGGCTCGGGCGACATGCCGCGCGCCGCCAGCGCCGCGAGGTAGTCGGCGTGGCGGTGCAACCGCTGGCCGCCGGTCACCAGCTCCAGCCCCCGAAAGAGGAGGTCGAAGCCGTTGGCATAACGCGGGTCCACCGGGTTCGGGTGGGTGTAGAAGGGGCGCTTCGCCATCGGGTAGCCGGTGACGAAGAGGAAGTCCGAGCCGTGCTCCTCCCGTGCCCAGGCCCCCAACAGCCGCTCGTGTTCCGGCGCGAGGTCCGGTTCGCCGCGACAGTCGAGACCGTGACGCGCGAAGAGGAGTTCCTGCGCGTCGGGGAAGAAGATCGCCGGGATGCTGTCCGGCACCTCCGGCACGTCGGCCCCGACCAACGCTAGGTCGGTCGCGCACCCGCGCGCCGCCGCCACCATCGCGCTGATCGTCCCGGTCAGCATCGCCATCACCGTGGTGTGGTCCTCGATGAAGCCGAACTCCGCGTCGAGGCTGACGTAGGAGGCGAGGTGGCGCGTCGTCGCGTGCGGCTCGGCCCGGAAGACCGGCCCCACCTCGAAGACCCGTTCCAGGAAGCCGACCGCCATCTGTTTGTAGAGTTGCGGCGATTGCGACAGAAAGGCTGTGCGCCCGAAATAATTCAGTGTAAAGACGTTCGCCCCGCCCTCCGTGGCGGTCCCCAGGATCTTCGGGGTGTTGATCTCGGTGAAGCCCTCGCCGCCGAGATGGGCGCGGAAGCCCGCGATCATCGCCGCCTCGAGCCGCAGGATCGCCCGCCGCTTCGGGTGGCGCAGGCCGATCACCGCATGATCGAGGAAGGTGTCGAGCGCCGCGCGCACCTCGCGCTTGTTGACCTCGATCGGCGGCGGCTCGGTCACCCGCTCCAGCACGACCACGCGCGTCTCGCGCAGTTCCACGCCGCCCGGAGCCTGTGGCTCCGCCAGCACCCGCCCGCGCACCTCGATCACCGACTCCACGCCGGTGCGCCCCAATTCCGCCAGCGTCGCGGGATCGTCCACGACCGCCTGGAATAGCCCCCAGCCGTCGCGCACGATCAAGAAATTCACCCGCCCCAACGCCCTGAACTGGTGCAGCCACCCTTGCAGCAGCACCACCTCGCCCGTGTGTCCCGCCGCCTCCGTTGTCCTGATCCGTTCCACGTCGCCCTCCGCCATCCTCCTGCTGACCGACCGTCTATATCGCCGGGAGGGGGCCGACGGTCGGTCGATAAGCACAGGAAAACCCCGTCCCGGGAAGGACGAGGCCGTTGCGGGCTTCGTGGTGCCACCTTCGTTCACCGCCCCCTCGCGAGGGCGGCCTTGTGGGGTGTCTCGCTACAACACCCCACGCGCTAACGGGCGCACCCGGTACGCCCTATCGGGCGAGCGACGCCGCCGTTCGGGCCACAGCTCGGGGGTGTCTTCCGCCGGGTGCCACGCGACTGCCTCGCACCAAACCGCAGCTCGCTGGCGTGTGGCCGCTCCCGACGTACTTCTCCCCGTCAGCGCCATTGCGCGGTAGCATACCGCCGCTCACCCTGCGCGTCAATGGCCGTATGGACAGGACGGCACAGGCTCACCCGATCCGACGCAGCGCCGTGGCGGCGCTTGCTATACTTCCCTCATAACGCCGATCGAGACGCCGATTGAGGGACCGCGCGCCGCGCTCACGTATCGAATCATCGAGCCGTTACCTCGCGCTTTCCCGCTTCGTTGGGGGGATATATGGCCGCGCTACCGAAGCCAGCGCTATCCGAGCGGGAGTATCTGGAGTTGGAGCGCGCCTCCGAAGAGCGACACGAGTACCATGACGGCGCGATCGTCCCCATGGGCGGCGCGAATAAGGAATACGGTCGCATCGTCACCAGCACGTCCTTCAGCCTCTTCGGGCAACTCCGCACCCGCCCCTGCGATGTGTACTCGAACGACATGCGCGTGCGGGTCAGCGCGACCGGCCTCTATACCTACCCCGACCTGCTCGTCGTCTGCGGCACGCCGCACTTCGCCGCAGAACACGGCGACACCCTGCTCAACCCGACCGTCATCATCGAGGTATCGTCGCCCTCGACCGAGGGCTACGACCGGGGGAAGGGGTTCCAACATTACCGCGCCCTGCTCTCATTGCAGGAGTACCTGCTGATCGCCCAGGACGCCTACGACATCGACCAGTTCATCAGGGGGACAGACGGAAGTTGGCGACTCACCGAGGCCGACGGCCCGACCGCCAGACTCCAACTCCCTGCCATCGGCTGCGACCTCGCCCTGTCCGACGTCTACGAGCGGGTCGCGCTCGGCGCGTAGCCACACGCCCCCGCCCCGCCCCGGCAGCGCGCGTTCGCGCCCCTCCTTTATCGCCCTCATCATGCCGCGTCCCCGGCCTCAGCCGCGCCCCTCCTGTCCCGCGTACGTGATGGCCTCCTCGGATCGATCGTGGCCCATGTGGATGTAGCCGCCATCGACCAGGATGTCGGCCCCCGTGATGAAAGACGCGCCCGGCCCGCAGAGGAAGAGCGCCACGCTGGCGACCTCGCTCGGCTCACCGACCCGCTGCAGCATGTGCTGCGCCCCCATGCGCGGCTCCCACGCCGCCCGATCACCCCCGGTCATCCGGTCCAACTCGGGCGTCCAGATGGTGCCGGGCGAGATGCTGTTCACCCGGATACCGTCGCGGGCCAGATCGAGCGCCTGGCAGCGCGTCAGCGCCAGGATCGCGCCCTTGGTCGCGTTGTAAGTCCAGCGATTCGGCTGAGCGATGTGGCCCGAGATCGACGCCAGATTCACGATCGCCCCGCCGCCCGCCGCTCGCAGCAGCGGCACGACGGCCGAAGCCATCAGCGCCGTGCCCTTAACGTTGACCCCCAGGCTCAGATCCCAGTCGGCGGCGGTCGCGTCCGCACCCTTGGCGAGGAACGAGGCCGCGCAGTTCACCAACGCCCGCACCGGCACACCGAGCGCCGCCGCCGCCAACGCCGCCGCCTGGCAATCCGCCCCACTCGCGACATCGCCCGCCACCCCCACGGCGGCGTCGCCCAGCGCGGCGACCGTCCGCGCCAGCCGCGCACCATCGCGATCGAAGAGCACCACACGGCCACCGGCGGCCACGAACGCCTCCGCCGTCGCCTGGCCAATCCCCGACGCCCCCCCGGTGATCACCGTCCCCGTCCCCGCAAAAGCCCCCAGCGGTATCGCCGACACCATCAGCCCCCCTCCTTGCCCAAGACACACGACCCAAGATCCGCGACGCGGCGCAAACCGTGCGTCACACTATGTCGCCGCGCCGCGCCCACCGCGCGCCGCCCCATCGCCCACCGCACCCGCCCCCGGCCGACGAGATCCACGCTAGAACCGCGCCATCCTACCCGATCTCGTCGGGCAGGGTTCGCCGTCTCGCACGGGTAACAGCGTGGCGATACGGCGGGCGGTTGAGGCCCCGCGTTGCTCTGCCACCACCGCGCCTCGGGGTGCGGCGGCACCACAAAACCCACCTGCGCGGGTTAGGCCACGCGCGTGTCTCGTCCACGCAGGTTTCTGAACCACCGCAACTGGTGGCGGACTTTGTGGCGACCGGAGTCGCCCCAAGGCGCGGTGGTGGCAGAGCAACGCGGGGCCTCAACCGCCTGCCACAGCGCTCGACCCACCCGCGCCGGACGCTGAATCGCCCCCCTCCCTCCCCACACGGTCGCGCAGTCGGCGGTCAGGACACCCTGTGCTACACTTCCGGCGATCCAACGCCCACCCGCACACCACCCCGCCCGTCGTCCCCCGTCCCCACTGACTACCGCCCACCGCCTACTCCCCCAGGAGCCCCGCCCCGTGGCAGTCGCCCAGCCGACCACCCCGACGAATCCGACCTGGCACTGGCGCGGCGAACTCGCGCTGGTCGGCACCGCGCTCCGCAGCATCTACCCCTATCTGCTCGCGATCGTCGCGTTGCTCGCGGTCACCCTCGCCTATCAGGTCGGGACTGGCGCGGAGGTCCGGGTCGGTGGCGGCTACGACGCGCCCTACGTGCGCGGCTTCTACGAGCGCGAGGCCAACGCCGACAACACCGCCCGGTGGCGCTACGCCAGCGATCGGGCGCGCGTCCTGCTGCCGGGCGCGGGCGCACAGGCCGCCACCCTCGTCATCACCGCCGACACCCGCCCCGATGGCGTCGCCCGCCCGGTGCAGGTTGTCGTGAACGGCATCGCGCTCGGCGCGTTCACGCCCACGCCAGGGCTGGCCGACTATCGTTTCCCCCTACGGTCGGAGCAATACTCTTACGGCGACCTCACCATCGACCTCCTCAGCGACCCGCAACTGGTGGCCGGGAAGTCGGGCGCGCCCGTCCCTTTCGGCCCGCGAGTGGCAGGCGTGCGCACCATCGCCGAGGCGGGCGCGGGCGTCGTGAGGCCGCCCCTGCGCCCGCTCGCCGCCTGGTTCGTCCTCGCGCCAACGCTCTACTTCCTCCTGCGCCGCCTCGGCCTGCGCGCGTCGGTGGCGGGCGGCGTGGCGCTGGCGGGCGTGGCCCTCGGCGCATGGGCGATCGTCGCCGCGCGCCTCGATTTGGCCCTCCTCGCCCCGCGCCTCGCCGGGCTGCTCGTGGCGGCCTACGCCCTGCTGGTCCTCACCGATCTGGTCGTGCCGCGTCTCCTGGCGCGTGGCGGCGTCGCCATCGCCCCGCGCGAGTGGCGGCTCCTACAACTGATCGCCCTGACCGCGCTGCTGCTGAAACTCGGCGGCGTCCTCCACCCACAACTCTTCATCATCGACCAACCGGCGCAGAATCAGTTCTTCGAGAAAATCCTGCGCGGGCGCTTCATGGAGCTGTACCAGCCGACCGCCGGCAGCATCTCCTCGCTCCCCGGCCAGTGGGGCATCAACGCCCAGTTGCCCTACCCGCCCTTCTTCTTCGTGCTCGGTCTGCCCTTCTATCGCTGGCCCTTCGGCACCGACCTCTCGATCAATATCTGGAGCGTCGTGCTCGACGGCACACGCCCCCTACTCGTCTTCTTCCTCGCGCGCCGCTTGGGGGCCAGCCCGCGCGCCGGGCTGCTCGCCGCCTTCGTGATGGGGCTGACCGCCTCGACCTTCCTGCTGCACTCCTGGGGCAATTACCCCACGACAGCCAGCCAGTGGTTCGCGCTCCTTTTCATCGTCCTCCTCGTCGCCCGCTTCCGCGACCTGCGCCGCCCCGCCGTCCTCAGCGGCCTGACCCTGCTGCTCGCCGCGACGATGCTCCTCTACACCGTCACCGCCGCCTTCATCGGCGTCTTCCTCGTCGCGCTATTCGTCGCGCTCGCCTGGCGCGGCGACGCGACCGGGCGACAACAACTCGCGCCGCTCGGCAGGATGCTCGGCGGGGCCTCGGTGCTCGCCTTCGTCGCGTATTATGCCCAGTATGCCGGGCCGCTCCTCACCGAAACCCTCCCCGCATTCGGCAGCAAGCTCGGCGGAGGCGAGGCGCTCGGCGTCCAGGCGATCCCCTTCCCGACCTACGCCGCGAACTATGTCGAACGCCTCGGTCGTTACGGCGTACTCCTCTCGCTGCTGCTGGTGCCGCTCGGCCTGCGCCCCTTGCTGCGGAGCGCCGCGCCCGACCGCCTCGCGGGGCCGATCCTCGCGGCCTGGTTCACCGTTTTCGGCCTCTTCTTCCTGGCCGGGACCAAGATCGACATGGTCGACAAAGAGGTCTGGTTCATCCTCCCCGCCGTCGCCATCTGCGCAGGGGCCGCCTGCGACAGCCTCCTGACCCGCTTTGCCCGCGCCCGCCCGCGCACATCGGTCGCGTCCACCGCACCGAGCGCGCCAGTCCGCTCGGTGACGAGGCTGGCGCACGCCACACTCGGCCTCTACCTCGCCCACCTCACCTGGGTCAGCCTCGCCCTCTGGTACTTCCGCATCATGGTCACGCGGCACTGAGCGTAGGAAAAACACCCCGCCTCACGAGCGACACGATGCGCGACAAGCCAAACGCCAGCCCGACTATTCCCCCGCCCCGTCGCATTCACGCCGCGCCAGTCTCTTCGGCGACGACACCGCCCCGACATCGAGCAGCGCCTGCGAGAGCCGGATTCAGCCGTGAACGGGCGAACGGGCGGGCCACGATGCACCGCACGTCGCTACCGCACGGCCCGGTACGCCAGCAGCACGGCCATCCCCGCCAGCGCCAGCCAGATGGCAACGATCACCGCCGCCGCGACCCGGCTGACCGGCCCGCCCGCCGCCATAGCCCGTGCCGCTGCTGCGCGGCTGTCCCGCAAGACCTGTGGCGGGATCAGCCTGATGGCGACCGCGATGCCGAGTGGCACCAGCAGCAAATCATCCAGATAGCCCAAAACAGGGATGAAGTCGGGGATCAGATCGATCGGCGAGCAGGCATACGCCACCACCAGCCCCGCGAACAGGCGCGCGTACCACGGGCAGCGCGGGTCCCGCACGGCGAGATAGAGCGCGAAGACCTCGCGCTTGAGTCGCCGCGCCCGCCCCTTCCAGCGATTCAGCCGCGATTCAGTTTGCCCGGACCCCGCCATACACCCCGCCATATCTTCGTCGCGCACCGCCAACTGCGCGCCATCGTACTACGATACCCCTGAGCGCGTGAAAGCCGCAGGGCGCGGCGGGCGGCGGACAAGGCGCGCGGCTCGTGGCCCATCTGCCACGTATTTGTCACACTTCCGCCATGCGTTCGTCGCGCCGGCCGCCTATCGTGCGGAGAGTACCTGAGGTCGGTCCGGCGCGGCAACCCCTCGCCGACCGATACACCGATGTAGAGCGGGGATAGCGCGGGGAGCAGGGGCGCATGAACAAATTGGAATCACCTATCGTGTCGGCGATCTATGGTTGGGCATCGAGCGGCACGGCGGCGACGCTGCTGACGGTCGCGGCGGCGCAGTGGCTGGTATTGCTCATACCGGCGCTGCTGCTTGCGGCATGGTTCCGCCCCGTGGCGGGCGTCCGGGCGCGGCGGCATCTCCTGCTGGCATCGGGAGTGTCGCTGGCCCTGAGCGGCCTTGTTGTGCTGCCCTTAACGTACCTGTTCGATCGCGCCCGCCCATTCGTGGCGCTGGGGCTGACACCGCTATTCGCGCACGGCATGGACGCATCCTTCCCCAGCGATCACACGCTCGTCGGCGTGGCGCTCGCGGCCCCGCTGGTGTGGCGTATGTGGCAGGTAGGCCTGCCACTGCTGGCCGTGGCGCTGCTGGTCGGGTTTGCGCGGGTCGCGGCGGGCGTCCACTGGCCGAGTGACATCCTCGGCAGCGCGCTCGTGGCCCTGGTCTTGGGGGCGCTCGCGCTCCCGCTGACTCGCGCCGCGCTGGCATTCACGCCGCCGACGCTCAAGCGGCTGGTGGGCCTGGAGGAGAGCCCGGAAGTGCGGCGGGCACTGTCGCGTTAGCCGGGGCGGTCGCGGTCTCAGCGGGACGAGCGTCACCGTGCGGATCACGCCATCGGCAGTAGGGTCACTCGCCGCTCCTTGGGTGGGCGGAGTGCCGCCCGCAGGCGGTGGGGGCGGGGGCCAGCCCCCCGAACGCAGTTCCCAAACCTCGCATTAGTGGTCCGTCGACAAACAACCCGTTCAACTATTTCGCTGGTATCGGTATCTCATCTCGGAAACGAAGATGCCGGATGGATAGGTTGTTTACTGGCAATTCCTAGCCGCCGCCCCACGCCTGCCGCCCCTCCTTGATCCCGTAGTACACGATGACCAGCGCCGCCAGCGGGTCCGCCCACCACCAACCGAACAGCGCGTTCAGCGCCAGCCCTGCCAGCACCGCCCCGGCCAACAGCGCGTTCACCAGCGTCACCCGCGCCTCCGTGAGCAGGACCGCGTTCCCGAGTTGCCGCCCCGTGACCAGCTTGCCCCACGCCAGCAGCAGCATCGCCGCCAGCGTCGCCGCCAGCCACGCCATGCCGAGCGGCGAACGCTCGGGGTGGCTGCGCGTGATCAGCGTGTAAGTCGACTGCGCCGCCACATACAGCGCCAGCGCGAAGAACGCCCCGCCGATCAGCCGCAGCGCCGTCCCCTCCCGCTCGTGGCCGATATTCCGCAGTTGCCACACCACCACGACCGACGCGAAGATCTCGATCAGCGAGTCCAGCCCGAACCCCGCCAGCGCGACCGATCGCGATCGCCACGCCGCCGCCAGCACCACCACCGCGCCGACGACATTCCACCCCAGCGTGACGTACTCCAGGCGCAGCCCACGCCGAATCAGCGCGTCCTCCACCCCCGCCCCCATCCCCATGAATCACGACCCCCATCACCGCCCCCGCCCTCCTTCACGCCCTCCTTCACGCCCTCCTTCATAGGATACCCTGATTGCTAGTGCGCCGTTCCTCACTTGCGGTAGACTTCCGGCCTCACCTGAAGCGAGGAAGGAGGCCGCCATGCCGAAGGTTATCAGGGCCCGCGAGCCGCAGGATGCCCGCGAGGAGCGGCGCATCCGCC
>JAABUN010001069.1_pt1 | contig 65000 bp, 49 predicted proteins | sample 5559311 | NCBI WGS metagenome assembly JAABUN01 (sample SAMN10711877, study PRJNA513370) | rock metagenome | isolation source: Antarctica rocks | place: Antarctica: Victoria Land, Siegfried Peak sud
TCGCCGCTTTTGCCGCCTGAAAAGTCGAGGAAAAACCTTCGGCTTCGCGCGGCGCGAGAAAAATCGCCGAAACTTTACGCGCAATTAAATCTTCCACGTCCGAAACTTGTTTAGCGGTCGTTCCCTGCGCGTCGGTATACGCGAAATTAAATTTATCGGTACGTTTCACGGCTTCTTCTTTCATACTGTTGCTTTCGGCGATGCGCCACGGTCCGGTGTTTTCCATCTGCGCGAAAGCGACCGTTTTTTTGCCGCCGCCATTGCCATCGCTGCCGCCGCTCGTCGTACCGCCTCCTCCGCCAGCCGGTTTTCTATCGCACGCGGCAAAAGCGACGGCGATAATTATCAACAAAACAAAAACGCTTCGATTTTTTAACAAAAAGTTCATAATTTTATCACTCCAAAATGTGCCTGTCTGAATTAAATTTTATCTGGTCGGCTCAATTCGCAAAAACCCGAAGCGCGCCGCAGCCTTTTCCGTTCCGCCCGCCGTTAAAGCCACGCGGATTCCTCTGTCCCACGGCGGCAGATAATCGCCGTTTTGTTCGCTGCCAACCGTTTGAAAGTTCTTGCCGTCGCTGCTCGTCGCAAAGCTGTAAAATGCTCCGTCGCGCGCCGTCATTCGCAGGTAAAGCTGATTTCCTGCAGGCGCGTTGTGCGTGGACAGCGTTCGATGATTGTTTCTTTCGCGCCGCCAGACGACGATTTTGCCGTTCTGCAAACCGAACCCGAGTGCGTTTTCGCCGTCGCCGTAAGCGGAAATTCCGGCAAGCGTGCCGTTCCTCAAACTTTTGGCGGCAATTTGTGTAGTCGCCGTATAACTTCCGTTAGTCGTGTAATAAGCCATCACACCGCCGATTAGATTGAGCGCGTTCGCCGCATTCGGCATAAGTTCTAAAAAACCATTGCTGATTTTATAACTCGGGATGTTGTTTTGCTGCCATTGCCAGCCGAAACGTAGTAACGGCGAGGTAAAATCGTCGAAAAAGCGATATTCCTCGTCGCGCTCGCCGACTCCGAGCGGAGCGGCGGCGATTTTGCTCGCGCCTCTGCCGTTATTGATTGCCGCCCAACCCTCCGTCGTCCAATTTACTTCGTCGAGATAAGCCTGCCGCCCCACGTAGTTAGTATCTTTCCGGTCGTAAGCGTGATACATCAAAAAGGCTCGCCCGTTCTCGGTCGTTACAATTGTTCCGTGTCCCGGACAATTGGCGGTTTCGTTGCCCTTTAAAACCGGGTTCGCAGGATTTTTTTCCCAAGTTCCGAGCAGAGTTTTGGAGCGCGCCACGCCCATCGCGTAGTTACAACCGCGCCCGCAGCAGGCATTGCCCGAATAAAACATATAAAAATAACCGTCTTTCCGCATAATATACGGACCTTCGACGAGATTTCCTTCCCACGTTTCCGGGTCGTTTCGCAAAATTTCCCTGCGCATTCCGACGAGTTTCCATTTTTGCGTGTCAAGTTCCTGCGCCCAGAGCGGCGTCGGTTTATTGACGCTGTTGCCATCTTCTTTCCAAACAACGAACAATTTGCCGTTTTCGTCGCGTATCGGGAAAGCGTCAATCGAGCCGACTTCCTGACATTCGAGCGCGCCGTGGTCAGTATAAGGACCGGTCGGTTTCGCGGCGGTTGCGGCGGCGATGCACAAATTTCCACCCGCTTTACGCGCGACGTAGAAGACGTAAAATTTACCGTTTTCCTGCCAGATTTCCGGCGCCCAGTAATTTCCGATTGACCATTCGGGACGCTTCGGAAAAACTACGCCGACGATACTCCAATTAACCAAATCGCGCGAGTGCAGAATCGGAAATTCAGGTCCCCATTCCGAAGAAGTCGCCGTCGCATAATAATCTTTGCCGACGCGAATCACTGACGGGTCCGGATAATCGCCCGCCTGTACCGGATTCGTATAAGTCGCGCCTTTTTGCGCGAAAATCTGCGCGGTTAAGCCGAGCAGAATGAACATCATAACGCCGATTTTTTCGCCGGAGAATTTTTGTTTATTCAGCATATTTATTTACCTTTCGCCTTAATTTAAAAACCGTTTTGATTTACTTTTTCAACTTAATCAAATTTTAGCAGTCGCTCGATTAAAAAATCGAACTCGTTTTCGCTGCGTTTGATAAATATAAATTCCGCGTTATCGCTCTTCGCATTTATCAAATCGAGCCCGCGCAGTTGATTGCCTGATAACAAGCTGCGTGGAAATCAGAATCTCGACCCCGTTTTGTGTCGGCGTGTTGATCGTTTCCATTAGGGCTTCGACGGCGCGTTTGCCTATTTCCTGGCGCGGCAAACTCACGGTCGTCAAAGCCGGTTCGGTCAGGAGCGCAAACGCAATGTCGTCGAAGCCGACAATGGAGATATCCCGCGGAACATTTAATCCGGCGGCGCGAAATTCCTGAATCGCGCCGAGTGCCATTAAATCGTTCGCGGCAATAACGGCGCTAGGCATTTTTTTTTCCGAAAGCATCTCGGAAGCGGCGACTCTTCCGCCTTCGGTTTTAAAATCACCTTGATAAATCCGCTCGGGCTGGTTCGGGCAAATCCGCCGCATCGTCTCACGAAAGGCTTCGAGACGGCATTTTGCAGACCTCAAATGTGCCGTGCCGCCGATAAAAGCAATGTCTCTGTGACCGAAATCAACCAGATGCCGAACCGCCTCTGCGATTCCTTCATCGTATTCGATGCGCAGTTTGCTGGCGTGTAAACCAGCTTCACCCAAATCCAGGAAAACCACCGGAACTTCGCATCTGGCGAGTTCGTCTAGCAAGGATTTATCCATTTCGGAAGTCAGCAAAATCACGCCGCGCACGTTTCTTTCGATAAAACGTCGAACGTAATGCGAAGTGCGCTCGGCATCGTAATTCGTATTCGACAATATAATGTCGTAACCACGTTCAAAAGCCTCTTCTTCAATACTTTTGACCAATTCGGGGAAAAACGGATTGGAAATATCCGAAACGACCAACCCGAAAGTTCTGCTTCTACCCGAAGCCAGAGTTCTTGCGTTTGCGTTCGGGTAATAATTATGCAGCTCGATAGCCTTCAAAACACGCGCCCGCACTGCATCCGAAACAAATCTCGTTTTATTGATAACGTGCGAAACCGTGGCGGTTGAAACGCCGGCTTCCGTGGCGATGTCTTTGATACTGCTCATCGAAAAAATTTGGTTTCAGGCTTTTAATTTTATTTCAAAAATCTCTGGTTATGCTAATTTTTTATAACTCGTTTTACTGATTTTTTCGCCAATGAAATTGCTGCACAAAGCATAAACAAAACTAAACAGGCAAACTTTTTGCGCAGCATTTATGCATTTTATAATCAGTTACTGATAAATTTCCACTTCCTTTAGGTCTCTATTGCCGACGCCGATTGATAAAAGGCGCAACGCGGACTTCTTTAGTCGGAGCGCCTTCCGCCGCTCTAACCCAACCGTCCGCGCCGTAAATTAATTTATCCATTATCATTACGCGCCCGCGATTTCTGTCATTCGGATGGTAAGCGTGATAAACAATCCAATCGCGGGATTTGTCATCTCGAATCACAGAGTTATGTCCGGGTCCGAGCCATTTGTCATTTTTCTTTATAATTACACCGTTGTTTTCCGGCATAACTTCAAAAGGTCCGGTCGCGCTGCGAGAACGCGCAGCCATAATCGCGTAATGAGCGCTGGTGCAGCAGTCATCGCCGGAAAAAAACATATAATAATAACCGTTGCGAAAAGTTACCCACGCTCCTTCGACTAAATCCCGATACATATTCGGGTCTGCGCTGTTAATCGGGAAAATAAGATTAATCGGCTGAGAATTTGCCGCAAAATCAAGGCGGTTTTCGGCAAGCTCCTGAACCTTTATCGGCTCGAAACCGCTTCCCCAATAAAGAAGACGTTTCCCTGTCGCCGGGTCATCGTAAGCCATCGGGTCAATGTTGACAAATCCGTTGCCGCATTTTAACGCAGTGCCTTTGTCTGTAAAAGGTCCTGCCGGATTGGTTGCCGTCGCCACTGCCAAACAAAGTCCGTTTCGGGAATTCGGGTCGGCTGAATAATACATAAAATATGTGCCGTCGATTTGGGAAACGTGCGGCGCCCAGAAATTCTGCGTTTGATTTGCCCAGGCAGGTTTGACGGGCAAAGCGTCGCCGAGGCGAACCCAATTTTCTAAATCAGCCGACCGCGCGACTTGAATGTTTAGCCAGTTGCCGTTGATGACAGTCTGAGTCGCATAAGCATAAAAAAATCCGTCCGATGCGCGAATGACGGTCGGGTCGGGAAAGTCGAAATCAAAAACCGTATTCTGATAAAGCGGCGTTTTCCGGTTCAAACCAATCGAAGTTTGCGAGAACGCAATCGTATTCAGCAATAAAGCCGAAACGATAAAAATTAAACTCCGAAGTTTGTATTTAAGACACATTAGATTTTTAGCTTACCGATAAAATCCATCCGTTTATATTCCGCTTATAACCGTTGCAAACGATAAAAGACGTAACAAATTTTATTTTTTCGGTATAACAACCCGCACACCGTCCCAATTGTTTTCCGACGAACCGTAACCGTAAAGCATTACGTGAAACGATTTTGGAAGATTTTTAATGGTAGCCTTCAAAGCTAATTGAGCGTCTTGCGGCGCACCTTTGGCATCGTTGAGGTAAAAACTGAATTCGTCGCCTTTACGAACAATCAGCAGCACCGGATTTTTCATTTTCGTGGCGAGTTTTTTGTTATCTAACCGCTCGCCGCGACTGTCAACTACTGACCACGCCTCAAGAGCTCCTTCGCTGGTTAGCATCCATTCGATTCGGTTGCGTCCCGAACCGTCAAACAAAACGGTCAAAGTTCCGAATCCGAGCGTCGAGGCGTTGCTGCCGGGTTCGGGATATGCCGACCCGACTTTTGACAATCTGCCTTCGACGGCGAAACGGTCGCCGGAAAAGGAATCTTTCGTGCGAATTCCGGCGCGTGTTTTACCGGCGCTGCGAATCTGCACAGCGCCGTCTCTGACTTCGAGTTTGCCGCCCGAACCGCCTTCAAACGTAAATTTTTCCCACTTTTTTTCGTCGAGCTTGTCGCCGGCAAAATCGTCGCTCCATTCTTCATACTGCGGTTTGTTTTGCGTGCCGGACGGTGACGCTGACAGCTTTGTTTCCTGCGCCGAAACTTGCCCGCCAAAACCGAGCGCGGCGATTAAAATTGTTCCGGTAATCAAATAATTTTTCATTTCATCGCTCCTCAAAAACGAACATTGGCAAGTCGCCGGACGAGTTCGCGCCGACTTACTTCTTTTTGTTCCTTTTGTGAATCATTCAATTGTTTAAATCTCTCCAGAGTCGCCTTTGATTCGTTCGCACGCTTGAGCCGGGCGTAAACACGTCCGAGTTGATAAAAAGTTTCGGCGCGGTCGGGTTCGAGTTTCGCCGCCCGCTCCAAGTAAACTGCGGCTTCCTCCCAACGCGCTTGACGAACGTAAAGCCTGCCAAGCGTTATATGCGCCGAAGTCAAATTCGCGTCAAGTTCGGCGGCTCGTTTGAGCGCGGCTTCGATGCGCTTTTCGTCAACCTCAGCCATTTTCAAAAGCGTATCGCCGAGCAAATAATGCAGAAGCGCAACCCTACCGTTTAATCCGATAGCCCGTTCATAAACCTTTACGGCGTCGGCGTAGCGCGCCTGCTCGATGAACACAGCACCCAAATAAGCCAGCGCCGGAATAAGCTGCGAATCAATTAACAAAGCCTTTTCAAACGCTTTTTGGGCTTCGGGAATTTTATTGTTGTCAAACTGCGCGATGCCGAGTGCGAACCACAAAGACGCTGAATCGGGAAATTCTTTTAATGCTTCCTCGATGCGAATTAAGGCTGCCGCCGGAGCTTTTGAATTGACCAGCAGCAAACCGTATCGGCTGCGGTAAAAATCGTTTTTCGGTTCTTTGGCAATTGCCCGACGCATCGCCGGAATAGCATTTTCCGGGTAGCCGCCCGCTTCGTAAACTTCCGCTAGGGCAAGATAAACTTTCGCATCGTCCAAGCCGCCTGCAACCGCCGTTTCAAGAAGCCGTCCGGCGTCGCGTATATTTTTCCGTTCGACGTAAATTTTGGATAACAAAATCAGCGCATCGACGTTCTGATTTTCGTTCGACAAAATCAATTCCAATTCTTGTATGGCTTCGTCAGGCAAACCGCCTGTAAGTAACTCTGCGGCAAGCAAAACATCTTGCGACTTATTTTTTGTTCCTGTTAATACAGCCTCCGATTTCAATTGTGCGACGTATTCGGCAAATTCTTTTGCGGCGCGTTCCTTCTCACCTATTCCCAAAGAAATTATTACGAGCGCGCGTAAAATTTCCGCTTCGGGAGCGATGGTTTTCGCCTTGCCGAACAATTCGCGGGCTGCTCTTAAATTGCCTTCATCCGCCCGTATCTGCGCTAAATTAATAAGCGCGCTGGCTTGTTCGGGATTTATTATAAGCGAAGCCGTAAACTCTCCGGCTGCTTCTTTTTTGCGCCCCAACCGCAACAAAATAGCGCCGTAGTTATTTCTCGTCTCAGGAGAATTCGGCACAATTTTTGCCGCGAGCGCAAAATACTTTTCCGATTTTGTTAAATCATTTTCTTTATCGGCAACAATGCCGGCTAGAGTATTTGCTGCCGGATTACGCGGGGCGATTAACAAAACTTCCTGCAAAATTGCTTTTGTCCGAGTAAAATCTCCGGTTTGAAGAGAAGCGGTAGATTCAACCAGCAGTTTTTCGATTTTTTGGGTGTTAGCAGCGGAAGATTTAGTTTGCCCTAAATTGCTGTTCGAGCAAAAACTAAAAACGACAATTGCCGCGATTAAAGTTTTTACAATTTTCTCCCACTTGTAATACATTGGCGGAATTAAAGTTTCTTTATTTAAAATCGGCGCGGAAACTGCTTTGAAACATTCTCCGCGCCGTATTGTTAGTGTCGAAGGCAAGAATTAGAAAATAAGTCTCGCCCTAAATTGAATAACGCGGTTTCCAGCTTCATCCAATCTTGGCGAAAACCCTTCAGCACCAAAGTTTGAATACCTATTAAAATTTCCGTTTGTGGTCTGTCGTCCGAGAACTGTGTCGGGCGGCAGGTAAAGAACCTGATTAAAGACGTTGAAGAATTCCGCGCCAACCTCAAAAGTTACGGTTTCTGTTATTCTAGTCTTCTTCAAAATGCTCATATCCGCGGTAAAGAATCGGTCTGAACGAAAATCCGTATTTACTATCGGAGCAGTGCCGAAGAATCTGTTCGGGTCTGAGTAATAAGCTGCATACGCCGGATTTCGCTGTCCGTTAAGAAGAAACGACGGAGCGCCATTATTAAAACTTGGCGGCGCGGAAAAAGCAGCAGGATTGACTACAAAAAATCTGCCCGGATTGTTTGGGTCTGCAATTCTTTCAGGTAACCCAATCGGCTGTCCGGTTAAATTCGGGCGAAGTCTGCCATCAATTCCCGCAAGTCTTAAAAAGCCGTTGTCGTTATCAGCAATAGATTGGTCGAGCGAGAAAACCAGCGGCGTTCCCTGCTGAATTCGGAAAATGCCCGAAATTTGGAAGCCGCCAAAGATTTTATCGACAATTCCGCCGTTATTAAGAAACAGTTTGCCTTTGCCGAACGGCAGTTCAGCCAGGAAATTAGTAACAAAAACTTGCGGCGGATTAGTCGGCGAAATCGTTTTCAGAGCCTTCGTGTCATTTGGATTTTGCAGCACACCAGTGAATAGCGAAAAGCCTAAAATATCCTCAGAAGCATTTGTTACAAGACGCGAAAGAGTGTAGGAGGCGCCGAATTGAAAACCTTGCGCAAAACGGCGGTCAACTTTTATTTGTAGTGCGTTGTATTCGCTTTCGCCTTCACTCTCTAACTCATCATTAATGTTACGGTATTGCGGAAAAGGTCGAAGCGCCTGTGCGACGTTACCGCCAAATCCAGGGAAAACCGCATTGGCGCCTGACGGAATTGCAATGCCGATGCTGGTTGCATAAGCTCGCTGTTCGACAGTTACCGCATTGATGTCTGTTCGCAGAATTTCATTGCCGAGTCTGAGTGCATTAAGGGGAAGTGCGTTCGGTCGTCCGAAGTTTGAGCGCAGTCGGTCGGCGCGATGTCCGATATAGCCGACTGAAGCGAGTAATCTATATGGCAGTTCGCGTTGGACATCAACCGTATATTGAAGCGTCCGACCATTGCGGAAGCCTCTTCCGAACTGCCCGAACGCAGTTACATCAGCGCCTAGGAACTGACCGTTCGGGTCAGCTGGGGGTATGCTCTGAAAGGTCGATAAAAAATTCCTCGCATTGCGTCCGTCAGGGGTGATTGCTCCGCTATTGGAATTGTAACCGATAGTGCCGCTATTAATATCACCGCGACCATCGCCGCCGCCATATAAAACGGGCGAATAGTAAAGACCGATGCCGCCGCGAATGACCGTTTTACTGTTTAAGGCATACGCCGCGCCGAAGCGCGGACCGATATTTGATTTATCATTTGGCGCGAGAGTGCGATATTCCGCTTTTAAACCACTTTGCCCGCCTGCGCCGACAATCGCACCGAGCCTGCCGCCTGCCTGCGGGTTAGCGACATCCGGTTCAAAACCTCGAAAGCGATCTTTTGCCTCCAGTCTAAGCCCTGGCAAGTCATAACGCAGACCGAGATTGAGCGTCAGTTTTTGACTGACCTTGATGTCGTCCTGCACAAAGTAGCTTTGGGTCAGTTGACGAAACGCAGGGTCAATCGAGTTGTTCGAGTTAAAGGCAAATTCCGTCGCGCCGGTGATCAAGCTGGCAATCGGGTAACCGCAATCGCCGCATGCATCAGAAGCCGTCTGGTCATTGCGGAAGTTGAATGTACCGCCCGGATCGACTCTTTGTTGGACATTAAATTGCGCGTTGCGATAACTACCGCCGAATTTGAAAGTGTGGCGTCCGGAAACGAATGTTACAAAATCGCTGATTTCCAATGTTCCATCCCGAAGTTGGTCGACAAATTCCGTCGAACCTATGTCTTGAACATTGCGCGGATCGCCCAAGCCATAGTTAGGAAAACCAATGCGCGGAAATGCGAAGTTTTGCGTGGCATTTACCGGAATACCCAGACTGGATGTGTTAAATCCGGCGGTTGTGTTGGCATTAGCAACGTCGAAAAACGTATAACCCACGTTCAAGTGATTCAGCAAATTAGATGTAATACTGTAATCATGTTGAATACGTCCGATATTAGACTTGAAATTTTGATCGAAGACGCCCTGGTTTGTAAAAGGTAGTGGATAAATTGGAAATGCTCCGGCAAGTCTTTCGGTGTCTCGGCGTGAGTAACTTACCGAGAGCCGCTGCTTGTTCGTTAAAACAAAATCACCCTTGATAGTATATTGGTTAGTATCCGTTGGTCTCACGCCTTGCGCGTCATAGTTATTAAGAATTCCCGGTCGGGTCGGCAGCGGAAAATATTGCAGAATCGCAAAACCAGCCGGGTCAATCAAGGGTCGTGGCACACCGTTGACTAAAACCGTGCCGGTAACTAAATCCAGACGGTTTCCGGGAATTGCCTGACGCACATTTGCCGGCACGCGCGGGTCATAGATAAGCACGGGCTGTCCGCCGTTAATGCGTTGGACAGCCGGGTCGCTCGTGTTTAGCAATTCGCTGAAATCGCCGGTTCTCATCTTAATGGTAGGAACGGTAACCAACGCGTTACGACCTTGACGAAGACGATAGCCTTCGTAATGGAAAAAGAAAAACGCACGGTCTTTCAAACTGCGGAAAATTCCGCCGGTGTTGCCTTCACCGAAATTGGGAATATAAATCGGACCGCCGATGTTGAAGCCGTAGTTGTTGCGGTTGTCGCGGTTGCGTTTAAATCCTCTGGCGTTGCTTAAAATGTCATTAGCATTAAAGACTTCGTTTCGCACGTAATCATACGCTTCGCCGTGAAATTCGTTAGTTCCTGATTTTAAAGAAAAGTTGACAACCCCACCCGACGAGTTGCCGAATTCAGCCGAATAGCTGTTGGTGGAAATCGTAAATTCCTGAAAAGCATTCGGACTCGGCGCGGTTTCGCTAAAAAACGTGCCGTTTTGAGTTCGGCGCACGCTTGCTCCGTCAATCAAAATTTCCGTACCTGATGCCTGTCCGCCGCTGACTCTAAACTTTGAAGTGCTGTTTGTTCCGTTCGTCGTATTCGCGGCGCCGGAAGTAACGTTACTGTCTAAGAAGATAAAGGCAAGCGGTGTTCGCCCATCCGCTTCCCCGCCCGCCAAAAGCGGCAACTCTCTGACCTGACGCTCGTTGACATTGGTTTGCCGAACCGGGTTGTCGCTGTTAATAGTAACGGCTTCAGCGTTGACTGTAACAACATTTCCCGTAACTTCGCCGATTTCTAATTTAATTTCCAGGGACTGTGTTCCCTGGACATCGACTTTGACGTTATCAATGCTGGCTCGTCTAAAACCAGCCAATTCTATCGCCACCTGATAAAGTCCGGCTTTGAGTTCCGGCAACACGAAAACGCCTTCGTCGCTAGTGGTTACCTCACGGGTTTCGCCTCTTTCTGCGCTGGTTGCGACCACTCTAGCGCCGGAAACAACCGAACCGCTCGGATCTGTAACCGTTCCGCGAAGCGTCCCGCGGTCGCTTTGTGCAGAGGCGATTCCGACGCTCACAACAAATGGTAAAAGCAAACCGGCAAACAGTTTAAACAACTTCATATTCAACTCCTTTACAAATTAAATGAAAAATAACAGGAATATAAAAATTTAAATCGTGCGGAAACGCCGAATTTAACAACTTAAGTTCCTTAAAAGGAAAAAAGTTTCTCTCCGACAAAATGCGTCAAAGTAGAAGATGAATGTTTGCTTCGCCGTTTTAATTCGGTTTTAATCTGTATTAAAGCCAACTTCAAATAGCGAAGATGCTTGATTAAACAAAATTAAGGCGAAATTACTCGTTCAAACGAAATTTTCAGTATCAAATATAATTTATAATTTAATCGTTTGCGTAAGCGTTTAACTAAGTGAATATTATAGTAAGCGCACTATGGTAAACTGTCAACAGAATTTTAGAAAAATTCATTAACAAACGAGTAAAATGTGAAAATAAACTTAAATCTTTATCGTTTGTCGAAAAGAACAATGAGAAAAACATTATTTTTTGTAATTCTGATATTAAGTGAAATGAATTTTCTCACCGCCCAAAAACCTCAGATGGGCGGCTCGTCAACCGGCGAAGCGAAAACGTACGCAACCAGACGCACCACGGGTATTGTTGACGAAAAAGCCCGCAAAATTTATGTAGACATGACGGCAAACACTGCGCTCAAAAATTTCCGTTGCGTTTCAGGCGGCAAAGAGAAAAACTACATCATTGAAACAACCGCCTGCACAACCGCCGTTTTCGATTATGACAATGACGGCAAGCCGGACATTTATCTCCTGAACGGCTCGACGATAAACGCCGAACGCGGAAAGGAAAAGCCCGGCAAATCTGCACTTTTCCGCAATTTGGGAAACTGGATATTTGAAGACGTAACGGAAAAATCCGGTCTCGCTAACGAGCGTTGGGGAATGGGCGTAGCAGTCGCCGACTACGACAATGACGGCGATGCCGATTTGTTTGTCGGAAATTACGGCACGTCGCGGCTTTACCGCAACAACGGCAACGGCACTTTTACTGATGTCGCCGAAAAAGTCGGTTTGGCAATTAAGGGTTGGCACACGGGTGCAACCTTCGGTGATTACGATAAGGACGGACGACTCGATTTGTTCGTGCCGGCGTATTTGGATTTTGATTTACAAAATCTGCCGCCGAGTCCGGCTGATATCGGCAAAGAAGGTAACGCCGCCAAAAATGCCTGCCAATTTCGAGGACAGCCCGTAATGTGCGGACCGCGCGGGTTAAAAGGCGCTAAAGACAGTTTGTTTCATCAAAAAACGGACGGTACGTTTGAAGAAGTTTCCGCCAAAGCGGGCGTGACTGACGAGGGAGATTATTATGGTTTTTCTTCGGTTTTCGTTGACGTTGACGACGACCGCGATTTGGATTTACTAGTCGTCAATGATTCCACGCCGAAACAGCTTTACATCAATCGAGGCGATGGAACGTTTGAAGAAAACGGCTACGCTTCGGGCATCGCGCTTAATGAAAACGGACGCGAACAAGCCGGAATGGGTTTGGCGGTCGGCGACTTTGACAACGACGGGCAGGTTGATTTTCACATTACGAATTTTTCCGACGATTCAAACACACTTTACCGCAACGACGGCGGCGGAAATTTCTCAGACATCACGTTTCAAGCCGGCTTGGGTGAACCGACAATTCCTTTTTTAGGTTGGGGAACCGCGTTTTTAGATTTCGACAACGACGGCTGGAAAGACATCATCGTGGCGAACGGTCACGTTTACCCGGCAGTTGATAATTTTCAATGGGGAACGAGTTACGCCCAGCAATTACTGCTTTTCAAAAACATGCGAATCGCTAGTGGTGGACAAATCAGATTTGAACGAGTCGCCGCCGCGCCGAACACTGGTTTGGCTTTGTCAATCAATGCCCGCGGAATGGCGATTGCCGATTTCGACCAGGACGGAAAACTTGATGTTATCACCTCCAATTCGGGCGCGATACCGACGCTTTTGCGAAATGTGTCTGAGGCGAAAAACAATTGGCTGAAAATCAAGCTCGTAGGCGATATTTCAAAGAAAACGCCGAAAGATGCAATCGGTTCGACCGTTTTCGCAACCATCGGGAAACTTCGCCAGCGTTACGATTTAACAAGCGGCGGAAACTACGGTTCGCAGGATGAGCAGATGGTTCACATTGGACTCGGCGAGTTTTCAAAGATTGATAAGCTCGAAGTCGTTTGGGCGAACGGACAAACCGAAATGTTTCCGGTTGACAGCATCAATAAACTTTTAATCATCAAGCAAAACGACCGGTCTAAGTAATACGACAATCCGAATTACTTCCGGTATCGGGTAATTCGGAGTTCAAAGGTTAAAGTTTCTGACTTTAACCTTTGAACTTTGAACTTCTCTAAAGTCCGGCTGTTCTTTTTTCGACTGAATCAATCGCCGGCAAATTGTTCGTCGATTTATCCAGATAAAAATAAACGCAGCTCGACCAATCATCTGAACGCTCGAACTTTCCGTTTTTTGAAGTGTCCATCGGAACGAGTCAGGGACCGGCGCGAAAAAGCCTTCGATTATTTTTAACAATATCTTCACGACTGTGCGGTGCAAGATAGCCAATTTGCTGCATCGTGATACGAACGTCGCGGTAAAAATAAATCGGGTCAACCACGTGGTAGCGGTAAAAACTCCAGCGCATTGCCTTTTCATCCGCGACGGGTGAGCTTTGGTAAAGATTGGCGAATTTTCCCTGTCCCCAAGCCGTGCCGATGTAATCTTCCGTTCCGGTTCCGGCAATCGTCGGCAAATTCGCGTCGCCGTCGAGATACATTTTCACTTCGCCTTCGCCCCACCACGTATTGAAATACTCTTTCGTGTTGACGATAACACCGATGTTCACGCCGAGATAGCGTCCTCTGCCTTCGACGCGCGGCAGAATTTCGTAATCCTTTTGCACCGTCGTCGGATTTTCACGCCGGTAATGCGCGTGAAAATAAAGCACGTTCGGGGTGTGCTTATCGCCTAGAGTATAGTCAACATCGTAAAAAAGCTCGCCTAAATCAGTTTTGCTTTCATTGACCAACACGATTTTCATACCCGTTTTGAACGGCATCGGAACAGAAAAACAAATGAAAACCGTTCAGCTTCTTAATTTTGCAAACTTATTGTTCTCTAATCAAATGATAGCGGTCAATCGGCGGTTTTTCAAGCGTCTGAATTTTTCCGCTTGTCCAGCGAATGTCGATTTGCTTAACCGAAGCCGCGTTGCCTAAGCCGACGATGATTCGCGGGTCGTTCGCCGCCAAATAACTACCCGAATTACTAGCATTGAAAAATTGCTTCCTGCCGTTAGCATCGGTCACTATAATTCTTGAGCCTTCGCCGTTGGGTGCGCTTTTTCCGCCGCGCAAATCTATGCCGATCCAGTGATTTTTCGTGCCGTTATTTCGCAAAACAACGGGAGCGCCGTTAATTTGCGAGATAATGACATCAGTGTCGCCGTCGTTGTCCAAATCGCCCGCCGCCATTCCGCGCGACGCAAGGTCAGTTTTAAAAACGTCGCCTGCTGCTAGAGAAACGTTTTGAAAACCCTTTTCCGTATTCCGCATCAAAAGCGGCGATTGCTTGTATTTTAGAAGCGAATTGGTTTTTTCAATCGTGTCCAGAACGTGGCTTTGCGCAACGAACAAATCGCGCCGACCATCGTTGTCAGCATCAATCCATTTAACGCCCCAGCCCGCACCGAGAACTGTGATTTGCGCCACACCGCTCGTCTGCGTAACGTAATCGAAAACCAATTCGCCCGTATTTCGGTAAAGCGGATAAGTTTCGTTCGACAAAGCTGTAATAAAAACATCCTGTGTGCCGTCTCCGTCATAATCGGCAATGTCAATGCCCATTCCCGAAAAATATTTTCCCTTGTCATCAAAAGCGACTCCGGCAGCGAGGGCGGAATCTTCAAATTTTCCGTTGCCGAGATTGCGAAAAAGTTGCTGTTCGCTGTTGTCATTGGCGATAAAAACGTCCGTCCAGCCGTCGTCATCGAAATCAGCAAACGCCACGCCAAGAGATTTTCCTTTTGTTTGCGTGATGCCTGACTTTTCCGAGACGTTTTCAAAAGTGCCGTCAGCTTTTTGATGGAACAAAAGCGCGGTCGAACTTTTGAAATTGTCAGGATGACAAAAGGCATGATAACCCGGACGCGCGTCGCCGCAGACGAGCGAACCCGTTTCAAAATCCCAGACGACATAGCGCGTCATCAACAAATCGAGCCGCCCATCGCGGTCATAATCGAAAAATCCCGCGCTCGTTGCCCAGCCGTCAACATTGATGCCGAGTTTTGCGCCCGCGTCGGTAAACGTGCCGTTGCCATTGTTGCGGTAAAAAACCGCGCCCCCGTAATGCGTAACAAACAAGTCCGCAAAACCGTCTTTGTCGTAATCGCCGACGGCAACACCGAATCCGTAACCCGTGCCTTTCACGCCTGCGCGTTCCGTCGTGTCCTCGAAGCTGCCGTCCGCCTTTTGCCGATACAAACGATTCCAAAACTTCGGCTCTCGTTTGTCGGGCATTCTGCCTTTCGGCATCGGGTCGAGCAATTGCGCTCCGTTCGTAAAAAAAACATCGAGCCGACCGTCGTTGTCATAATCAAGTAAACCGACGCCCGCACCCATCGTTTCGAGCAAGTACTTCTGCGCGGTTGCCGACGCCTCGTGTTTGAAATTTATTCCGGTTTGTTTGGTAATGTCGGTAAAAGTTACGGGCGAAGGAAATTGTGGTGCGGTCGTCGCCGGACGTTCAATTTTATTTGAACTATAGGATTTGCCTGTCGGTTGCGTTTGCCCGTCAATCGCAAAAGGTGCAAAACAGAGAGCAAATAAAAATGAAAGTTTTAATAAACGGTCAAGCATCTTTTGAAATTATTTTATAGGCTAATTAGCAGAATTTTCGGCATTCGCTGAATGTGAATCAATCTGTCGTTTCGATTCGTCAATCAACTTGTTATTCTTTTCATAAGAAAGCATTTTTTCGCCGTTTTCTTCTAATTGCGGTGGATAAATATGTTTTTGATAAATCGGATACGCTTCGGTGCGAAGGTGTGCGAGAAAAGAATGTCCGCGACGCACTTCTCTTTCGTTTCTAAGTGCGGAAACGTCAACCGGCGCGACAACAATCCGCTCTCCTGGTCCGGGTGATGCGTCAGCAAGCAGTCTTCCCTCAAAATCAATGATTTGACTTCCGCCCGACCACGAATACGGCGGATAGTTTTTAAGACTCGCGGCTTGGTTGGCGGCAACGACGTAAGCCGTGTTTTCAATGGCGCGACAGCGATTGATAAGCGTCCACCAATCCATCGGCGCGGTCGCGTTCCACGGATCCATATAAGCCGAAACTCTGACTAAAACTTCCGCGCCGTTTGCGGCAAGCTGCCGCAGCACTTCGGGAAACAGCCAATCGTAACAAATCGCCGTCCCGATTTTTCCTATCGGCGTGTCGGCGACCGGAAACAGCGGCTCGTCGTAACCTTCGATGTCGTGCGGGCTGGTGTGAACTTCATACGGAATCCAGGTATTAACTTTGCGATATTTATACAAAATGCCTTCGGGTCCGATTAAACAAGTCGTGTTAAAAAGCGCGTTTTTCCATTTCTCGTCAACTTCGAGCATCGAGCCGGTTTGAATGTAGATATTATGCTCTTTGGCTTTTTGCCCGATGCGTTCGGTATGTTCGTTCGGAATTTCGACGGCGAGTTTTTCGATTAATTCTCCAGCGGTCGGAAAAACCGGCGCGGCGTGCGCGAATTCAGGAAAGACGACTAATTTTACCGGCAAAAATGGCACGCTTCCTACAACTGCTGAATCAATCATCGAAAGAATGCGGTCGGTATTGCGTCGCATCTGACGGCGGTCAAGCGGGTTCGGCTGGTCGGTCTGGCAAGCGGCGGCTGAATATCTGATGTGTTCCATAAAATCAATTACGAATTACGAATTACGAATTACGAATTACGAATTAATCGTTAAACTTCTAAAAGCTATTTTAATAAAGCCGTTTCGATGCGCGGCAGAACGCCTTTGACCGTGCGCGTCGTATATTGGTCGTAAATTTTGCGCTTTTCGTCGGTCAACGGAAACTGCTCGTCCGTCGCCGCGTATGGATATTTTTTCATTCCTTTAAATGGCAACGGAAAAACCGCATCGGGCGAGCCGGAATTGATATCCATTTCTTTGCTGTAACCGTCGGCGTAAAGCAGGAACGTGTATTTTTTATTTTTCGGCAATTCAGGTAAAGCCGCGAAACTTAAAACAAGCTCGTCGCCGGTTTTCGAGACGACGAATACGTCGTCGACCGCTTCGAGCAGCTCCCTTACCTCGCCGAGCTTTGTAAAATTTCCCGAAAAATATTTCCAGCGCGCGTCCTTTAAAACCGTATCGTAATTTGCCGCAATCATCTCGCCGTATTTTATTTCTTCGGAAAATCCGCGCTCGCGCAAATTCGCCAGCGACGGTTTTATTTCGGTTGTTTTCACGTCTTTTTGTTCTGAAGTATCAACCGCGATTTTATCCCAGAAAGTTTTGAAATTCGTAACGATGCGGACTTCGCGCGAGTCGGTCAAAAATTTGCCGGTCAAATCCGCGACAATCGTTTGCGGGCGACCGATTGAAATTCCGATGCTATCGATGACGGTTTGCCATTCGCCGCGCTTGTTTTTGACTTGCAGCTTCGGCAGAAACAGTGATTTTCCGCTTTGCGAAGCGGCGACGTTATCCGATGAAAAAGCGTAGTCTGTCCAGCCCGTCAGCAGAAGAAGGGTTCTGCCGTTGTAGCCTTTTTTGTCGTCCAAATTCAACGTTAAATTATGCGGCGCGGCATAACCGCGAATGTTCAGTGATTTGAAATTATCATAAAACTTGCGGTCAAGCGTTTCGATTTGCTGCAAAACGTTTTTTCCGTTTGTATCGACCGCCGAAACGGGCGCGCGCGCGTTTTTTGTCGAATATAAAATTTTCTGCCCGGCGGTCGAAATACCCAAACCTTCGTTCGGAAAAACTTCCGCGTCAGCGTCGTGTTCGACGGCTACGAGCTTTAAATGGTCGAGAAATAAAACTTCTTCGAGTTCGTTCGTCACGCGGATTTCGTATTTTCCTTTTTTGGGTTTGAGCTGGTCTGAAGTAATTCGCACAAACTCGTCCGAGTCTGGATAACTGTATGCGCCCGCGCCCGCCCAGGCGCCCATCTCTCCACCGCCTAGAAAGTCCGTGATAAATTCAAACTTTTCGCCGTTCCAGGTATATAAATACGGACACGACGACGGTTTGCGGTCGAGTTCTTCTATTTTGAAAAGTTGGTTGTTTTTCGCCGTTTGATTTTCCGTTTTTGCGGGAAATTCGGTTTCGGCTTGGATAATCCCCGAAGTCCATATGACGCGCACGGCATCGGGTTTTTCGCGCTTGCCCAAACCGAAATGAATTTCCGACGGCGCTGGACTAGGGTTTGCTGAATAGCTTTCGAGTTTCTGCGTCAAACTACCCGCGCGCATATCAACTTTCGCGCCGACGGCGGTGCGGTTTGAAACGCGACCCTGCAGGCGCAGGATTTCTGAATTATTCGCGTTGCCTCCGTCGTTGCGTAAAAAATGACCGTTCACAAGCAAATCCAAATCGCCGTCGTTATCGAGGTCGGCGGACGAAATTTCGGCAGCGTTCGCGAAACTCATCGATTGTTTGAACGGCTTGGCGGTCGCTTCGGTAAATTCGCCGCCCAAATTTCGGGAAATTAGCAGTCCCTTCGGAGTCGAAACAATCAAATCGAGCAAGCCGTCATTGTCGTAATCCAAAAACTGCGAAGCGGTCGAGTTTTCCGTTCCTGTCGGCGCGTCTTTAATTGTAAATTTTCTGCCGCTGTCCGAAACAGCAAATTTTCCGATGGCTTGGTCGGAACTCCAACCGCCGCCTTTGCCGAAGAAAAAATCGACGAAACCATCCTTGTTGAAATCGCCGACTGCCAAGCAACTCCAATTACCATCTACATTTAGACCGGCTTCATTCGCCACGTCTTTGAAAGAACCGTCGCGTAAATTTCGTAAAAGATTTGGCTTGCCCTGATGATTTAAGATTAGAAAATCAATGTCGCGCCGATTGTCATAATCGAGCGGCACAACTGAAATTGATTTGCCTCCGTGAAATGTTTCGCCTTCTTTTCCTTTCGACTGATTTATTTTCGCCGCATCCGAAACGTCGCTGAAAGTGCCGTCGCCGTTGTTGCGTAAAAGCAAATTCGGAACGCCCGGAAAATCATTGAACTCTGAATGAGCGTCGTCAACGTCGGTAAATCCGGCGATAAAAATGTCCAGGTCGCCATCGTGGTCGGCATCGACGAAAGCGGACGAAATTGACAGATACAGATATTTCGGCAATTTCGCCGCCGTCGAAACGTCCTTAAATTTCCCTTTGCCTTCGTTTCGGTAAAGCCGTATTTCGCCGTAACCGACTAGCAAAATATCCGGCAAATTATCGTTGTCGAAATCTCCGGCAACTATGCTCGTGCCGATTGAATTCAACGGTTTTGCCAAATCTCCCGCAGCGATTGAAACGTCCGTGAATTTACCCCGAACGTTACGATACAGCGATATTTTGCCGACCGTTTTTGCTGATGAATTTCCACGGGATGTCCTTTGAAAATTCGTCAGAGTATTGTCAATTCTTGCTAAATCCAGATTGCCGTCGCCGTCAAAATCAATCAGCGTTTCTCCTCCTTCAAATGCTTTCAAAATTTGATATTTGGACTGCGGCTTTCCGCGAAAAGGTTTGAATAGATGAAGTCCTAAAGCGATTGAGGATTTGTTTTTGATGCCGACAGCTATTTCCTGAAATGAAACTTTCGGCTCGGTTTTATCAACCAATTCGCTTTCCGCGCCGGTCGAGACAATCGCTTCGGCGTAGCGTCCCTGTTCGAGATAATTCTGCCCGATGCTCGTCGCCGCGCCCGTCTGCCGGAGCGTTTGAAAGCGTGACATCAATTGCTGTCCTTCTTCGCGGGTGCCGCCGCGCAAAAGCGCGGTCGCCAGATTATACAAAGCCGTCGAGTTATACGGTTCCGCGTCAATTGCCTTGCGAAAAGCTGTTATCGCTTCCGGATATTTGCGCTGTTGAGCGTAGATCTGTCCGAGGTTGACGTTTGCGCCGACATCATTCGGGTCAATTTCTAAAACTTGTTTGAAAGCAACAACGGCATCGTCCGTGCGATTTTGATTTTTAGCAATTAGCCCTAGAATGTAAAAGGGCTGCGGGCTTTCCGGCGAACCTTCGGCTGCCGTTTGCGCTGCCGACAACGCCAATTCGATTTCCTGCGTATTAAAAAGAGCGATTGCCAAATTGATTTGCGCGATTTTCAGTTGCGAATCTAGCCGGAGCGCACGCCTAAACGATTCCGCGCCTTCTTTGTAATTGAATTGTTCAAGTTGCGCTACGCCGAAATTGTTGGCGCGGTAAGCGTCTTCGCGCCGGACGACGGAAATTTGCTTGACTGACTGCGCCGAAATCCGCAAAAAATGCGGCGCAAATAAAACCGGCGCGCCTAAAACGGCGGATAAGACAAAAGCGGAAACAAAACGGCGCAACTTCAATTTCATAAAATTAATTGTAACAGTTTCGTTTCGATGCGGTTAGCCGAAACCCGGCTGCCGTCAAAGCGCGCTTAACCGAAGGTTACGGTCGTTCAAAATTACATTCGACCAAAACAGTGATAACTTTTTTCAATTCTGATTACACAATTTTTCCAGCGTCGCGCAGACTTCTTCAATTTCCCAGTTCGTAATGCGGTTGAAAAAAGGCAGCGCGACGACTCGTTCGGCGACCTGTTCGGCGATTGGAAAGTAGCCCGGGCGAAAACCGAATGTTTTAACGTAAAAAGGCTGAAGATGAATCGGCGCGAAATAGCGCCCGCAGCCGATACCAAAGCGATTCATTTCATTGACAATCGAATCGCGCCGCGCTCTAGTAAAATTTTCTTTCAATCGAACGACATAAACGAACCAACTGACGCGCCCGTTCGGAAATTCAATTTCCGGCAATATGAGATGCGGATTGTTTTCCAGCCGCGCCTGGTATTTTCGCGCCGCCGTTTCTCGCTGCCGCAAAATAGATTCGAGCCGCTTGAGCTGTTCGACGCCGACGGCGCAATTGATGTCGGACAAGCGGTAATTGTAGCCTAATTCGACGTGTTCAAACCATCCTGATTTTGCGTCGCGTCCTTGATTTCTCAGCATTTGGGTCAACTCGGCGATGAAATCGTCATTCGTAACAATCATTCCGCCTTCGCCCGTTGTGATTTGTTTGTTCGGATAAAAGGCGAAAACTCCAGCGTCGCCGATGCTCCCGACGCGCCAATTTTCATATTCCGCGCCGACGGCTTCGCACGCATCCTCGATGATTTTCAGATTGTAACGCGCGGCGATTTCCATAATCTCACGCATCGGCGACGGGCGACCGAAAACGTGGACGACCATAATAGCTCTTGTTTTTGCGGTTATCGCCGCTTCGATTTTGCTCGCGTCAATATTTAGCGTGCGTGAATCAATGTCAACGAAAACCGGCACGACTTTTTCATACAATAAAACATTGGCGGAAGCGACGAAGCTGAACGGCGTCGTGATAACTTCGTCGCCCGCTTTTAAACCAAGAGCGCGAACACAGAGATGCAAACCACTTGTGCCGGAATTGACCGCGATTGCGTGTTTTGTTCCGGCGTATTCAGCGACATTTTGCTCGAATTCTTTGAGTTTCGGACCTAGACTCAAGCGCGGCGAGCGCAGAACTTCGACCACGGCGTTGATTTCATTTTCGGAAATATCAGGCGCGGAAAGCGGAATCCTCATAAAGTTTCAGCCATTTTATTTTGCCGCCGATTCGTGTTTTCGAGCGGCACGGCGCGTTTGATTAAAAGCTCGTCGCCTAAAGGCGCGTTGCACAAAATTTCCGCGATTCTTTCCGAAGCGTGTCCGTCGCCGTATGGATTCGTCATTCCTTTTAAAGATTCTCGAAAATCCGCGCTTAAACCTTTTTCAATCGCCTGTAAAATCGTGTCGGTTGCGGGAGCGGCATTAATTACGTTGCGCGCTTGAACACGCCCTTTTTGACGAATTCCGATGTTGACGGTCGGCAAAGAAAGTGACGGCGTTTCCATAATTCCGCTGCTCGAATTGCCGACGAGCAAATCCGCGTAAGACAATAAACTCCAGTATTTCAAATGGTTTAAGTTGACGAAAAGATGCGCGTTCGGGCGAGCGGCGCAGAACATTCGGGCGCGTTCGATTAGCCGGTGACTTCCGGCGTCGGCGTTCGGGTAACAAAAAACAATCTGCTGCGAAATTTTCTCCAAAGCGGCAAAAAGAGCGTCGGCTTCGGCGACCGTATCGCGCGCCAGCGTCACCGGATGAAAAGCGACGACAATCGTTTGTTGATTAAATTTCAACCCTAAATCCGTTTCGAGTTCCGATTGTGAAATCAATTCGCGGCGGCGGAGATTGTCGAGCGACGGCGAACCGACCCGGTGCACGCGCCACGCTTCTTCACCCATCGCCAAAATTCGCAGGCGCGAATTTTCATTCGTCGTAAAATGAATATGGCTCATTTTCGTCAGCGCGTTTCGCACCGCGTCGTCAATCGCGCCTTCGCTGATGTCGCCGCCTTCAACATGCGCTATCGGAATCCGCAAAGCAAGCGCAACTGCCGCCGGAGCGAGCATCTCGTAACGGTCGGCAATCAGCAACAGAATATCCGGTCGCATTCTGCCCAAAACGTCCGCCAAACCGAGCGCCGCCACGCCTATTGTTTTCGCCATTCCGACATCGGTGTCGGAACTGATTAAACATTCGACGCGCTCGTCAATCGTAAAATCGTCGGCTTCGATTTCCTTAAATGTATTTCCGAAAGCGGGCGAAAAATGCGCGCCCAATGCGATGAGTTGAAGATTGATTTGCTGGCGATTTTTTAACTCTTTAAGCGTCCAGTAAAGATGTCCGTAATCAGCCCGCGAGGTTGTAACAACCGCAATTTTACGCAATGAAAAATTTTCCGGCGGTTGAATCATTAAAAGTTTTTTTCGTCGTCGCCCGCAATTAAAAACTGCTGAACCGACTAGCGTTTTTTGCTTACTTTTCTCACCGCTTTCGGCGCATCCGATTTAACCGTTTCGCCGCCGACTAAAAGATTGAATTTGCGCTGCGTTTCCGCCGACCAGCCGGGAATCAATTCTACAACGATGCCTTTGTCGTCAACCAGAATCGTCAGCGGCACGCTTAATTCATCGGTCGCGTAAATGTTTTCGATTGCCGCAACGCCTCCGATTAAAATCGGGTAAGTAACGCCTTTGCCCACAACGTAGCCTTTGATGTTCGCACCTTTTTCGGTGTCCACATTGATACCGAATAAATCAATGCCGCGAGCCGCGAGCCGCAAATGCATCCGCTGGAGTTCCGGCATTTCCTTGGCGCACGGCACGCACCAGGTCGCCCAGATGTTTATCAAAGTGTTTCGTCCGGGCTTAAATTGTTTTCTCACGGAACTCGCCGCGCCGTTCATCGTTTTTACCGCGAAATCAGGCATGGGTTTACCGATTTCGATTTTTAAGCTGCGTGCAAAAATTTCGGTTTTCATCAGCGGGTTCGGCAAATTGGCTCGACCGACCGAAATGCTTTTTGCCTTTCCGCTTCCTTTTTTCAAAAGAAGCGTCGCGCCGGACGCGGCATCGGCGGCAAATCGTTCGACATCGCCGTTTGCCCAGGTAACTTCGATGGATTCGGCGCGCGCATCTTTGCCGAGTCCAAACAAAAGGCGCGAATCGTTCTGCGAGATGAAACCCGAACCGCCCGATTTGATTTTCGTTAAAATTCCGGCGGAAGTTTTCACACGCACTACTGTGCCGAAAGCGTCGAGTCCGGTTTTCGCATCGCCTTCCAAAGCTATTCGCAAAAAGTTATTATCCTGCCCGACGTTGTTTCTAAAAAGCAGATGCGCCTGATTTTGTATCGTCGTCGAAAAAACGTCCAAATCACCGTCGTTGTCAAAATCGGCGAAAACTCCGGCGCGCCCGTCAGTTATCGAATCAATTCCCGAAACGCCCGAAATATCGGTAAATTTTTTGCCGCCCAAATTCAGATAAAGCGGGTCACGCTCATAACCGGAAAAGGAAAACCCCTGCCCGAACATCAATTGGTTTTGGTCTGACCGCAGCGCGCCTTTTTCGTTTTTGCCGTCGTTTGAATGCGTCACAACTTGACGCCAGAACTGACTTCAGGTGTCTTTCATCGACTTGCCGGAAATAAAACCGTTCGGCGTGTAAATGTCTTCCCAGCCGTCGTTGTCAAAATCTATAAAACCGCCGCCCCACGCCCAGCCGCCGGAAAAGCCGCCGACTTCCGCCGTTACATCTCTGAATTTCCCGTCGCCCGTGTTTTCAAAAAGATTGTTGCCCGCCGCGAGTTTTTTCAGCACGTTGTCTTTCGCGCTCGCATTTGGAAAAAGTCTTGAGAGAATGCGGTTGCCCGCCGTAGAACTCATATTTGAGGCGTGAATATCGAGCAGCCCGTCGTTGTTATAATCGCCGAACGACACGCCCATTCCATTGCCCGGGTCAAGAACGCTTCGCTCCGCAGCTTCGTCAACGAAATGGTCGCCTTTGTTGATATACAAAGCCTTTTCCCCGAAATCATGGGCGACATATAAATCAATTTTGCCGTCGGCGTTGATATCGGCAAACTCCGCCGCGTAACTCCAACGCTTATCGTCAACGCCCCATTTCTTCGCTTCTTCGTGGAAAGTTCCGTCTTTTTGGCTGATAAATAATAAATCAGGCGTGCCGTTTGTAGCCTTAAACCACGAATCGGGCGTAACCTGCCCGTAGCGATTATATGAAGTGACATAAACGTCGAGCCGCCCGTCGCCGTTAACATCGCCCGTGACTGCCGAAAAACCGATGGCGTCTTTCGCTACGCCGCTTTCCAAAGATACGTCGTCGAATTCGAGCTTGCCGGTTTGTTTGAAGTTATTTTTTAACAGGATTTGCTGTCCGACGGACGAGATAAAAACGTCCGCGTCGCCGTCATTATCGTAATCGAAAACGAGCGGCGCGGTTCCCGCCGATGTAATTTTGATGCCCGCTTCGTCTGAAACGTCGCGGAAACCGCCTTTTTGGTCGTTTAGGTAAAGAAAGTTACGGTTTGCGCCGACAACAAACAAATCAATCCAATTGTCGTTATTAAAATCGCCTGCGGCGGCGCCGTGCCAGATGAAGCCGCTGTTTTCCGGCGTTCCGAAACCGGGCAAAGTCGCGGAGACGCCCGCCGGAATCGCCACTTCGGAAAACATATCTTTTTCAGCGACGAGCGAGTCGAAGCTGATTAAATCGAACGAAACAAATTGCCAGTGTTTATTTTTATCGGCGCGTACGGTCGCCCGGAAAGTTCCGCGCGCCCATTCGCGTTTTCCATCCATATCACGCCCGATGACGTAAAAAGCGATTCGCGCTTTACCCGTCGCGCCGATTACCGCCGTCGGCTGTTCCGCACCCAAAACGGCTTTGGCAGTCTCGTCAAAATTCGCTTCTTTGACCTTAAATCGAGCGTCTTCAATGTCTGAGAAATGCGACAAAAATTCCGACCAATTGTTCAAGAATGCTCTTTTCGTTATTTTGTCAGCGCCCATCGCTTTATTCGAAGCACTTAGAGCAAAATTTTCCGGTGTTTCCCAATTATGCGCGCCAACCCACTTGATTTGATTTTTGATAAACGTCGGGCGCGACGGAAAAGGTTTGGCGGCTATTAAAGCTGGAAAAAATTCAGCCATCGATTGCAAATCGCGGGCGCGCGCGGCAACCGACAGTTCTAATAAATCGTTTGCAAGCGATTCTGAGAGTTCTTCGATTACCTCCAGACGGTTACGGTCAACCTTTTGCGTTTTATCAGTTGGTAGAGTTATCGTTTGCGCCGATGCTTTATTTTCAATTGCACCGCTAGCCGTTAATAGAATTAACACACTTATCAAGATTGATAGGGAAAGCGTTTGATTGCGGTAAAGGTTGGAGTGACTCATCTTGCTCAATTGAACGAAAATCAATTCAAATAAAAATGAATTTTGCTTTCGAAAATGTAGGTGCTTTTTCAAAAAATATAATATTCTCTGTTAATTTTAACCGGTCAATCGTGAATTTGACAATCTTCAGCAAAAGAATTGTGAGTTTGATGAATATATTAATTGAATTTTTACCCTTCGAAGCATACTTTTGCTCCCGACACAAATAAAGCTTGCACGTAACCTAACCGTTTAAGCCGCGCTTGGATACGCCAATATTAAAACTACTTAATACATACACGAAATTTCATTAGGAAAATTTGCGCTGCGCATATGAGATGAAATGTAGCAAAAAATTTCAATTATTACACCTTATTTTACCAACACGGAAAAGGGTAGCAAAAAGGGTTTCAGCTATAAGCTGAAACCCTCTATTTATAATGGTGCCGAGGACGAGACTCGAACTCGTACGGTTCACACCACACGCCCCTCAAGCAGAAGCAAGACATGCAAATAAGAGCTAAATTGGTGGTATTTCACAAATTTATCTAATTTACATTTAGCTACTTTTGGCGATATTTTGTTACTTCATTACACCATTTTTACGCCATCTTATATTTGCATGTGATAATCGAGCATCATTATTAAAATGATAGTAAGTAGCGAGAGTCTTACTTGCAGGAGCGGGAATAATCCCGCTCGTATTAAACTCTGATTGGAAGTTTAATGATACCCTGAGTATGGTATCTGCGCCGCTGGTAAGTTTGTAGTGATATTTATTTTGATGCTAACGAATGAACGAAACTAACTTAATATATGATGCGATTATTGTCGGCGGCGGTCCGGCTGGTCTGAGTGCCGCGCTTGTCCTCGGTCGTTGCCGGAGGAAAGTTTTACTGCTTAATGCGGGCAAGTCGCGTAATGCCCGCACCCGCGCCACATATGGCTTTATCACGCGGGACGGGATAAAACCGGCGGAGTTTATTAGTATCGCTCGCGAGCAGTTGAGTCGCTACACAACTGTCAAACTTCTTGAAGCTGAAGCAGCGGACGCGAAATGCGTTCAGAATCGCTTTGAGGTAATGCTGGAGAACGGCAGGCGTTTCAAATCACGCGCCTTGCTTCTCGCCACCGGTGTCGTTGATGAGATTCCGGCGATTGAAGGACTAGACCCGCTTTACGGCAGTAGCGTTCATCACTGCCCGTATTGCGACGGATATGAAGTCCGCGACCAACCGATTGCCATCTACGGGCGCGGTGAGAACGGCAAAGGTCTGGCACTGGAGATGACGGCGTGGAGTCGTGATTTGGTTCTTTGCACGGACGGAGCATCCGAGTTGAGCGCGAAAGACTTGGAGCGTTTGCAGCAAAATGGAATCAAGGTGCGCGAGGAAAAAATTGCGCGCCTCGAAGGAACGGACGGCTTGCTGGAGCGAATTGTTTTTACAACCGGTGAAACGCTGCCGCGCCGCGCGATGTTCTTTAGCACGGGGCATCACCAGCGTTCAAATTTAGCCGAACGGCTTAACTGCAAATTTACCGAAAAAGGGGCGGTCGAAACCGGCGAGTATGAAGCTGCCGGCATTCCCGGTCTCTATGCGGCGGGCGACACGTCGCGGCACGTGCAGTTCGTCATAGTCGCGGCGGCGGAAGGCGCGGAAGCAGCCTTTGCCATCAATACAATGCTGCTCAAGAAAGACCTCAAATAAACGGAGGCAATGCGCTTACTCAGCGAAAATGCATCTGATTTATTCTCTAAATAAAATTCATTTTATTAATTTTCACCTTTTACGGCTAAAAAAATAATGGCGAGTGTAACCGGAATTATCCGTTCACACTCGCCTCATTTTATTCGATGCAAAATTACCGATTACAAAATACCGCAATTTTTTGAGCTATGACAATTGTCTCCAATTTTCAAATCATAACGGTAATTAGTACCGGCGACGATTGTCATAATACGGGTTATAGTTGCCCCGACGCTCATTGCGCTGATGATTCTTTACCTGTCGGCGTTCCTCTTTCTGATGCCTGCGGAGTTCCCGGCTGTTGCCGTTTTCTTGACGTTCATCGCGTTGGTGATGCTTTACCTCTCGCTTTTCATCTTTGCGATGATGATTGTCATTTCTGCGATGATGATTGTCATTGCGCCGGTCTTGTCCGTGATAGCCGTTATTTTGCTGATTGTAATACGGGTCATAATAACCGGTTTGAGCGTTTGCGGTCGCCGCGCTTAATCCAAGCACGGTTAATACACCAAATGTTCCCGTTAGAAGCGCGCGTTTCAAAGATTTATTTTTTAAATTCATATCCGTTTCTCCTTTTTCAATTTGTTGCCGTAAATTACAGGCAATTTGTTTGAATTAAATTTGAGCGGCGAAAATCGTATCAACTTTTTTTTTACCAAAGTAACGCCGTTCTGAAATGGAGAACTGCAACTACCGTTCCAAAATACAGTTAAATTGATAGATGTTTGTTTGTAAGAGTAATTAACTGATTATGTTTTAATAAATGACACCAAATCGGTAAAAATGTTTTCCATATCGTGCAAGTCCGATGGATTTCTATTTAACGATTGAAAATTCGGCAAGAAAAAATTCAAAAGAATTATCTTCGTTTCTGTATAATTATCAATTATTATTTAATTTGAAAAATAGGTAAATTCTATGAAAAGTTTAAGAATAATTATCCTGATTGCGGCATTCCTGCTCATCAATTTTGATTCGGTTTTGGGTTGCGTTTGCGTCCCGGCAACCATTCCTCAGCAAATCGAACGGGCGCAAACTATATTTTCCGGTAAAGTTATCGGACGAACGTCTCTGGGTATCCGTTTTAAAGTTCAGAATTGGTGGAAAGGGGCTTCTCGTCGCTCCGAGATTTCCCTTTATGCTGACAGTAAAGTTATTACGGATTGCGACGTATCCTTGAAAATTGGTGAAACATATCTGGTTTACGCTTTCATTTCGAGTCCCGGAAACAAACTCGAAACAAATCAATGCAGCGGAACAAAAGAGCTGACATCCGCCGGCGATGATTTAAAAATACTCGGCGAAGGAAAACCGCTCAAACGTAAACTGCACCGAATCCGAAAAAGGCAAAACAGTTAAGCAAAATATTCTGTTGCAGGGAGAGCCGCCGGATTCTTTAATTTTATAAAAAGGCGACGACTCAAGAATAGAGAAAAACGCGTTCGCTTCAGCCTGTTTTGTTAGCGATTGGTCGTTACGGCTATTAAACTTAAACTATAGTAAATGTTAAGACAAACTTAGTTCCCTTAGACGTATTAAAAATCTCTATCCGCCCTCCGTGCTGCCCGATTATTTTGTAGGCGACCGACAAACCTAAGCCCAAACCTTTATCTTTTGTCGAAAAAAACGGGTCGAAAATTTTCGCTTTTATCGCCTCGTCAATTCCGCCGCCGGTGTCTTCGGTTTCAATGTGCAGCCGGTCGTTTTTCTGAAACGTCCGAAAAATGAGTTTGCCGCCGTCGGGCATTGCTTGAAGCGAATTTATTGCCAGATTCAGCAGAACTTGTTTGATTTGTTCCGGGTCGAGAGAAACCGCCGGGAGACGTTCGGCTAAATTTTCATCGATTTTGACATTTTGAGCAACGGCTTGATTTTCAATTAAGATTTTTACCGAATGAATGATTTCATTAACATTCGCCGGACTTTTCTGCGGCTCTTTGGCGCGGGCGAAATGAAAAAATTCCTGCACGAGTTTATCGATTCTTTCGACTTCGGTTTTGGCGATGCGGGCGAATTCGCGGCGCGGGCTGTCTATCGCCAGTTCGTCTTCGAGAATCTCGACCGCGCCTTTGATTGCTCCCAAAGGGTTGCGGATTTCGTGAACCACGCCGGAAGCGATTTCAGCCAAGGAAGAAAGCCTTTCGGCTTGAAGCAGTTGCCCGACGGTTTGCCTTAATTCGGCGTAAGCCGTTTGCAATTCGGCGTTGATGCGTTCCGCCCGTTCGCTTTCGCGCCGTTTTTGGTCGCCGAGCCAGCCCGTTACCGCGCCGATAACGAAAAAAAGCGCGATTTCGGCGTATTGATTGAGCGCGTAATCGTAATTTTGATGCTGCCAGTGCAGCGCGATATGCGGCACGTAAGAGATGCTCGCTAGAAGTGCCGCGCCGAGTCCGCCGCGCCAGCCAAACCAGAGCGAAGCCAAGATAATCGGGATATAATAAAGCCGCTGGTAGATTTGATGTAGCAGAGGACTGTCAACGGGCGTGAGGAAATGAAGCGCGGCGACGAGCAGTATCATTACGCCAATGGATAATGTTGGTAAAAATCGCTTCATAAAACGGCATTACAAAATAAACCGATTAGAATTCCGCCGCAAATCCAGCTAATTTGCGGCTTCTTTATTTTCATCCAAATTGTGTTTTTCCATCCGGTAAATCAACGCGCTGCGTGTGATGCTCAAATATCGCGCCGTCTGCGATTGGTTGCCGTTGTGCATCTCTAAAGCGTAACGGATGATTTCGCGTTCCACTTCGTCGAGCGAGATGCTTTCGGCGGGCAGTTCAAATTTTACGTTGCCGAAAATTTGCAGCGGCTTGCTGATATAATCCGGCGCGTCGGCGAGCGTTAAAGCGTTTTCGTCCGACAAAACAACCATTCTTTCGATTAAGTTTTCGAGTTCGCGGACATTGCCCGGAAACAAATAATTCGATAAAACATTGACGACTTCGCGCGTCATTTTTAAGTTTTCAAAGCCGTGTTTCTCTTTGGCGCGGCGGAAAAAATGATTGACGAGCAGCGGGATGTCCTCGCGGCGCGTGCGAAGCGGCGGCAAATTAATAGGGACGACGGCGAGACGAAAATATAAATCTTCGCGGAAAGTTGCCTGCTCGACCATTTTTTCGAGATTTTGATTGGTTGCCGCGACGATGCGAACGTCAATTTTGCGCGGCGTGCTTTCGCCGATGCGAACGATTTCCTGCTCCTGAAGGACGCGCAGCAGTTTCGGCTGCAACGTAAGCGGCATCTGGCTGATTTCATCGAGAAAAAGAGTGCCGCCGTTTGCGTCTTCAAATTTGCCTTTTGTATCGAGATTTGCGCCCGTGAATGAACCGCGTTTGAAACCGAAAAGCTCGGCTTCGATTAAACTTTCGGGAATCGCGGCGCAGTTAATCGGAATAAATGGTTTGCCTTTGCGTTTTCCCGAAAAATGAATGCCTTTGGCGATGAGTTCCTTGCCCGTGCCTGATTCGCCCGTGATTAGCACGGTTGCATCCGAGCGCGACACGCGCCCGACAAGATTCAGAACCGCACGCATCGCGGGCGAATCGCCGATAATATTGTCGAGGCGAAATTCCTTATCAACCAGTTCGCGCAACTGCCGGTTCTCCTTTTTCGTCTGGCTGAAACTGAGAGCGCGGTCGAGCGTCAGCAAAATTTCGTCGCGGTTAAAAGGTTTATTGATGTAGTCGAACGCGCCGGCTTTCATTGCCGTCACCGCCGTTTCAACTTCGCCGAAAGCCGTAATTACAATAACCGGAATTTCCGCGCCTTCGGCTTTGATTTTTTCAAGCAGTTCCAAACCCGACAGTTTCGGCATTCGCAAATCGGTGATAACGCAATCAAAATCGTTGTTTGAAAAAATCTCTAAAGCGGCCGCGCCGTCTTGTGCAGTTGAAACGGTATATCCCGCTTCCGTCAACTGAAACTCCAGCACGCGGCGCAGGTTTTCGTCGTCATCGGCAAGCAGAATTGTTTTACTCGAAGTGTTTTTCACGATTTAGCAACTAATTTTCGTTCGGCGAGCCAAGATTCAATTGAGTTTAGAGTTTCGATTGCCCGCGTCGTGTCGCCCGCCTGTACGAGGCGGCTGAATTCGAGATACTTTTTGGCGAGGTCGTCAATCAGCGCCGCATCCGTGCCGATTTCCGCCGCGAGCCGTCCGGCGGTTTCATCAAGCCGCACCGCATTCCGGTTTTGTAATTGTCCGGCTGAAACTAAAAGCCTCAAGGCGGGCGCGTCGAGTTGGCGTTGAAAGGCGATGACGGCTTGCTCCAAAGCGCGGAGCTGGCGTTCGCGCCAGTTCGTCCGCCACAGAAAAACGCCGAAAGCGACGGCAATTACCAGATAAAAGAACCGAAAAATCAAGGCGGGCGCGGGCGGCGCGAAAATCTCCGACCATAAACTTCCCGCGTGAACATCCGCGCCGAGTTCCGTGTGCATCACCGCGTCGACGAGCCACGCAAGCAAGCCCAATCCGATGCCGAACCAAATCTCTTTGTAACACTTAAAAAATTTCATACTTCTTATTTTTCAAACTAAAAACATCTGGTAAATTGTTTCCGCGAGATTATTCCGCTCATCCCTCTATTTTAACTCGAAAGTGAGCGTCGCCCATTTCCATTCGTTACTCGATTATTACAGCCGTTTTTAATTTTTCTTTGTTCGCAGATTTAGAAAAAGCAGCTCGAAGTCGGAATTTTTTACAAATCCGAACCCCCGAACCGTTTCGGTTTTAGTTACATTGACATTGACGAAGACATTCCCGCCATTTTTCGGCACGATTCGGCGCATTTACGGCAAGCGTCCGCGCATCGCTGCATAAAGTCCGCGCCGTCCGCCATTGATTCGCATTCCGTAGCGCAAGCGTCGCAAATGTCGGCGCACACGCCGCAAACCTGCGGGTGGAAATTCGACATTCTAATCATAAAATCCGCGCTCGTCATACAAATCTGAACGCAGTCCTGAAGAAGACCGATATGTTTAGCCGAAGCGTGTTCGCCGCCCATCTCCAAACAATGCGCGATTGTTTCCAGACAAACGGTATGACAATTTTGACAATTATCAATGCAGCTTTGCATTTCCTGATTTCTTTCGTGTGACATTTTCTGCTGTTCCTCCCTGGAAGTTTTCAACGCCAAAATCGTTGACGGTTAAATAAAAAAAGCGTCGGGCAAATCTTTTAAAATTCGCTTCAACGCTCCTGTGATTGACTCGCAAACTCAGCCGGATTCGCTTCAAATTTGCGCCGGCACGCGGTTAAACAAAAATAGTATGTTCTTCCCTCGTATTCGGCTTGTCCGGCGGCATCTTGTTCCTCGATTTGCATTCCGCAAACCGGATCAACTTGCTTTGCCATAAAACTTTTTCCTCCTTTTTCTTAAAATTTACGTTCCGGTCGGCTGCTTGCTGACGAGAAATTTGTCAGAATTTATCTCCACCGGCGCGAACTCGTCGACGAAATCCGCACGCATCTTAAAGCGTTTGTCCCGACAATGACGGTAAAATCTATTTTTTCGGCGAAGGCTGCGGCGAAGGTTGTCGGCGCGGCGCGCTCGAATGCCAATGGACGATTCGCCAGTTGCCGCCCGTCTTTTCTAAAACGGCGGTCGCCAATCCCGCGCTATCAAAATGTTTCCCGTCCGAATCGCCAGAAATCGTGTATTTCATCGTCGCATACGCTATGTTTCCCGCCGCTTTCGCCTTTATATCGGAATACTCGTATTTCGTGTTTTTGATTTCCTTCATCTCCGGCGCGAGATGGTTGTCGCGGTAATCCGCCCAGCCGTAATTGGCGTGTCCGCTTTCAAAAATCGTGATGGATTCATCATTCGCCCAAATTTTATTCATCGTCGCCATATCGTTTTTGGCAAACGCGGTCGCATTTTGCCGCAAAACCGCGGCGACGGCTTTTTCCTCATTCGACTGCGCGGAAACGCTCGTATAAAAACTCAAACCGACGATTGCCGCGACTGCCAGAATCAACGCGGCAACCGAAAAACCTTTCAAACTTATTTTCTTTTTCATCAAAATTCTCCTCAATTTAACAATTTTCATTTTTGGACAGGATAACTTTCCGGCTTATCGGAAAGAAAAAACAAAGCCTTTTCAATGTTTCATTTCGTTCATCCGATTTTCATTCATCTGCATTTGCATCTGGTCGCCCGCCCGCATCGAAAGGTCGCCGTAACGCGCTGCCAGAAATCCGCCGCCCGCGAGCATCAAGAGCGAGATAAGCGTTACGATAAATTTGCTCGAAGCCGGAACATTGCCGCCCATTTTCATTCCGCTCATCGCGCCGTTCATCGCGTTCATATCGTACGGCGCGGCGGCGAGCGCGGCTTTCCTTTCGTTTTGCGTCGCGGCATCGTTTGCTTTCGGCATTTTTGTCATTTCGCTTTCGCTCATACCGCTCATTTCCGGCGTCGTTTTCATATCAGACATCGGCTGCGACTTCGGATGTGCGCCGTGCGCCGCCATCGCCGGTTCGCTTGGCGCAGCTTCCGCCGAACGCTGCCCTTTGGCTTCGACTTTCGCGCCCCCTTTGCCGAGCGCGCGTTCGGTTCCCATACCGTGTTTTAATTTTTTGCCGACCAGCCAGTAATTAACCGGATAAGCCAAAACTGCGCCGACTAAGGAGGCAAGCGACATAATGCCCCAAAATCTCAAGCTCGTCGGCTCCATCGCCCGCATATCGCGCGTCATCAAAATAATCATAGTGGGAATCATTCCCGCCATCACCGCGTTCATTGAAAGCCATTCGGGAAGAAAACTGCTTTTGACCGCCTGCCAGTAGCTGCCGCCGAGAATATCTTTCATAAACAGGGCTTGGAAAATGAACAGTCCGAAAGCGAAACCCGCAAAGTATTCGATAACCGCGTCAATGCCCATCGGCAAACCCAAAATGCTGGTAATCGCTGCCGCAACAATGATGCCCGTTGCATCACCCGCCATACAGTGAATCGTCGAGCCGACCGATTGTTTCCAGAGCGGCGCGATAAACTTTTCGTGCGTAAAAGGCGCGGGTTCGCGGCACGAAAACCAGTAAATGACCAAACCGAAAATTCCGGTGTAAAGCGTAACCAGAATCCAGCCCCACTTCATCACTTTCATTTCCGGCGTGCTGGTGAATAAATCGTAAGCCACATACGCGACTGAAACGGCGGTCAGCGCAAACCAAATCCACAGAAAAATGTCCGTCGTGTTTGTCATTTTTCACCTTGTAAATTTAACCGCTTGTTACAGGCTTCGGCAGACTTTCGGAAAACGGCGGCACGTCTCGTTCGCGGTGTTCTTCTTCGTCAACTTCTCCCCATTCGCCTCTTTCGCTTCCGTCTTTCCCGGCTTCGCGCTCGGCGATGATTTTTTCAGCCGCGTGTCTACCGAATTTAAAGAATACGGCGGGTGTAACGATTTGGTCGAGCAGAGTCGAAGTTAAAATGCCGCCCAAAACGACGACGGCGAGCGGATGCAAAATCTCTTTGCCCGGCTCTCCGGCGGCAATCGCCAGCGGCACGAGCGACAAACCTGCCGTCAGCGCCGTCATCAAAACCGGAACTAATCTTTCGAGCGAGCCGCGAATGACCATTTCTTCGTTAAAATCTTCGCCTTCTTCGCGGATTAAATGAAGGTAATGCGAAATCATCATAATCCCGTTGCGCGTGGTGATGCCGACCAAAGAAATGAAACCGACTAAAGTCGCAATCGAAAACACGCCGCCCGTAAGAAGCAGCGCGGCAATCGCGCCGATAAGGGCGAGCGGAATGTTTATCATCACCTGCAAAGCCGAATGCCAATCGCCCAGAGCCTTGAGCAAAATAAAGAAGATGGCGACGAGCGAAAAAGCGGTCAAAATCGAAAGCGTTTTGGTTGCCGCCTGCTGCGCCTCGAACTGTCCGCCGTATTCGACGAAATAGCCTTCCGGCAATCGAACTTGGGCGGCGATTCGCTCGCGCATATCGCCGACGACCGAGCCTAAATCGCGCCCGCCGGTGTTCGATTGAACAACGATTCTTCGTTTGGTATTTTCGCGCAAAACCTGATTCGGTCCCGGAATCTGCTCGATTGTCGCTACTGCCGATACAGGAATCTGTGTTCCCTGCGGCGTGTCAACAGTGACGTTTTTGAGAGCGTCGAGATTATTGCGGGCTTCGTCGGCAAAGCGGACGACGACATCGAAACGACGCTGCCCTTCGACGGCTTCGGACACTTTTTTGCCGTTCAGAGCGGTTTCTAAAGTTTCGGTGATTTCTCCGGCGTTCAAACCGTATTGCGCGGCGCGCGCGCGGTCAACGTTAAAACGTATCTGCGGAATCAAAACCTGTTTTTCAATCGAAACGTCGGTCGCGCCTTCGACGCCCGCCACGACGTTGCGGATTTCTTCGGCTTTTGAGCGCAAAACGCTCAAGTCGTCTCCGAATAATTTAATGGCGATTTGCGCCCGCACGCCTGATTGCAGATGGTCGATGCGGTGCGAAATCGGCTGTCCGACGTTGGTTGTTACGCCGGGAATCACGCTCAGTTTTTCTCTGATGTCATTTAAAATCTCTTCGCGTTCGCGTCCGCCGTCTTTTTTTAGGTCAACGTCAATTTCCGTGTAGTGAACTCCTTCGGCGTGTTCGTCCATTTCGGCACGTCCCGTGCGTCTGCCCGTCGAAATTACTTCCGGCACTTGTAGAAGAAGTTTTTCGGCAATCTGCCCAATTCGATTCGATTCTGTTAGTGAAGTTCCGGGCTGCGCCTGAACATTAATCGTCAGCGTTCCCTCGTTAAATTCCGGCAAAAATGACGTTCCGACAAAAGGCAAAGTGGAGATTGCGATTAAAAATAAAAGACTCGCGCCGCCGATAACGAGCCAGGGATGATGAAGTGTGCGATGAAGTAATTTCTCGTCCCATTTTTTCAAAAACCGCACCAGAAATCCGTCCTTTTCATCGTGCATCGCCTTCATTTTCGGCAAAAGATACGAAGCCAGAACAGGCGTAACAGTCAAGGAAACGAAAAGCGAAGCAACTAACGCGGTGATATACGCAAGTCCAAGCGGCGCGAGCAGTCTGCCCTCGACGCCGGAAAGCGCGAACAGCGGAATGAAGACGAGCGCGACGATAACAGTAGCGAAGACGATTGACGAGCGAATTTCGAGCGATGCGTGATAAATGACTTCAAGACTCGGACGCGGGTTTTCGGCTTTTCTGTTTTCGCGCAATCGCCTGAAAATGTTTTCAATATCAACAATCGCGTCGTCAACCAGCTCGCCGATGGCAACCGCCATTCCGCCCAAAGTCATCGTGTTGATAGAAATGCCGAACGCTTTGAAAATCAGAAAGGTTACGACAAACGACAACGGAATCGCCGTCAAAGTAATAAACGTCGTGCGGAAATTCAGAAGAAATAAAAATAGAACGATAATGACGAGAATTCCGCCGTCGCGCAGGGCTTCTTCGACATTGCCGATTGAAGCGTCAATAAAATTCGCCTGCCGGAAAAGGTTGGCGTTAATTTCCACGTCTTCCGGCAAGGAGGCTTGCAGTTCTTTGAGCGCTTCGTCAATTTTGGTTGTCAACTCCAGCGTCGAAGTGCCGGGCTGTTTTTGAATTGACATTATGACGGCGGGCGTGCCGTTTGAACCCGCGTCGCCGCGCTTAATTTTTGCGCCGAATTCAACTGTTCCTACATCGCCGACTTTAACCGCCGTGTTGTTTCGATAAGAGACGACCGTTTGTTTGAGTTCCTCGACCGAATAAAACCTGCCCAAATTTCTGACCAGATATTCCTGCGATTGCGCGTCAACGAAACCGCCGGTCGAATTGGTGTTCGATTTCTCCAGCGCGTTTGAGACTTCTTCGACGGTTACGCCGAATTGCTTTAATCTTTCAGGCGTGAGCAAAACTTGATACTGTTTGACACCTCCGCCGATATTGATAACCTGCGCCACGCCCGCAATCGTCAAAAGGCGTGGACGAATCGTCCAGTCGGCTAAAGTGCGAACGTCGAGTGGATCGGTTTTCCCTGATTTTGATTTGACGGAGACGAGCATAATCTCGCCCATAATCGAAGAAATCGGCGCGAGCGTCGGCGAAACTCCGGGCGGCAGACTCTCACCGGCTTGCTGCAATTTTTCGGTTACGAGCTGGCGATTGCGGTAAACGTCCGTTCCCCAATCGAATTCGACATAAATAACCGACAGCCCGATGCCGCTCTGTGAGCGGACGCGCGACACGCCCGGCACGCCGTTCATCGCCGTTTCAATCGGAAAGGAAACGAGCGTTTCGACTTCTTCGGGCGCGAGACCGCCCGCTTCGGTCAAAATCGTGATGGTCGGTTTGTTCAAATCCGGCAGAACGTCAACCGGCAAATTCAGCGCGGTATAAGTTCCCCAAACAAGCAGCAGCGCGGCAAAGGCGACGATGATGAGCCGGTTTTGCAGCGACCATTTGATAATTGCATTTAACATTTTTTACCGCTTCTAGTAGTCGGGCAGAATTCTTTATAATTTTTGAAACCACAGATGAACACAGATAAACACAGATTAAGAGGCAAATATAATTTTAATTGTTTGTTTTATTCTGCTTTTTTATCTTGAATTATCCGTGTTCATCCGTGTAAATCTATAGACTGAATATGCTTTAATACGCGCCCGTTCAAGCAGCGCGACCAAACAGATTTTCAGCTTTTTACTTTGACTATTTAGCTTTCCAATCTGCCATCATTTTTATCTCGGCTTCCTGCGCTTTGATAATTTGGTTTGCCAGCGTTTTGATTTCCGGGTGTTCGGCGCGTGTTAACGCTCCTTTCGCCATCATAACCGCGCCCGCGTGATGCGGCGTCATCATATCGAGAAAATGAACATCGAAATCCTTGCCCTTTGCGTCTTCCATCTTTTTCATCTCGCCGCCCATCATCATTTTCATCGAGTCCATCATTCCGGGCATTTCCATATTTTTGGCGGCGGGCTTTCCGGCATACCATTTTTCGCGCCAGTCTTTCATCTGCGCGATTTCCTTACTCTGGTCGGCGATAATACTCGCGGCAAATTTTTTCAGTTCCGCATTGTCCGTTTTCCCGTCAACCATTTTCGCCATATCAATCGCGCTCTGGTGATGCGCCGGCATTGTGTCAATAAACTGCAAATCATACGGCGCGCTCGCGGCGTTCGGGTCGCTTTTCATCTGGCTCATCATCTCCGACATTCCGTGATTCGGGTCAGACGATGACGACATATCGTGATTCGAGTTCATCGCCATCGAATTGCCGTTCATCATCATATTGCCGTTCATCGCCATCGAATTACGATTCATCATATTTTGATTCATCGCCGAATTTGTGTTGACGTTTCCGGTTTGACTGCAAGCCGCGCCGAAGACGGCGAGCGCGACGGTTAAAATCAATCCTAAATAAATTCCTGTTTTCATTTTTAGATTCTCCTGTTTTTTCAAGTTTTTTAATGCGCTACTATCGTGCCTTTCATCATTCCCATTCCGCAGGCGAAAGCTATCTCTCCGGTTTCCTGCGGCGTAATAACTACGGTTACATTCTTCTTGAGCGGCAGTTTTTTGCGGATGTTCAGCGACTCGAAAACGACTTCCTTGCCGCAGCCTTTATTGTCGGCGCGGTAGAAAACGAGCGTCAGCGGCGAACCTTTTTCGGCTCTGATTGACGAAGGATTAAAACCGTCTTTGGTAACCGTTACTTTGACGGTTTTCGGGTGCATCTTCTTCGCGGCGGCGACGCTCGCTTTTTTGCCCGCTTTATTGTTTGTCGAATTGGCAAAAACGGCAGTTGCGCTCGCGCCAATCAGAAACGACATTAAACCAACCGCCAACATTTTCATTACTTTGTTTTTCATTTTCTAAATTCTCCTGTTTTTTATTTTTCTACTGAACTAAAACTTTTCCCTTCAGCATTCCCATCCCGCAGGCAAATCCCATTTCGCCCGCTTCCATCGGCGTAAATTCAATTAGCACGGTTTCGCCGACGGGCAATTTGCGCGTAATGTTTAATTTTGAGAAAACGACTTCGCCGCCGCAATTTTCCGCGTCCGTGCGGGTAAAAGCGATTTTTGCGGGCTTGCCTTTTTCGACTTTAATTTCCGCCGGTTCGTAGCCGTTTTTGCTGACCGTTACTTTAATCGCGTCCGGCGCAATCGAATTATTCACTGCAACTTTGGGCTGGTCGCCTTCCGGCACGTTCACGATAAAAGGCACGTTGATAACTTTGCCGCCGCGCTTGAATTGCGCCCAGAGTTTATAAAGTCCGGCACGCGGAAAAGCCGTGTGCGCCGAAACTTCCGATTGGCTCGGCTTGGTCGTGGTTCCTTCCATTGTGGAATGACTATGACCGTCGGCTGAATGCTCGTCGGATTTTTTAACGTCCATTTTCATCGCGCCGCCATCCATTTTCATCCCGCTCATTTCGTCGTGTTCGCTTTTGCTCATCGGGTGCGCGTGAACGAAATCCTTCATATCCTCGCTGATGATGACAAAGTGGGCGAGCGCGCCGAGGTAGTTTTGCAAATCCGTCACGGGTTTTCCGCTTTTAGCATCGAAAGCCTGAAAATTAAGCATCAATTCCTGTCCGGCTTTAATTTCCGCGCTCGGCTTCATCACGACCTTTAGACCATCAACGGTTTTTTCAAGTTTTTCGTCTGGGACGAGTTCGACTTTCGCTCGTTCCGCACCATTGACTTTGAGATCTATTTGCTCGACGACTTGAACCGCGCCTTGCGGCGTAAAATCGGCGTAAAGTTTGTAATCGCCGCCGTTCGGAAATGTGTGCGACACTCGATAACTGCCGTCCGCCTGCGGTTCGGGGTGAATGTGATAAAACTCCGCCAAATCCTTTGATACGACGAGCAAGTGTATCGGTTTTTCGTGGACGATTGATAAATCTTTAACCGTCGCACCCGTCTTGTCTTTGACGGTCAAAATCAAAGTTGCAGGCGTTCCAGCTTCGATTGCGCCCGACTCGCTTTTGTAATCAACCCGGAAAGTCCGGTGCGAGTCAATCGTAACGGGCGTATCTTCATCAGTCGCCGCGTTGTCGGCAACAACCGTCTTATTTAAGTTACCGGCGGTGTGGCTCGTCGCCACATTGCTGCAAGCCGCTAAAAACACGGCTGAAATTAAAAAAATTCCGATAATTGCTGGTATAAATATCCTTCTCATTTTTCCTCTTCAAAATATGACTCTTCGGCGTTAAAAGCCGACAAATTTATTTTTTCGCGCCGCCGTCGGCAACAATTATTCGTTCCAAATCACGGGAAAATCCGGCATACAAAAAGCTGTGGAAACGAAAGCCGAGCAGCTCGCCTTTAGAAAAAATTGGCGTCGCTTCCGTTTCTAATCGCCGAGGCATTCGGCGAAAGCCGATGCCGGTTTTTACCCAGCAGCCTTCTTTCAAAATTATCTTTTGCGTTTTCGCCTCCGCCAATTGCCCGGCAGTTTCGACCATAATTCCCTTTTTCTTTTGTAAAATATTCAACCGCATTTACAGCCGAAATTCCCCTTTTATTAAGCTGTCGGCTGCGTCGTGCGAAGCTGATATACGCCTTCGGTAACAATCCGGTCGCCTTCCTTTAAGCCCGATTTAACTTCGTAAAAATCCGCGCCTTCCGCGCCCAAAGCCACGGGACGTTTTTCAAAACTTTCGCCGCCCGTAAAAACAAATACGAATGTTTGTCCCTGCTCATTAACGACCGATTTTTTCGGCACGGCGATGACTTTCGTATCGCCGCTCGTATCAATGGTAATGTCAACAAAATTGCCGTCGCGCAATCTTTGCAGCGGATTTTTGATTTCGTAGATAACGGGAACGGTGCGCGTTTGCGGGTCAACCGTCTGTCCGATGGAAATGAGTCTGCCGTCGCCGTCCGGTGTGCCGATGGTATAAACTTCGCCCGACAAAGCGGCGGACGTAAAACTTGCTCTGGTTGATTCGCGCACAATCGGCAAATCCTTCTCGAAAACTTGAGCTTCCAAAAGAACCGTTGACAGATTGCTGATGCTCAAGATTTGCGTCGCGGTTTCTACTTGCTGACCGCTGGTCGCTTTGATTTCGTTGATGATGCCCGCCACCGGCGCGGTTAAAGGAAACGAGCGCGTCGGTTGATTCACTTTCGGAGCGCGGAAAATCGTTTGTCCGGCTTGGGCTTGTTTGATTTGATTATCAAGCAGAGCGACTTGTTTGGTTGCCGCCGCGACTTCCTGCTCGGCGACTTTGACTGCCGTGAGCGCTTCTTCGACTCGTTTTCGGGGAACCGCGCCGACTTCGACCAGATTTTCCGAACGACGCAGCTCGCGCTGCGCTTGAGCGAGTCTCGTCTGCGCTTGGCTGGCAGCGGCGCGTTGCTGCGCCTGCTGACCTTGCAGCGCGAGTGCGGTATTTCTTAATTCAAGCCGTTTGGCTTCGACATCGCGCTGCTGCGCTTCGACATCGAGTCGTTGGGTTTCAAGTCCGACTTGACCGGAAACATCCAAAATCTGCTCGACCGAGCCGATTTGTTCGCCGCGAGAAACCGCCGAACCGATTGTTATTCCCGTCCGCAAAACGATGCGTCCGGCAACGGGCGGGACGACGACCGCCTGCGCATCGGGACGAGCCTTTACCACGCCGGTCGTTTTCAAGCCGCTCGTAATTTGCCGCACGGAAACCGGCTCGGTCTTAATACCGAATAAAATCTGCGATTCTTTCGGGACGGTTAGAGCAGTTTGCAGCGCGTTTGCCGTTTCGGTTTCGGCGGGCGCGTCAAGGCTCGTGCCGACAGGAGGCATTTCGGCGAGACTTCTCGATGAGCGCGGCGGCGCGAAATAAGCGAGAGCCAATCCGCCCAAAATTAATATCAAAAGCGCGGCAGCGGCGACGGGCGCGAGCCGTTTGTAATTGACGTTTCCGTTGCGTCTGCCGTTATAGACAACCGCACCGACTGTCCCGAGCGTGAGGAGACTCAAAACGAGCAAGCCGAGCCAGAACGTCCATCTGATTGGCGATTTTGTCACGCTCACCGGAAAATCAACGCTGAAATTACGTTTATCGGCGGTTGACGCATTAAAAACGATTTTGAAATTTCCGGCATTTGAAAAAGCGTAAGAGCCGTGATAAAAACCGCTCTCGAATTTCAAAGGCAGATTTTCCGCGACATTTGAGCCGTCGGCGTTCGTAATGGTTGCCGTAACAATCGCGTCTTCGATAGCAACGGGTTCGCCCGCGCCGAAGCCGCCTTCAACTTTCTCGGCAAAACGCACGGCAAACTGCGAATTTTCTCCGGTGCGCGGGTCTGCGGGAACTCGTTCGAGCCGCGCGTTAAATTGCCCGGCATCAATTTGAATGTTTCGTTCGGCGCGGGCAATCGTTATCGTGCCGGTCGCCGCCGTGGTCGCTGTCTTTTTTTCATCGCCGTGGTCTTCGCCGCCGTGCGCCGAAACAGTCGGCAGTAAGCAGTAAGCAGCGAGCAGAAAGGCAAGCAAAAACAAACTGCCGACTGCCGCTGCCGACTGCCGACAAAACTTTGAACTTTGAACTTTGAACTTTGAACTCATTTTTTCTAGTGCTTATCAGCCGCGCCGTAAAGCGTCTGCATCGTTAAAATATCAATGCGGACGGCTCCGGCAATCGCTTTAGCTGTTGCGTCGTCCACGCCGTTCGCCTTTAAATCCGCTCCGATTTGAAACTTGTCGTCGTGACCTTTACCGGCAAATTGCGCTAAGAAGGGCGCGGGAACTCCGTCGGCGCGAATCTCTTTAATCGTCGGCTTACCTTCCTTGTTTTCATAAACGACAACCAAATCCTTTCCGTTAGCTTCAACAACGGTCGCCGCGCCGATTTGTTTGCGTGCGCCGCCTGTCGTCGAAAACGCTAAATACGAATGATGGTCGGTATCGGGCAGTTTTGCGCCCGCCTCTTTTTCAATTTCGGCAATGGCATTTTTCGGAATGTCTTTGTGCTGTTTGGTAAAACTCTGCGCGTCTGGAAACGCGGCTTTTACTGTTGCCGGAGTTTCGTCGCCCGGTTTCTCTGCCGTTGTCGAGGCAGTATTAGTCGCGCCCGTGTTGGTTGCAACTGCCGAATTTGCGGCGGATTTGTTGGCGACCGTTGTGTTCGTCGTAGTTGTCGTGTTTGCCGCCGGTGAACACGCCGCCGCGAGTCCCGCGATTGCGATTAAACCGATGATTGTCAAGATTTTTAGATTTTTCATTTTTCTTTTTTCCTCTGTTTTTCCTTATGTTATTGATTTGATTTTTCCCTGCTTGCCGTTTCGACCGGATTCTTTTTCACGGTCATCGCCTTTAACGATTTCAAAAAATTCTCTTTGTTGATTTGCTGCGGAACAAGTTTTTCGTCGGGCAGAACCGAAGCTCCGGGCGAAAAACCCGATTCGGGAAGCACTGTTCCGAGCGCGGTTTCAAGCTCGGTCAACGCGTTGTAATAATCGCGCAGAGATTGATTGTAGCCGGTGACGTTTTCCGCTAAGCGGCGCTGCTCGCCGACGACTTCAAACACGGAAAATTCGCCCAAACCGTAAGCGGCGCGAACCGATTGCAAATTAGCTTCGGCGCGCGGCAGAATCTGCGTCGAATACAACACGAGCGCTTCCGCCGCCGCCCTGTATTTTCGATAAGCGACGGCGACATCGCGCTTGATTGTGCTTTCCAGAAATTCTCGCGTGCGCGTGGCTTGCAGTCTCTCGCCGGTCGCCGAAGCGATTTCGCCCTGATTGCGATTAAAAACCGGAATGTCAACCGACACGCCGAACGTCAAAGCATTATCGGTATTTGGAAAATTACCGCCGCCGAGTCTCGCCGGAAAATCTATTAATTGTTTACTGCGCGAGTAGCGAACAGAACCGGCGACATTCGGAACAGCTTGCGCGCGCGCCAAATCAATCCGCGCTCCGCCGAGCTGTTCGCCGATACGCGCTGCCTGCAAGTCGCTGCGTTCCCGAAAAGCAATATCGGTCAATTCCGTTAAACCCAAATCAAGGCGCGGCGGTTTATCGGCTTGTGGCGCGAGTCCGATTGATTCAGAAACGTCCGCGCCGCTTAAATTTCTCAAGTTCAAAAGCTGAGTTTCGAGTTCACTTTTTGCGGCAATCGCCTGCACCTTCAAACGGTCGCTCTCGACGCGCACTAAATTGGCATCGAGCGGCGCGACATCGCCTTCCTTGAGCCGCGCTTCGGTAACGCGCACCAGTTCTTCGTCCGCCGCAATAAGTTTTTCTAAAATATCGAGCTGACGCGCGGCGGCAATCGCGTTCGTATAACTTTGGCGAATCTCGGCGGCAAGCTGTCTTTCCAACCTTATAACTTCGGCGCGGATTTGGCTGAGTTCAAGCTCGGCGACTGCGACTCTTTTGGAACGCTTGCCGCCCGTTTCAAAAACTTGGCTGACGCCGACCGATAAATCCGATTCGCCATCGCCGCCTAAAAACCGGGGCGAGCCGTACTCGCCGTCGAGCGTCGGATTTGGGCGAAGGCGAGCCTGTCTGAGCCGCCCTTCGGCAATCGCCAGTCGCTGTCGCGCGGAGAGCAAATCGGCACGGCGGCTGCTTCCGAGTTCGACGAGTCTTTCAACCGTCAAACCGTCCTGCCCGACAAATTGGGCTGAAGTCAACTGCACCGATGTTTGCGTCGGAGCCAAAATCGGCTGCGGCGTTTGCGCCGAAACCGAGACGACAAAGACGGGCAGCGCACACAAAAACAACTTTGCGAAAAAGCCTCTTTGCCGCTTGAAAATATCTTTTTTAGCTGTATTCGCCTTGTTCGTTACAATTTTTATCATCAACATTTTTCGCCTAAGCCGATACAGCTTCCTCGTTGATCCGGTCGGTTTTTGCGAAACGCACGGCGAAAAACATCAAACCGCCGAGAAGTCCCAAAACGGCGACCGTCGCTAAAGCCAACAGAGCGGTTCGCGCCCAAGAACCCGTGCCAGCCGCCGATTCCGCCGCCGGATGTTCGACACCGACACTCGAAAAAGTCGCCGTGTCGCTCTTTCCACCCAGGTTCAATTTGGCTAAAACCGTATAACTGCCTTCGGGCAGCGGCGGCAATTTAAAGCTGTAACTTCCAGGAGCGTCCGATTTAACCTCGGAGGCTTCAAAGGTTTTACCGTCTTTTCCGGCGATTTCAATCGCCGGTTTCGCCTCGGCAAACGGCTCGTTCGTGCCGAAGCGCGTGACGAAAAGTTTAGCGGCGGTTTCCGCGTCCGGCTCAATCGCCGCGTGTTTGAGCAGCACCTCGAAATCTCCGGCGCGCGCCGTCCGCGCGACCATTCCCTTTTGATTGGAAACGGCTGTCGGTTTCGCGTCGCCGTGGTCTTCGCCGCCATGCGCCGAAACTTGCGAAACAATTCCAAAAAGACCAATCGAAAGCGATAACAGAAGTGCCACCGCAAAACTTCGCCATTTGAAATCGGTGATATTGATTGCTTTCATAAATTTAACCTCTAACTCGCTATCCGAACTGTATTAGACAAAATAGTTCTTACAAATTCATTCAAAGATACTAAGCAATGCTCGTGCCGAATTCAGTTTTTCGCCGAAGGTTCGTTTTGAGCCAATGAATATTTAGGTTTCGCTTCTTTATGATTTTGAATGAAGAAAATTTTGCCCGCTCTTCTGCTTGCATGCAAACACAACTGTCCGATAACAAACAGAACTTTTTGAAATGCCTCGCGTCAAAAGCGCGCCCCAGCCTGGTGAAGTCTTTCAATGATGGTCATTGCGGCGGCATCCTTTTCTGTTAATTCTTTTTTCACTTTCGAGATAATAGTAGGACTTACGCAGTTGAACAGATATTTGATAAAAATAAAGAATGAATCCGCCAAAATGCACTGACGAAGATTACATTAACTTTATCATCGCCACGCCGCGCTCTGTGACGGCAACCGAAGCGGCTCGTGTTGCGCCCGACACCACAAACGATGTTGCGCACGACGCTTTTACCCGCCTTTTGCGGCGACTTGAACCAGACTCGGAGACGCTTTGAGAAGAAGCCCAAACGCAAATTGCTTTGTCCGGCGGCTTGCTGGTTCTCGATGATTCGACGCTCGATAAACCGTATAGCCCGCGCAATGCCTTGGTCTATCGTCACTGGTCGGGCAAACAAAAGGCGGTCGTCTCCGGCATCAATTTGATTACTTTGCTGTGGACTGATGGTGAGCGATGCGTTCCGATTGATTACCGAATTTACGACAAAGATACCGACGGCAAAACCAAGAACGACCATTTCGCCGAGATGCTGATCAGTGCCTTTGAACGCGGCTTGAATCCAAACTTGGTGTGTTTCGATAGCTGGTACGGCTCGATTGAAAACTTGAAATTGGTGCGCGCCCTCGGCTGGCATTTTCTGACTCGACTCAAATCGAACCGGCAAATCAATGTCAATCGAGCGGGTTTGCAAGCCGTCGGTAGCGCGACTTTGGAAGGTGGCGGTCAACTCGTATGGCTCAAAGGTTTTGGCGAGGTCAAGGTGTTTCGCGTCATTGCCACGGACGGCACGGCGGAACATTGGGCGACCAGCCTTGAGCAGATGAGCGAATCGGCTCGTGCCGACTTTGCACGTTTCGCATGGCGGATTGAAATGTATCATCGCGGGTTGAAACAGCAATGCTTGATTGAACGGGCGCAATGCCGCCGTCTTCGCCCGGTGTTGAATCATATCGGACTTTGCGTTCGAGCTTTTGTGCGCCTTGAAATTCATTGCTATCGAGAAAAAGTCAGTTGGATGGAAGCGAAAACTGCGATTATTCGAGATGCCGTCAAAGCCTATTTATCGAATCCGCGTTATTTACTGTTTCAGAACGCTAGTAAAAGCTATGCGCTTTCAGCGCAAGTATTTATTATGATTTCTTTTCTTAATCTGGAAAAAATAATAAAGCAAATTTCATTTGCGTTCGACTCTTAAAACCTCTGCACTTCCAGTGCAGAGTCGTTTAGTTCTTCCAACTGCGTAAGTCCTAAAATTAAAAAAACAGTTTATTAGAAAAATCGTCCAAGCGAAAAATAAAATCTGCCGCGCCCGCGTTCGTTGACGCTGCCGCCTAAGAAAATCGGACCGAGGCGCGTTTGCAGAACCGCGCCGCCAGTGACACTCTGCCGGAAATTTGCGGTGTTGAATGTTTCAAACGCGCTGCCGGCTTCATACCAGCCGCCGAGATATAATTTGCCGCCGATATACGGCGGAAGCGCGAAAGTTTCGCGCAGCGCTCCCGTGCCGCCGCTCAGATAATTGCTCGCGCGAAATTCCTGACTGCCGTAGCCGCCGACGTTGAACAAGCCGCCGACGGTGAATTGCTGAAAGAGAGGCGCGCGCGTCCCGAACGTCGTGCCGCCGCCGCCGAAGCCGAAAATTATCGTTTTGTCGTTGACCGAACGAAAAGCGTTGATTCTCGATTCGGCTTGCGTGAATTTGCCGCTCGCGCCCGGCGCGTCGAAATAATAATTTAATGAATTTCTGAGTTCGATGCCGCGCGTCGGGATCTGCGCGCTGTCGCGCGTGTCGTAATTCCACCTTAAAGACGCAAAACTCGTTTTGCCGTTCACATCCGAAACGAATGGGACGTCGCCGATGCGCCTTGCGGCTTTTAAGTTTCCGATTGAATAGCCGACGCGCAATTCGCTGTTGCGGCTTGCCGAAAAACCGAAATCAATTCCAATTTGCGCCGTTTGAAAAGAGTATTCCGCCTGCCGTTCGCCGCCCGCATAAAAACCGACGCGGCGGTCTTCGTAAAAAGCGTTCGGCGCGACGAAAAAGCGCGTGTTGGTGAACGGGCGATAAAATTCCGTGCCGAGAAACGTGCGCGAGCCGAGACTGAAATCGCTGCGCCATTCGCTGCCGTCGCCGCCGACATCGAAAAACGTCAGGCGGGCGCGGGCGTTGAAATTTACGTCGTCGGTGTCGGCGTTGTTGACATCCGCGCCGACTTCTAAAAGGGTCGTTCGCTCGGTGCGCTCTTTCGGGTCGTAAACGCGCACGAGCAAGCCGGTTTTCCCGTCGCGCCGCGTCGTTCCGTAACCGAGATTGTCGAATCTTTCCGTTCCGGTCAGTTCGGTCAAATCTTTGGCGAGGGCGTTTTCGTCGAGCGGTTTGTTTTCGTATCGGTCGTCTAATTTACGCTCGATTTTTCTTTTCGCTTTCGGATTGTCAGTTCCTTCAATCGCCGTAAATTCGGGAATCGGTTCAATCGAAGGACGCGCTTTTGCTTGGCGCGAAGCGAGATATTTTTGCCAATCTTCATCGTCAAGCGCGAGACTTTTAAGTAAGGCGACTTTTTGCTGCGCGCCCGCGTAACCGAGTTCGACGATTTCCTTGCCTGCCGTAAAATCGAACGTGCCGTAATTTTTCAAATCCGGCGCGACGATAAAATCGGCTTGCCGCAGACTGCGCCGCGAATTTTCGACCGTCGCCACATAAAAAGTTTGTCCCAGAATGCCGACTAAATCTTGCAAAGATGAACGGTCGCCGAGCTGCGTTTCGATGTTAACGACTAGAATGATGTCCGCGCCCATTTCCTTGGCGACATCGGTCGGAATATTGTTTAAAATTCCGCCGTCGGCTAAAATTCTGCCGTTCAATTCAACGGGCGCGAAAACCGCCGGAATCGCCATCGTCGCCCGCAGAGCCTGCGCGAGTGAACCGTTTTTCAGCACGACCGTTTCGGCGTTGACCAAATCCGTCGCCACGCAGCGAAACGGAATCGGCAGATTGTCGAAATTCGTTTCGTCGTCGTAAGCGAGCATCAAACGGTCGAGCGCCAGCCCGATTTCGTGTCCCGGATTGAGGCTGCTCGGCAGGCGCAGATTCGTTTTTTTTCCGCCCAGAGTAATCGCGCCGGGCAAATTGCGCCGGTCTTCCTTGCGCCGGTAATTCAAGTTGTCGAATGTCGGTTTCCCGCGCAAAAGCTCGTCCCAATCAAGCGTCTCGATTAAATTTTCCATCTCGGCGGGCGTTCTGCCCGTCGCGTAGAGCGCGCCGACGAGCGCGCCCATACTCGCGCCCGCGACGTAATCAACCGGAATGTGATTTTCTTCCAGAACTTTAATCACGCCGACGTGCGCGAAACCTCGCGCGCCGCCGCCGCTCAACACGAGTCCGACGCGCGGGCGTTTCGGCGGAGTATTTTCAACGGACGAATCAGCTTTCTGACCGAAGACCGAAGCGGTTAAAATTATTGCCCAAATTAAAATGCCCGCCGCAAACGCGCTGAGTTTCGGCGCGTTCGCGCGGATTGGAAAAAAAACACATTTCATAATCTTTCGATGCCGTTTTCGTTGTTTCGTTTCAACTTTATAACGATAACAAAGAATCGAAGCTGCCCGAAGTTTCACTGTTCTTCGTTAAATCATACGAAAAACGGGCGCGTGATTTGCGCCCGTTTTTATAATTTTGATTTTTGATTTTCTATTTCGCGTATTGCTTAACCGTCTCGGAAAAATTCCGTAAATCCGCCGAGACGTTGGTTAAATTAACGCTTTCCGGTTTGTCCAGAACTTCACCCGCTTTCATTTTGTAAAACGCTTCGTTGATGCTGTTGTCGGCGGTTAAAACCGCGCCGCCGATTGACGCGCCGATGAACGCGCCTTTGCTGCGCGAATAAATCAGAATGCCCGCGTCAGCCGTTAAATTTGTTCCCGCGCCCACGGTTCTGCCGATTGGTCCGGCGGCAAAGCTCAAATCGCCTTCAAATTCGAGTTTGTCGTCGAGCAAATCGCGCAGCGCGCCTTCGTTCATAAACAGCATAATGTAATCGGTTTTCTTCGCGCCGATCTGCGCTCCGATGCTCGCGCCGCCGATGTTGTAAAAAACCGGCGCAGACCAGCCGTTCGCCGTCCGACGCGCAACCACGCCGTCGCCGCCGCGCCCGCCGACGATAAATCCGGCTTTCACGACGTTCGGAAAAACGCCGACGGCTTCGGCTTTCTCAAGCAGTTCGCGCGGAATTCCTTTGTCCGGCACGCTCATAATTTCGCGGAAAACTTTGGTCGCTTCCCGGACTTCACCGCGTCCTTCCTTCTGCTGTTTTCGCATTTCTTTGGCGTTCATCGTCGTCTGCGCCGGAATCGAAATCCCGCCGAATGATAACGCGGCGATTATCGCCAATCCGCTTAAAGTCCATTGTTTTATTGTCTGTTTCATAATAATTTCTCCCTTTTTTGTAAAATGTCTAAAGTTTTTCGCGTTTATTTTTTCTCCGGCGCGGGCGAATTTTTCATCTGCATAAATGCAAAATATAAATCCGTCAGCCGGTCAACCGCCGCCGCGTCGTTTCGCGCCAACTGCGTAATCGTTTCGTCGCGCTGCGCCAGAATCGGCTGCGCGGTTTTGATTTGCTCGGCGCTAAACGCGCTCTGTTCGCTTTCGATTTCAGCGCGAAAATCCGTGAAAAAATCGCTCGTCTGCTGTCGCGCCTGTTCAAATTCGCCGCGTCTGGCGTTGATTGCCGCCGTCGCCAGCGTGTTCTGCAAAACGCTCGGACGCAGAGTTTTAATCGCCGCGTCGCGCTCATTTTCGTAGGTGCGAGCTGAAAGCCACATCGGTAGAAAGCCGAGCAGAAAAGCGACGAGCGCGATTGCGCCGACGATTCCGGCTTTCTTTAACATTTCGTTTTTCCCGTCCGCCGCGCGAATTTCGCCGTTTGTATTTCGCGCTTCCCGCGCGTCATTTGTTTCCTTCATTTCGATTTCTCCTTTAGCTTTCAATTTTCAACTTCCGCGTTTCGATTCCATTTCATCTCGATTTCGATTTCGCCCGCGCCGTCGCCGTCCGCCTGCATCTCGATTTCAATCCGGGCGTCAGTCGGAACGCGCAGGCGATTGCCCGCCACTTGCAGGCGAAAAGATTTGCCCACTTCAATCGCGTCGGCGATGCGCCGCAATTTGTCGGCGGTTTGCGCGGGCGTGTAACTGCGCTCGACATCGATTTCCATTTCCTTCATTTCATTTTCGCTCATTTGTTTGTGTCCTATTTTTATTTGCTTTTATTGAATTGTAGATTTTCCCGACGCGAACGGCATCGGCATATTTACTCAAACCGGCTAAGTGTTTTTACTCAGCTTTAATAAGGAGAACCGCGCAATCGAACGGTTTGCGAACGATTGCGCGGTTTGGTTGGCGGGAAGGCTTTTCAAATTTTGTTATTTTGAAAAGCGGAGATTGTATTTTTACGATTTTTTTTCGCTCTTTTTAGCTTGCTGCGGCGTGAGCGGCTCGATTTTGCCGTTTTTAACCGCGTTTCCTGCTTTGATGTCGGCGAGCGCGACTGTGAATTTATGGTCGCCGTCAACTTTGCCCAAAATTTCCCTGAGCATCGCGTCGTCGAGTTTCGTCTGGTCAACGCCGTAGCTTTCAAGTTTGGCGCGAAGATTTTCGGGCGTGTTCGTCTTTCGCTCATAAACGTCCGGGTAAAGCGAAAAAATCCCTTTTTCGATGACCATCGAATCGTAATTGATGTCAACCGGAACGTCGCCGTTCAAGTCAATCACACGGCGGTCGGTATTTTTTCGCGCCGCCGCGATTTCGTCTTTTGTAATGGAAAGATTACGCGCCCGCGAAATCATTTCGGTTATCTCGAACAAATCGTCGTTCAGAACGCGCACGCAGCCGTGCGAAACGAGATTGCCGATGTCCGACGGCGACTGGGCTTCGTGCAGCAGATAAGCCTGTCCGAGCGGGATTTTGATTTTGCCGAGCGGATTGAGCGGGTCGTCCGCCGTGATTTTTTGATACGGCTCGACATCATCAGATTTTCGCACCCATTCGCTGTCGGGCGGAATCCAGTTCGGGTTCAAAATAATTTTGTCAGCCGAACGCATCCCGACCGGAATCGGATAATTTTTGCGCCCGACACCGACGTAATAAGATTTTATTTCCTTGTCGCCCTGCCAGAGCGTCATTGTGAACGCCGGAACATTAACGGTAATTCTGACATTGCCGTCGCCCGCTTTAAGCGCGGCGCGTTCGACGCGCCCATTCGTCATTTTGTCCGACCGTGCCGATTCGTCCGTGTCGGCAGCTTGATTGTTTGCGTTCGAGTTTGAATTGTTTGAGTTTGAGTTTGCCGCCGCGTTCGCGTCGGTTTGCGCCGTTTCTTTACCGGCAATATTTTCCGCATCACTACGTTTTGCCAGCAATAAATGTTCAGTTTCCTTCGTCTCGCCGCTCGCGTATTTGACCCGCGCCCAGACTTCGCCGTTAAAATCTTCGGGAATTTTCAAATCCGCGACGAAACTGTCTTTCGTTCCTTCGGCGGGCGCGGTCAGCGTTTTGAGTTTCAGAGCGCGGTCTTCGGCGGTAACGGGCTGATAATATAATTCGACTTCCTTTGCGTCGGCAGCGCGAACGGTGAGTTTGAAATCGTCGCCGGTGATAAATTTATAATTGCCTTCGCCCGCTACTATCGGCGCGGCTTCAATCAAAGGTTTTCCGGCGGCTGTCGTCGAATCGTTGGCGTTGCTGTTGGCAACATTGGTCGTAACCGTCGTCGAATTCGGCGGCTGACAGGCGACGAGCGCGAGCGGCAGCAAGCCTAGTATTAAATAATTTTTTATTTTCATTTGACCTTCCTTTTTTTATAGCTTCCTGTTTCAAAAGTAAGTCAAACGAAAATTTAAAACATCGGTAGCAACACTCAAAGTTTTGAGTGAAATTACTTACAATTGTTTCAAAGAACAACTTGATTTCTAGTTTTCAGATTCGTTTTCGGCATCGCTCGAATCGTTTCCATTTTCGGCAATCGGCGTTAGAAGCCGCAGAGTGAGAAAGGTTATCAAACTCAAAATCACGCCGATTTCGATGCGCTGAAACGCGACCGCCGCGCCGATTGCGCCGGTACACCAGATGCTCGCCGCCGTCGCCAATCCGCGCACGTTCGCGCCTTCCTTCAAAATCGCGCCGCCGCCGATAAAACCAATGCCGCCGATTAAACCCTGAATCAAACGCGCCTGCGTTTCGGCGTTCGCGCCCGGCACATTTTTGGCGAGCAGCATAAAGCCGCACGCCGCCATCGCCACAATCGGAAAAGTCCGCAAGCCCAAATTGCGTTTCGATTCGTGCCGTTCCCAGCCGATTGGCACGGCGAGCGCGAACGCGATGCCGACGCGCAACAAATCAATTACCGCGAGCTTCCAATCAAACGAAAATGCGTTGTAGAGAAAATCCATAAATCCCTTTTTTGCGGAAACACGCACGAAGTAAGTGTGTGCCTGCAAGCATTCAAAACACACTTACTTCGTGCGTGTTTCCGCATTTTGAATCGGCAGCGAAACGGTAAATTTCGCGCCGCGCCAAGTATTGTTCGCCGGACTTTCAGCAGTAATTTCGCCGCCGATTTGCCCGACTAAATTTTGAACCAGATAAAGCCCCAAACCGATTCCGGCGGTTTCGTTGACGTTGGCGCATTCGTCTTCCCCGGCAAATGATTCGCCGGTTGTTTCGTTCGCCGTTTGAAGCGGTCGCCCGCGATAGAATTTTTCAAAAATATGCGGCAAATCCTGCGGCTGAATGCCGCAGCCGCTGTCGGTAATTTCAATGATAATTCGTTCATCTTTCTCACTCACCGCGACGACGATTTCGCCGTTTTCAGTGGTGTATTTCATCGCGTTTTCAATCAGACTCGAAACGATTCGCCGCACCGCTCCGGCATCGGTCAAAGCGGGCGGCAAATCGTTTTCCGGTAAATTTAAGTTTAGTTTCAGCCGCCGCGTATTCGCGGTTTTCGCGTGCGCTTCGATTTCTTCGCGCAGAATCGTGACGACATCAATTTTACGGAGCGAAATTTTATACGCGCCCGATTCGATGCGCGATAAATCCAAAAGATTCTGGACGAAATCAATTTGCCGGTCGCATTCTTCGGCGATGGTTTCGAGAAATTCCTCGCGTTCGGCGGCGGAAATTTTATTGCGCTGCAAAACTCTCGTCAAAGTTTTAATCGTCGTCAGAGGCGTGCGAAGTTCGTGTGAAACGCTTGAAACGAACTCGGATTTCAAGCGGTCGAGCGTTTTTAATTCTTCTTCCCGAAAAGCTATTTCCCGTGCCATTTGATTAAAAGTCGTTCCTAATTCGCCGATTGAGCCGCCGGCTTTGACGCTAGCGCGAATCGTCAAATCGCCCGTGCCGAAACGCCGCGCCGCGCCGGTCAAATATTGCAGCGGTCGGACGATGCCGAGCGCAATCGCGTAAGCCGCCGCCATCGCTAAAATCATAACGAGCAAACTGAAAAAAAGCTGCCGGTAGAATCTGCGCCGCGCCGGTTCGTAAAGCGTCCTACTCGGCACGCCGACGACGATTGCCGCGTTTGCCGATTCGATTCGCGCCAAACCGTAAACGCGCCGAATGCGGTCATACGGACTTTCGACTTCAATCGTCAGTTCGCGCCGTTCGTTTAACCACGCGAACAGCGGCGTGTCGCTCGTATCGAGCGAAATCTGTTCGGGCGACGCGCGGCTGCGATAAATCAGACGATTATTTGAGTCAAAAACCGCGATGATATTATCTTCCGGCAAATCCAAGTTTTCAAAAACGCTGCTGACGCTCGCGCCGTCAATCCGCGCGGCGACGAAACCGCCGTTCGCGGTCGGCAAAGCGAGCGAAAGCAGGCGCAATTTTTTGTCTTCGGTTTGCTCAGTAGCGATGACGAGCGAATTTTTGCGGGTGATTTCCGACTTTAAATTTTCAATAGAAATCGCCCGCAAATCAATTTTTTTATACGATTGCGCCAGCAGGATTTCGCCGTTCGCGCCGACGATTTGCACGTCGAGCCAGTTCGGGCGCGTTTTGATGATTGAGTTTAAATATTCAGTCAAAGCGACGCGGCTTTCGTTGTTCGCAGCCAAAATCGCAATCGTCTGCAAAGTCTGTCGCTGCGCTTCGACGCGCTGCTCGAACGCCGTCGCCGCCAGTTGCGCCTGCCGCTCGACCGATTCGTTAAGCTGCGCGAGACTCGCCTCACGATATTCCCAGAGATTGAAAAATCCAATCAGCGCTAGCGGCGCGGCGAGTCCGAGCGTCAGCCACAACAGCCGGGAGCGAATCGTTAAATTTTGAAATCTCATCAAGCATCAGCATCAGCGAAAATCCGCTTTATTTCAAGCGCAAAACCCGAAATTATTCACCGTCAAATCCCAATCGAAACCTTTATTTATTTTACCGTCCGCATTTTTTGCATCGTTACCGTCACCGTCGGTTTGTCGCCCGCCGTCCTCGAATACGCGACCCAGTAACCGGCTTCGGGATAATTGACCAGTTTATAAATCATACCGTCCGCGCCCGGTTCTGCTTTGACATCAGTTCCGAAAACGTCTTCAAATTGCGGCGTGTTTTTGTTGTCGCTCGCATAAGTTATTGAAATCAAACGCACTTTTTTGTCAGCATCAAGTCTGATTTGCGCCATTTCATCGTCGTCAATTTCGTAAAGGAAGCCGTCTCGGTCGTCAATTTTCGCTTTGCCGAGTTTGTCGCGCACTTCGTCCGCCGTCGCGCCTATTTTAACGTCTTTATAACTTTGCAAAACAGGCATCATCACCGCTTTCGGTATTGCGCTCTTTTCGGTCTGCATCGCCGTCGTCGCTACGGTCTGCGTCTCGCCGGTTGTCTGCCCGAACGCCGCCGTCGCCAGCCAGAATAATAAAACCACAACCAAACTTGTTTGAAAAATCGCCGCCGTTCTGGAACTTTCCCAATTAATTTTTTCCAACATTTTTATCAGCCTCCTTTGTCAATCTGATAAAATTTTAAAGGAAGTTTCGAGCGGGCGAATCAACGAAAACACTTAAATTTAATGAGTGCTTTTACTCAATCGAGATAGATGATGAGGGCTGAAGATTTTTAGCCACAGATATACACAGATGAACACGGATAAAAGCAAGATAAAATCAATTTGTATTTATCTTAAAAATCCGTGTTTATCCTTATAAATCTATGGCTAAAAAATATTATAAAATAACTTATTCGGCTTGATGGGAAATAATATGGCGGGCGATTTCGACGCGGTTGGTGAAATTCTTTTTGGCTAAAATCCGGCTGACGTGATTTTCGACGGTGCGAACGCTCAAGTTTAATTCTTCGGCAATTTCCTTGTTGCTCAAGCCTCGCGCAACCGTTTCGGCAACGCGCCATTCGGCTTCGGTCAACGCTTCGTCGCGGACGAAAACGGTTTCTTTTTCTTCGCTGCCGACGAGCCGCGCAATCGTCGAGCGCGTGCGTTCGACTCTTTGTAAAACGCTTTTAATAACAGCGACGAGTTCGTCCGGCTCGAACGGTTTCGTCAGATAAACGTCCACGCCCGATTGAAAACCTTCGATGCGGTCTTCGGTTTCGTCCTTGGCGGTCAGAAAAACAATCGGCACGAGCGCGGAATGAGTCGAAGCGCGGAGCTTTCGCGCCAGTTGAAAACCGTCCATTCCCGGCATCCGCACGTCCGAGACGATTAAATCCGGCAGGCTTTGAGCAACGGCGATGAGAGCCTCGCGCCCGCTCTGCACCGTCGTGATTTCAAAATTTTCGCCGCGCAAAACCGCTTCGACCGCCCGCAAAAGATTCGGTTCGTCGTCAACTACTAAAAGTCGTTTGAGCATAAATTTACCTGCCGACTAAATTTGAAATTATATTTTGAACCAACCATATAAAAACAGCAATCTTTTAATTGAACTGTTTGGCGTTGGCGTTTTTTTGTGTTGATATTAACAAATCTCTTAATAAAATTATGGCACACGTTTCGCACAAACTATCGAATTCTTTTGAAGGCGCGCTCGCGGGCGGCGGCGACCCGGCGACTTCGCCGCTGTATGTTTTCGGACCTTTTTTAAAGTTGATTATAGTCGCCGGACTCGCGCAGGTTACTTTCGGCGCGACGGTTTGGCTCGCGGTTTTCACCGTCATTATGGTTTCGGCGATGTATCGCCAGGTGATGATTTGGGTTACGGACGGCAGCGGCGGCAGCGGTTTGTGCGAAGAAGAATTCGGCGGTTGGGCGGTCAAAATCAACGCCGCGATTACGTTTGTCGAATACACTTTGACTTTTCTGGTTAGTATGGCGGCGCTCGTGACATTCATCGCCGACCGTTTTCCCGCGCTCGGCGGCGCGATTTTCGGGTTTCAATATCGGGTTTTAATCGCCGTCGCGCTCAGCATTTTGACGGGCTGGATTGTCAATCGCGGTCCGCGCGTGGCGGCGCGGGCGTTCGGTCCGGCGACGGCGGCGATTTTATTATTGCTGTGGATAATGATTCTGGCGAGCATTTGGCGATTCGGTTTTCAGCTTCCGTCCATCAATTTTCAAGCCTTTACGCCGCAATATCTCAAATTCACGCTCGGCGGTTACGCCAGAATTTTGGCGTTGATGACGGGCATCGAAATTTTCGCCAATCTCGTCGCCGCTTACGGCGGAACGCGAATCGAGAAAAGCCGCAAGGCATTTAATAGTTTGCTGATTATTATGGGAACGACCAGCTTGACAATGCTGATTGTCGGTCCCGCGATTTTCGCGCTTTCTGATGTCAATAACGCGGAAGTTTCCGTGTTTACGCAGACGATGGACGCGCTGCTTCCGGCTTGGGCTTCCTATTTGGGAACGCTGACGGGCATCGCGGTTTTGCTGTCGGCGTGCGCGGCGAGCGCGCAGGGTTTGCAGAATCTCGCGCTCGGTCTGCGCTATCGCCATTACATTCCGGCGAATTTCGGACAGCAGAATAAATTCGACGTTGCCGACAAACCCGTCTGGCTCGAAGTCGGAATCGTCGTCATTTGTTTCGTTTTGTTCGGAACGCACGAAGAAACTTATCTCGCCCTTTACGCGGCGGGCGTGTTCGTTTTATTGAGTCTGACCGGCTGGGCGGCGAGCAAGCGGCTGCTGCGCGAGTTGCGGGGTAAATTTGCACCCGTGCGAATGTTTTCGCTTGTCGGCACAATTGTCGCCGCGCTGCTCACGTCGGGCGCGACGTTTATTATTTTCGGCGAACGATTTTTTGAAGGCGCGTGGACTTATCTGATTTTTATTCCGGTTCTTTATGTCGCATTTTCGTTTTACCGCAATCGTCTCGGCGCGCCGAATTCGGTCGAAGACCGTCTTGGAATTATCGTCGCGCGGCAAAAACAACTGCTCGATTACACCGACGACCAAACCGTTCAAGCGGAAAATCTGCCGGAAATTCCTTTGCGAAACGAAAACGCGGCGCGGCTCGAAAAATTTCTTGTTCCGCTCGACGGCTCGATGCTGGCGGAACAATCTCTGCCGATTTCGCGCAAACTCGCCGCCGATTTCGGGGCGAATTTAATTTTAGCGACGGTCAAAGGCGGCGCGAAGAAAAAAGATGCAGCACCCACGATTGATTTTGACTGCGACGATTATCTGCAAAAAACCGTCGCGCAGATGAAAGCCGATGCGATTCCGGCAAACTGCATCACGGCGCAAGGCGCAGACGAAGCGACGGAAATCAATCGTCTGGCAATCGAAACGGACGCGGATTTAATCGTCATCTCGACGCGCGGCAAATTCGATGTCGGGCAAATATTTTCGGCGAGCGTCGCGCAGCGTTTAATCGAACAGATGAGCATTCCGGTTCTTCTGCTGCGCCCGACCGACGATTGGAAAAGCCGTTATTCGGAATTTAAACGAATCATCGTCGCGCTCGACGGCTCGGCGGAATCGGAAAACGTGTTGCCGATGGTCAAAACATTAGCCGATAAATTCGACGGCGAAGTTCTTTTCGTCTCCGTTCCCGAAGGCGCGGAATCGGAAAGCTACGCCGCGACGATGCAGCAATATCTCGAAACAATCGCCGCCAAACTCGAATCCCCGATTACGCGAACCAGAGTTTTGCTCGGCGGTTCGGGTCCGGCGCGAACGATTCTCGCGGTCGCCGAAGAAGGACGCGCCGATTTAATCGTGATGGCGACGCACGGACGCGGCGGCGCGGGACGCATCGAAAATTTGCCGCTCGGCAGCGTTGCGACGCGCGTCGTCGAAAAAACAATCTGTCCGGTTCTGCTGATTCCAGTGCGACAGTTTGCCGCAGACGTTTAACTTTTGATGAAGAAGTTCGTTTTAGAGCAGGCGGAATAAATCGAAAAAAAAATTAGCCACAGATTTTCACGGATAAAAATTGATAAGGCAATACTGATAAAACAGTCAGGATTTATATTTATCAAAAAAATATCCGAGTTCATATGTGAAAATCTGCGGCTAATTTCTTCTTTCAATTTACCGCGCCGCCCGCGTTTGATTTGGAGTTTGCGCTTCGTTGATTTGAAAATTCATCAGCATTACGCCCGCCGTCGGCACGGCTTCGACGGTTTTGATTTTGTCGGGAGCGATTTGCCAGCGCGTTTCGAGATATTCGGCGATTGCGCCGATTCGCCGCGCCGTGATTTCCTTCGGCTCGTTTTTGCGCGAACCGCCCGCGACAACGAGCGAGAGATTCGGATTTTCGCGCATCATTCGTCCGGCGAAATCGAGCTGCATCATTCCGAAAAGCGGCAGGGCTGATTGGTTGCGGCTGAAAACAATCGCGCCGATTTGCGAGGCGACGCGCTCTAAATTGACGGTCGCAGATTCGTAATTCAAACTTTGACGAACTTTTTCAAGCAGCGCGGTTTCGGTTTCCGGCGCGATTTTTTCATTGCTCAGATAAATTATTTTGACTTCCAAAGGCGTTTGTGAGCCGGTCACGATTTGTTTTCGCAAAATCCTGGCGGGCGGCGGAAGCGCGAAATCGCTGAGGGCAATCTCGACGCGCTCCAGTAAATTCGTCTGCAATTCGGCGACGGTCGGCGGCGCGTTCGGCTGTTTTTCTTCTCTGGCGCGTTCGATTGCGTCCAGCACCGAAACGGTCGGGATTTCGGTGAGCGTTAAGTTGATTGATTCGACGGGACGACCGAGTTCGGCGGCGACGAGCCGGGCGCATTCCTTTTTCTCGGTCAAAGTGTATGGCTGGTCGTCAAAGACGCGCAGGTTGATGTTTAACTTGCCGTCTTTTTCGGATACGGTGAGCTGGTCAACGCTGCTGCGCGCGTCGCCATCCGATTTTTTTTGAAATTTTTCCTGCCAGACAGTTGTTACGCTTTGCCGGATTCGGCTTTCGCGCTGTTTTTTGGCAATCTCGCCGCTCAGTCGGCTGAACGCGCTGCCGAGCGGAATCAAAATTAAAATCAAAGGCAGTCCGATCATCGCCGCGCGAAGCGTAAAACTGTGAACGATTCGCGCCTTTTCCAAGCCGGGAAACCGCCGCATCCGGTTAATGACAAAATGACTTTCCGGGTCGGTCTGCTCCCACGCTTCGACTTGCTCGCGCACTTCGGGCGTGTCAATTCTGAGTGCCAGAAAAACGAGCATCGCCGTTAGAGTGATGGCGACGAGATTGGTTAAAAACAATAAACCGCCGCCCGATGCGACGCGCCAGCCGGTCGCCGCGTCAAGCACGAAAAAAAGCCCGATGCCGTAGCCGACGACGCACAACGGCGGCATCAGCGCGACGGCAATCGCCACGCCCGGAATCGAAGTTACAACGCCTTTGACTTCGCGGCAAATCGCCACCGAACCGATTGCGCCGGAAAATAACGCGATCAATAAATCCAAAACATTCGGCTGCGTCCGCGCCGCGATTTCCGAAGTCATTTCCCGAAACGGCAGAATGACGACGAGCAAAACCGCGAACGCAATCGCCGCCGCGCAGGATAAAACCAAATTAAAAAACGCCCGCAAACCGAGAACGATGTCGCCCGTCGCCAGCGCGAGACCCGACGCGAGAATCGGATTCATCAGCGGCGAAATAAGCATCGCGCCGATAATTACCGCCGGAGAATTCAGCACCAGACCGAGCGTAGCGATGCCCGCCGCGAACAGGATTTGCAGCCAGTAAACGATGTCTTTGAGCGTCGCCGCTCTCGATAAATCGAGAAACAAAGCGGCTTTGCGTTCCGCGCCGACACCGAGCGAACGGGCGAAAAAAGTCGGAATCTTTATTCGCAGCCACCTGAAAAAAATTGACGATTTTATTTTGTCTGACATACTTTTTTCAAGCTCGAAAACAGTAAAATAATAAACCCGCTCATCAGCTGGGACAAATGCTCGGCTTTTATCCGGTTAAGCAGATAGGCTTTAATCCGTCAGAGTTTTTTTCATTAAAGCCTTTATTTTGCCGAGTTTTGAAAACCGGGATAGTCTAAAATAACTCGATACGGCTGCTTAATATTAATCTTTCATTGCGAATTTTTGGCGGAAATAATTTAAGTTTTTTTTATTTTTATAACGAATCCGGTTCATTTCCGCCAAGAAGCACTTTCGGCGGAAGAATTACGGGCAATAAATCTTCCGTGTTAAATTATTAACGCAATCACGCAAAATATGAATTTACGTATTTCAAAACAAAGCCTGACTTCTTTCATCATTAGCTGCGGAACGGCTGTTTTGTCGGTTGTTGCCGCTTTACTTATAAATTTGGTGATTTGGTCGGCGATTAAACCGCTGGCTTCGCCTTTATTTCTAGTGGCGGCAATGCTGACCGCCTGGCAGCGCGGGGTGCGGGCGGGCGTGTTTGCCACGCTCATTTCGGGTTTGGTCATAGATTATTTTTTCATCGCCCCGCAATATCAGCTCAGCGGCAATTTCGACGACGTGATGCGGCTTTCGGTTTTTACGTTCGAGGGCTTTATTTTGTGCTGGTTGATTACCTTTCGAGCCAAAGCAGCCGAAGAAATAAAAAATTCGCGCCGGCAATTGCTCGCCTCGTCGCTTCGCCAGCAAACTTTGCGCGAAGACGAACGAAAGCAGATTGCCCTGGAAATTCACGACGAGCTTGGACAATCCTTAACCGGATTGAAAATGGCGACATATCTATTGAAAAAGCAAACCGCCGAAGCCGAAACTCCTGAAAAATTCGCTGAAACAAACGAAAGATTCGATGATTTATTAGTTTTAATTGACCAGACGATTCTCTCCGTGCGGCGGATCGCCACCGAACTGCGCCCCGCGATTCTCGACGACCTCGGCGTCATCGCGGCGCTTGACTGGCAATCCAGGGAATTTGAGCGGCGCACGGGCGTGGCTTGCCGGTTTTCGGCTAATGTCGAAGAACTGGATGTTAATTCGGAATTTTCCACGGCTGTTTTTCGTATTTATCAGGAATCGCTGACAAACATCACCCGTCACGCCGAAGCCAAATCGGTCGTCGCGCATCTAAAAAAATCAGACCGAACGCTCGTGATGCGCGTCGAAGACGACGGAATGGGAATCAATGAGAACGACGAGAACGACGGCGGCAGCAGCTCGCTCGGAATTTTCGGAATGCGCGAACGAGCTAGATTGATTGGCGGCGAACTCAAAGTTTTCAGCGGCGAGCGAGGCGGCACGACGGTTTTATTGACCGCTCCGTTAAATTAAACTTTGGAAATAAATCTCAAATTGATGATAAATATTTTAATCGCAGACGACCACGCTATAGTCAGGCAGGGACTACGGCAAATCGTTGCCGCAGACCGGCAAATGACAGTTCTCGGCGAGGCGCGAAGCGGCGCGGAACTGCTCAATCTTATCAAGGACAGCGAGGTTGACGTGGTGATTCTCGACATCTCGATGCCGGGCAGAAACGGACTGGAAACGCTCAAGGACATCAAACGGCAGTATCCCGATCTTCCGGTGATAGTCCTCAGCATGTATCCCGAAGACCAGTATGCCGTGCGCGTCTTTAGAAACGGAGCCTCCGGCTATATGACCAAGGAATCGGCGCCCGAAGAACTGGTCAAAGCAATCAGAAAGGCGCATCTCGGCGGCAAATATATCAGCCCGCGGGTCGCCGAGCTGCTCGCCGAATTCGTCGAAACCAAAACGCTCGAAGCTCCGCACAAATCTTTGTCCGACCGAGAGTTTGAAGTTTTTAACTTGCTCGCAAGCGGAAAAACCGTCGGACAAATCGCCGAGGATTTGAGTTTGAGCGTCAAAACCATCAGCACTTATCGCGCCCGAATTCTCGAAAAAATGGCAATGACGACCAACGCGGAGATGACGCGCTACGCGCTTGATTTCAAATTGTTGTGAATTATTCCGTCAACCGAAACGATTAAATAACGCGCTTTGCGGTTTTCCTTCGCGCAAAACCTTATCAGACAATATCCTACAAAACCGTAAGAAAATATCCGATAAAAAAAACAGATAACAGCCCATTCCCTCCAATCGGGTATTAACGCATAATTTTTACATCCGGTAACCCAAGTAATTTTTAAACAGCAACCGACTTTGGTTATTGAAGATAGCGACTCTGCCGGAGTCGCTTGATTTAGTTAGAAAACAACCAGCAACTACTAATACTTTAAAAAGATAATCTCTTTCACAAACTTTGGAGTGTGCCGAAATCAGCATACTCCCGTTTTCTTCCGGCGCGGTTAAAACCGCGCGTGAAAACCTTTCCTTCAGTCTCGGAATGACGATTATCGTTTAACGAGAGAGCACTTGTGCTTATCGGGAAATGGTTTAAAAATAAATGACGGAGCGCCTTGTCCCTGAGAAAGCCAAACGCTCCATCATTCTTGAAACAGTTTGCAGCGGCAAAAAAGCTGCCTTAATACAAACGGCATCTGTTTTGTTAAGACGGATGAAGAATGTATTTGGTCGAATTTTTTTGCTCAAAGCGTGAAATTTTATCAAAAATTCTTTATGCAGCTTAACGACAATTCGACGTTTTCAATAATTGTTCCGCTTTTTAACGAAGAAGAAAATATTTTCCCCTTAGTTCAAACGATTACGAAGACGGTCGGGGAAAATCCGAATTTTTTGGAAATCGTTCTCGTTGACGACGGCAGCACGGATGCGACCGCAACTCTGGCGTTAAATCTGGCAGAACAGGATTCGAGGATTCGGCTCGTGCGGCTCGAAGCCAATCGAGGTTTGGGCGCGGCGCTGACCGCCGGTTTGAGCGCGGCGCGGGGCGATTTCGTTCTCTACACTGACGCGGATTTGCCGTTTGATTTCACACTGATCCCGCAGCTGCTCGCGCTGGCAAATGAAAATTGCGTGGTCAGCGGCTACCGGCTCAATCGCGGCGAGGGCGGCAGACGCTGGGTTTTAACAAAAGTTTATAACGCCCTAATCCGGCTGTTTTTCGGATTCGCTCTGCGCGACGTAAATTTTGCCTGCAAAATCTTTCCGCAGCGGTTTTTGCGGGCGGCGGAATTTAATTCGGCTGGTTCGTTTATTGACGCTGAAATTTTGCTTGAAAGCCGGCGGCACGGATTGAATATCGTCGAGTATCCGCTGGTCTATTATCCACGGACGCGGGGTTTGTCAACTCTGTCGCGCCCGCAGGTGATTTTCTTTATTCTGCGCGAAATGTTCAGTTATACAACCGGACTTTTTTCCGACCAAAACAAAGCCGTTAAATTTATTGCTCAATCTCCTTTGGCAAAATCGGCAATCTGTTCGACGGCAATGTTAATTTCGCTCGCGTTTTATTTTGAGAGTCTTTGGTCGTTTCAGGCGGTATCGTGCCTGCTGCTCACGCTCAGCGCAGCCGTTTCTTCCTTTTTGCTCGGCTGGCGAGCCGTAATGCTGACAGTCATTTCCGTCGCTGCGGCGGCGGAGTTTT